>Ga0335074_10009207_pt1 | contig 13770 bp, 9 predicted proteins | sample Lox_Sample_23_FD_206715 | JGI IMG/M metagenome (GOLD analysis project Ga0335074, IMG submission 206715) | Soil microbial communities from Loxahatchee National Wildlife Refuge, Florida, United States - Lox_Sample_2.3 | ecosystem: Environmental > Terrestrial > Soil > Wetlands | place: USA: Florida...
GTAGTGGCCGACGGCGGCCTTGACCACGAGGGGCACGTCGTGCTCGACGCGGTTGATCCACTTTTCCCAGTCGCTGACGCCTTCCACCAGCATGGGCCCGTTGGGCACCGGGACGAAACGGGACTCTTCGATGCCGAGTTCCCTCTCACCGATGACGTGGGATCCACGGCACGAGATCTGGCCGAGCAGGAAGCGCAATATCTGACCCGCGTTCCGGCTCCCAGGCCGGGCGTTGGTTCAGCTGGGATCACCGGCCTGCAGCGGCGGAATCTGATGCCAGCCCGGCGGCAGCGCCGTTGTCCCTGCCCGCGGGGCGGCGGGGGGTCAGGGAGCACGGGAGTCTCCGGGTGGCCGTTCCTTGCCGGCGCGGAGCTGGCGCAGCAGTTCGGAGGCGGCCTGGTTGGAGACGCCGAGGCGGGCGCGCAGCGCGTCGCGGGTGATCGGCTGCCCGTGCAGGTCGTGGTGCTCGGCGGCGGCGCGCCGCGCGAGCGCAAGCCATGCCTCGTCCCCGCCGTCCTGGACGGGGGACGGCCGCCCCGGCGCGGCCAGCTCACCGGCGGCGCCGTCCTGGCCGGCGTTGGGCCGGGGGCGGCGGGCGGCGCGGCGTTCGATCATGGACACCGCGACCAGGAACGCGCCGGGCGGCACGGCGGCCATGACCTGCCCCCAGATGGTCGGCTGGGCCTGGGCGAGGTTGGCGGCCAGGCTGAGGCCGACGCCGCCGGTGAGCACGATGGTGGGCCACGACAGCCGCCGGGTGGTGATGCTGGCCCGTTTGTCGCGCTGGCGTTCGCGGGCGGCCATCACGCAGGTCAGGTCGATGCACACCGCCACAGCCCAGGCCATCGGCCCGCGCTGCCCATGCTCGGCGGCGGTGTCGCGGATATGGGTGAACGACCCGGCCCCGGCAATAACGGCGAGCACGGTGACGGGCAGCGCGTCGGCGGCCGCGAGCAGGCGCCGGCCTGCGCTCATGGGCCGTCCGGCCGTCCGGCCCGTCCCGGACGGGCCGTCCGCGCCGTCCCCGCCTAGGTCCGGCCTTGCGCGGTCACCGCTGTGCGGGGCGCGGGGCGCCCCGGTGAACGCCGGGGCTTTCAAGCCTGGTTGCCTCCTGAAACGCGCGGGCGGCCATCGTGCTGCCGGTGGCGAGTGGACCGCACGTACGGCCAGGCCGCTGCGGAACTCCTGCCACAACAGAAATCGGGTTTGTGAGGCCGTTTTTCACTTTCTGTCCCGGAATCAGGTGCCCGAGGGGCAGGGGTAGGTGGCTGTTACGGGAGGTCCGGTGTACCTGGCGCGGACCTTTCTTGTGCCTGGCCTGTACCTGCGGTGTGCCTGGGGTTGCTTTCCGGCTGGTCCCGGCCACCACGCGGCGGTGCTCCGCGTACCGTTTCACCTTCACGCGCGGCGCGGGCCTGGGGCGTCTTGCGTGTGGTGCGGTCCGGGTCCTTGCCGGGACACCGCGCGGGCGGGCCCTGGCTGCGGAAGGGGAGCGGGTCGGCAGGCGGCGCCGTGTGCTTGCGTGGGAGCGCTGCCCGGCGGGCGTGCCGTGGCGCGGGTGAAGGCTCGACAGGCAGCCGAAAGACGTGGCAGCCTACGGGGGCGGGCTCGCCGGCCACGGGCCGGCCGGTTCCCGGCCAGCCCGCTCAGCCGGTTCGTGGCGGTGCCCGGGGAGCGGATCAGGGACGGTCCGCGGAACTGGCAGACCGTTTACCTTGGTTCGCGAACCTGCCGCTATTCCAGTCCGTTAGCTAATCCGTACTCCAATCCGTACTCCAGTTAAGGGTGGAGTCCCGTGGCGGCGGTGAATGCGCAGGACGTGGCGCGGATAACCTTTCGGGTGGACTCCCAGACTTATATACGCGCACAGCTCGTAAAACAATCATCCGTGGCGCGCCGGGCATGTGTGCCGTACGTTAAATCGTGGTCTGCTGTCCGTGGCCCCATATCCGCACAGTGACAGGTACCGGCCCCCAGCCGTGCCCGCAGGCCCGTGCCCGCCCGGCCCCGCAGGACGTGCGGCCAGGTGAGGATAGCCGCACGAGGCGGCTGGCAGGCGGCGCGGGGAAGGCGGCCGGTGCGGCGGGAAAGGTGTGAGGGCGGACAATAATTAAACCGGCGGCGGTGAGTGACGGAATGCGCGGAAATTGGCGCGGGAATAGGTGAATCCGGGGCGGAAAGGCGTTGACTGCCCCGGAAATGGCGAGATAGCGTCGTGGTGTACCAGGAAATTCCGGGGGAAATTCCCCGGCAATTAATACCCGGATTATGGCGAAGCGCGCGCCCGCCCCCGTAATTCCCGCCCTCACGTTTTCCCGGAGGTATTCCCGATGACCGCCCCTGCCCCCTCCGCCGCCCCGAAGGGCCGGCTCGGCAATGGCCAGCTTCGCCGCCAGGTTGCCGAGTGGCTCGCGGCCCGCCCTGGCCCGCACACGGTCGGTGAGATCGCCAAAGACCTCGGCCGCTCGGCCGGCGCGGTCGGCAACGCGCTGGCCACCCTGGCCGACCGGGCCGAGGCCAGCCGTATTACCGGCAACCCAGCCCGCTACGAGGCCAACTCCGCGACCGCTGCCGCAGCCGCCGCCATCACGCCCAGGGCACCCGCCCCGCCCAGGGCCGCTGCCCCGGCGGCCCCCAGGCCGGCCCGCCTCCAAGCCGGCCGTCCCGCCAGCGCGGCCGGCCACGCCCGGCCCGGTGACCCGCCCGGGTGGGCGGGTCTACCGGCCCCGCGCGCTGGCCGACATGCCTGATGTCGAGGCGCTGCGCAAGCTGCGCACCGAAGGCGTCCCGGCGCTGCTGTACGGGCCGCCGGGCACGGGCAAGACGAGCCTGGTCGAGGCGGCGTTCCCGGACCTGATCACGGTCGCGGGGGACGGCGACACCATGACCGGCGACTTTGTGGGCGAGTACACCCAGAAGCCTGACGGCAGCTACGAGTTCATCTACGGGCCGCTGATCCGCGCGATGACCGGGGGCCGGGTGCTGTTCATCGACGACGCGACCTTGATCTCCCCAGCGGTGCTGGCGGCCTGCTACCCGGCGATGGACGGCCGCCGCGAGGTGACCGTCAAGGCCCACAAGGGCGAGACCATCCGGGCGGCTGACGGCTTCTACGTGATAGCGGGCCATAACCCGGGCGTCCTCACCGAGGCCCTGTCTTCGCGGTTCGCGGTGCAGGTGAAGGTCTCCACGGACTATGACCTGGCCCGGTCGCTGGGCATCGACTCCCGCGCCATCACCGCCGCCCGCAACCTCGCCACCCGCCAGGCCAGCGGGGAGATCGGCTGGGCACCCCAGCTCCGCGAACTGCTGGCCTTCGCCACCGTCACCAGGATCCTGGGCCTGGACACCGCTCTGGCCAACCTCGCCGGCATCGCACCGGCAGAAGACCGCGACGTGGTCGCTACCACGCTGGCCAGGACGTTCGGCAAGACGGTCGCCCCGCTCGCCCTCGGCCGCCAGATCTAACCCACCCACTCCTCGCCCTTGCCTGCCTGGAAGGAGCGCTGTGATGAGCGCGAGCCCGCCCGCCCCCACCCCCGGACCGCGTGGCCGCCCGGCTGCCGCGTGGCTGGCCTTCTCCACCAAGATGACCGCGCAGGTCCCCGCCATCGCCGGGCGCGGCGACCTGACCGTCACCGTCGCCCCCGGCGCAGGGCGGGGAGCCCCGGCGTGTTTCCTGCCGGCCAGCGCCGAGATCGAGGTCAACGGAGACCACCTCGGTGTTGACCCCGCCACCGCTGACCCGGCCAGCCCGGCCGACCGGGAACGCTACCCGGCCTTGTGGGGCGCGACGGTGCATGAGTGCGCGCACGCCGCGCACTCCCGCTGGCGCGCACCTATGGGGACAGACGCCGCCTGGTCAGCCGCCGCCCTTTCCCTGGAGGAATCGCGGATCGAGGGCCGCCAAGTCCGCAGGCGGCCTGCCGACCGGGCCTGGCTGCGGGCCAGCACCGCCCAGATCGTGATCGGTGACTTCACCGCCGCCGCGACCCCGCCCGCCAGCGCGGCCGAAGCCGGGTCGGCCGCCGCGCTGATCCTGGCGCGGGAAGACGCGGGCATCCTTGAGGCGGCCGAGACCGGGCCGGTCACCCGGGCGGTGGCCGCCGCGATCGGCCAGCACAAGCTGGGCCAGCTCCGCCGGGTGTGGCGCGGGGCACACGCCACGGCTGATGACGACGTGAAGGCCATGGTGCGGCTGGGCCGGCGCTGGTGCCGCATCCTGGGCATCGCCCCCGACCAGCCCGCCCCCAAGGCCGACCCCGCGCAGGCCGGCGGGCCGCCGTCCCCGGTCGCCCAGGCCGCCCGGGAGGCCGCCGCCGCGGTGGCCGCCGCGTCGGCCGACGAGTTCGCCCCGCCGCCGGCGTTCCCGCCCGGCCAGGCCCAGGCCCGCGAAGCCGAGCAGCACGCCCGCCGGCACGCCGACGACGCCGCCGCCCGGGTCTTCACCACCGGCCTCACCGGCCGGCCTGGTGGCACCTCGGGCCTCACCCGCGAGCCCACCGAAGACGAGCAGGCCGCCGCGCGGCGGCTGGCCCGCGCCCTGCGCGAGGCCAGCGCCGGGGGCCGCACCCAGACCACCATCACCTCGCCCACCCCGCCGGGCCGGCTGCGGATGCGGCACGCCATGGCCGCCGACGCGCAGCGCGCCGCCGGGGCGCTGCCCACCGCGAAGCCCTTCACCCGCACCCAGCGCCGGCGCGTGCCCGCCCCGCCCCTCGCGGTCGGCATCGCCTGTGACGTGTCCGGGTCGATGAGCAGCTTCACCGGGCCGGTCGCCTCCACCGCGTGGATCCTGGCCCGCGCCACCGCCAGCCTGCCCGCCACCCGCACCGCCACCGTCACCTACGGACAGCAAGTCCGCCCGGTCACCTACCCCGGTGCAACCCCGGCCCGGGTCAGCGAGTTCACCGCCACCGGCAAGTACGAAGACTTCACCACCGCCATCAGCGCCCTCGACGGAGCCCTGAACCTCGCCGCCCCTGGCACCAGCAGGATCCTGGTCATCGTCTCCGACGGGAAATACAAGGGCACCCAGCACGCCGACGGCCAGAAACTCATCACCCGCCTGGCCGCCTCGGGCTGCCAGGTCATCTGGATCGCCCCGGACGGCACCGCGAACACGATGACCGGCACCCGGGTCGTCATCCTGGCTGACCCCGCCGCGACCAGTGCGGCCATCGCCCGCGCGGTCACCGCCCACGCCCGCACCGCCTGAGCGCTGGCCCGGCCCGCCCCCGGGCCGGACCGGCCGGCCCTTCCCCTTTTCCGCGAGCCTCCCGTGCCAGGACTGGGGCGGTGCGCGCACCCGATCGCGGGCCCCAGGATAAATCGCGGCAGGAAAGAAAACACAGCAGGAACAGGAAAACTCGCGGCCCAGGGTGCTGGATGCGGCCGGGCGCCTGCCGGGAAGCCGCCGCCAAGTCGTGTGCGCACAATGCCATGCCAGGTGAGGGTGGGCGGTCAGTGTATTTCCCTGCCCGCCGCGCCCGCGGTGAAAAGGGTTACCGGGAATTGCTGCGGAGCCGCTTGACTTCACGCCCGGCCCAGAGCAATCGTCCAGAAAACCGGCGCAGGCAAAAATACAAAGGGAATCGCGCCGGGGAATAAAAGAACGGAGTCACGACAATGGCACCTAGCAAGAACCCCGCCCCCCGTGCGGCCCACAGCGCCCCCGGCACGGCGGCAGGCCCGGCCCCCGCGCCCGTTGCCCCAGCGGCGGGCGGCAGCCCCGCAGCGGCCGTCCTGGCCGCCCTGTCGGCCCACCCCGCCGGGGCGGCCGTCGCGGTCATCGCCGCCCAGGCCGCGATCAGCGTGCCCGCCGCCCGGCAGGCCCTGACCGCCCACGAGAAGGCCGGCGCCGCCACCCGCATCAAAGGCGGCCGGCCCGGCATCCCCGACACCTGGACCCCCGCCGCCCCGCCGGCCGAAGCCCCGCCCGCCCCGGCTCCGCCCGCCCCGCCCCCCGTCCCGAGCAGCACCGCCGGCAGCGGGCAGCCTTCGGACGCCGGCCCCGGGCCGGTCCCGGACCCGGTGGCTGAGGCCGCTACCGGCATCCAGGCCCTCGCCCAGGCCGCCGGCACCGCCGGCAAGGCCCTGGCCGCCGGGGACCTGCCCGCCGCCCTCACCGCCCTGGAGGCCGCGCGGGACCAGGCCACCATGGGGCGGCGGGCCGTCAAAGCCGCCGCCGCCGGCCGGCACACCCCGGCGGCCCGGCCCGGCGCCCTGCGCGAGCTGGTCGAAGCTCACCTGCGCAAATTCCCCGGCACAGCCTTCACCCCGCACCAGATCGGCAAGGTACTGGCCCGGTCCTCTGGCGCGGTCGCCAACGCCCTGGACAGGCTCGTCAGCCTCGGCACCGCGCAGATGGCCACCGACAAGCCGCGCAGCTACCAGCTCGCCCCCGCCGCCCCCGCTGCGGGCGGCCCCGGGACCAGCGCGGAGGTCACACCCAGCGCCGCGTAACGCGCGGCACGCGCCGGCATGCGGCCGGGACGGCAGGACGCCGTCCCGGCCCCGTGCCGTCAGGCGTCCCCGGCGGGCACGACCGGCCGCTCACCAGTGCGAAGACCACCCCAGGTACTTCCGGGGTACCTCGCAGGTATCCGCCAGGTACCCCGCGGGCACCCGAAAGGACGACCGCAGGTATCTCGGGCCTCCAGCATCAGCCGCCGCTGACCCCGCCTGCGTTGCGTCGCGTACATGAACCGCAAAGCCATGCCTGTGGCATGCGTGCGGGGTGTAGCATCCCGGTCACACCGGGACCATAAGGGCGTAGGGGCGGGCAATGAGCGGGTCCAGGCCGGGCAGGAATGGCAACCGATGGGTCCGTATCGACCGCCGGTATAACAACCCCTACCGGCTGACCGGCTACGCGTGGCGTGTGATCCTGAAGTGGGGCGCGCTGCTCATCGTCTGGGTCACCTTCCTCGGTTCCCGCAATCTGTTCCTGGAAGTCATCGCCACGGCGGCGCTCATCGCTTACGCCGTGGTCCGGGTGCGCCGCTATCAGCAGGCCAGCCAGCCAGCAGGCCCACCGGTGCCGGCGGCCATGGGAATGCAGCCAATTCCGGCGGGCGCCCCCACCATGCGTTTCAACCCGCCGCCTGGGTGGCCGCCCGCTCCAGCCGGATGGGCACCACCGTCCGGGTGGCAGCCTGATCCCTCCTGGCCGCCGGTCCCGGCCGGATGGCAGGTGTGGGTGCCAGGCACCCCAGCCCCGCTGGGGGAGCGCAACTCCAGGACCATTCCCCAGGACGTCAAGATCGCTGTGGCCGCACGAGACGGCGGCCGGTGCCGCCAGTGTGGATCCACGCAGGATCTGCACTACGACCACGTGATCCCCTGGAGCAAGGGCGGCGCGAACACGGTCAGCAATATCCAGTTGCTGTGCGGATACCACAACAGGCTCAAAGGCGCTGAAGACATCCCGGTATAGCCGCGGCGGCGTCACGGCAGGATGCCGGTCCCCAGAGACAGCAGAATGTCCTGCCAGTCAGCAGCGGCGACCGCCGGCAAGTTGACCGCCGCGGGCCGCGTCCCGCTTGGGATTTGCCGGTCTATGCCGGCTACCGGGGGCCAGGGAGCTCGGCGTTTTATGCCTGCACCGACGAGCAGTCTTCCGCCCTTTAGAGGCGCAACCTCGGCCAGGCATGAGCGCCAGGCCGCGCCGTCCGAGGCATGTCCCGCCCGGTTGTGACTCCGACTGCGGTGTGCTCCAATGCGCTGGGTGTTTTGCCTGAACGCTACAAGCCGTCCGGGTGGATGATGATGGCCATGTCCGCCGATGGCCTCCCTGACATCAACTTCGCACGCATCCGCCCCTACGGGCAGCCCGCGTCGCGGGCTAACGCGTTCGAGGAGCTGGCGTCGATCCTCATCGAGCAGGGCGCGGTTGAGTGGCCCGCGGCAGTCAGGTTCGAGCGGTTCGGCAATCCGGACGGCGGGCGGGAGGGACGGGGCATCCTGCCTAATGGGGATGTGTGGGCGTGGCAGGCCAAGTACCTATCTGAGTTCGACGCGTCGGCGGCTTCGCAGGTCACGCTCTCCGTGGGCCGCGCTCTGGAAAGCGAGCCGCGCCTGAAGCGCTACTTCGTGGCCCTCCCAGCGGACCTGCCGGCCGGTGACACCGACCGGCGTCCCGAAGGCGGCAGGAAACTCGTGTCGGCGAGCACCCGGTGGGACGGCAAGGTTCGCGAGTGGGAAGAAGCTGCCCGGGTGAAAGGCATGGACGTCAAGTTCGATTTCATCGGCGCTCACAAGCTCGTCACGGCGCTGACGGAGCCCCGCCACGCCGGACGGCTGCGCTACTGGTTCGGGGCGGACATCCTGACGCCCGAATGGCTGAGACGCCGGATGGACGATGCCATCGAGAAGGCAGGGCCGCGTTACACGCGGGAGGTCCACGTTGAGGTCAGCGCTGTCCAGGCGGTTGACGCCGCGTGCCGCTCAGAGGAATACGTGCGCAGCTGGCAGGAGGCTCTGGCCTCATTGCGCGAGGCACGGCGCGGCGTGTGGGGCCGGCCAGATTCCCTGGCCGAGGCCGTTGACCGCTGCTGGAAGGCGCTTGACGACGCGGACGCGGCGCTCACCGCCCTGATCGCAGCAGCAGAATCCGGCGGCGACCTGCCGGACCTGGAAGGGCCGCTCATGACGGCGATGAAGGCGGTTGACGAGGTTGACGTCCTGCTGCAACGGGAAGCCGCAAGGCAGAGCGTTCCCTATCCCAGCCGCTCCGCCGACCCGATGGCTTCCTTGCACGGCCTGCGGACGACGGCTGAGACGCTCGGCCACGCTCGTGCTCTCGCCAGTCACGGCTCCGCGAAGGCAGCGGCCGCGAGGTTTCTGGTCCTGACCGGCCAGGGCGGGGCTGGCAAGACTCACCTGCTCTGCGAGACGGTCAGGCGGAGGACCGCAAGCGGACAGCCGGCGATCATGCTGTTCGGCCAGGACTTCAGCGGCAGATCCCCCATGTCCCAGATCGGCGGGCTGAGCCAGCTCGGCGGCTCCCTTGACGATGTTCTCGGCCTGCTCGACGCCGCAGGGGAGGCAGTCGGATGCACCGGCCTACTGGTCATCGACGCGCTCAACGAAAGCGAGCACCCTAAGCGGTGGCAGGACGACCTTCGGGTCATGGCCGCAGCGGTCAGGCGGCATCCCCGTGTCGCAGCCGTCGTGTCCTGCAGGAGTGAGTATCTCGGCGAGGTAGTTGGCGACTTGCAGCTGCCGCAGGTCGAGCACTCTGGCTTCGGCGAGGCAACTGGCGCAGCCATCAAGAGGTACGCGTCTGCGTACGGGATCGAGCTTCCGACTTTCCCGCTCCTGAACCCAGAATTCAGCAACCCCCTGTACCTGAAGCTGACTTGCCGGGCCGTTCAGACGCTCGGTGAGACTCGCTTCCCTCTAGGCACAGCAGGCCTCACAACAGTCGTTGAGGCGTTCATCGAGGCGGTGAACACACGCCTGTCCGATGCCGAGCGCTGCGACTATGATCCCCGGCTTGACCTCGTCGGCCAGTGCGTGCGCCAGCTCGCCGGCCTTGACCGAGACACCTGGCGCCTGGACGAGGTGCGCCGGATCGCCGAGGGGCTGCTCCCGGGCCGCAGTTGGTCTGGGTCACTCATGAACGGTCTCATCAGCGAGGGCGTTATACGTGAAGTCCACGACCGCTGGTTCACCTTCGGTTACCAGCGGCTGGGTGACGTGGCTAGGGCTGCTGTGGTCGCCGGTAGGTCTCCGGATGGCATCCGAGAGTGGCTGAAGGGACTTGGCGATGAGCCGTGGCCGGATCGTGGCGTCCTCAGCGCCCTCGCCGTCATGGTCCCGGAACGTCATGGCCGAGAGCTGGTCGACCTTGACGCTGACGAAGACGGCAACGTCACCTGGGAGGTCGTTGACGGGTTCCTCGACGGCTTGGTCCTGCGGGCGCCCGATTCGGTGACTCCCCGAACCGCCGAACTCGTGGAGAAGATCCTGCGCAACGGCCACCGGGCCGACGAACTCCTGGAGTCCCTGGTCCGCGTTGCCTGCATCCCGGGGCATCCTCTTAACGCAGAGTGGCTGCACGGGTACCTCACACCCCTCGAAGTCGCGGATAGGGACGTGACATGGACGGCCTGGCTGACCGGCGGCACGGACACGGAAGCCGACAGCAGCGTCAGACGGCTCATCGAATGGGCCTGGCCCTGTGACCCCCAGGAACAGGTTCTGGCCGGCGACGAGGTCGCGTTCCTAGCCACGATCACTCTGGGCTGGTTCCTGACTGCCACCGACCGGCGGGTACGCGACATGGCTACCAAGGCATTGGTGTGCCTCGCGGAGCGTCAACCGTCCGCCTTCGGAAAGACGCTCGCGTTGTTCCGAGGCGTCAACGACCCCTACGTCACCGAGCGGCTGGCAGCCGCGGCCGGCGGCGCAGCGCTCAGGACCACCGATGTGGCCATCCTGAGGACGATCGCTGACGGCGTGCTGGCGCTCGCTGGGGAGCACTGGCCGCAGCACTTGCTAACGCGGGACTACATGGAGCGGGTCCTCACCACGGCAGGCGATCACGGGTGGCGAGGGCCGGAGAGACGGCCGCCCTACGGTTCGCAGTGGCCCGTCCCCTCTCGGACCGCAGAGGAAATCGAGGCCCTGGCCGGCCCGCCAGACTACGAATACAGCTCCATCTGGCACTCCCTCACCGGGATGGGGGACTTCGGCCGGTACATCCTTCGAACAGCTCTCCGCAATGTAGCGAGCGGCGATCCAAAGGCCCTGGAGCATGCCGCTGAACGCGCGATATTTGACCGCGTACTCGAACTCGGCTGGACTCCGGAGCGATTTCGCGCAGCTGACCGCGGGCGCTCATGGGACCGCGACCGCCCCGTTGAACGCGTAGGCAAGAAGTACCAGTGGATCGGCCTCTACGAGGTGCTGGGACAGATCGTCGACAATCTTCCGGTCAACGAACCGTGGGGAGGCACAGGACCCAGCCGGTACGAGTATTCCGAGCAGCTCATCTACCGCGACATCGACCCCACGGTCCTGGTCAGGAGCGCAGTCGCACAGCGCACGGCAGGGCGCCCCTGGTTTTCCCCGGCAGAAGCCCGCTTCCCGTCAACGGTCCTAGACGACTACCCATCCGACATGGCCCACGTCCCTGACCCCATAGAGCTGATCGCAGTCCACGATCCCGAGGGAGTGCCCTGGCTGGTACTGGGCAGCCACCCGCAGTGGAAGCAACGGCTCGCTCCGGAAATGAAGGCACTTGGCACCAAGCGACGTGAGGCCTGGATGCACATCACGGGCTACTTGGTGCCAATCGCCAGCGCAAGTGCCCTGCGATCATGGGCGCGGCAGCAGAGTTGGGAGGGACGCTGGCTGCCTGAGGCACCAGACGCCTACAACGTTCTCCTAGGCTCTTACCCCGATGATCCCAGATGGTCAGCCGCAGACGGCACGGTCACCTCCTGGGATCAGCACCGCGGAGGAACGATGCCAGATGGCCTGACCCTGGCCGCCGCAGCGTTCAGCGGTACCGGCACCAACCGGGACGCCTCCGCACCCGCCCAAGCCGCCGGATACGTCCCAAGTCGCCAGCTGCACGCCGTGCTTGGCCGGCCCAGAGGAGCTGACTTCGCATGGACCGACGGCTCGGGGATCGCACTCCAAGACCCTTCGGTCGCCATGGACGGCCCCCCAACCCTCGCCATGCGCCGCGATCTTCTTCCCCGCCTCACGGACACGGGCCTTACGATCTTCTGGGCGGTGCTGGTCGGCAACGAACTGCACAGCACCGACCCGTTCGACCATCCTGGCCATGACTACCGGTGGGTCGGCGCTAGCGCCTCATACATTTTCAGCGGCGACTCGATAGAACTGATCAGCGCGACCGCCAACCGCTGGACTCCCGGCCCAGAAATCGAGCAAAGCGTCGACTGGAAGCCACGGCAGAGCGAACGCTAGATGACCCGGCTCGCCTCAGGCTTACCGCAGGAACAGGTCCCGGCAACTCGATATCCTCAGCCCTCAGCGGCACGAAGCCTGCCGCTGAGGGGAACCGGGGAGCCAGGACCGTGCACCGCTACAACTTCGACCTGCCGACGACTCTGCGGCTCCGCGAGCTGATCGACGAGTACGGCCGCATGCGCCGCCTGGAGGGGATGACCCCGCAGCAGCGCGGACAGCGGTTCAACGAGTTCATCGCCGAACTGCTCAGGTGCTGGGGCCTCGACCGCGTGGGCGCCAGCGTCCGGTCGGTGGGCGAGATCGACGTGACCTTCGCCATCAACGGCACGCGGTTCATCCTCGAAGCTAAGTGGGAGCAAGGGCCTGTCGATTACGGCCCCATGGCCAAGCTCCGCGGGCGGATTACCCAGCGGCTCGCCGGAACCTGTGGCGTACTCCTGTCCATGTCGGGCTATTCAGATGAGGCGCTGGAGGGCATCGCCCGAGGCCAGCAGCCGGACATGCTGCTGCTCGACCGGACGCACCTGGAAGCAATGCTCTCTGCCCTGCGGTCTCCCGCCGATCTCTTCACCGAGCTAATGAACCGGGCGTCGTACCGCGGCGAGGTCCAGGTGCCGCTCACCGACCTTGTGGTAGCGGAGGACCGGCCGATGCTGCCGGTGCTGCGACTCGGTGGCCCGGACGGCTCCGCGCCCGTTATCACCGAGACGGCGCCCCGCGTCCGCGGTGAGGTGGTTCTCCACGGTACCCAGCCGCAGGAGACCATCGCGGACGGCATCGCCGTCGATCCGGACGGGCGGCTGCTCCTGACCATGCCCCAGGGTGTCGTCCGAGCTGACCCTGGCAGCGGTGCCTGCGACTGGGCCGTGCCAGTCCCAGGCTGCCGGGGAAGCGCCCTGCCCTGCCCAGACGGCGGCATTCTGGTTATCTGCGGGGAGACCGTTCTCCGCTGGGACGGCCGGGAGTGCCATATCGTGGCCGGCGGATTCACTGGCGGCACGTCGCTTCTCCGGGGACCTGACGGGCAGGCGTGGGTCTTCGACTACAAAAAGGCGCAGTGGCTCCAGTTCGGCATGTCCGTCACCTTGACCTGCCTCGGTACCGAAATGGGACAGGAGCAGCGCAACGTCGTCGACTTCCAGGCCGGCATCTGGAACGCCGTCTGGCTGTCGGGGCGCCGCTTCTTCCTCGCCGGCGACGGCCACTTCGGCGTCGTCGACCTCGACAAGACCCCCACGGTTCCGATCGATGACCGGCTCCGCTCACCGCACCCAGACCAGCGCGGCGCGATCAGGATCGACCAGCACACGGTCATGACCGCCACCCGCCATGGCACGGTCTACCGCATCGACGTGGAAACCGGTGGAACCGATCTGATCGCACGCCTGGACATGCTGGCGCTCGGCTGCGACATGACCTCAGACGATCACGGCCGCGCTTACATCCTTGAACACCGGGGCAGCCCACGAGCCTTCATCCCGGTCGTAGTCACCTTGTGCGGATACGCAGGGTGAGTTCCCGCACCGCACCCGGCAAGAGGTGATCGCCATCGCGGCACTTGCTTCACGCTGCCAGGCGGCGTGACTCCGGCCTTCCCTGCCCGCTGGCCGGGACTGACCAGACCGCCGACGAGTTGACCGCTCAACCGACCTGGCCACCGACAACTACGCGGTAGGAACGAAATCTTCGCCGGCTGTCGGCGGTCACGTTATTGAGCAGGGTTGTTGCTCACGTAATTGACCAGGGCCTGGCCTGTTCTTGTTCTACTGGTCGGGCTCCTTTGCTGTCGTGGTGACACGCTGGCCGGGGCGCTTGTTGGGC
>Ga0335074_10009208_pt1 | contig 13770 bp, 8 predicted proteins | sample Lox_Sample_23_FD_206715 | JGI IMG/M metagenome (GOLD analysis project Ga0335074, IMG submission 206715) | Soil microbial communities from Loxahatchee National Wildlife Refuge, Florida, United States - Lox_Sample_2.3 | ecosystem: Environmental > Terrestrial > Soil > Wetlands | place: USA: Florida...
TCGGGCCTGGGTCCTGGACCGGCGCATCACCGAGAACAGCGTCGGCGTGACGGTCGCGGCGGCGCTGCGCCCCTGGCTGGACGACATGCCGGCGGGGACGCTCGCCGAGCACCTGATCGGCGGCATCGCCATTTCCGACGTGCCCCGCTCCGAATGGTCGCGCGTGCTCGGCGAGGCGATCGGCGAAACCTCCTTCCTCGTTCCGCCGATCCCGAACACGCTGTTCCAGCGCGATCCCTCCTGCTGGATCTATGGCGGCGTCACCTGCAATCCGATGTTCTGGCCGGCGCGCCGGCCGGAGACGCTGCTGCAGCGCGCGGTCTACAAGTTCCACCCCGAGTTCCGGGATGCCGGGTTCCGCTTCTGGTTCGGCGATTCCGACGAGGACTTCGCCGCCGCGACGATCGAGGGCGGCGACGTCATGCCGGTCGGCCGCGGCGTGGTGCTGGTCGGCATGGGGGAGCGCACGACGCGCCAGGCGGTCGCCCAGGTGGCGCGCGCCCTGTTCCGCGACGAGGCCGCCAGCCGCGTCATCGCCTGCCTGATGCCGCGCAGCCGCGCCGCCATGCATCTCGACACCGTCTTCACCTTCTGCGACCGCGAGACCTGCACGATCTACCCGGACGTGGTCGACCAGATTCAATGCTTCAGCATCTATCCCGGCAGCGACCGCGACGGGATCGAAGTGCGGCCGGAGAAGGACCGGATGCTCGACGTCGTCAAGGCAGCGCTCGGTCTCAACCATCTCACCGTGATCGGCACCGGCGGCGACGCCTGGGAGGCGGAGCGCGAGCAGTGGGACGACGGCAACAACGTCATCGCGCTCGAGCCGGGGGTGGTGGTCGGCTACGACCGCAACATCCATTCCAACACGCTGCTGCGCAAGGCCGGCGTCGAGGTCATCACCATCCGCGGCGCCGAGCTCGGCCGCGGCCGCGGCGGCGGGCACTGCATGACCTGCCCGATCTGGCGCGACCCCGCGTACTGAGCGACCGCTCCCGGACCGACCCGATCTGGAGACGCATCATGAGCCTCAATCTGCGCAACCGCTCGCTGCTGACGGTGCAGGACTACACGCAGCGGGAGTTCCAGTACCTGCTCGACCTTGCCCGCGACCTCAAGCGCGCCAAATACGCCGGCACGGAGCAGCAGCATCTGCGCGGCAAGGAAATCGTGCTGATCTTCGAGAAGACCTCGACCCGCACGCGCTGCGCCTTTGAGGTCGCATGCCACGACCAGGGCGCCCACGTCACCTATCTCGATCCCTCCGGGTCGCAGATCGGCCACAAGGAATCGGTCAAGGACACCGCCCGCGTGCTCGGGCGCATGTTCGACGCGATCGAATACCGCGGCTTCTCGCAGCAGGCGGTGGAGGAGCTCGCCAAATACGCGGGCGTGCCGGTCTATAACGGGCTGACCGACGAGTACCATCCGACCCAGATGCTCGCCGATGTCATGACCATGCGCGAGTTCAGCGACCGACCGGTGCACGAGATCAAATACGCCTATGTCGGCGACACCCGCTCCAACATGGGGCACTCGCTGATGATCGTCGGCTGCCTGATGGGCATGGACGTGCGCATCGCCGGGCCGCGCAGCCTCTGGCCTTCCGAGGAGTTCACCGCGATCGCCCGCGACCTGGAGAAGAAGTATGGCGGCCGGCTGACGATCACCGACGATCCGGACGCGGCGGTGCAGGGCGTCGATTTCATCCATACCGACGTCTGGGTTTCCATGGGCGAGGCGAAGGACGTCTGGGGCGAGCGCATCCGCCTGCTCAAGCCGTTCCAGGTGAACGGCGCGCTGATGCAGCGATCCGGCAATCCGCGCGTCAAGTTCATGCACTGCCTGCCGGCCTTCCACAATCTCGAGACCAAGGTCGGCGTGCAGATCCACGAGCAGTTCGGCCTCGACGGCATGGAGGTGACGGAGGAGGTGTTCGAGTCCGAGCAGAACATCGCCTTCGAGCAGGCGGAGAACCGCATGCATACGATCAAGGCGATCCTGGTCGCGACCCTCGGGAGCCAGTGATGCGCATCGTCGTGGCGCTGGGCGGCAACGCCCTGCTGCGCCGGGGCGAGCGGATGACCGCGGAGGCGCAGCGCGCCAACATCCGCGTCGCCGCCGAGGCGCTGGCGGCGATCCAGCCCGGCAACGAGCTGGTGATCACGCATGGCAACGGGCCGCAGGTCGGGCTGCTGGCGCTGCAGGGCCAGGCCTACGATCCCGAATCGCCCTATCCGCTCGACGTACTCGGCGCCCAGACCGAGGGCATGATCGGCTACATGATCGAGCAGGAGCTCGGCAACCTGCTGCCGTTCGAGGTGCCGTTCGCCACCATCCTCACCATGGTGGAGGTCGATGCCGACGATCCGGGATTCCGCGACCCGACCAAGTTCATCGGCCCGGTCTACGGCGACGACGATGCCGAGCGGCTGCGGGCCGAGAAGGGCTGGGTGTTCCGCCGCGACGGTGAGAAATGGCGCCGCGTCGTCGCCTCGCCGCAACCGCGGCGGATCTTCGAGCTGCGCCCGATCAAGTGGCTGCTGGAGCACGGGACGATCGTCATCGCCGCCGGCGGCGGCGGCATCCCGACCGTCTACGAGGCCGGCCGCCAGCTCCGCGGCATCGAGGCGGTGATCGACAAGGACCTCTGTTCCGAACTGCTCGCGCGTGATCTCGAGGCCGATCGCTTCATCATGGCGACCGACGCCGACGCGGTGTTCATCGACTGGGGTCGGCCCTCGGCGCGCGCGATCCGCCGCGCCGATCCCGCCACGCTGCGCCGGCACGAGTTCCCGGCCGGCTCGATGGGCCCGAAGGTCGATGCGGCCTGCCATTTCACCGAGACCACCGGCCGACCGGCGGCGATCGGCGCGCTGAAGGATCTGCCCGCCATCCTGCGCGGGGAGGCCGGCACGACCGTCGCCGCCGACGCATCGGGGCTCGTCTGCGACGGTGCCTGAGCGCCGGCCCCGCCTCTCCCGCGGCCGCCGACCGGTGGCTCGGATCGCGCTGTTCGGCACGCTGCTGGCCTGGTGTCTTGCCGGCGCGGCGCCAACGCCCCGGGCCGAGACCGCGGGGCTGCGCCTGCTGTACGTGCCGGACGCGGCGCCGTTCTCCGAGCTCGAGAACGGACATCCGGAAGGCTACGCAATCACCCTCTGCACCGCGATCGCCGCGGCGCTGCGCCCCGGAGCGACGCCCGTGTGGCAGCCGGCCGCGATCGCGGCGGGGATCGACCGGATCGCCCGCGGCGAGGCGGATCTGCTGTGCGGCCCCGTCACCGACACGGTGGCCCGCGAAAGCCAGGTCGCGTTCTCGAGCCCGGTCGCGATCGGCGGCATCGGCGCGCTGCTGCGTCCCGGCGCGCCGCCCTGGCTGCGGCATCTGCTCGGCATGGACGCGGCAACGGTGCCGCCCCGCGAGCTCCTCGATACGCTGAACTGGCCGACGCGGATCGCGGTGGTGCGCGCCGGCACCGCCGCCGACTGGCTGCAGCGGCGTCTCGCCGAGGCGCCGTTCGGCGTGTCGGCGCATCCGGTCGCCGACTACCAGGAAGCCGGCCGGCTGCTCGCCGCGGGCACGGTCGGCGCCTGGATCGGCGAGTGGACGGTGCTGGCGCACCGGCGGCTGGCCGATCCCAGCCTGGCGGCGATGACGCTCGCGCCCGAACCGATCGAAGGCGAGCCGATTGCGCTGGCGATGCGGCCGGATCCGGCCCTTCGCCGCGCGGTCCAGGCGGCGCTCAGCCGCATCCTGCGCGGCCCCGACCTGCCGGCGCTGATGGGACGCTGGTTCGGTCCGGCCGGCCGGTCGCAGGCAGACATGATCCGCGCCGTGACGCCGCCCGCGGGCACGCCATGACGGCGGCGCGCCAGCGCATCGGGCTGTTCCAGGCGACCATGCTGGTCGCCGGCAACATGATCGGCTCGGGCGTGTTCCTGATGCCCGCGAGCATGGCGCCGCGCGGCGGCATGTCGCTGCTCGGCTGGCTGGTCGCGGTACCCGCCGCGCTGCTGCTGGCGCTGGTGTTCGCGCGGCTGGCGACGCGGCGGCCGATGGATGGCGGTCCCTATGCCTGGGCGCGCCAGGCGTTCGGCGACTACACCGGGTTTTCCTGCAACGCGCTCTACTGGCTCGGCAACGTGGTCGGCAACGTCGCGATCGCCGTCTCCGTCGTCGGCTATGCCAGCGTGTTTCTCTCGGCGCTGGTCGGACCGCGCGCCGCGATCGTCGCGACGCTGGCCACGATCTGGCTCGCCATCGCCGCCAACATCGCCGGGCCGCGCCTGATCGGCGCGGTCGAATCCGCCACCACGCTGCTCGGCCTGGTGCCGATCATCGGAATCGCCATCCTGGGTTGGTGGTGGTTCCAGCCGGGACAGTTCGCGGCCAACTGGAATCCCGCCGGCGCCTCGCCGCTGGCGGCCGTCTCCGGTTCGCTGACGATCATGTTCTGGGCCTTCACCGGCGTGGAGAGTGCCGCGGTCGCGACCGGCGTGGTGATCGATCCGGCCCGCAACGTCGCCCGCGCGACGCTGCTCGGCGTCGCACTCGCCGCCTGCGTCTATGTCGGCAGCACCGCGGTGGTGTTCGGCCTGGTTCCGGCGCAGCGACTGGCGGACTCGCCGGCGCCGTTCGAGACCGCGATTGCCGCGGTGCTGGGCGCCGGGCCGGCGCTGGTCATGGCGTTCTGCGCCATGGTCAAGGCCGCCGGCGCGCTGGGCGGCTGGGTGCTGCTGACCGCCGAGTCCGGCCGCGCCGCCGCCAATGACGGGCTGTTCGCGCGCATCTTCGCCCGCGTCGACCGGCGCGGCGTGCCCGTCGCGGGGCTGATCGTCACCGGCGTGCTGATGAGCGGCATGCAGCTCGCGTCGCTGGCGCCGTCGCTCGGCGGCATCTTCGGTCGGCTGGTGTCCATGTCGACGCTGCTGATCATCCCGGCCTACCTGTTCTCCGCGGTAGCGCTCTCCCTCGATGCCGCGGAGCGGCGCACGATGCGCGCGCTGGGTCTGCTGGCCGCGATCGCCGTCATCGGTGTCGCCGCCGCGGCGAATCTGTCGGATGCGCTGATTGCGCTGGTACTCGTGCTCGCCACGGCGCCGCTGTTCGCGTTCCGGCGCATCCCGACCGCCGCGACGCGGTCGGAGACGATCGCCAATCGCAGCACCGCCGCGCCGACCGATGTCAGGGTTTGAATCCCATGCAGATATGATACGGTCTCACCATGACCGTTGCCGCCCGGCCGGGTCGAGGAGGAGCTTCGCTGATGCTCGGATTGTCCTCTGCCCGCGGGTTTGCGGGCGCATCCGGCACAGGCGCCGCGGACCGGCGCTGGACGCCGCTTCTCTCCGTCGCATTCCTCGTCTGCCTGCTGGCCGGTTGCGCCGGTCCGTCACGGCTTGCGGCGGTGCCGTCGAAGCTGACCGACGAGGCGACGGCGCTGGGCATTCCCAACGCGCGCTTCTGGGCCGATACGCAGGGGCCCGAGATGGTGCAGGAGGCGCGACAGGCACTCGCCCGGGAGGACGCGGCGCAGGGTACGACGGCCGCGGGAGGGCGCGCAACGGCGAACTACCTCGCGATCTCCGGCGGCTCGGACAATGGCGCGTTCGGTGCCGGGCTTCTGGTGGGCTGGACCGAAACCGGCACCCGGCCGGAATTCAAGCTCGTCACCGGGATCAGCACCGGCGCGCTGATCGCCCCGTTCGCGTTCCTCGGTCCGGCCTACGATGCGCAGTTGCGCGCCGTCTACACCGGTATCGGGCCGAAGGACGTCTATGAGCAGCGCTGGCTTCCGACCGCGATCTTCAGCGACGCGCTGACCGATACCGATCCGCTGTTCCACCTGATCGCGCGCTACGCCAATCAGGACATGCTCGACCGGATCGCGGCGGAGTACCGCAAGGGCCGGCTGCTGCTGATCGGCACGACCAATCTCGACGTGCAGCGCCCGGTCATCTGGAACATCGGCGCCATTGCGGCGAGCGGCCGGCCCGGCGCGCTCGATCTGTTCCGCAAGATCCTGCTCGCCTCCGCCTCGGTCCCGGGCGTCTTCCCGCCGGTGTTGATCGATGTGGACGCCGGCGGAGGCCACTATCAGGAAATGCATGTCGATGGCGGCGCCGTCGCGCAGACCTTCCTCATCCCGTCCCAGGTCGGCACGCTGGTCAATCTCAACGCGTCCGACCTCGCCCGCAGGCGGGTCGCCTACATCATCCGCAATGCCCGGCTCGATCCGGAATGGGCCTCGGTCGATCGTCGCCTGCTGAGCATCACCGGCCGGGCGATCAGCACGATGATCCATTACAGCGGCTACAATGACGTCGTCCGCATCTACTTCACCTGCAAGCGCGACGGCGTCGAGTACAATCTCGCCTATATCGGCGACGACTTCAGCTTCGAGCACAAGCAGAATTTCGACACCGCCTACATGCGGGCGCTGTTCGAGTATGGGCTGGCGGAGGCGCGCAGCGGCACGGCCTGGAAGAAGGCGCCGCCCATCCTGGCCGAGCCGGATGGCGAGGAGCGACTGAACACCACCGGTACGGGCCCGCTCCTCACGGAATAGGGGCGCGTGCATGAGCCTGCCGCTCGCCCCGGCGATCGCCCTCGGCACCTTCACGGCAGTCATCCTCGCGGTCGCGTCGAACCGCCTGCACCTGACGGTTGCAGCACTGCTCGGCACGGTGGTGCTGCTGGTGACCGGCGTCCTGTCCGCGCAGGAAGCCAGCGCCACGATCAATCCGGGGGAATCCACCATCGCCCTGTTCTTCGGCGGCATGGTGATGGCGCGGACCCTGATTCCGACCGGATTGTTCGACTATCTCGGCGCGATCGCGCTGCGTCTGGTGCGCGGTGACGGCCGGCGGCTGATGCTGGCGATCGTCCTGCTGGCCGCCCCGATCTGCGCGGTGCTGCCCAACGCCACGGTGGTGATCCTGGTCGCACCATTGATCATCACGCTGTGCCAGCGCCTGGCGATCGATTTCGTGCCGCCGATCATCCTGCTGGTTTTCATCGCCAACAGCGCCGGCTTGCTGACGCTGGTCGGCGATCCGGCGACCTTCATCGTCGGCACGTCGGTCGGACTGAGCTTCACCGACTACCTGCACCTGCTGAGTCCGGGCGGCCTGGTCGTGATCCTGGCGGTCTGCGCGGTGCTGCCCGTCTCGTTCCGCTCGCTCTGGCGGGTGCGGGTGCCGACCGCCGAGATCACGGCGCTCCCCCGGATCGAGCGGCCCTGGACGATGCTGGCCTGCCTCGTCGTCCTCGTCGTGATGGTGACGCTGTTCGTGGTCGGCGAAAGCCTGCCCAATCCGGTGGCGCCGCCCGCCGTCGCCATCGTCGGCGCGGCGCTGGTGCTGCTGATCGCCTACTGGACCGATCTCGACCCCGTCGCGGACATCCTGCGCGACGTCGACTGGGAATCGCTGCTGTTCTTCGTCTGCATTTTCGTCCTCGTCGGGGCGCTGGAGAAGACCGGCGTCCTCGCCGCCCTCGGGTCGGAGATGGGCGTGTTCTTCGGCAGCAACGTCGCGCTGGCGAGCCTGCTGTTGCTGTTCTCGATCGGCCTCCTGTCCAGCGTGATCCCGAACATCGCGCTGGTCGTCGCCATGGTGCCGCTGGTCAAGCAGTACGCGGTCGGCGCGGGGCTGGCGACGCAGGCGGCGATCGAGGCCGGCTACGGCCACATGCCGGCCGCCGTGCCGCCGCTGTTCTTCGCCATGTGTTTCGGCGCGACGCTGGGCGGCAACGCGACGATTCTCGGCGCCTCGGCCAATATCGTTGCCGCGGGCAGTTGCGCGCGTGCCGGAAGGCCACTAACGTTCATGTCGTTTCTGCGCTACGGCGTGCCGGTGACGGCGGTTCAGCTCGTGGTGGCCGCAGCCTATGTCTGGTTTCGCTTTCTCTAGCGGGCAGACACGATCGCCTGGAGGCGAGGGTCCCGGGACCCGGTGTCGTGGCAGGCCGCGCGTGCCGGCGCGGTTGCCAAACCGGATCGGCCGCGCGGGCGCGGGCGACGCCGCGCTTCTCTCCGTTGCGTCCGACGCCAGCGCCGCGCTCAGACCCTGACCTGAGGAGCCGCTCGCCATGTCCTGCCGACATGCCGTACGAAGCCGCCTCGCACAGATGCCCGATCGCCTGCGGCGCCGCGGCTGCTGCGGTGCCTGGTCATCGACATCGCTGGCGATCCTGGCCGCCATGCTGGCGGGTTGGCTCACGGCATCGCCCGCTTCGGCGCAGCAACCCGGCCCGACGCCGGTCGGAACCATCGCCGCGGCGCGCAAGCCGATCACCCGCGCGGCGGAATTCGTCGGCCGCGTCGAGGCGGTCGAGCGGGTCGAGATTCGCGCCCGCATCACCGGCTACCTCGACGAGGTCTTGTTCAAGGACGGCGACTTCATCAAACAGGGCACCGTGCTCTACCGGATCGAGCCCGAGACCTTCCAGGCGGCGGTGCTCAAAGCGCGCGGCCAGCTGCTCGAGGCACAGGCCAACTTCACCAACGCCGCGGCGCAGCGCGCCCGCACCCAGGAGCTGGTCAAGACCAACACCGCGCCGCAGTCCCGGCTGGACGAGCGCATCGCCGCGGAGAAGAGCGCGCAGGGCGACGTCATCATCGCGCAATCCAACCTCGATACCGCGACCGTCAATCTCGGCTACACGCAGATCGTCGCGCCGATCACCGGCGAGATCGGCCGCTCGCTGTTCACCCGCGGCAATGTCGTGAGCCCGGAAAGCGGCCCGCTCACCGTCATGGTCAGCCGGGACCCGATGTACGTCACCTTCCCGGTCAGCCAGCGGGAATTCCTCAAGGTGCAGGAACGCAGCGCGCGCGAGAAGCTGACCAAGACGCTGCTCGTCCGCATCCGCTTCTCGGACGGCACGCTCTATCCGGAGAGCGGCCGGATCGACTTCGTCAACGTGACGGTCGACCGCGCGACCGACACCGTGCTGATGCGCGCGCAGATCCCGAACCCCCAGGGCGCGTTGATCGACGGCCAGCTCGTGCGCGTCTCGCTCGAGGGCGAAAAGCCGGAGGAGCGCGTACTGGTGCCGCAGGCGGCGCTGATCGCCGACCAGCAGGGGGTCTACGTGTTCGTGGTCGAGAACGGCAAGGCCGTGGTGCGGCGGGTCAAGCTGGGCGGCGAGACCGGGCCGGACGCGATCATCGCCAGCGGCCTCGAGGGCGGCGAGCAGGTGGTGGTGCAGGGGATGGACACGCTGCGGCCGGGTGCCGCCGTCGCCGCCTCGCCGGCCGCCCAGCCGCCCAGCCGGAGCTAGGCGGTGTTCTCGACCACGTTCATCGACCGGCCGCGGCTCGCCGCGGTCATCGCGATCGTGACGACAATCGCCGGGCTGCTGTCGCTGCTGGTGATCCCGATCGCGCAATACCCGGACATCGTGCCGCCGCAGGTGTCGGTGACGACCAGCTATCCGGGCGCATCCGCCGCGGTGGTCGAGGCAACCGTGGCGCAGCCGATCGAAAGCCAGGTCATCGGCGTCGACAAGATGATCTACATGAAGAGCGTCAGTGGCAATGACGGCAGCTACTCGCTGAAGGTCTCCTTCGAGCTCGGCACCGACCCCGATATCGACACCGTCAACGTCAACAACCGCGTGCAGGTGGCGCTGTCCAAGCTGCCGGAGGACGTGCGCCGCCAGGGTGTCACGGTCAAGAAGCAATCCTCCGCGCTGCTCGGCGTGATCGCGCTCTACTCGCCGAAGCAGACGCATGACGAGCTGTTCATCTCGAACTACGCGACGATCAACCTGCTCGACCAGATCAGGAGCACGCCCGGCGTCGGCGACGCGACGCTGTTCGGGCCGCAGGACTACGCGATGCGGATCTGGGTCCGCACCGACCGGCTGACCGGGCTCGGACTGACCACGGCCGACGTGATCGAGGCGCTGAAATCACAGAACGTGCAGGCCGCGGTCGGGCGCATCGGGGCGCGGCCGATCTCCAATGACCAGCAGTTGCAGCTCAACATCCAGACCAAGGGGCGACTGACCACCGCGGCGGAGTTCGAGCACATCATCATCCGCACCAACCCGGATGGCTCGGTGCTGCGGCTCGGCGACATCGCGCGCGTGGAGCTCGGCGCCGCCAACCTCGACCGCTCCACCCGGCTGAACGGCACCCCCGCCGCGCTGATCGCAGTGTATCAGGCCCCCGGCGCCAACGCGCTCACGGCGTTGGGGGGCGTCAAGCAGGTGATGCACGACGCGGAGCAGAATTTCCCGCCGGATCTCGCCTGGAAGGTCACCTACGATCCGACGACCTTCGTCACCGCAACCATCCACGAGGTGCAGAAGACGCTGGTCGAGGCCTTCGTCCTGGTCGTGCTGGTCGTCTTCCTGTTCCTCGGCAATCTGCGCGCGACGCTGATCCCGACCATCGCGGTGCCGGTCAGCCTGATCGGCACCTTCATCGTGCTGAACGCGATCGGCTATTCGGCCAACACCGTCTCGCTGCTCGCGATCGTGCTCGCCATCGGCATCGTCGTCGACGATGCGATCGTCGTGGTCGAAGCGGTCGAGCAGGTGATGGAGACGCATCCGGAACTCACGCCCGCCGAGGCGACCAAGATGGCGATGGGACAGATCTTCGCCCCGATCATCGCGATCACGCTCGTGCTGCTGTCGGTGTTCGTGCCGGTCGCCTTCATTCCGGGCATCTCCGGCGAGCTGTTCCGGCAATTCGCCGTCACCGTCGCGGTGTCGATGCTGCTCTCGGCGATCAACGCGCTGACCCTGTCGCCGGCGCTGTGCGCGCTGCTGCTGCGGCCGCATCACGGCCCGCGCCGCGGCATCATCGGCATGGTGATGCGGTCGATCGACTGGGTGCGCGACGGCTATGGCGCGATCGTCGCCCGGCTGGTGCGCATTTCGGTGATCGGGCTGGTGATGGTCGCCGGGTCGATGGCGGGGGTGTGGCTGCTCGGGCGCATCACACCCACCGGCTTCCTGCCGGAGGAGGACCAGGGCGCGTTCTTCGTCATCGTGCAGGCGCCGGACGGCGCCTCGATCGGTCGGACCAGCGATGTCGTTCGCCAGATCGAGACGATCCTGAAGCAGGAACCGGCGATCGCGGATTACTCCGCCACGATCGGGCTCAATTTCGTCGACAACTATTCGCAGGCCAATGCCGCGTTCCTGATCGTCTCGCTGAAGCCCTTCGCGGATCGCCCCGGCGCGCGCCAGACCGCGCCGGCGATCATCGCCCGCCTGGCCGGCAAATTCCGCGAGATCCGCGCGGCGCGCGTGGTGCCGCTGGCGCCGCCGCCGATCATCGGCCTCGGCACCGGCGGCGGCTTCAGCTACGTGCTGCAGGACACCGGCGGCGGCAGTCCGCGCGCCCTGGCGCAGGTGCTGCGCGGCCTGCTCGTGGCCGCGAACGAGGACCCGCGGCTGAGCCGCGTCTTCAGCACCTTCTCGGCGAGCACGCCCTCGATCTATCTCGACATCGACCGCGACAAGGCGAAGATCCTGAAAATTGAACCGTCGGCGATCTTCCAGGCGCTGCAGGCCTCGCTCGGCGGCTACTACGTCAACGACATGAACCTGTTCGGCCGCACCTGGCAGGTGCAGGTGCAGGCCGAGGCAGCGGACCGCTCCTCGGTCGATGACGTCTACCGCATCAATGTGCGCAGCGCCGACGGCCAGATGGTGCCGCTGCGCAGCCTGGTCGAGGTGCGGACGGTGGTCGGCCCGCAGGCACTGATCCGCTACAACAACCGCCTCGCGGTGACGGTCCAGGGCAGTCCCGGAGCGGGCATCTCCTCCGGCCAGGCGCTGGCGGCGATGCAGCAGGTCGCGGCCAAGACGCTGCCGCGCGGCTACACCGGGGTCTGGACCGACATCTCCTTCCAGGAGAAGCGGGCCGAGGGCAAGACGGCGATCATCCTCGCCTTCGCGGTGCTGTTCGCGTACCTGTTCCTGGTCGCGCTGTACGAGAGCTGGACGATCCCGGTGCCCGTGCTGCTTTCGGTCACGGTCGGCGTCGTCGGCTCGTACGTGATGATCGTGCTGGCCGGGCTCACGCTCGATCTCTACGCCCAGATCGGCATGGTGGTGCTGATCGGGCTGGCCGCGAAGAACGGCATCCTCATTGTCGAGTTCGCCAAGGAGCGGCGCGCCGAGGGCATGCCGCTGCTGGAGGCGGCGACGGAAGGGGCACGGCTGCGCTTCCGTCCGGTGATGATGACGTCGTTTGCGTTCATCCTCGGCCTGCTGCCGCTGGTCGTGGCGGTGGGGCCGTCGCAACTCGCACGCCGCGACGTCGGCTCGCCGGTGTTCGGCGGGATGATCGCGGCCTCGTTCATCGGCATCTTCGCGATCCCGGCGCTGTACGTCATCTTCCAGGGATTGCGCGAGCGCATTCGCGGATCGGCGCGGCCGCGGACCAAGACCACCAAGGCGACCGCGAGCGTCGACCGGTAGCGGCGGAGTTCCGTCTGCCAGCATCGACGGCCGGTCACGCCTCGCGGCGGTCGCGCTCCAGCACACGGTAGACCGTGTTGCGCGACACGCGCAGTCGCCGCGCCGTCTCGCTGATGTTGGTCTCGGTCTCGCGCAGCGTCGCGATCACCCTCTCGCGCACCGTGGCGCGCAGCGGCTGCGCGCCGGTCGCCGGCGCCGGCGGCGCGGGGCCGAGCTCGGCCAGCGCCGCCGCGTCGATCATGCGCGCCGGGTCGAGCAGCGTGAGGCGGGTCAGCGCCGCGCGCAGCTCGCGGACATTGCCGGGCCAGGGCCACGCGGCCAGCGCCGCCAGCGCGTCCTCGCCGAGCCGCGCCATGGGCGCGATCCGCGCCAGCAGGAATTCCGCGATCGCCGCGAAATCCTGCCGCGCGCGCAGCGGCGGCAGCGTCACGTCGACGGTGGAGAGACGGTGGTAGAGGTCGCGGCGGAAGCGCCCTGACGCGGCCTCCGCGGCGAGGTCGGCATGCGTCGCAGCGACCAGCAGCACGTCCACCCGGCGCTGGCGGAAGCTGCCGACCGGCCGCACCGTCCAGTCATCGAGCAGGCGCAGCAGCACCGATTGCAGGTCGGGCGGCATTTCGCCGATCTCGTCGAGGAACAGCGTACCGCGATCGGCCTCCACCACCAGGCCGGGCGCGCCGCCGCGCCGCGCGCCGCTGAAGGCGCCGTCGGCATGGCCGAACAGCTCGGATTCGATCAGCGTGCGCGGCAGCGCGGCGCAGTTCACCGGCACGAAGGCGCCGCTGCGGCCGCCCGCCTGGTGCGCGTAGCGGGCGAGATGCTCCTTGCCGGTCCCGGTCTCGCCGCGCAGCAGGATCGGCAGGCCGCGGGCGGCGGCGGCGCGGACACGCTCGAGCGCCGCCTGCATCGCCGGATCGGCGGCGACGAAATCGGCCGTCCGGTTGGTGCCGGTCGCCGGCTGCGCGCGGGGGGGCACCGCGAGCGCCGGCAGCGTGGTTGGACGCGGCGTCTCGATCGTGGCGATGAAGCTGCTGCCGACCCGGTCCTGCAGCGTCGCCTGTTCCTGCCGGCGGGTCGCGTCGAGGAAACCGCCGAGCGATGTGCGAAACAGCGCCGCGAAATCACTGCCGGGCCGCGCCGGCAGGCCCTGCAGCAGGAAGCGCGCCTGGGCGTTGGCACCGAGCACCCGTCCGTCCGGCGCGATCGCGAGCAGCGCCACGCTCAGCGTCCGCAGGTACTCGGCGCGGCTGTGGAACGCGATCACCAGGTCGCGCCGGTGGTGCTCGCGGAACAGCCCGTTCTCGACCTGCTTCGCCG
>Ga0335074_10009209_pt1 | contig 13769 bp, 12 predicted proteins | sample Lox_Sample_23_FD_206715 | JGI IMG/M metagenome (GOLD analysis project Ga0335074, IMG submission 206715) | Soil microbial communities from Loxahatchee National Wildlife Refuge, Florida, United States - Lox_Sample_2.3 | ecosystem: Environmental > Terrestrial > Soil > Wetlands | place: USA...
GCCGCCGTCGGCCTTGTGCCGGACGTGGTGGACTTCGCAGGCGGCGGCGGGCTGGTGGCAGCCGCCGGTCCACTGGCAGTGCTGGTCGCGCAGGATGACCGCGGTGCGGATCCCGGCCGGGACGGTGTCGGCGTAGCCGATGTCCAGCGGCAGGCTGGGCCCGGCCAGCCGGGCGCCGAGCTGGGTGCGGCGCAGGAACGACGCCAGCCCGCCGGGCCCGGAGACCAGGTCGACGGCCCGGCTGATGATCTGCCGTTCGAGCATCTCCCGGGCGTGCGCGGTCAGCGGCGCCGCGCCGGCGCAGCACCCGTGCCCGGACCGGTCATGGCCTGCCGGGTCACCGGCCGGACCGGGCCCGCCGGGACCGCCGTGTCCGGCCTGGCCTGCGGGGTCGCCCGGCTCGCTGTGGCCAGCGCAGCCGCCAGGGCCGTGGTGCCCGGCCAGGGTGACGCACAGCCGGAGCAGGTCTTCCAGTGCGCCGGGGTCCACTTCCCCGGTCACCACCGGGATCAGCATGGCGTCGCAGCTGATGCCGCGGGCGGCGTCGCCGTCCAGCCACGCCCCCCCGTCGCTCCCGCCGGCCGCGGCGGCCGCCCGGGCGGCCGCCCACCGGCCCCGGACCGCGGTGATCCACTCCCCCTCCAGCACGGTGTCCGCGTCCATCGCCCGCAGCTCCGCCAGCGACACGTGGACCAGCGCCTTGACCGGCTGCCCGGCCCGCTCCGGCAGCAGGCCACTGGCCGCCAGCCGCCGCATCGCCTCCTGCAACGCGTCGTGATACCGCTGATCATGCGTGCGCAGGTCCCCCGCCCCGGCCGGGGCGCCCAGCGCCGCCAGCACCGCGCCGACCAGCGCCGCGCACTCCGCCGTCAGCTCCCCGGCCAGGACCCCGGCGCCCCCGAACGTCGTCTCCAAGCGGACCGACCGGTCCGCGAACCCGTCGTCCGGGCCGTCATCATCGGGGGGCAGCGACCGGGCGTAGATCTCCGCGGCCAGCGCGGCCAGGTCCTCCTCCCGGGCCCCGGCCCGCGCCGCCGCGACCAGGATCGCGTCCGCGGACGGCCGGCACTCTTCGGGGAGCCTGCCGGTCCACCGGCAGATGGTCCGGGCCATCGACTCCGACAGCACCGTGCCCTCGGCCAGCGCGGCGGTCACCTCGGGGTGCGCGGCGGCGCGGCGGGCCCACCCGACATGCCCGCGGGCGGCGCCCTTGGTCACCCCGGTCCGGAACATCAGCCACGGCACCGCGCCGTACTGCGCGTCCGCGGTGTACCCCTGCCCGGCGGTGAACGCGGCCAGGATCCGCGCCTGGGCGGCGGTGCCGATCGCCGCGGCCTGCTCGGCCAGCTGCAGGCACCGGCCCTGGACCGCGGCGGGCTGCCCGGCCGGGTCGGCCGCGGCCGCGACCCGCAGGGCCGCGCAGGCCAGCTCCAGCGCCTCGCTCAGGCTGGCGGAAGCGGGGACGGTCATCACCGGGGTGGTCACCTCCGATCGGGGCGGTTGCGGGGCGGGCTTGGTCACGCTATGCGGGACGGGTGCAGCTTGCTAGGAGGCTGCACCGAAGCATTTGCTCTTTTGTTCGAGTTTACCAGCTTCCTCTGACATTTTCCGGCGCCACGCCGCCGATTTACGCCAGAGAAAGGTGACCAGTCCGGGTCCGTTTACTTGCGCCGGTTCCTAGCTCGTGATCACCGCGGCGCGGCCTTGCGATCTACGCGCCTAGTGTGACTAAAGGTGCCAATGATATATGTGAGATGACCGCGACGACACCAGTCTGCCGCGCCCGCTCGGCCCGCACCGTGCCATCGAGGTCTAGCGGGGCGGATCGGCCGTCCGGCGGGCGGGCATACGCTCGGCAGCGTGGACAAATCAATCGCACTGGTTACCGGCGCTAACAAGGGGATTGGCAAGGAGATCGCGCGCCAGCTCGCGGGCGTGGGCGTCACGGTCTGGGTCGGCTCGCGCGGTGCCAAGCGCGGAGAGCGAGCGGTCGCGGAGATCGGCGGCGACGCGCGGCTGGTCGTCCTTGACGTGACCGACGCCGGGAGCATCGCTGATGCCGTGCGCGTGGTCGGTGAGCTGGACATCCTGGTCAACAACGCCGGCATCTCGGGCGACGACAGGACGCCGGACCGGGAGGATGTCGCGACCTTCCGGCGTATCTACGAGACCAACGTCTTCGCGGTCGCGGCGATCACTAATGCCTTCCTGCCTGCGCTGCGGCGGTCCGCGCACCCCCGGATCGTGAACATCTCGAGCGGCACCGGATCGCTTACCTGGTCAACCGGGCCGCAGTTCCCGCACCGGGGTACTTACGCTGCCTACCGGTCGTCGAAGGCGGCGCTGAACGCGCTTACCGTGCACTACGCCTACGCCCTGGCCGACGAGGGCATCAAGGTCAACGCGCTCGCTCCCGGCCTGCGCCGGACCGACCTGAACGCCACGGCCGCCGCCAGTGGCGGCGATCCGGCCGAGGCAGCGGCGGGCGCGGTCCGGCTGGCGCTGCTGCCTGACGACGGGCCCTCCGGGGAGTTCCTCTCCTGGGACGGAACGCCGGTTCCCTGGTGAGGACTTCGGCGAGCGCGGCGAGCGTCATTTGGCCGGCCTGGCCGTAAGGGGGCGAGGGGGACGGCTACGCCATGGGCGGTTGAGGGGACGGCGACCTGGGCGATCCGGCGACGGGACGGCCACGCAGGTCCGGGGGGTGGACGGAGCTCTAGGGGATCTGCCGGTAGCATCGGATAACTAGCCGTTGGAATTCACCCGGCGTTTTCCCTGGCCAGAACCGGGCGCGTGCACGCTCTGGCTATGAATCAGTTTGGCCGTCGCGCGCGCACCTCGCCCGGTGCCACCTCCTCGGCCTCGTGATCATCGCCGTGCCCGTGTTGCCGCCGCTGCGCGCGCTGCGTGCTGGATCAATCTCTTCTCGGTGACGATCGCGGAGACTAGTTCAGCCGGGGTGATGTCGAACGCGAAGTTGAGCGCCCTGGTGCCCGCGGGGGCGGCCGGGACCGTGATCTCATCCTCCGCACGCTGCTCGAGCGGGATCGCCGCACCGGCCGGGGTCGCCTCGTCGATGGTCGATTCGGGCGCCGCGACCAGGAACGGGATGCCCGCCTGGCGGGCGGCGAGCGCCAGGCTGTAGGTCCCGACCTTGTTCGCCACGTCACCGTTCGCGGCGATCCGGTCCGCGCCGACGACTACCGCGTCGGCCAGGTGCTGGCTCATCAGAAACGGTGCCGCGCCGTCGCAGACCAGCCGGTGCTCGATACCGAGCTGGCCCAGCTCCCAGCACGTCAGCCGGGCGCCCTGAAGGAGCGGCCTGGTCTCGTCCACGATCACGTGAGCGAGCGCGCCGTCGGCGTGCAGGGCGCGGATGACCCCGAGTGCGGTGCCCCAGCCCAGGCAGGCCAGGCTGCCGGTGTTGCAGTGGGTGTGGACCCGGAGCGGGCCGCGGCCGCACGCCTCGACCAGGTAGGCCGCGCCGCGCAGGCTGATCTGATGGCTGACCGCCGCGGTGGACTCGAGCACCGCGAGGGCCGCGGCCTCCACCGCCTGGCTCCCGTCCGGGATCCGGGCCGCTACGGCCCTTACCTCGCGGCTGAGGTTGACCGCGGTCGGCCGGGCGGCGGCGATCCGCCCGACCTCGGCGTCCAGCCGCGCGCCGTCCCAGCCTTCCTCCCGGCCCTGGCGGACCGCCAGGGCCACGCCGAGCCCGCCGGCCGCGCCGAGCACCGGCGCGCCCCTGATGGCCAGGCTGGTGATCGCCTGCACGAGCTGGTCGACGGTGCCGATGCGCAGCACGCGGACCTGATGCGGCAGCGCGGTCTGGTCAAGCGCTTCGATGTGCCCGTCCCGCCAGGCCAGCACGTCGGGGTTGTCCATACCCCGAACCTACGCGGCCCGGGCCGGGCGTGACGGACCGGTCAGCAGCGGCCGATGTAGTCGCCGCTGGTGTAGGTCGTCCAGGGGGTCCAGTCGGTGCCGTTGTCGGAGATGATCACTGCGGCCTGGGCGTTGCCCATCGGGTCGTAGGTGGACAGCGAGCCGTGGTCCGGGTTGATCTGCCAGTACCCGCGCTCGCCGACGGTGCCGGTGGCGTACTGGTTGCCGCCGGACTCGGCCATGGCGATCTCGGCGGCGGTGAAGGCCTCGGCCTGTGAACCGCCGGCCGCCTCCCAGAGCGTCTCGAGCTGGGAGCAGCCCAGGGTGCCGCTCAGGCTGGACGCAGAGGTCAGCACGGTGCCCTTGGCGTGCTGGGGCGTGTACGAGGTGGAGGTGGCGGAGGTGGTGGAGGTGGTGGTCCTGGTGTCCGGGACCTTGAGCACTTCACCCGCGTAAATGGTGTCGGGGTTCTGGACCACGGACCGGTTGTCGTCGTAGATCCAGGTCCAGTCCGCCGTTTTGCCGTAGAACCGCAGGGCGATCCCGGACAGCGTGTCGCCGGGCTCGACGGTGTAGGTCCGGGTAGCGGCCTGATGGTGCGTGTCGTGGTGCGCCTGCGCGGACACGGCCGTGCCGGCCGCGGCGGCGGTGGTGGCGGCGTGCGCCGGTACCGACGAGACCAGCACGCCCGCGATCGCGACCGCGGGGGCGGCCTTGGCCGCGGTGGCGGCCACCTTCTCGACCTGAGACGGGGCGGTGTGCCGGCCAGTTCGCCGGAGCTTCCGCGCCCGGCGGTGGCTGCTCGGTGAATCCATAGAACTCCTCAAGTCGTTCCCACGCCCGCCTACCCGGCCCGCTGGTGGGGCCTGTCGACGGGCCTGCTGAGTCACCGTCTGCGACCCGCTCCGCTGGTATTCGCTCTCCGGTGGTCTATGCCTGTGCGGAAGCATGGCAGGATCCGTTACCGGGCCGCAGGCAAATCGAAGTATTTCCGTGACTCTTCCGTTATCTAGGGCGGCGGGCCGCCCGGTCTGCGATACTTCGCCCGTGAACGCTCATGACCTGGGGTATTTCGAGGATTACGCGCCCGGGACGACCTACGACTGCGGCACCGTCAGCGTCGGCCAGGCGGACATCATCGCCTTCGCCAAGGACTTCGACCCGCAGCCGTTCCACGTCGATCCGGTGGCCGCGGCCAGCGGGCCGTTCGGCGGGCTGATCGCGAGCGGCTGGCACACCGCCGCCCTGGTCATGCGGCTGATCGTGGACAACTACCTGTCCGCCGAGGCGAGCCTGGGCTCCGCGGGCCTGGACGAGATCCGCTGGCCGAATCCGGTCCGCCCGGGGGACACGCTCCGTGTCCGCGTCACGGTCCTGGAGGCGCGCAGATCGCAGAGCAGACCGGATCGCGGCATCGTCAAGACCCTGCTCGAGGCGGAGAACCAGGACGGCCAGGCCGTGATGCGGGCGACCGCGATCAACTTCCTCCGCGTCCGCCCGGCCGGCGACGCCTGAGCACCGGCGCGCGATAGTAGGACCAAGGCCGGAAACGCCGCGCCCGCGAGAAAGGGGTTGCCTGTGCTCTACGCCTTCGGATTCGAGCGGGTCGGCATCGTCGTGGGCGACCTGTACTTCGTCGATCCCGCCCCGGGTAAGGGGCAGGAGGGCCCGGAGCACGGCGTCCGGCTCGAGTTGCGGGTGCTCGAGCGGGGCGCGCTCAAGGGCTCGATCTACTCGGCCCAGCCGATCGAGGTCGGGCAGCCGATCTGGCGCGTCGACCTGCTGGAGTCGGTCGAGGGGCGGCCGGGCAGCTTCGATCGCACGCATCACCACCCGGTGTTCAGCGGCTGGAATCCGAACAGCCGGGTCTTCGCCAGGGAACTGTCCGCCGACCCGCTCGGCTGGCTGGCCGCCAAGCTGGCGGACCTGGATGACCTGGTGGCCACGGCCGGGTTCCCCGCCGAGGCCGCGGGACCCGATGACGCGCAGGGCCTGCGGGACGCCGCACCCGAGATCGTGGACGTGACCCGCAGGCTGCTGGACCGGGTGCGGTCCGGCGAGCTGGGCAACCCGCCGCGTGGCGCCGCCCTGGCCGCGGCCGCCACGGCTGCCGGAGCCGGCGGCGCGCCGCCCCTCATCCGCGAGGGTTGGCTCTAGGCTCAGGCAGGGCGTGGCAAGCTGGTGCCGTGGCCGGTGACAACGACACAACGCGACGGCTGGTACTGCTGAGGCACGCCAAGTCCGACTGGCCCGACGTCCCGGACCATGACCGGCCGCTGGCCAAGCGCGGGCGGAAGGACGCGCCCGTCATCGGCCGGTGGCTGCGCGGGCACGGCTACGTGCCGGAGGTCGTCGTGTGCTCCACCGCGCGGCGGACCCGGCAGACCTGGGACCTCGTGGCGCGTGAGGTGGACGGCTCGCCGTCGGTCCACTTCGAACCGCGCGCGTACGCGGCCAGCGCGCAGACCCTGCTGTACCTGGCCAGGGAACTGCCCGGCCGGTGCCGGACCGCGCTGCTGATCGGACACAACCCGGGCACGGAGGACCTGGCCAACAGCCTGGCCGACGTGGCGCTCAGGTTCCCCACCGCCGCCGTGGCGGTCTTCGAGCTCGACGGCGACTGGCCGGACCTCGCTCCCGGGCAGGCGCGTCTGCTGGACTTCACGATGCCCGCCGAACTGACCGCCTGACCGCCTTCGGCTATCGTGGAAGGGCCGAGAGGCGCTGCAACGGACCAGGTCCGCCACGCTCGACATCCGCTCAGAAGGCAAGGGCGCCTCCTAATAGCAGGAGGCGGCCATGACCGTAGTGGGTCGCGTTGCCGGGCTCTGGCGGTACCCGGTGAAATCCATGGCGCCGGAGGAACTGGACGAGGTCGAGGTCGAGGTCTCGTGGCAAGGCCTGGCGGGCGATCGCCGGTGGGCGTTCATCCCGGCGTCCGCGTTATCAAGCACGAGGGCGGGATCTTCGACGCCCTGCCCCTGTCGCTGGTGACCACGCAGAGCCTGGCCTGCCTCGGCCGGCTGGCCGGCACCGAGCTGGCACCCGGGCGGTTCCGGCCCAACCTCCTGGTGGATGCCTCCGGGTCCGACTTCCCCGAGGACGCCTGGGTCGGCCGGGCGCTGCGCATCGGCGGGCTCCGGATGCGGGTGGACAAACCAGATATGCGGTGCGTGGTCATCACCATTGACCCGGTGACGCTGGCCCGGAACCCGGCCATCCTGCGCGCCGTAGCGCGGGAGCGCGGAAACCGGTTCGGGGTCTACGGCTCGACCGTGGAACCTGGCCGGATCGCCGTGGGCGACCCGGTCGAAGTCGAGCCCTGGCCACGCGGCGCGCGCCGGGTAAGGGGCACCAGCCTTCGTTCGGCCGTCATGACATGAGTGTGGCGGGCCACCGGGGTACGGCGGCCCGCCACAAACGGTGGGGCTACTCGGCGTTGCCGAAGGCCTTGATCTCGGCCTGCTCGGTCTCGCTGAGCTCGCGCGGCACGTCGCCGCTGGCCATCTTGGCCGCCTGGACCTGTTGCCGGATCTTCTCCACGACCTCCGGGTTGGCCAGGGTGGTGATGTCCCCGACGTCGCTGAAGTTGGACGTGGCCGCGATGACCCGGCGCATGATCTTGCCGGACCTGGTCTTGGGCATGTCCGGGACGATCCAGATGTTCTTCGGCCGCGCGATCTTGCCGATGTCGGTCTCGATCGCGCCCCTGACCTTCGCCTCGATCGCCGGGCTCGCGGTGATGCCGGGCTTGAGCGAGACGTACATCTCGACCGCCCGGCCGCGGATGTCGTCGATGACCGGGACGGCGGCCGCCTCGGCGATCTCGGGCACGGTCAGCGCGGACGACTCGAGTTCCTTGGTGCCGAGGCGGTGGCCGGCCACGTTGATCACGTCGTCGACCCGGCCGAGGATGCGGTAGTAGCCGTCGGCGGCCTGCACCGCGCCGTCGCCGGCGAAGTACGGCCAGTCGTGCCAGTCCTTGCTGTCCGGGTCCGTGTTGTACTTGGCGAAGTACGTGGACACGAACCGCTCCGGCTGGCCCCAGACGGTCTGCATGATCCCCGGCCACGGGTTGCGGATGCAGATGTTGCCCGCCGTGCCGCTGCCCTTCGGGATCGGGTTGGCGTCCTCGTCGAGGATCTCGGGGAAGATGCCGAGGGCGGCCGGGCCGCAGCTACCGGGCTTCATCGGGTCCAGGGCGGGCAGCCCGGTGCCGAGGAAGCCACCGGTCTCGGTCTGCCACCAGGTGTCGACGATGACCGCCTCGCCCTTGCCCACGGTCTCGTAGTACCAGCGCCAGACCTCCGGCTCGATCGGCTCGCCGACCGTGGTCATGTGCTTGAAGTGGTAGTCGTACTTGGCCGGCTCGTCCGGTCCCACCTTGCGCAGCATCCGGATCGCGGTGGGGGAGGTGTGGAAGATGGTCACCCCGAGCTGCTCGGCGATCCGCCACGGGCGGCCTGCGTCCGGGTAGTTCGGCGTGCCCTCGTACAGCACGCTGGTCGTGCCGAGCGAGAGCGGGCCGTACACGATGTAGGAGTGGCCGGTGATCCAGCCGATGTCCGCCATGCACCAGTACGTGTCCTCCGGGTGGATGTCCTGGTAGAACTTGGACGTCCCGGTCACGTAGGCCAGGTAGCCGCCGATGGAGTGCTGGGCGCCCTTGGGGCGGCCGGTGGTGCCGCTGGTGTACATCAGGAACAGCGGCGCGTCGGCCGGCAGGGACACGGGCTCGACGGTGGCCCGCTTGTAGTCGGCCAGGACCTCGTCGACGAAGAAGTCCCGGCCCTCCACCATCGGCGTCTTGGCCGAGTACTGGCCGGGGTAGCGCCGCCAGACCAGGACCTTGTCAACCTCCTGGCCCTCCTTGCGGGCCGCCTCGACCGCCTCGTCGGCCTTGACCTTGTGGTCGAGCAGGTCACCGCTGCGGTAGTAGCTGTCCATGGTGATCAGGATCCGGCTGCCCGAGTCCGCGATGCGGCCGCCGCAGGCGGCGCCGCTGAAGCCGGCGAACACCTGGGAGTGGATCACGCCGAGCCGGGCACAGGCCAGCATGGTGACCGGGAGATCCGGCGTCATCGGCATATGCAGGGTGACCCGGTCGCCGGCCGACAGGCCGCAGAAGTCCCGCAGCAGCGCGGCCATCTCGTTGACCCGGCGGTACAGCTCCTGGTACGTGACTACGGCTGTCGCTTCGCTCTCCGGCTCGGGGACCCAGATCAGCGCCGCCTTGTTCCTGTCCTCGGCGAGGTGCCGGTCGACGCAGTTGTACGACGCGTTCAGCCGGCCGCCGACGAACCAGCGCCAGAACGGCGCGTTGCTGGTGTCCAGCGTCGTGTCCCAGTACCTGTCCCAGTGCAGCAGGTCGGCGTACTCCCGGAAGCATTCGGGGAAGTTCTCTTCGCTGAACCGGTCGCGGATGGCCGGGTCCGAGGCGTTGGCCTGGCCGATGAACTTCGGCGGCGGGTCGTAGTAACCCTCCTCCCGCCAGTGCACGGCGATAGTTGCCTCGTTAGAACCTTCGGACTCGGTTAGATCGTCGTCGTGCTCTTGGACTTCCTCGGCCATTGCGTGAGTCCCTCCGCTTGATCTCGTCTGGTTAAACGCCGGAAGCACTCCAAATTTAACGCGGGCAGCCACCATCCTCTATGGTCACTCGCCAGTTATCTGCGCAGGTAACTGTCAGTAAGCGCGAACTGACGGAAGCAGCTCGGGAAACGTGCGGTCCAGCCCGGTGATCCGCATGATCTTCAGCAGCGACGGCCGGGCCGCGATGAGCCTGAGCTGCGTCCCCGCCTGCCGCGCGTGGCGCGCGGTCCTGGCCAGGGCGCCGAGGCCGGACGCGTCGCAGAAGGTCAGCCCGGCGAGGTCCACGCTGACCGGCGCCGGCCAGCCGTCGATCACCTCACTGATATAGGTGTAGGCCTGCTCGGCAGTGGCGATGTCAAGCTCGCCCGTCACGCTGATGACCTGGGATCCGTCGTCGTCTGCCCGGCACGAAAGCTCGAGCTGGACAGGTTCGGATCTCGTTGCGGTGATCACGCTTGTCTCACTTCCCCCGTCTGGCGCTGCCGCACGGGAGACCGCCCGGTCCAGCTGACGAATGATCACGTGCCCTCCGTACTTGTCGGGTTAACGTCAGCGGCCCGGCATACCTTCCTCATGCCGCCGAACCGGGACAGATCCCCGTGGCCCCATACACTGGGGAGATGGTCCCGATCCGTGCCGCGTTCTCACTACCAGCGCAAACAATGAGAACCCCCACACTTTCATCGATGCCGGGATTCTGCTGAGAAGAACGTATGAGCCGCACGGGAGGTTCACTGGCCGGCCGGCTATCTGCGCCGGGGCCGGTCGATGAGCACTGCCGCGCGAAGCCGGCCGGGCCGCTGCGCCCGTACGTGGCGTGGTACACGGGCTACCGCCAGCGCGGGGTGCCGCCCGCCAGGCACCGCGGCCTGCCCTCGCCGTTCCTGACCTTCATCGTCACCCTCGACGAGCCGCTGGTGATCCTGGCTCACCCCGATCCCGGGCAGCGGCCGGGGGATTTCGCCACGCTGCTCGGCGGGCTGCACTCCGCCCCGGCGCTGATCGCGCACGAGGGCGCGCAGTCGGGCATCCAGGTCGCGCTCCGCCCGCTCGGCACGCGGGCGCTGCTCGGCCTGCCGGCCGGCGAACTAGCCGAGATCGACGTGCCCGCCGAGGCGGTGCTCAGCGACCTGGGCACCGAACTGCGGTCCCGGGTGCTCCAGGCGGCGGGCTGGCCCGAGCGGTTCGCGGTCCTGGACGAGATCCTGCTGCGGACGATGGCCGCCCGCCTGGATGTCACCCGGCCCTGGCCGGATGTAGCGCCAGAGGTCGAAACGGCCTGGCGGCTGCTGCTGACCTCCGGCGGGGCCGTCCGCGCCGCCGAACTGGCCGAACAGACCGGGTGGAGCGGCCGGCATCTGGCCAGCCGGTTCCGCGCCGAGATCGGCCTGACGCCGAAGGCGGCGGCCAGGGTGATCCGCTTCGACCGGGCCAGGCGCCTGCTGGCCGCCCGCGCGGCCCGGGGCGAGGAGTACCGGCTGGCCGACCTGGCCGCCGCCTGCGGATACTTCGACCAGGCGCACCTCGCGCGGGAGTTCAGGGTGCTGGCGGGCTGCCCGCCAAGCCAGTGGCTGGCGGAGGAGTTCCGAAACGTCCAAGCCGCCACCCGGCTCGACGAGGGAACCTGGGCTGACCGGACCTGGTGAACGGCCGGGACGGCCAAGCGAAGGAAGGTGCAGTCATGCCGGAAGCGACGCCGGCCACACCGCAGCCTCAGGTGTGGCCCACGCTGCGGGCCCGCGACGCCCGGGCTCTGATCAGGTTCCTGGTCGACGCGTTCGGATTCGAGGAGACCGTGGTCTACGGTGACGGGGACGTGGTCCACCACGCCCAGCTCGACTGGCCGCCGGGCGGCGGGATCATGATGGGCTCGGCGCGCGACACCGACGCCACCTCGGGCCTCCCGGCGGCTCCGGGCGCGTTCAGCGCCTACGTGGTGACCGACGAGCCCGACGCCGTGTGCGAGCGGGCCCGGGCGGCGGGCGCCGGGATCAGCCGCGAGCCGCACGACACCGACTACGGCTCGCGCGAGTTCGCGGCGCGCGACCCCGAGGGAAACCACTGGTCGTTCGGCACCTACCGGGGCGAGCCGCGCAAGGGCTGACCCCGGCGGTACGGTGCGGTCATGCGCGCATGGCACGTGGCCGAGCCCGGCCCGGTGACCGGGCACCCGCTGAACCTGCACACCGGCGACGACGTACCGCAGCCGGGACCCGGCGAGCTGCTGCTCCGGGTCCTGGCCTGCGGCGTCTGCCGCACTGACCTGCACGTGACCGAGGGGGACCTGGCGCCGCGCGTCCCCACGCCCCCCGGCGTGACGCCCGGTCACGAGGTCGTCGGGGAGGTCGCCGCGCTCGGCGAGAGCGCCGCCGGCTTCGCCGTCGGGGACCGGGCCGGCGCGGCGTGGCTCCGGTGGACCGACCAGGACTGCACGTTCTGCACGCGCGGCGCGGAGAACCTCTGCCCGAACTCGCTCTACACCGGCTGGGACGTCAACGGCGGGTACGCCGAGTACGTGACGGTGCCCGCCGCGTACGCGTACCGGCTGCCGTCCGGGTATACCGACGCCGAGCTCGCCCCGCTGCTGTGCGCGGGGATCATCGGGTACCACGCGCTGAAGCGGGCCGAACTGCCGCCGGGCGGCCGCCTTGGCCTGTACGGGTTCGGCGGCAGCGCGCACCTGGCCGCGCAGGTGGCGCTGGCCCGGGGCGCCACCGTGCACGTGCTGACGCGCGGCGAGCAGGCGCAGCGGCTGGCGCGCGAACTGGGCGCGGCGTCGGTGGGCGGGGCGGCGGACCTGCCGCCGGAGCCGCTGGACTCCGCGATCTTGTTCGCGCCGGCCGGCGACCTCGTCCGGCCCGCGATGGCCGCGCTGGACCGGGGCGGCACGCTGGCCATCGCGGGCATCTACCTGACCGACATCCCGCCGCTGAACTACGAGCGGCACCTGTTCCAGGAACGGCAGCTGCGCAGCGTCACCTCCAACACCAGGGCGGACGGCAGGGAGTTCCTGAGCTTCGCGGCGGAGCACAAGCTGGCCGTGACCACCCACCCTTACCCGCTGGACGCTGCGGACCAGGCGCTACGGGACCTGAAGGCGGGCACATTCGACGGCGCGGCGGTGCTGGTCCCGTGAGCGCCGCGGCGGAATCCTGAAGGCATCCTGGTCGTTCACCGTCAGTGTGCTGACCATCCGCCGTAAGGGCCGTCCGCTGATCGTCGCGCCACGAATTACGGGCATACTTGGCACCACAAGGAGCTGCCATGAGTAAGCAAGCCAAGCCACCGCCCGATGGCGCCAAGCCTGCGCCCACCGCGCCGCCTCCGCCGCCGCCGTGGCGGAACTGGCTGTGGCTGATCATGATCTTCTTCATCCTCGCCCTGTTCTACCTGCTGCCGACGCGGTCGGCCTCGACCACCCTGTCCTACTCCCAGTTCCTCTCCGACGTGGCCGCGCACCAGGTGAAGAGCCTGCAGATCTCCGGGTCGGTCGGCGGCACGAGCACCGGCACGCTGTACAAGGACAACGCCAGCTTCACGGTGGTCATCCCGCCGCAGGCCGGGCAGACCTCGCTGGACGACCTGACGAAGAACATCAAGAATGTCTCCACCGCCCCGTCGGGAGAGGGCTTCGGCACCGAGGTGCTGATCTACCTGATCACGTTCGGGCTGCCGATCCTGCTGTTCGTCTGGCTGTTCCGCCGGATCTCCAGGAGCGCGGCCGGCGGCCTGCAGGGCGTGCTGGGCGCGGGCCGGTCCCGGGCCAAGGTGTTCGACGAGGAACGCCCCTCGACCACGTTCGCCGACGTGGCCGGATACGAGGGCGCCAAGTCCGAGATCGCCGAGGTGGTGGACTTCCTGCGCAACCCGGACCGGTACGCCCGGGCCGGCGCGATGGTGCCCAGGGGCGTGCTCATGGTCGGGCCGCCGGGTACCGGCAAGACGCTGCTGGCGCGCGCGGTCGCTGGCGAGGCCCAGGTGCCATTCATCTCGGTCACCGGCTCCAGCTTCGTGGAGATGTTCGTCGGCGTCGGCGCGGCCCGGGTCCGTGACCTGTTCGACATGGCGCGCAAGCGGGCGCCCTGCATCATCTTCATCGACGAGATCGACGCCATCGGCCAGCGCCGGGCCGGCTCGGGCGCGGTGGTGTCCAACGACGAGCGGGAGCAGACCCTCAACCAGCTGCTGGCCGAGATGGACGGGTTCGAGCCGTCCACGGGCGTCGTGGTGCTCGCGGCCACCAACCGGCCCGAGGTGCTCGACCCGGCCCTGCTCCGGCCCGGCCGGTTCGC
>Ga0335074_10009210_pt1 | contig 13767 bp, 12 predicted proteins | sample Lox_Sample_23_FD_206715 | JGI IMG/M metagenome (GOLD analysis project Ga0335074, IMG submission 206715) | Soil microbial communities from Loxahatchee National Wildlife Refuge, Florida, United States - Lox_Sample_2.3 | ecosystem: Environmental > Terrestrial > Soil > Wetlands | place: USA...
CAACAAGCCCGGCGAAATCCGGCCGATGATGCAAGAGACGATGCAGTCGCATTTCAGCGTGTTCCGGCGCGGCGATACATTGCAGCAGGGGTTGGACAAGCTGATCTCGCTGCGCGATCCGCTGGAGTGTGTCACGGTGGACGATGCTTCTCTGCTGTGGAATGTCGGCCTGCTTTCGGCCCTGGAACTGGCCAACCTTTCGGACCAGGCGGTGGTGATCGCGCATTCCGCCTGCGGGCGCATGGAATCGCGTGGTGCGCATGCGCGTGAGGACTATCACGAGCGCGACGACAAGAACTGGCTCAAGCACACGGTGGCCTGGAAAGACGAAGACTGGAAGGTCACGTTCGCCTATCGACCGGTGCATCTCCACGCGATTTCAAACGACGGGCCAAGCTTCCCACCGGCGGAGCGCACGCACTGAGCAGTACGAGGAGAAAGTGTGATGTCTGAGTTTACGCTTCCAGCGAACTCGAAGGTTGGCAAAGGTAAGGACTGGGCACCGGCCAAGTCGGTCCGGAATGTCAAGAGCTTCCAGGTCTATCGCTATGACCCGGAAAAGCAGGCCAACCCGACGATGGATACGTTTCATATCGACCGGGATCAGTGCGGGCCAATGGTTCTGGACGCCCTGTGCAAGATCAATGACCAGATCGATCCCTCGCTGTCGTTCCGGCGGTCCTGCCGGGAAGGCGTGTGCGGATCATGCGCTATGAACATCGACGGGAAAAATCATCTGGCGTGCCTGACGCCGATGGACAGCCTGAAGAAGGGCACCAGCCGCATCACACCGTTGCCGCATATGCCGGTGCTGAAGGACCTCATACCCGATCTCAGCGGCCTGTACGCGCAGTACGCGCTGATCGAGCCCTGGCTGCAATCCGATCAACCTGCCCCGGACCGCGAGCGCCGCCAATCGCCTGAAGAGCGCGCCAGGCTCGACGGCATGTGGGAGTGCATTCTGTGCTTCTGTTGCTCCACGTCCTGCCCGAGCTACTGGTGGAACCAGGATCGCTATTTGAGTCCATCGACTCTGCTGCAATCCTATCGCTGGCTGGCCGACAGCCGCGATCAACGCACCGGCGAGCGTCTCGACCGGCTGGAGGACCCGTTCCGGCTGTATCGCTGCCACACGATCATGAACTGCACCAATGCTTGTCCCAAGGGTCTCAACCCAGCCCGTGCGATCGCCAATACCAAACGGATGATGGCCGAGCGCGGATGAGGCATTACGCGAACCGAACAGGGGGAGCGACCAATGAAAGGCGCTGATCTGCTGGTAGCAGCACTTGAGAATGAGGGCGTCAAGCAAGTCTTCGGCATCCCCGGGGAAGAAAATCTCGACGTTGTCGAAGCGCTGCGCCGCTCCTCGATCAAGTTGGTGCTGACCCGCCATGAGCAGGCGGCGGCGTTCATGGCGGCGACGCATGGCCGGCTGACCGGCGAGGCCGGCGTCTGCCTCTCAACGCTTGGTCCTGGTGCGCTCAACCTCACGACGGGCGCCGCGTACGCCTTGCTCGGCGCAATGCCCATGGTCATGATCACGGGCCAGAAAGGCATTCTGAGCCGCAAGCAGGCGCGTTTTCAGGTGGTGGACGTCGTCTCGACCATGGCGCCCCTCACCAAGATGGCCCACCAGATCGTCAGCCCCGTGACCATCCCGTCGATCGTACGAGAGGCGTTCCGGATTGCTCAGCAGGAAAGACCGGGCCCGGTCCATCTTGAACTGCCGGAGGATATTGCCGGGGAGAAGGCGCCCGCGGTCTCACCGGTGCCGCGTCACACCGTGGCGCCACCGGTCGCACCCCCTGCCGCGCTGGACGAGGCATTCGAACTGATCCTGCAGGCGGAGCGCCCCCTGGTGATGTTGGGCGCGGCAGCGAGCCGGCCACACCTGGCGCATGCCTTGTCGGATTTCGTGCGGCGTTTGCAAATCCCGTTCTTCAACACGCATATGGGCAAAGGCGCGGTGGCCGGCGGGTCCGGACTGTATATGGGGACAGCCGCGCTGTCAGAACGGGACTATGTCCATCAGGCGATTGATCGTGCCGACCTGATAATTTGCATCGGCCATGACACGTTGGAGAAGCCGCCGTTCCTGATGGGCCCGATGGGACCGAAGGTTCCGCATGTCGGCTATCTGCCTGCCACGGTCGAGGAAGTATACTTTCCGCATGCGGAGCTGGTCGGCGATGTCGGACCGACGCTTGAGCTGCTGGCTGATCGCCTCGAAGGCAGGCTGCCGAACGCGGGTGCGCTCTTGCCCCTGCGTGAGCAAATCCTCGCGTGTATCGGCGATCGGGCGACGGAAAGCCGCTACCCCCTGACGCCGCAGCGCATTGTGCATGACGTGCGGCAGGTGATGCCGGAAGACGGCATCGTCACGCTCGACAACGGCATGTACAAGATCTGGTTCGCCCGCAACTACCGCACCCGGGTTGCCAACACACTGCTGCTCGATAACGCACTCGCAACAATGGGGGCCGGGCTGCCATCAGCCATCATGGCCGCCATGCTGTATCCGGATCGACGTGTGCTCGCAGTGTGCGGCGATGGCGGGTTCATGATGAACTCGCAGGAAATGGAGACCGCAACGCGGCTTGGATTGAACCTTGTCGTGCTAGTCCTGCAGGACAACGCCTTCGGGATGATCCGCTGGAAGCAGGCGGTAGACGGATTCGGCGATTTCGGCATGACCTTTACTGATCCCGATTTCGTCGCTTACGCCAAAGCCTACGGTGCGAAGGGCAGCCGCGTGGATAGCGCTGAAGATCTGGCGCCCACGCTCAAAGCGGCTTTCGCCGGCGGTGGTGTCCATCTTGTCAGCGTGCCGGTCGACTATTCTGAGAGCGCGCGCGTCCCGGTGGACGAATTGCGTGGCCATGCAGCGGAGAAGCAGTACCAATAATTGAGATTGTTCAGGCTTTCGATCGGACGCTGATCGCCCGGCTCGACAGCAGCTATGCGCCGGCGCTCGACCGCAGGATCGCTGCAGCCCGTACGATTATAGGACAATGTGAGAGATGACTGAGCGGAAGATGATCGTGTTTAATGCGTAGGCAGCGGTCTTCGAAAAGGGCCGGCGGCACTTTACCATGTTTAAGAAGGTCTGACCCCATTGGGAGGTTCGCATGGTGTAATGCAGTTGCTGGTCGAGCGGGTCTGGTTGGGAGACGCAGTCTGCACCGCTGCTACAGGAGACAATACGATGTCCACGCATGACGCCGGGTACTTCAGACAGCGCCGTCGCGCCCAGGGCATTCCCGAGCGCGAGCCGTTCTCCGCCGCAAAGTTCCTGCACCGAGCGACCGAACTGCGGCGGCTGGAGCAACTGCCTTGGCCCAGGAACCTGTTTGGCGAACCGGCGGCTATTGCCGAATTGCTCGCTGAGGCCGCTCAACTGTCGGATGCAAAACCTGATAATTTGTGCCCGTGCGGATGTCGCAGGGAGCACAATCACAATGTGTCGCAGACACTACGTAGCCCGTACGGCCGCGGCTTTGACGTCATGCATTTCCAGTCGGAGCTGTGCAAGAGCAGGTGGAACCGCGATCGGATGCGGCGGCCTGCCTGAGAATTATGATCCGGCACAGGGCCGGTCCGCTCGATAGCTCCGCCGCACCGAATTCGAACTGAATTAAGCCCATGGAGACCGAAATGACCGGACACGTGACGCACCTGCCCACTGGATATGACCTGCTTCACGACCCCCGCCTGAACAAGGGCACGGCCTTCACCGAAACGGAACGGCACAAATATGGGCTCGAAGGCCTGCTGCCGCCCGCGGTCACCACGATCGACGTGCAGACAGCCCGCAGACGGGTTGAGATCGCCAACCTGGCGGACGATCTGCAGAAGTATCTGGTGCTTTCCGATTTGCAGGCGCGTAACGAAAGGCTGTTCTACGCGGTCCTGATGTCGGATCCGGCCACCTACATGCCGCTCGTCTATACGCCAACGGTCGGCGAGGCCTGTCAGAAGTTTGGCCATATCTTCCGGTCGGCACGGGGCATGTATCTGCCAATCAGCGCGCGGGGCCGGCTGCAGGAGATTCTGCGCAATTGGCCGGAAGAGGACGTCCGCTTCATCGTGGTCACCGACGGCGAGCGCATTCTTGGGCTCGGCGATCTCGGCGCCGGCGGAATGGGCATACCGCTCGGCAAACTCGCGCTCTATACCGCATGCGCCGGGGTTCCGCCGAGGCACTGCCTGCCTATTGTGCTCGATGTCGGCACGAATAATCAGGAACTGCTGAACGATCCCCTCTATCTCGGACTGCGTCAGCCGCGCGTCCGCGGCGACAAGTACACATCATTCATTGACGAGTTCGTGGCGGCCGTTCAGGCGCTTTATCCGAAGTGCTGCATCCAATGGGAGGATTTTGCCAACGTCAACGCGGTTCCCATCCTTGCGCGTTATCGCGATAAGACCTGCACCTTCAACGACGACATCCAGGGAACCGCCGGCATCGCGCTGGCCGGTATTTACGCCGCACTGCGCATCACCAGGCGGAAACTCACCGAGCAGCGCTTCCTGTTTCTCGGAGGCGGCTCGGCGGGCACGGGTATCGCGGAACTAATCAGCCTGGCCATGACAATGGAAGGCATGGACATAAGCGAAGCGCGAAGCCGCAATGCACTGTTCGATGTCAACGGCTTGTTCGTCAAGTCTCGCACCGACCTGGCCGACTTCCAGAAACCGTTCGCCCTGGACAGCGCGCCGATCGCAAGTTTCGTCGACGTTGTCAAGGCAATCCGGCCGACCGGCATCATCGGCGTCAGCACCGTGCCGAAGCTGTTCAGCCGCGAGGTGATCGCGGCGATGGCTGAGATCAATCAGCAGCCGATCATCTTTCCGTACTCGAACCCCACGTCACGCAGCGAATGCACGGCCGAGGAAGCCTATCGCTGGTCGGACGGCAGGGCGGTGTTCGCCAGCGGCAGTCCATTCCCGCCGGTCGAGATCGACGGCCGGCGCTTCGTGCCAGGCCAGGGCAACAACGTTTACATCTTCCCGGCCATGGGCATGGCGGTGTTCGCCACCGAAGCGGTACGGGTGACCGAGGAGATGTTCATCGTGGCTGCGCAAGCGGTCGCGGAACAGGTGAGCGAGGACAATCTCGCGACCGGCCTAATCTACCCGCCGCAGAGCCGAATCCTCGAAGCATCGCTACATGCGGCCGAGCGGATCGCGGCCTATATTTTCGACCACGGTCTCGCACGAGTGGCACGGCCGGACGATGTCGGCGCACTGGTTCGCGCCCGTGCCTACCACCCCGTGTACAAGGACTGAACTCGTATGGAAAACGTCCTTCACCGCGACGCGGATCAACACGTCATCGATTCTGATCCGCCCCAAGTAACGTCAGCCGCACCCGGCAGCCGGCACGCCGGCGAAGCAGCACCGCACCGCGTCGTGGTGGTGGGCGGTGGCGCGGGAGGGTTGGAACTCGTCACAAGCCTCGGCAATCGCCTGGGCCGGCGCGGGCTTGCGTCCATCACCTTGGTGGAATGCGGCCGGACCCATATCTGGAAACCGCTGTTGCATTCGGTGGCGGCCGGCAGCATCGATCCCGGTGCCTACGAAGTGAACTACCTCGCCCAGGCGCATTGGCACGGGTTCCGCTACCGGTTCGGCGAGATGATCGGGCTCGATCGCGCCAGAAAAGAAGTGCACCTCGCCGCCATGGTCGACGACGAAGGGCGCCAGGTCACACCGCCACGCTCTATCGGTTACGACACGCTGGTGATCGCGATCGGCAGCATCACCAACGATTTCGGCACACCTGGCGTTGCCGACTATGCGGTCCCGCTGGAGACACTCGAACAGGCCGAACGCTTCAACCGGCGCCTGCTCAATGCCTGCCTGCGTGCGCAGACGCAGGAGGGCCCGGTGCGTCCGGGCCAACTCCACGTGGCGATCGTCGGCGCCGGTGCGACCGGGACCGAACTGGCGGCCGAACTGTATCGCACGATCCGCGAAGTGGTTGCCTATGGACTCGACCGCATCGACCCGCAGCGCGACGTGCATATCGTACTGATCGAGGCCACGGAGCGTATCCTGAACGGCCTGCCGGAACGCATCTCCAAGGCGACCCACCTCTTGCTCGAAAAGATGGGCGTCGAGGTCCGCACTGGTGCCAAAGTGACGAAGGTGACAGCGGACGGGATCACTCTCGCCGATGGCTCTTTCATTGCCTCGGAGCTGGTGGTCTGGGCGGCGGGCGTCAAAGCCCCGGACGTATTGCGTCAACTGGATGGACTGGAGATCAATCGCATCAATCAGCTCGTCGTCGAGCAAACGCTGCAGACGACGCACGACCCCGCCGTCTTTGCGATGGGTGACTGCGCCGCCTGTCCGCGCCCGAGTTCCCCCGCGCCGGTGCCGCCGCGGGCGCAGGCAGCGCATCAGGAGGCTTCGCATCTGGCTCGCCAGATCCGGCGGCGGCTGCGCGGCCAGAAGTTGCTTCCCTACAACTACCACGACTTCGGCTCGCTGGTTTCGCTGGGCAAATGGAGTACGGTGGGTAACTTGATGGGATTCTTGTTTGGCCGCAGCTTCTTCGTCGAAGGCATGTTCGCCCAGATCATGTACCGTTCTCTGCGCGTCATGCATGACCAGGCGCTCGGCGGCACCGCGCGGGCCGCGCTTGGCGTTGTCGTCCGCACGTTGGCGCAGCGCACCGGCCCCAAGGTGAAGTTGCATTGATGGCGGCCCGCTTGCTGCCGACGGTCCTCGCACTTTTCGCCCTGGTTGTTGGAATGGGGCACCGCACCGACATCTGGCAGCCATGTTGAAACCCAATGTCGCCACAATGCCAGTTTGAAGGACGAGGTCTCAATACAGCCAGGTGGGCCCCACGGAGTTCGCCGTAACGATCGCCTTCCTTTGCCAGGCTACATCCATCCGGCCATTGGGACGGCGATCGCGGAACGGCTACCCGCTACCGCAGTCGGTGTACGGTTCATGCGGTGAGCGGTCCATCACAGCTCCTGCGAATGGAACCCGCCTGCGTTCAATGCAGCGAGTACGGCTTGGGTATGTTCGCCACCGCGCGTTTGAATCACCAATTCAATCTCAACACTCTGCACCGACAGCATGGTGAAACCGCGTTGGTGGTGCACCTCGTCGATGTTGGCTCCCGCTTCAGCCACGATAGCGGCAATGCGCGCCAGCGACCCTGGCACATCGCGCGCGCTTACCCTCACTCGCGCCAAGCGACCAGCGCGCACCATAGCCCGCTCGACAATGGTCGCCAGCAGAAGCGGGTCGAGGTTGCCGCCGCTCAGCACCAAGCCTACTTTGCGGCCACGGAAGCGATCCGGGTATTTCAGCAGTGCGGCCAGCCCAGCCGCTCCGGCGCCTTCGACCAGACTCTTTTCGATCTCCAGCAGCATGACGATGGCCTGCTCGATGTCTCCCTCATCAACCAGCACAATGTCATCCACGTGCTGTTCGATCAGGTGCTGAGTGATACGTCCAGGTGTGCCGACCGCAATGCCCTCAGCAATCGTCGAGCTACCGTGAGGCATTGAAGTATGCTTGACCGCATTAAACATGCTGGGAAACCGCAGCATTTGCACGCCCACCACCTCGATGGATGGCTTCAATGCCTTGGCCGCTAAAGCGATACCTGCGATGAGACCCCCGCCGCCCACGGCCACAACCAGGACGTCGAGGGCCGGCTGCGATTCGAGCATCTCGATTCCGACTGTGCCCTGACCGGCGACGATGGCCTCATCATCGTAAGGGTGGACGAACGTAAGGTGTTCGCGTTCAGCCTGCGCAAGAGCATGATCTCGCGCCTCGTCAAGCGTGTCGCCATGAAGAATTACTTCGGCGCCAAAGCTTCGGGTGCGTTCAACTTTCACGCCCGGTGTGAACCGGGGCATCACGAGCACGGCGCGCAGGCCCAAACGTTGTGCGTGGTAGGCCACACCCTGGGCGTGGTTACCCGCGCTCATGGCCACCACGCCCGCCGTGGCCCGGCCTTTCGCCTTGCAGTTCGTTCCATCATCTATCAGAGAAGCCAATTTGTTATAGGCACCACGTTCCTTGAACGATGCCGTGAACTGCAGGTTCTCGAACTTGAGGAAGATCTGGGCGCCGCTAAGCTGTGAGAGCGTGCGCGACTCCAGGCAAGGCGTAGCCACGACCTGGCCCTGAAGCCGAGCAGCGGCGGCACGTATGTCGTCCAGTCCAATCATGCGAATATCCCTTCTGCCACGGACCACGGACAGGCGCGGTCGAAGGCGCACTGTCGGTCCAACGGCGCCGAATCTCGCCGCCTACTGCGATACGGCCGCTGTCACGATGATCTCCACCAGCACGTCAGGCGCGCCCATCTGGCATTGGGCCGTCGCCCGGGTCGGTGCCGCATTCGGCGCGGTCCAGGCATTCCACATCTCATTCATGTCTTCGAAGTCCTTGACGAGGTCCTTGATCCAGATCTGTGCGGTCAGCAGGCGGCTTTTGTCGGTGCCTGCCATGGCCAGGAACTCCTCGATTTTTGCCAGCGTCTGCTTCGTCTGTCCCTTGATATCCTGGCTGCGGTCATCGGCCGTCATGCCGCCGACAAAAACCATTCCGTTGTAGACAACGGCACGGCTGCGGCGCTTGTCAGTCTCGATACGGACGATGTTGCTCATTACATTTCCTTTCGGCTCGTTGTCGGAATGTGTGTTTGGAGTCCTGGTGGTCTACTGAACGAAGTCACCAAGCATGACCGGCTTGATCGGTGGCCTGATGCGATAATATCCGACGTCGCATGGTTGGACCCCGCGCGCCTGTGCTATGAGTTCGGTCACCGTCAGGCCACAGAACCGCCCTTGGCACGGCCCCATTCCGCTCCGGCCGAACGCCTTCGTCTGATTGGGGCCTTTACAACCTAGTTCGACATATTTCCGGATCTGACCGGCCGTCACTTCCTCGCATCGGCAGACCAGCACGCTGTCTTTTTGGGGGATCCGGTTTTCGTCGTTGGGGCGGTAAAGAGCATCCAGGAATGGCCGGATATGTGTGCGAAGCTTGAGCTCGCGTTGCAGTGGCGCTGCGCGCCGCGCAATATCCGTCACGAGGCCAAGTCGTTCGCCGATCGCCAGAGCAGCCAGCCGGCCTTGTACCGCGGATGCCTGGGCACCCACGATTGCACGACTGTCTCCGGCGACATAGATCGGCGTATCTCCCAACCGTCCCCATGCGTCCGTGACCGGTTGCCAGCAAAGCTGATCTGGGTTCCAGCGATGCTCCGCGCCGATCGACCAACTGAGCTGCGTGTTGGGGACGACGCCTTGATGCAGTAACAACAGCGACGCCGGAATGCGAACCCGCTTGCCGCGACACTTGAAGGAAAGTCCTTCGATCTGCTTTTCGCCCTCGATCGAAAGCTCCCTGGCTCCGGAGAAAATCGGCACGCCATGACGTCGCAAGGCAGCAAGCAGCTTGATACCTTTGGCAAGGTCTCGCCACCCCCTCAGCGCTCCGGCCAAATGGCGGGCGGCGCGCAAATAAGCGGACAGCCTTGTAGTATTGACCACCGCCTGGATCGTCACACCGGCGCGCAGATACTGCCAGGCCAGCAGAGACAGCAACGGGCCGCAACCTGCGAGCACGACCGGACCGCTCGGCAAAGCACCCGAACCTTTCAGGAGAATTTGCCCAGCGCCGGCGCCCATGACTCCGGGCAGGGTCCAGCCTTTGATCGGAAAAGGCCGCTCCATGGCGCCGCTGGCGAGCAAGACATGCCTGCCGATGACCCTTTGCGACTTGCCGTTCAGCACATAGTCGACAGGGCCATCCAAAGATACGTTCCAGACGGTTGCCGCGCTAAGATGCTGAGCGCCGCACTTTTGGAATTCCAATGTAAGGCTTCGGCCCGCCGCATAGTCTTTGCCCAATATCTCGATGCGGTCGGATGGTGCGGATTCGATGTTTCGATAGATCTGTCCGCCGATGGTTGCCTGCTCGTCGAGCAAGACGACAGACAGACCGAGCGCCCGCGCTTCGCATGCCGCGGCCATTCCGGCAGGGCCGGAGCCGATGATGACGAGATCTGCTACGGCCTCACTCATTCTTCTCTCCATAAATGGCGTCATTCAGGTCCGCCGCACCAATCTGACGCTTGACCTGCATCCCGTCCTTTACGGGGATCAGGCAGCTTTGCCTCGCGGGAACGCCGTCGATTTCAACCAGGCATTCAAAGCACACGCCCATCATGCAGTAGGGCGCGCGCGGCACGTGGCCCACCACGCTCGACCGGAAGTCATGCGCGCCGCCGGCGAGCAATGCTGCCGCGACACTGATGCCGGCCGGCACCATGAGGGGCTTCCCTTCGAACGTGATCGTGACCGTTTCAGACACCAACGATCGCAGGATCGAAAACAATGGCTCAGTGGTCATGAGAGAAACTCGCGTTGGGACCCAGGAACCGATCGCTCAGGAAGACGTCGAATTCAGGTGGGGTTTGGGTGAGCCCGCTCATCCAGGGCCCGATGACAAAGCTATGCACGGACGCCAGAGTGACGCCGCTGTGACAGGTAGCCACATAAGCGCCTGGACACGACGCCGAGGCCTGGTAAATCGGATAGCCATCGGGCGTCAGCGGTCGCAAGGCACCCCAGGCCCGTACCAGGCGCGCCCGTGCCAAGGCCGGAAATGTCTCGACCGCACGTCGAGCCAGCCACTCTATCTTCTCGGTCGTCGTACCGTCATCCAGTCCGACATCCTCAGACGTGGATCCGATCTGGACAGTACCTTCCTGGGTCTGCCTGACCTTGTTTGTCGGGTAGTTGAGAAACGGCTTGAGTCGTTCCGTAATCAGGACCTGTCCCCGGGTCGACGTAACGGGTGCATGCAATCCCACAAGCGGGGCCAGCCGCGCGTTACCAAGACCCGCGGCCAGAACAAGACGCTCGCTTCTCCAGCTCTGGCCATCGCTCGCAACTGCCTCGAACTGGCCGCTATCGGCGTCGTATCGAATGTCCGCAACGTCGACGCCGGTTATCACGTCGGCTCCTTTGCGATGCAGACCCGCGTGCAGGCCATGAAGCAGCATCAGCGGGTTGGCATGTCCGTCGAGCGGACCGAAGCTGCCGCCTACGACGGCGGAGCCAATTCCAGGCAAATACTGCCTGAGTTCAGATGGTTCCAACATCTGAAACGGGACGTCGCCGACCTCGCGATCTATCTTTTCGAGCAATTCGGCGCGTGCTCTGACCTCCGCGTCACTGAATCCAAGCCAGAAGCCCCCAGGCTGCCGCAAGCCGGAATCCACGCCTGTGAGCTCCAAAAGTTCTTTGTGCAATTCGGGCCACGACTTGGCCGCATCGCGGCTCCAACGCGCATATCGCGGCAAGTTGCCGCCCTTGCTTGACACCCAAACGAGTCCGAAATTGCCGCGGGAAGCCCGAAAGGCCGTATCGCCCTGATCCAGGACCCGGACGCGCATGCCGGCCCGCGCCGCGCCGTAGGCGATCGCCGCCCCGACAAGGCCACCTCCCACCACGGTAAATTGCTGATTGCTCATGTCACACTCCCGTCCACGGGTCTGTTGCTTCTTGAAATTGGTCGCATCTGTCCCATCGTCTCCTCGTGACACCAAAAAATACCGGCGAAGACCGCCCTAGTTTTTGCCGATCAAGACTTTGTCGAGACCCACCATCCGGTCGAGTGAAAACATGAAAAGTATCGTTCCGATAATCATGATCGTGGATACGGACGTTGTAACGGGATCCGACATTTGCGTTATGCGGTTGTACAAGGCGACTGGCAGCGTCGTCGTGCCCGGGGTTGCCACGAACAGCGTCATCGTAACGTCATCAAAACTCTGTATGAAAGCCAGCACCCATCCGCCTGCAACCCCTGGCAGGATCAGTGGCAGGAGAATTCGACGAAAAGCGATGAAGCGCGACGCGCCAAGCGATCTGGCGGCGTGTTCGGCATCGCGTTGCAGGCCGATCACGGCTGCAAGCGTCAAACGCAGCGAAAACGGCATCACAATGAGCGCATGAACAAGGACCAGAGCAGCAAATGAGCCGGTCCAGGCCATGATGGAAAAGAAACGCAGAAACGCGATACCCAGAACGACATGGGGAATCATCATTGGTGACGTGAGGAACGCCATCAGTCCGCCGCGGCCGGCGAACCGGTACCGTGCGACGGCGAGTGCGGCGGGGATGGTGATCGCGGAAGCAAGCGTGGCCGATGCGAGACCCAGCCGGATCGACAGCAAGAATGCGCTTAGCAGTTCCGGCGCCTTGAGTATCTCCCGATACCACCGCAGGGAGACGCCGCCGAAAGGCATCGAAATGTATCCTTTGCCTGAAAACGATACCAGAATCACCACGATCAGTGGAGCCATTATGAAGACCGTGACCAGCGCATGGAATGTCAATGCCGCCGGGCCGTTCTGCCCAATCCCTCGCGTGCTCATGCGAACACCTGCCTGAATTTCCGCTCGATGAGCTGGTTGGAGCCGACGACCACGAAAACGATGCCGAGCAGCAAAAGCGCGGCAAGAGCTGCCCCCAGAGGCCAGTTCATCGAATTTAAGAACTCGTCATATATGGCCGTGGTAACAACCTTGACCCTGCGGCCACCGATGATTGCCGGCGTCGCGAACGCTGATGCGGACAACGTGAATACAATGATTGCGCCCGATAGTATGCCTGGCATCAGTTGTGGAAGGGTGATGCGCCCGAAGGTCATCAGCGGCCCCGCGCCGAGAGATCGCGCGGCATGCGCGACCTGGCTGTCAAATCGTTGCAGCGCGCTCCAGATCGCGATGATCATGAACGGCAGCAACACATGCGTCAGGACGATGACGACGCCTGTCATGGAGAACAGCAGTTGAACCGGGCGATCCACCAGATGGAGCCGGAGAAGGACGGAATTTACCGCTCCGTCACGGCTGAGCAGTATCTGCCACCCGAGCGTCCGCACGACCACGGAAATGAGTAAGGGGCCAAGGATCACGACGAGGAACGTCCCCTGCCAGGCCGGTCGCATCCTGGCCAGGATCAGTGTTTCCGGCACTCCGATGACGATGCAAATGACGGTTACGCCGAACGCCATCGCGCCGGTGCGCAGGAACAATTCATAATAATAGCTATCGGACAGGATCGCGATATAGTTGGTGAGGCTAAATCCAGGCTGTATCCCGCGCATTCCATCGAACGCGTTGAAAGAGAGGATAGCGGTCAAGGCCATGGGCACCGCCAACAAGCCCAGGAACAGGGCAAGGGCGGGCATCGACAAAAGCCACGGAGTACCGCTCTGCCAAACGTTCGACCTAATCATTCGTTATCTCCGGAGCGACAGTCAGCAGATCTCCGGCATTCCAGTTTATCCCGACAGTCTCGCCCTCTTGTGGCTGCTCGCCGCCCATATTCTGGGCAGCGACGCGGATTTGCCCGATTTCGCTGTCGATTTCATAGACCCATAAACCGCCAAGGAAGAGACGGGTGCTGATGCGACCCTTGGCATTGCAGTCAGCCGCCGCGCCGATGCGAAGGCGCTCGGGACGTACGAACAGTTTTACGTCAGTACCGATGTGGCCCTTGTCAATCTCGGTCGAAAAGGACGCGGACCCGACGCGAACAATCACTCCGCGATCATCCCTCGACGTGATTTCTCCAGTAAGGACATTTGTGTGCCCGAGAAATCTGAAAGCAAACTCCGAGGCCGGTTTGTCATAGACCTCCTGGGGACTGCCCAACTGGGCAATACCGCCTTTGGCCATGACAGCGATCCTGTCGCTCATCGTCATTG
>Ga0335074_10009211_pt1 | contig 13767 bp, 15 predicted proteins | sample Lox_Sample_23_FD_206715 | JGI IMG/M metagenome (GOLD analysis project Ga0335074, IMG submission 206715) | Soil microbial communities from Loxahatchee National Wildlife Refuge, Florida, United States - Lox_Sample_2.3 | ecosystem: Environmental > Terrestrial > Soil > Wetlands | place: USA...
TGCAGAGCCGCAACGCGCTCGAGCAATTCGCCAAATCGATGCACCAGATTTTCGAAATCATCAACTTGGTCCGGTCGGTTTCCGACAAGACGAACTTGCTCGCGCTCAACGCGGCGATCGAGGCAGCACGTGCGGGCGATCACGGCAAAGGCTTCAACGTCGTCGCCGGTGAGGTGCGCGGTCTGGCCGACAAAACCAAGGCCTCGACGCTGGATATCCGCAAGGTTCTCAGCGACCTCGAGGCGCGCGGCAAAGCCGCCGGCGCGGCCATTGCCAACGGGGTCGCCAAGGCGGAGCACAGCGCGCGACAAGCACGGATGGCACAAGAAGCCTTCGGGCGCATCGAGCAGTTCGCCAGTTCAGCGCAGTTTACGCTCGAGCAAGCCGAAGACGCGGCCAACGACGAAGCGCGCCGCGCCTACGCGATGTTCGGGGACTACTCGCAGATGGCGGCACTGGTCGAATCGCACGCTTCCGACAGCCGCGCCGCGCTTAGCTCGACGGTCGAACTCGAACGCCAACGCCGCGCACTATTTAGCTAATCCCGTTTGTCATCCCGAGCGTAGCGAACATTGTCATCCCGAGCGTAGCGAACGTAGTGAGCGGAGTCGAGGGACCACGATAACAATGGGCTTCGATTCCCGCCGGTGCTGCTACACGTCGATGAGAACGTAATGTGTATTCTTCGACCCACCTTCGCGTCGCAAAATACCCTTCGCCACGAGATCAAGCAGATCGCGTGTAGCGGTGTCGTGTGAGACCTTCGTCAGCTTCGCGTACTTCTCGGCCGTAAGGTTCCCTTGAAAACCGTCGAGCAGGTGGCGCACAATCTTGCGTTGCCGCGCGTTGTACTTATCATCACCGTGGATCTCGAAGAGATTGGTCGCTCGAATTACGTCTCGAACAATTTTGATCGAGGCCACAGCCGCACGCTCATAGCATCCGAGGAACCACGCAATCCATGGCGTGACGTCGAAGCTTGCGTACCCCGCTCGCTCGATTTCCTCGTAGTACTGCTTCTGTTCAATCAGAATTTGGCGTGAGAGGCTGCAATAGCGGTTCGTAGCGCCGCGCGCACGCGACAACATCAGGTCAGCCAGCGCGCGCGCAATGCGCCCGTTACCGTCTTCAAATGGGTGGATGAGGAGAAACCATAGGTGCACGATCGCCGCGCGGATCATCCCATCCTCGGTCGACGGCGCCTCGATATATTCGACGAGCCGACGCATATCTCGGGCGATAAGATCGGCCGGAACTGCCTCGTAATGAATGACTGGCGTGTGACCCGCACCGCGGTTTGATTGCACGGTCATGAGCCCCTCGGCATCATCGCGATAGGCGCCGATGAGGCGGATAGGCCGATGGTTGCGCACGATCGGAAAAAGCCTCTCGTGCCAGCCGAGCAAGCGCGCCTCGGTCACAGGTTCCTCATAGTGAAGTGCGTCTAGCGTTATGTCAATAACGCCTTCGGTGCGATCGTCAGCGCGGCGTACACCGCCGCCTGCCAACGACAGGCGCCGGACGATTGAATCGCGCACGACGTCGCGGTCGAGCTTTTCGCCTTCAATCGCCGAAGTGTCAACAGCGTCGGCAACCAGGGCGCGCACCTCTGTTTCGTCGCGGTCGCGCTTGCTCGCGCCGTCGATGATCCCGGCGAGCTGCCCGAAGCGCTCAACCGACCCTACAAGAGGGGCGATGAGGGTTGGCTGGTCATAGGTGAGTCCCGGCCACTCGGGGCGCTCCCACAGGTGGATTCTACGCATGTCTGCGTAACATTATAGCAGATTCTACGCGTGTTCTGCGTAGAATCTGCTGAGATTCTACGCACCAAGGCAAGATATTCTACGCAAAGCACACTCAAAATTGGCCCCAATTCTACGCACAAGCGCCTGCGCAGAGGCTATGGGGTCGGGTAAAATTCTAAAATCGCCAAATTAAGACTTGTGGCGCTGTTCATAAAGAGTTAGTATATTCATTATGACGCCACAGCCGGGTCGGCCCAAGGACCCTGAAGACCGGGCGCGTCCCTACAGCATATCGATGCGCCCCCGAACGATCGACGGGCTCAAACTCCTCGCGTCCACGGAGCGGCGGTCGATGGGCGAAGTTGTCGACCTACTCGTCGCCGATGCCCTATCCACGCGCCGTCGCTTTGTCGAGGCGGGCGCGGCCGCGATGACAGAGACTCTCAAGCGCTGGATGGATGTCTCGGACGCGGCCGGAGCTCCTAGTTCCCCATTTCGGCGCTGGTGGGTCTTTGAACCAGGCAGTAATGCAAGCGAATTTGTGTACGCGTCTGAAGCTGCGCTTTATCGCATCGGGTCGCACGGCACGAGGGCTTGCGACTACCTTGATACGTGGCGCGACATTGCAACGATGCTGAAGCGTTTCCCGACAGTCTGGATCGATATCGCCGGTGCGACAGAGCTGTCGATCAAACATCGCCCGCTAGATGAGAGTGAGCGGAATCTGAAAGAGCAATATCGTGCAAGACTACTCAACGAGCTTGCGCGCATATATGGCGCGCAATACTACGGCGGCTACAGTTTTATGGCGAATGGACTCATGGTCATTTCGACTGACGCGGATGAGCCGCCCGATCGTGTACGCGTGCACATCGCCCCGCGGCCGGGTCTGGGGCAACAATACACCGCGGGCGTAGCGGAGGACTTAGACTGGACTGGCGACGATGCTAATCCTGCTGGCGCTGCGACCGGTTTGAGCATCGGCGCATTTCGTTCCTACAGCGTTGGGGGACGGCTCTAGCGCGATCGTCGGTCCAGGTTGCGCTGTACTGCGCAACTTAGTGAGCTCTGTGCATAACGGAGCCGATTAAACTCGGCACTAGGCCTGGGTCAGGCTTTCTGAGCTTCCCGCATAATGTGCGTATAATTCGGTTATGGTCGTCGTGAGTATGCGGAATGATGGTCGCGCCTGTTGGACGAGGACGAGTACGACGGCCTCCTTATCGAGTTTGCACCGGTCCCTCGACTACGCTCACTACGTTCGCTACGCTCGGGATGACAAAATGCCGCTACGCTCGGGATGACAAGATGACCGGCGTTCGCTCGTCCATGATGGCGGCGACGCTGAGGCGGAAGCGTTCGGGGTCGCCGCTGGTTACGTAACGCGTCGTTCCCGAGCCGATCGGCGCTTCGTCGAGTTGCACGAACTCCGCCAGACGCGCTGCCTGGATGACGGCGGGATCGATGAGCGCGACGCGCTCGCCCAGCGCGGCACGAAAATGGCGTTCGAGCACCGGATAGTGCGTGCAACCGTACACGACCGCATCGAGATCCGGCGGCAGTTCGGCGCAGTAGCGCATCACGGCATCGCAGGCGACGCCGGACTCGATTTCGCCCGCTTCGACCAACGGTACGAGCTCCGGTGCCGCGACTTCCCACACTTCAGACTCGTGCATCGCATTGCGAATGCGCCGCCCGTAGGCGCCCGAACGGACGGTCGCTGCGGTGGCTACGACGCCGATGCGGCGCGCGCCGTACTGCTGGAGCGCGATCGTCGCAGAGTCCAAGAGATCGAAGATTTCGGCCTGCGTCGTCGGCCAGCCGTAGAGGTCGGCAATCGCACATGACGTGTTGCAGGCCATCACGATCGCCTCGACGCCGCGCTCGTCGAGCCACGCGAGATTGCTTTGCAACAGCGCAAAGAGATCGTCCGCCGTTCGGTCGCCGTACGGTACGTGCGCTTGATCCGCGAAAAACAGCACGTCGATATCCGGCAAGCGCTCGCGCACGCGCCGCAGCACGGTTAATCCGCCGAGCCCCGAATCGAAGAGTCCGATCACTACTGGTTGTTACTCGCCACCGGGTTCGCCCGTGCGTACTTGTCGATGCCGTCGGCGATGGCTTGCGCCATTTGCTGGCGCCAGTCGGGAGAGGCGAGCTTAGCGTAGTCCGAGGGATTCGTCAGGAACGCGGTCTCGATGAGAATCGCGGGCATGCTCGCGTGCATGGTCACGTACAGGTGGCTCTTCACGATGCCGTCGTCTTTGACGCCCAGATCGCTCATCGCGAGGTCGCGGTCCATGGTCTGGGCCAGCCCCAGGTCAATTGGTTTCGAATAATAGACGGTCACGCCGCTCGGTCCGCTGTTGATGTACGCGTTGCAGTGAATGCTCACGAAGAGCCGTGCGCCAGCCGCGTTGGCGATGTCGTCGCGCGCCTGCAGCGCGTATGCATCAACGTTGTCATGTCCGACGTCGGCCGCCTCTTGGGTGCTTCGCGGCGTTGCATCGACGTCGTGATCGGTCGTCCGCGTCATCTTGACTTGCCAGCCGCGCGCGACCAGAATCGCCTGCACCCGGAACGCCATATCGAGCGTAAGTACCGCTTCTTGCAGATCGCCGTGCATCGACCCGCGATCGGTGCCGCCATGGCCGGGATCCAGTACGATCAACTTCGGATTGGCCGGCGCATACCCGTGCAGCCCGAACTTCCACCCGCTCTGATCGTCGCTGCCCCCCGATGCGCCGTACTCATCGGGCGGCACCGGCGTCACCGTCGTTTGCGGTTCATTCGCTGAAACCACGGAGCCCACGGTGCCGGTACCGCTGCGCGGCGCTGTGTCGGCCAGCATCGCCGTGCCGACGTTGATGCTCAAGCCCGTTGCCGACGGCGAGACGTCGAGCGCGTTGTCACCGGTCAACGACAGGGCAACGCGCACCGTCTGCGGATCGATCTGCCGGACGCGTAACGCAATGAGCGGGTTGGCTTCGGCCTGATCTTGCGGACCGCCGGCGAGCTGTGCGTTCTTGATGTCGATCCAGAAGCGGTTGTCCGGCGCACGCAGGCGATGCCATTCGTACGATGCGTTGCCGGTCACGGTGATCGCGATATCTTGGCTGCCGTCGCTTGCGGTCTGCACGTTCACCGCGTTAACCGTTGCGACCGGGCTCCCGCCGACCGGTTGTGCAGCCGGCGTGGCCGGCGTCGTCACCATGTCGGACGGCGGCGGGGGCGGCGGGACGTTCGCAGCCGCGGCAGCCGTCACGGCGACCGATCCGCGCAGCGGCTCGACCAGCGGCGGCGCGCTGCCGTTCGCGCCGAACGCGACTTCAAATTCGCCGCTCCCGGATTGCGGCGCATCATGGCGCGTGCCGGGCGTGAGATCGATTTCGACCGTCGTCTTTGGATCGCGCGCGGTGCCCGACGAGGTGATCTCCAGCGTCCGAATGCCGCCGGCATTGATCGTACGCTGCGGTGCGAGCGTCGTGCCGACGCCGTCGAACTCATAAACGAGGCGATCCGGCGCGTCGGCGACGACCTGCGGATGTAGCACACCGCCGCCGCGCGCGATCAGTACGGCTTGGATGCCATACCCTTGCACGTCTACTGAGGTCAGCAGCCGCTCGAGCACGCCGTCTTGCGCGGCGACGCCAAGCGAGTGCATCAGGTCGTCAAACGGAAGATAGACCTCACTGCCGTTGAGGTAGGGCGCGAAGTGCGCTTGCGCGGTCAGCGCGCCGACGCTGTACTGTGCGTCGCCAACCCCGAAGCTAATGACGTCGGGCGCTGAGGTCGCGATGAGCACGCTGCGGTCGCCGGGCCGCCAGGTCAGGGTTGCGCCCAGCGACTTGAGCAGCGCGCGCAACGCCGGGTCGTCGATGCCGACCGCGGTACCGCTGGGCGCATGCGTTAGGTGCGTGAAGGTGATGGTTGAGCGTTCGAATGCGTAGCTGACCGTCTCCGCCCGGACGACGGTTGTTGCGAGCAGCACGAGGATCGCAATCGCGCTACCAATCCGAGCGACGAAGCGGTGCGTCGAGCTCAAGATGTCCCCCCGGAAGGGTCTCTACAGTTCGGCCCTCGATCGTAATCTGGACCGCATTAACGGAGGGAATTCCCGTTAGCGTATATACCAAACCTTTGAACTCGCCGTTTTCTTGGAATGAACCGCCGTTCGCCGACGCAACATCGCCGCTGAGATCGACGATCGCGGTCCCGCTGCTTACGCTGACGTCGCGTACCCGTGCGCCGGTTGGGAAGCGCACCGCGGAGATCTCGGGAGGCGGCCCGGCCACCGACTGCAGCGCCGCATAGGTCGCTATGTCGTGCAGGCGTGCCGCGGCGCTCTCGCCCGGCTGTTCGGCCCGAAGCGAGACGTTCCACGTCCCCAGCGTCGTGCCGTCGAGCTTCGTATAGTACACCGTGAGCGTTTGGCCCGTTCCGGACGGTGCGCGCGGGCGCAGAAAATACCACGCCGCAGCGGCGGCGATCGCGAACAGGATGACCGCCAAGAGGCGACGCGAGTTTTTCACGCGCTATGCCGCTCCGGGCATCGCGACGTGCAATCCGATGAGGATGTTGATCACGATTAAGACGATGCCAAGAATGGAGAGCGTCATTGCAAGCGTTGCGCCGCCCGCCCGTTTTCCGGCGCGCATCGCGATACCGTAGCACGCCAAAATCGCGATCGCGACCAGCAGGTGCAGCCAAATCGGAGGCGGGACCGGTATATGGCTCGCGCCCATCATGGCAACGACCACCAGCCCCATCAAGAATTGCAGCGCCACCACGGCGTTGACCACGCGCCGGCCGTTCGGCGTCCAGCTGAAGACCAGCGCGCAAAGCGCGACCAAGAAGGCCAGAACCAAGTGGATTTCGATAACGACACTCATTAGACGCCTTGTACCGAAAAGGAGAATCCGTGTCCTCTTCCACCGCTCGCGTTACGCTCAGTGTTGCCGATGGCAGCATGATGGACGCCTACGTCGCGCGCCCGAAATCGGGCACTCCAACCGCCGGCATGCTGGTCTTTCAGGAGGCATTCGGCGTGAACGCATATATGCGCGACATTACGGACCGCTTTGCCGCGCTCGGGTTCTTGGGCATCGCGCCCGAGCTCTTTCACCGCACGGCCCCCGGCTTCGAAGGCAGTTACACGGATTTCGAGGCAATACGTCCGCACATGGCCGCGCTGAGTACCGATGGACTGCGCGCCGACATCGACGCGGCGTACAACTGGCTACGTGGCGAGGGGATCAACGCGCCACGCATTGGCGCCGTCGGGTTCTGCATGGGCGGGCGGGTCGCGTACATCGCCAACGCGCGCGTGCAACTCGGCGCAGCGATTTCGTTCTATGGGGGCGGCATCGTCCCCGATCTTCTTCCGCTTGCGCAAGCGCAACGCGCGCCGATCCTGATGTTTTGGGGCGGCCTCGACACGCATATTCTGCCCGAACAGTATCGCGCGGTTGCGGATGCGCTCACGGCGGCAAAAGCAACGCACGAGCAAGTGGTGTTCAGTCAAGCCGATCATGGCTTCTTCTGCGACGCGCGCGCCAGCTATAATGAGATCGCCTCGCGCCAGGCGATGGCGCTCGTCAACGCGTTTCTCGACGTATACGGTCTACTATAGCGCGGTGCAACGCTTCGCGGATTTTTCCGACGTGCGGCCGCTTGTAGGCAAAGACGTTACGAGCGTCTTCGTCGTGTACGAGCATCGCGGCGTCGGCCTCGAAGACGAACAAGCGGCCATCCGGTAAGACCGTCGCGTCGATGCCGAAGTAGTCCAGCCCAACGGCTGCCGCGATCTGCGGCATGATGCGGTTCCACGCGGGAAGCACGCGGGACGGGTCTTCGAGAAACGCGCGCTCCTCTTCCCGAAGTCTTGGCGCTTCGCGCATCGGGCTGGTTTGGTAGTGCACCATCCACTGCGGCGCGGCGGCAAGGTGGTACGGAAAGGCGATTCCATCGACGAAGATCGCGCGAAACTTGCGGTAGAGGCCATCGTTGCTGCGATGTTCGACGAACGCCGAGCGGTAGTAGCGCTCCGCCGGGAAGCGCGCCAGATGGTCGTGCAGGGTCTGGGGTGTATCGGCCAGCGCAAAGCCATCGCCCGCGTGGGTATCGATCGGGCGAATGAGCGTGGGAAGCGCGGACGCCGCGGCTTGCGTGCGAGTCACCACCTCCGCCTGCGCGCCGAGCACCTCGTCGATGCCCTGCAGCGTCGCCGCTAGCGACTCGCGAGCGGTTCGCTCGAGGCGGCCTGGGTTATTGATTAGCGGTACGGCGCCGCCCGCAAACGTGCCGGCACGGCGCGCCGCATCGAGCGCAGCAGATGCTGCACCGAACGCCGTGAACGCAGCCGCGAAGGGCGGCAACCCGGCGCCGGGCTCGCCTTCGAGATAGTACTTGTGTATCGCAACGCGCGAGCGATCGAGCAGTAATTCCAGCGGCGTGTTGACGCTGTACGGTGCGTCGCGCAGCAAAAGCAAGATGGGAAGCCGCGCGCCGGCCGGTAGCGGATCGGGGTAGACTCGCTGCAATGCGAGCGCGCGCGCACGATACCTGTGGCTCGTGGCGGTATCGTCGAGAACGTGGGCGATTTCGGCGCACGCCCAATGCGCGCCCGCGTCGGTGGGGTCGCCTTCGGCAGCACTGCGATACGCTTCCAACGCGTCCACGTAACGCCCGCGCCGAACGAGCAGGTTGCCGAGCATCGCTAGCACGTTCGCCGAAGCGCCGCGGGCACACAACGCCGTTAACTCGCGCTCCGCTTCGTCGATGCCGTCAAAGGGGAGCAGCGCAGGCGGTGCAACCGAGTGCTCACCGAGTTGCGGAAAGCGCTCGAGGACCGTGGTATCATGAGGCACGATGCTTTGTGCGTTATTGCTTGCGGTCGTTCATTCCGCCGCGGTGACGCCGCCGGCAGTCGCGCAAGCGACGCCGCCCACGCTGCAGGCGTACCGCACCTACATTCATCCGCGTTTCGACCCGTTCGGGTATGCCGGCGAACTGCGCATTGCCATCGTAAATGGCTACGTCATCGGCACATATCGCCCCGACACCGGGGGCACGATCGCCCACGTGCAAGGCGGAAGCCAAGGATCGGATATCTGGTTAGATATTCCGACCCTTGGCGGGATCCATATACAAGGAAGAGTGCAGAACGACGGATCCATCTCCGGGCTCGGCACCCTGCTTGGCCCTTCAGCCAAGCAGTACGTGTTTACGGCAAAGCCCGAGGCTTCACCGCCGCCTTCGCCTTAGACGGGCAGGGACGGATGCGCGTCGTGCACGGCTTTCCACGAGGCGTAGAAGGCCAGTGCTGCGGTCACGATGCCGGCGTAGCCGCCGAATTGGATCATCGAAGGTACGCCAAAGCCGGCGCCGATCCAGAGCAAGATGAACGTGATCGAGAGCACGATGAAGACCAGCTTCACCGGTAACGCCGTGTGCCGGACCGCTTCGATCGTCATGTAGAGCGTGAAGATCATCCATGCGAAAAGGATGTACGCGAGATCGTTGGGGTTCTTCGGCGTGACGAACATCGCCCAGAAACCGGTGCCCATCCAGAACGCGCCATACGAGGTAAACGCCAGCGCGCCGAACGTGTTTCCCGAGGGGAACTCCCACATTCCGGCGAGCAGCTGCGCCGCGCCGCCGTAGAAGAACGCGAAGCCGAGGAACGCGTCGCCGACCGGCATTCCCGCGTTCTTAGCTGAGAGCAAAAAGGTCGTAAGTGCAAACCCCGCGAGTCCCAGCGCGGCCGGGTTCGCTATTTTCGGTGGTGATACCATATGAAAAAGGCCTCCACGAAAAAGTTGCGGTGTGTGATAGAGACAATACACAAAAACGTGAGGCTCCCTGCTTGGGGCATCGAGCGCCGGGAGCGCTGCGAACGACCACGAAGCACCGTAGACGGAGGCCGGGCTGATGGCAAAGCTTCGTACACGTGACGGTCTCGCGGAATTGCAATCCGCGGTATGGATCTTGCATGGAACGCTCGATCCGCTCGAGACGCTGGCCGGCTGCGGCCGCAATGCCTTGCCGTACGACGAATTCGCCCTGCGTTTGCGCGGCGGCACGCGCGGCTCGCCGATCGAGGCGCGATTCCGTTTCGTTCCCGAGATCTGCGCACTCGGTTCGCTCACGTTTTCATGGACGCACGACGACGACTCGCCGCTCCCATCGATGAGCGGAACCATCGCCTATCGGCGTTTCGGGCCGCTGCTGATCGTCTCGGTGCACGCGCACTACTCATGCGGACTCGAGGTTCCGGAGCGGCTGTTCTTCGAGGCGGTCGGACGTAAACTGGCCGACCGGACCTTTGCCGGTCTACGGCGCGCGCTCGTATATCTTCTGCAGCATCCACGAGCGCGCACGCTACAAGACTAGATCAATCGTCGGCGCCTGCGCGCCCTATGCCGCTCTCAGAGACGGTTGCTGAAATTGTCGCCGGTCATGCGGGCGTTCGAGAGGTCGACGGCACGTAAATCGACGCCGCGAAAGTTGCACCCGATGAGCGCCGCGTCGTCCAACTTCACGCCGGCCAGTTGGGTGTGGGAGAAATTCACGCCGGTAAAATATGCGCCGCGCAGATCGGCACCACGTAGATCGGCCTTGGCGAAATTCGCTCCGGTGAGCCGCAGGCCGGTGAGATTGCGTCCGTGCAAGTCGGCACCGGCAAAGTTGCATCCGGTGCAGTCGTTTACCAAAGCACGAAGCTGGTCGTTCGTTAGCGCGCTGAGCGTTCCGTCGGGAACGCTGATCCCCGTAGCGCGCACTCCAGCAAACGCAACGCCCTCAAGCTGGGCGCCGCGCAAATCGACGCCGCTCAACGCAGCGCCGCGCAAATCCGCCCCGCGCAAATCGGCGCCGCGAAGGTCGACGCAGGTCAAACGCGCATCGCGCAGATTGGCGCCGTGCAAGTCAGCACCGCGAAGATCGGTATACTCCAAGCGTTGCCCGTGCAGATCGCGGCCGGCCCAGTTGGCGCTCTGCGCGCTAACGGTAATGCAGCTCATGTGGTCCGAGTCGCGCTCGTACGGCTGCGCGATTGCCGCGGCGTGCATGGTACCGGCGGCGATCCCGATGAGACTGGCAAACATGACTGCGAGCGTTCGCATACCACCCTCCGAACTAAATCTTTAGTTGATGATACCGCCGTCGCCCCAGGATGTCAACTAAATTCTTAAGAAGAGCCGGGCGTGAGCTCGGAATGGCGCATTCTCGGCGTCGCGTTGGCTATTGGCCTGGACGTGCTGGCGCTCTCGGTCGCGATCGGCATCAAGGAGCCGCCATGGCCGCAACGTATCCGCCTCGGCCTGGCCTTCGCTACGGCGGAGATCCTCATGCAGATCGTGGGCTTAGCGCTGGGCACGGGACTGGGGCGCATCGCGGGCGCCATCGCCGGCTGGATCGGCTTAGTCGTGCTCGCCGGCATCGGCGTCTGGATCCTGCGCGAAGGCTTCGCACCGGATGAGGAACACGCGTTCAACGTTCAAAGCCTCGGCGGACTGCTGCTCGCATCGCTCTCGATCAGCCTCGACTCGCTCGGCATCGGCTTCGCGTTGCCCGCGCTGCACTTGCCGCTCGTGCCGCTCTTCACGACCGTCGCCATCTCAACGGCGTGCTTCACACTGGGCGGCTTAGCGTTTGGTGCGATGCTGGGTCACGCGTTCAAGAAGAGCGCCGAGAAGGCGGCCGGCATCGTGCTCATCGTGCTCGCCCTCGTGTTTGCCGTGCAGCAGTTGCACGGCAGCTAGATCACGCGGCTACCATCCGACAGCCTCACCGTCTTTGCCGAAGTCTGAGCCGCCGGCATACGCGCCATTCGGCAGCAGCATGATCGCCTGGTAGCCGCCCATCGGTGCGCGGCTCGTCGACTTTACCGTGTAGCCCATCGCCGCGAGCTTGTCGCCGACGAGATCGTAGAGCGGCGATTCAAGGAAGAGCGTGTCGGAGATCTCGTCGTGGCGGAAGCGAGCCATGTCGCCGGCTTGCTGCACGTTTGCATCAAGGTCGAGGATGTCGACCGCGATCTGTTCATGGCCTTGCGCTTGCATGTCGCCGCCCATCAATCCCAGCGTCATCAACGGGCGTTGGTCGCGCACGATGAAGCCGGCCATCAGCGTGTTGAACGGGCGCTTGTGCGGCGCGATGTGGTTCGGGCTGCGCGGATCGAGCGTGAAGAGACCGCCGCGATCGTGCAAGATGAAACCGTAGCCCGGCACGGTGATGCCCGAACCGAACTCATCGTAGTTGCTGTTGACCCACGAAACCATGTTGCCCCAGCGATCCGCGGTGGAAAGGACGATGGTGTCGCCCGCGCCGGCGTCTGGGCCGGGCGCTGCCACAGGCGCCGCCCGGTTGGGATCGATCTGCGCGCAGCGTGATTCGGCGTATTGCGCCGAGAGCAGGCGCGCTAGCGGCACGTTTTCGAAATCGGGGTCGGCATTGTAACGATAAAGGTCCGCGTACGCGAGTTTCTTCGCTTCGACGAGCAGATGCCAATACTGTGGATTCGACGGTCCGAGCGATGCCAGCGTCGCGCCCGGCATGACCTTCGGAACGCAGGCTTGCAAGATATTGAGCGCTTCGTTCGCGGCGAAGCCCTGCGATGGTGGCGGCAGCTCGAGCAGATGCGCCCCATGATAAACGGTGTCGAGCGGCTGCAGCCACTCGCCCCGGTAATTTGCGAGATCGCCAAGCGTCATCGAGCCCCCCAGCGCGCGCGACGTCGCGACGATCGCGCGAGCGATCTCGCCGTGATAGAAAACATCGCTACCGTATTTCTGGAGCAGCCGGAACGAATGGGCTAGCGCGGGATTGCGGAAGATCTGTCCGGTTTTCGGCGGTACGCCGTCGATATACCACGTGCGCACCGATTCGGGATCGAGCTGCGTGCAGCAGCCGCGAAGCGGCAATGCATTGGGGAGTTTCCAGTCGTGCGCGATGCGTTCCGAAACCGGATAGCCGTTTTGCGCGTACTCGATCGCGGGTGCGAGCACTCGATCGAATTTCATCGTGCCGAAACGCCGCAATGCTGCGTCCCAACCCCATACCGAGCCCGGTACCGTGACGTCGAGGATGCCGCCGCGCGGCATACCGGAGCCGGGGCCCCAATTTTTCGGATTGAAGGTATATCCGAGTGCGTTCAAACGCGCGATCGTCGCACCGGTGGGTGCTTCGCCGCTCGCATTGAGCACGTAGTAGCGGTGATCTTTGGCAATATAGATGATGGCGAACACGTCGGCACCCATACCGACCATCATTGGCTCGACGACGTTGAGGGTCGCGGCGGTCGCAACGGCAGCATCCACGGCGTTACCGCCCTGCATCAAGATTCGCAGCCCAGCCTCGGCAGCCAACGGTTGGCTCGTAGCAACCATACCGTTCCGGGCGAGCACCGGCGAACGGCTTTGCGCCAGCCATCCTTCGGCGCGATCGCCGCGCACCGCGTTATCTGCGGGCGTAGCCGCGAGCAGACACAGCATCAGACCGAGCGCGAAGCCACGTTTCATTTATTTTCTCGCTTGCGCGGCGTAGCGAAATTGTCCGGGCATCCACGCGCACGTGCTGCCATCGTTCATCGCGAACGATTCGAAACCGTCGACGTCGGGATTGAAGTCGACGTTGAGGGCCTTGGTCGCAGGCCAGCTCACTGCCGGCTCCTGGCGCGCCACCGCGCGCGCCTTGCTGTTCGAAAATTGCGGGCTTTTCACGGCGACATTCAATGCGGCGGCTAGGCGTTTGGAATCATCCATCTAGTGGAAGTCGCTCGCGATTGCCGCGTTTCCTTCCGCATTCGGGTGCAGTAGATCGGCCTGGAAATACGCCGCCCGATACATGCGCGGATCGGCGCTGACGTCGACGACGGGCAAACCCGTGGCCGCCACCATCGCATTCCACGCGTTCACGTCCGCCGCGAACTGCCTCGATTCCGCGCCGGTCATGCGTTGCCAGTGACGCAGATTCACGATGTAAATCGTCGCGCTGGGCTCCTCGTGCCGAATTAGCGCAA
>Ga0335074_10009212_pt1 | contig 13767 bp, 14 predicted proteins | sample Lox_Sample_23_FD_206715 | JGI IMG/M metagenome (GOLD analysis project Ga0335074, IMG submission 206715) | Soil microbial communities from Loxahatchee National Wildlife Refuge, Florida, United States - Lox_Sample_2.3 | ecosystem: Environmental > Terrestrial > Soil > Wetlands | place: USA...
AATCCCGCGCGACCGTAAGATCCGTGGCAAGCGACGGATCCTCCAGGTGCCCGATGCCGGCCGGCCGAACACAGGCTTCCGTCAGGCGGTCATAGAGCCATGCAGCGGTCCTGTCGCCCAGATTGGTACTGACGGCGCGGTGGACAGGATTCAGAACCTGAAGAAGCAGAAACGTGCCACCTGCGAAAGCCAGAGGCGCAACCAGCGAGTGGCCGCTGCGCACAGCGCCGATAAGGATACCCATGGCGACAGCGAAGGCTGCTGGCAGGACGCCCAGCAGGAACACCCCGAGCCACCACGCCGCCGCGAGCCGGAGGCTCGCCCTGGGCAGCGCGTTGAAGAACTTCCATTCTTTTCGCTCGGTTAACGCCAAGCCCCGGTCTCCTTCCTGTGGGATCTATCGCGACCGCCGCATGGAAGCGACTTGTTGAATTGTAGAGAGTATGCTGGCAGATGTTCCACCAGCAGACTCGCGTCGCGATCAATGCGATCACTTCGACGCTCGTTCCGGTTCCGCTCAGAAGCACGCTGCACCAGGTGCTGGTGTTCAACGAGAGCAGTGCCGATAAGGCCTCACAAGTCTCTTCCAAAAGCCATTCATTACTGAATACCCTCGATGTGCTTCGCGTGGTGGCCGGGACCTAGGTCAGACAGGGGCCTGTCCACGGCCGAACTCCTCTGATAGGACTCATTGAGATTGTTGTCTGACCATTGGCAGTGACTGCCATACACGGAAACTGTTCAGCCGCACGGAGTCACAACACCCGCATCGAGATCTCCAGTTCACCGGTTAATGGAACGGACAAGTAGTAGTGCGAGTCGGAACGCATGCGGCTCACGAATTCCGGGCAGCGATGCGCGTCGTCAGCCATGATGAGCGAACCGGGCCGCAGGTATGCCTCGACGAGCTCGAGAATATCCGCATAGAGAGCCTTCGCGCCATCCAGCAACACGAGGTCGAGTGTTCCGGGAAGGTCGCGCGCCAGCGTCTCAAGTGCGTCGCCTTCGCGGATCTCAACGAGATCGATCAGTTCAGCTTCCGTGAGGTGTTCGCGTGCGCGCGCCGCCTTCGAGGATTCGAACTCGGTGGTGATAATCCGTCCGCCTCCGTTGTCACGAAGGGCCGCGGCCAGATAGATCGTTGAAACGCCGAACGAGGTGCCGAACTCAAGGATCGATTGCGCGCGGGTCGCGCGTGCAAACATGTAGAGCAGGGCTCCGGTCTCGCGGGAGACCGGCAGCGGGATGTCCTTCAGAAGGCCATAGAACTCGCGATAGCCGTTCCTGCTGGTGATGAGGCGCGACGCGTCTGATTGCGCCACGGCATCCAGGGCGGGCTCGCTTCGATCGGACTCGGCGAAAAGCCGGTCCAGCAGCTGGACAATGTGCGGAGAAAGAAGTGTGTTCACTGTGAAGGCTCCTTGATCTTCGTGATGGGTAATGCATCGCCTGTGTATGCCTCTGCAGGACAGAAGCGAGTGTTGCGGTCTGCGTGCACCGGCTCAGCCCGGCTTCCGAGCCAGACGCAGGGTTTCAATGGCGCCATTCGCCACGGCAATAATCTCGACTCGCAGCGCAGGCAACTCGACGATTTCGCCCAGCAGCCGTAAGGGCAACAAGATCACCATCGCTGCTCGTTCCGGAGCGCTGAGCGCCACGCTTTTCGGAGCAAGATCGCCAAAGACCAAGATGAAATACGACGCGGTGACAAACGCCGCGACGCTGGCGGCCGTCGCAGCGATTTCCCCAGGTAGAGGCACGGCGCGCAACGCGTGGCGGATCGTATCCTCCAGCCATGTGACCACAAGGGCGCCCGCAAGCAGATTGGTGATGAGATCGCCGGCCAGGGTCGCGGCAAGAAACAGGCCTCGCCGCTTTTTCAGGTCCAGCACCTTCGCTGCGGCAGCCGAACCCCACGCACTCTACTGCCTCGATGCGCGCGCAGCGACGAGCGCCATCTCCGCGAGGTTGAAGTACGCCGTGAGAGCAAGCAGGGTGAGGAAAAGCGCGAGCATCGCTAAAGTATGCATTTCAATGGGCCTTCACCGAAATGCGCGCGACACAGGTTGAAACGCCAGGCTGAGCAACAGCATCTGACGGCCACGTGAGACCGTGACTTGGGTAACTGTTGTGAATGAGTTCCGAGGGAGTGGCCGTACCGAGGAAACTGGTAGCTCCCGTTACAAATACATTCGCCATATGCACACCTTCTCGCAGACTGGCCAAACCAGTTCGCAAATGAAATGTGCGTTGGCTAACGGGAACGCTTACGGCAGCTGGCAGGATGCCAACTACAGGATCGATCTTCTCGCCAATCCCTGTTTTGTGTCAAGCCAGCGGTGAATCGCTATCGGGAATTCTTCCGCGCTTCCAGTTGGCAGGCGGCGCCTTGCAGGATGAGAGCAAGCCCTTCTTTATACCGCCGCTCAAATCGATCGAAGAGGATTGGGCCTGCCTGACGCATAAGCGGAAGCGGCTCGGAAGATAGCTTCCTACTTCGCTTTTGAAGATCGTATCGTTCCGAGCGTTCTCCCGGACGCGGGAAGACAGCCTGTTCCTCAGTCACGAAACTGAGCGCGTAGTTGTGTACCGTGCTGAGCAAAACCACGCCCTGCCGTAGGGTAAATCCGGCTTTGAGCAATTGAGCCCCTACAGCCTCGGCCGTCTTCATATATTCGGTGTTTGTCAGCTTTGTGCCCGTGACCACGCGAGCCCCGTCCCGATAGCGAAGCAGGGCTTTTCGCAAACCTTCCCCAAACGCAGTCACCCACGATTTCCAGTCAGCCTGCTTGCGCGTCGGCAGAAGCCCCGGGGCTGCATCGGCGAGGAGCACGGTGGCCATCTCGTCCAGGAGCTCTTCTTTGCTCCTGAAGTGCCAGTACATCGCTCCCGCCCGGACCTTCAATGCGGCCCCAAGGCGCCGCAGCGTCAGCTCCTCGAGGCCAACATCATTGAGAAGATTCAGGGCGCCGCGGGTCAGGATTTCCCGATTCACTTTCATGAACCCAGCATAGCAACTCCTGCGTCTCATTGTTGAACAATGTACAAGTATATTGTACGATGTTCAGGTCGCGGCATCAAGGGCGCCACATTCGCTGCGGCAGATCTCGCGGAGGAAAATGCAGATGAAAGCAGCCATTGTGAAAGCGCCAAAGTGCAGCCCGGTGTACGGGGATTTCCCTGAACCGGTTGCCCAGGATAGATTCACCATCGTTCATGTGAAGGCTGCAGCCCTGAGTCAGCTCACCAAATCGCGTGCATCCGGTTCTCACTACAGTTCGGACGGTGCATTTCCGGCCGTCGCCGGAACCGACGGCGCAGGTCTCACTGAAGACGGGAGGCGAGTCTACTTCGGCCTGCCTCAACCTCCGTTCGGAGCATTTGCGGAGCGATCACTGGTCGATACAGAGCATTGCGTTCCGCTGCCGGATGATCTGGATGATGTGACCGCCGCCGCGATTGCCAATCCTGGAATGTCGGCATGGGCGGCGTTGGTCGAACGCGCGCATCTTCAGCCTGGCGAGACTGTACTCGTGAATGGCGCTATAGGAACGGCGGGCCGTGTCGCAGTCCAACTGGCGAAATACCTGGGCGCCAGAAGAGTGATAGGGACCGGACGGAACGAAGCCGAGCTCGAGGAACTCAAGACACTTGGCGCCGACGTTGTCATCCCGTTCGCGCTCGGCGTGCTCTACCCTCTGGGAGGCAATCAATATGAAAAGGCATTGATCGAGGAGTTTGGGAGGGGCATTGATGTAGTTGTGGATTATCTGTGGGGAGAGAGCGCGAGGACCATCGTTGCTGCCATTGCCAAAGGAGTCGAGGACGCCACACCCGTCCGCTTTGTGCATGTTGGAGGCGCAAGCGGCGAGGAGAGCATCGATCTCCCGGGGGCTGGTTTGCGCTCTTCCTCCATTGTGCTCATGGGGAGCGGTGCAAAGAGTGTGCCACTGCCCGCTCTGCTGAACGCCGTGAAGAGCACCTTCGACGCCGTTCGTCCCGCGGGCCTGCGTATTGCTACCAGGACCGTCCCTCTCCAGGAGGTGGAGAGCAATTGGAGCGCTCCGGGTAAGCCACGAGTGGTCTTCACCCTCGGCTGAACCAGTGAACAGCGTTATGCCGCGCGAACTACAGAGGTCCCAAACCAGCGTTGAACGAATTGTCCGGCTACTCCTGGCTCTGGTTCTGCATCCGTTGCCCATGCAACGAATCCATCGGGACGGACAAGGAGCGCGGTCACTCCCTTCCCATCGCTGGCCCGTGAGGCGACGTAGTGCAATCTATCTTCGAATCCATTGCACAGGCAGGCCAGCGATTTGCCTGAAGTGAAATCGAGGAGCAGACCGCGCCCGTCGTGAAGCAGGTCTCCAAGACGGCCGCCTGCCTCAAGCTCAAAATCCGGAGCACTGCGGCCAATCAGTGGATGTCCATTGCCCAGGTCGTAGCGCGTGGAGACGCCGGAAATCTTCTGGATAAAATAGTTCGTGCCGTCTTTCGTGGCGATAAGGTCGCGAATGACCGAGGCGATCGCCCGGGCGTGCGGATCCGGCCGAATGACGGCGACCTGAGCGCGGGTCCAGTTGAGAACCCACTCGCCAATCGGATGGCGCTCCGCGGTGTAGGTGTCAAGCAGATCGTCTGGCGCCCAGCCTTTGATGACAGCGGCAAGTTTCCATCCCAGATTCATAGCGTCGCCCAGACCGGTATTCATCCCCTGTCCTCCAAAGGGCGAGTGCACGTGGGCCGCGTCGCCCGCAAGCAGGATGCGTCCCTTCCGGTACGTGGTCGCCTGTCGGGACCGGTCGGTGTAGCTGGTGGCGATCTCAACGGATTTGAGCTTGACGCTGGTTCCGGATACCCGCTGGAGCATGGCCTGCAGGTCTTCGCGGGTGATATTGGAGGCACGGTCAAAACGGCCCCCGTCAAAGTCGACAACGCCGACGCGTCCCGGAGCGGGACCATGCGTGTATAAACCCCGGGGAGTGAGATTGAATCCGGGAGCGAGCCCGCCGAGGTCCTCAAACTCCACGATGGCCATGTAGCCGGTGAGCTCAGGATCGGTGCCTTCGAACTCGAAGCCGGCAACTTTCCGCACCGTGCTGCGTCCGCCGTCGCAGCCAATGAGCCACTTCGCTTCGAAGTCCCCGCGGCTGGTTCGCACAGAAACGTAATCAGCAGCTTCCGTGAAATCGAGAACCTCCTGCCCAAAGTGCAGCTCGACACCAAGCTGTTTTGCCCGATCGGCTAACACGGACTCGAGGGCTTCGAGGCTCACCATGCCGCCGCCAACCGACGGACCAGGAATGATCCACTGCTGGTTCGAGAAATCAACCTTAGTCGCATCGAGCATGATGCCGGCGAAGTGGCCGGCGAATCGCGGCGCAGACGCGGAGGGCGCGGATACCTTCCCGTCGCCGGTGAATTGCATTCCGGGCCGCTCTCCACCCATCCAGCCGATGGAAGCAGCCTTCACGTCGCTCAAGAGTCCGCGACGGTAAAAGGCCTCTGTGGAAGGAAAGTTGAGTCCGCGCGCTCCCATCCACCCGCTCTTCAGGGGTGTGTTTGGATTTATATTCTTCTCGAACAGCAACACCGCAGCGCCGGCAAGGCGGAGTTCGCATGCCAGAAAAAGCCCGACCGGCCCACCACCCGCAATGATCGCGTCATAGTTCATGGTCGATTCTCAACTGTAGAGTGTACGAGGGTCGCTCTGCAGATGTTCCGCAGTCACTCCATTGCGTCGGGTGGGGAATTGGTTCCTCGACAGCATCTCCATATGCGATGATTTTCTTCGAACCTCCTGCCCAGCGTCAGGTTCGACGAGGACAATGAAGACAAAGCCCGATTATGGTGTGGACGCGCCTGGCGTCATGCGCACATTTTTCCTGGTTGGCTTTGCATGCCTCCTGTTCGCGGCTTTCGCGCCGATGTTTCACATTGGTTCGGTGAATATCAACGCGCATGGTTTCTTCTGGCCGGCGGGATTTTTTATCGGAGAAGGGCTGCTTTTCCTTCTCTACGTGAAATTCGGCAAGTTCCGGCATCGGGATTTCATGCTCAGGATGCATTCCTGGCGTGGTGATGAGCGCGTGCTCGATGTGGGCTGCGGCCGCGGATTGCTAATGGCTGGCGCGGCAAAGCAGATCGCCCAACGCAGCGGAAGTGGACATGTCACAGGGATCGACATCTGGTCCAACACGGATATTGCCGCAAATTCGGCCGTTGCTACCGGCAGAGCCTCGAATTGGAAGGTGTCACCTGACTCTGCACGCTTGTGAGCAAGCCGGCTCAGGAGATGCCCTTTGTTGACGCCAGCTTTCACCTCGTCGTGTCCAACCTTTGCCTGCACAATATCTACGACCGCCCGACCCGGCGACAGGCCATCGAGCAGACTGCGCGCGTACTCAGGCCGGGGGAAACTCCCATTCTCTCTGACTACAAGCTGACCGGTGAGTACGCGAGGCAACTACGCGAATTGGGTTTTGCGGTCGAGAAGCGCCGCGGAAGCTTCATCACGACATTTCCACCGCTCACCGTTATTGCTGCCCGCAAGCCGTTGTGACCTCCATCTCCCCCAATTTTCCAGATCTCAGTCTCCAGTATATAATAGAACGGTCATTCGCTTTATTGAAGAATGGAGGCAATTCTGTCATGAGGGGGCATCGTCCGAGCCGCACAGCCGAACACAACGCCTTGTTTCGTGCGATCGAATCTTCACGGCCGCCGCAGGAACGAATGATCAGCGACCCGATAGCTTTCCATTTTCTCGACGTTCCGTTCCGGCTTACCGCTTTTCTCTCCCGTAGCAGGGCGGGGCGGGCGCTCCTATGCCGATACATTGATAACCGTTGGCTCGGATCCCGAACCTCGCTGATCGCACGGACTCGATGGATCGACGACTACGTGACTGCAGCAGTGGCTTCCGGAGTGCGGCAGATTGTTCTCCTTGGCGCCGGATTCGATTCCCGCGCCTATCGAATCCCGGGAGTCGACCGCGCTAAATTCTTCGAGGTCGATCATCCGAACACATCTGTCGTCAAGCGGAGTCATGTCAACCGAGGACTCGGTACACTTCCCACGCGCGTGAAGTACGTCCCCGTGGATTTCGAGCGTCAATCAGTTCAACGCGCACTGGAGGACCAGGACTCGGGTTTTGATGCGACAAGCCGAGCCCTGTTTCTCTGGGAAGGAGTCTCCAATTATCTGACTGAGGAATCGGTCAGGGCGACCTTGTTGTTTCTTTCCGGCCTTTCTCCTGGAACACAACTGATCTTCACCTACGTGGACGAAGGGGTCATTCTTGATCCCTCCGCATTCAAGGGAGGCCGTGAGGTTCAGGGAACGTTTGCGAAGCTGGATGAGCCGTGGACCTTTGGTATCCGGCCGGATCGTGCGGGTGCGTTCTTCAGTGAGTGCGGCCTTTGCCTGGACAGCGATTTGTCTGCCCCTGAGTATCGGAGGCTGTACTACAGGGACTGCGAGCGGATCAAAGGCTATGAGTTCTACCATCTCGTCACCGCGCACGTTCCCAGCAGCGAGGATCGGCTGCGCGCGAGCCAGATTGCGGAGGCTCAAAGTGCCCAAAGTTAGCCAGGAATATCTTGCTGCCCGGCGCTCGGAGATCCTGGACGCGGCGACCGTGTGTTTCTCCCGCGACGGGTTCCATCGCACCACGATGAAGGACATCGTTCGTGAATCTCGACTCAGTCCCGGGGCGATCTACAACTACTTCCAGAGTAAGGAAGAGATCATTGAAGCAATTGCCGCTCGCCGTCAGGAGAGGGAGCGCCATCTGATGCGGGAGGCCATTGACGAGGGCCCGGCGGCCGAGGCTCTCCATCGTGTGCGAGATGCTTTTCTGGATGAGTTGGAAAACACGAGCGAGCGGCTTCGCCGGCGCGTCAGCGTTCAACTATGGGCCGAGGCGCAGCGCAGCCCCGAGGTGCGAAAGATTGTTCGCCGCAGTTTCGAGGAGCCTCGCAAGCTTCTTTCCGGAGTCCTCCTGGAGGCTCAGAGGCAAGGCGCCATCGCGAAGTGGGCCGACATCGACGCACTCGCATCCTTCGTGATCGCCGCGTTTCATGGCCTCGTGCTGCAGCGCGAATGGGACAGCCACTTTTCAATAGAGCCTCACAAAAAACTGTTGGATCTGCTGCTGAAATCCGTTGCCGAAGAGCACGAGCCGGCAATAGTGGAGTGAGCACGCCGCATCCCTGCAAGTGGAGTCCGGTGATATTGGCCCGGCACCGGTTGCGAGAGACTCGTTCATCCATCGACAATACTGTTGTAGGAAAAGTTGAGTATGCAGACGCGACGCGATTTCCTGAAACTGGCTGCTATGTTGTCGGCGGCTTCAGCTGCATCCGGATTCACTCCCGACTCGATTCAACGGGCGTACGCGATCGAGCCGGAGCCCGGCTCCACGTTTCTCGATGCCGAGCACATCGTAATTTTGATGCAGGAGAATCGCTCCTTCGACCACACGTTCGGCGCGCTGCGCGGCGTCCGCGGCTTCAACGATCCCCGCGCCATCCGCTTGCCGAACGGAAATTCGGTCTTCGTGCAGACCAGCCAGGCTGGAGCTTCTTACGCACCCTGGCGTCTTGATATCAGGGATACCCGCATCACCTGGATGGGGTCGCTGCCCCATTCGCGGAACAGCCAGGTGGACGCTTGGAATGAAGGCCGGCACGACCACTGGATCGACGCCAAGCGCTCCGGAGATGTTGACTACACAGACGTTCCCATGACGATGGGCCATTACACGCGCGAGGATCTGCCTTTCTACTACGCGCTCGCCGATGCATTCACCGTGTGCGACCAGCACTACTGCTCGGTGATGACCAGCACCTCGCCCAACCGCTGCTTTCTCTGGACCGGGACCGTCCGCGACCGCCAGAGCGTCGATTCCCGAGTCTTCATCCGGAACGAGGAAATTGATGATGGCGGTATGGTCTGGAAGACCTTCCCCGAACGCCTGCAGGAAGCCGGTATTTCCTGGAAGTCCTACCAGAACGAATTGAGCCGGTCCCCGCTTATCGGCGAAGAAGACGCCTGGCTTTCGAACTTCGGCGACAACATTCTCGAGTGCTTTGCCGCCTACAACGTCGAGGCTTACCCCGGCTTCGCCGCGGCTGCGCAGCGGTGGATTGCGGAGTCTTCCGAAGAAATGCAGAAGCTTGAGGCCCGCATCGCTGCGGAGACCAATCCATCCGAAGCCGCACAACTGCGCGATCGCCTGAGACGAGAACAGGACCGCGTCAACCTCTTCCGGGCAGCCCTGGCGCAGAGCGGCGAGGCGCGTTATCAAGAGCTCACCGAAGACCAGCGCGCCCTGTTTCATGCCGCGTTCGTCACCAACACCGGCGACCCTGATTACCACGCGCTTGCGGAGTTGCAATTCGACGATGCGGGAACCCATCGCACCATGAAGGTGCCTGGAGGCGATATCTTCCATCAGTTTCGAAAGGATGTGGAAGGGGGCAACCTGCCCACTATCTCCTGGCTAACGGCTCCCGAAAACTTCTCCGATCATCCCACCTCGCCCTGGTACGGAGCATGGTACGTGTCCGAGGTGATGGACATTCTGACGAAGAACCCCGAAGTCTGGAAGAAGACCATCTTCATCCTCACCTACGACGAGAACGACGGCTACTTCGATCACGCGCCGTCGTTTGTCGCGGCTGATCCGAAGCGTCCGTGGACAGGCGGTGCTTCGACAGGCATCGACACCGGCCTCGAATACACCTATAAGGAAGATGAACTCGTGCAGGGCGTTCCGGAGAAAGAAGCGCGAACCGGCCCCATTGGGATGGGCTTCCGCGTCCCGATGATCATCGCTTCGCCGTGGAGCCGGGGCGGCTGGGTCAATTCGCAGCTCTTCGACCACACCTCAACGCTCATGTTTCTCGAGCAATTCGTCCAGCAGAAGTTCGGCAAGACGGTGCGCGAGGAGAACATCAGCGCATGGCGGCGCGCCATTTCCGGCAATCTGACCTCGGTCTTTCGCCCCTATGACCCGAAGGAGCCGGAACTGGACTTTCTGAACCGTGACCAGTTCGTCGTTAGCATTCAGAAGTCCCGCTATAAGGAGATCCCGTCGAATTACAAGCCTCTGGATACATCTGGGATTGCGCAGATCAACCGCTCCCCTGCGGATTCTCCCCTCGTGCCGCACCAGGAACCAGGCATCCGCCGCGCCTGCGCGATTCCTTATGAACTGCATGCCGACGGCGCGTTGAGCGAGGACGGCGCAGCTTTCGAATTGCGGATGACAGCCGGAGACACACTATTTGGCAACGGCGCGGCAGGTGCGCCCTTCAACGTCTACCTGCGCAACCTGAAGCACGGGACCGAAGGCGAGATCGACGGCGTGCGCGCGGCGACCTGGGCGGTTCGCGCTGGAGATACGCAGACGCAGCAGTTTCCTCTGGCTCTCTTTGATGACGCGAAGTACGTGATCGATGTGCATGGGCCGAACGGCTTCTATCGCTCGTTTTGTGGCAGCCATGCCGCGTATCCGCTGCAGGTCTATCTGGAGTATGAAGCCGGGGCGGTCAAGCACACCGGCAACGTGCGAGTACATCTGCGGAACACGAGCGGCCAGAGCATAAGGGCAACCATCGAGGATGATTCCCTGGACTCCCGCGTCTGGTCGCATGAGGTGCACTCAGGCCGCGAGAAAGTGGTGACACTGCACCTGAGCCGAAGCCATAGCTGGTATGACTTCACCGTGAAGGCTGCCGGTTCCGACGGGAAAGCGAGCTTCTCCGGTCACGTCGAAACCGGACGCCCAAGCTTCAGCGATCCGCGGATGGGCGGCCTGGTCTAAACCGCTGACGGGCTGCGACAAGCGGAGCGGACGGACATCGCCTGTTCTTTGGCGGAAGGGGCCGAATAATAGCGAGGAACGGGAGAATGTCTCTGATTATGGATTTGATGGCAACAAGCCCAGAATTGACAGCTGCGCGTCGTCAAGCGTTATGTCTTCGCTGAACAAAATGTAGCTTTCTCCTCGCTCGACGCCGGTCGCGGGCAGGCCCGGATCGCGATCAGGCAGAGCCAGACGCATCGTTTGCATTAACTCCTCAACGGATTGGAAACGACACGGGGGGAACGCCTTGCCGTTTCCATATGCGATCAGGTGCCATGGACCCTCAATATCTCCACGAACATACTGTGCAATGAGCCGGTATTTTGCCTCCCTGCCTTTGGTCACCCGACTCGCTCACCTTCACCGATTTCGGTGGAACAACCTGCAGTAGTGTGCAGCATCGCCCTCCGAATCCGGGAGCGACTTCACCCGTCAGAGACACTGCATTGAGGATTATTGAGAGGAACATACTCGGAAGCAGACCAGCGATTTGTGATGGGCGTCACAGACCGACGCCTCTCTTTGTGCTTGCAATTGCTTCTTTTGGAACTCCTGCTAGACGCATTTTCAGCCGCACCTGCTTATTTCAGTCCTGCTGCCAGCCTGCGATCCGCAATGCGAAAAGTGAATTTCAGATGACGCTCTTGTAATGAGGACCAAATTTGTCGTATATAGGAATGGGACCAGATTGGTCCTATATTCTTTGTTGCGACCGTGTCGCAATTAGAGGTGCTGCCGTTGTTCCCGCGCCATGAATTGCTGCATCAGGTAGAAGCCAGAGGGATACGCCTGACGGCGCAGCGCCGCGCTCTGATCGAGACAATTCAGGAGGCGACCACCCATCTCGATGCAGAAAGCCTGCTGAAGCAGGCCTGTGAGAGGGAGCCAGGAATTAACCGCGCGACCGTCTATCGGACCATCGAACTGCTGAAGAAACTGGGCATGATCGACGAACTCGATCTAATGCACCTCGACGGCGAGAAGCACTACTACGAGGTCAGGACCAAACAGGATCACCTTCATCTTGCCTGCTTCGAATGCGGAAAGATCATCGAATTCGCGACTCCCGCCTTTGAGCGGTTAAAGCAGGAGATCGCCGCGGCGAACCAGTTTGAGATTCAGGTAATCCGTCTGGAAGCAGGGGGACTTTGCGGCGCCTGCGCTGCAAAGCAAAAGAAACATCTGCAGTAGCAGGATGAATGTCAGATCCCCGCGGCCAACTCTTGGCGGAGAGCCGCGGGGACCTGGGGACCACAGCCAGATCGACTGCGGGCTGCCTTCACTATAGGGTCCTGCCCGCAAGGATTCAACAACTGTTCGAGCTGCCGGATTCACTTACAGTTCGGATGGCAAATTGTGTTCTTTGTGAGGCAAGGAAATGATCGATTTTGTTGCTCCGCTGTCATGGCGTCTTCGCTTTGTGTTTCTGATCGTGGTGGCTATTGGTCTGACGGCCTTTGCCCCGGCCCAAACGCAGCGCAAGTATCCGGGCCGCGGGGCGGTCTCGGCTCAGGATCTCTCGAAACTGACTTCTCCTGCTGTGGTCGGGACGACCGCTGCCGATCGAGTCTGCGCAAGGTACACGACGGGTTCGACCGTTTCTGATCCTCCCATACTGCAGAGCCAGAATGGAGTGCTCGAGGTCACGATCGGCTTCTACACCGTGACCGATTCCCAGGGGCTTGTCCGGTACTGCTATGTTGCTAATCCGGGAACCAGTGCGCCGCTGGAAGCTCCAACGCTGGTTGTGAATCCCGGCGACAACCTGAACATTCACTTCACGAACGATCTTCCAGCAGCCGCGGCGTCGAACGCAGCCGACAACATGGCGAGCATGAAGATGACGCTCTCCAACAACGATGCCACGACAGGCACCAGCCCCGCCTGCAACGGCACCATGGGTACGAACGTAACTAACATCCATTTTCACGGGACCGACATCGCTCCGGTCTGCGGACAGGATGAAGTCGTTCACACTCTGGTCCAGCCGGGACAGAGCTTCGACTACAACGTGCAGATTCCAGTCCAGGAGCCGCCCGGCCTTTACTGGTATCACCCGCATCCGCACGGCATCTCAGAGGGCCAGGTGCAGGGTGGCGCGACCGGCGCGCTGATCGTGCAGGGCCTCCAGAATGTCTTCCCGTCGCTTGCCAACATGCCCACGCGGACCCTGGTCATCCGCGACCAGAACCTGCCTGCGTCAGAAGCGAACGACAACAACATCCCGGCGTGGGATCTTTCACTCAACTACGTTCCCATCACGTATCCGAACTACACGCCGGCGGTCATTGCGACTACTCCGGGAGAGCAGGAACTGTGGCGCGTCGTGAACAGCGCTGCCGACACCATCCTGAACCTTCAATACATCGTCAACGGCACGCCGCAGCCCATGCAGGTCTACGCGATTGACGGGTATCCGCTCTCTTCGGGGACCGCGAGCACGATGACCACGCTTCAGCTGGGGCCAGGTGCGCGCGCGGAGTTTGTGGTGACGACACCCAATGTCGGCGACACCGCGCAGTTGATCACCCAATACCAGAATACCGGTCCGGATGGTGATTTCGATCCGACGCGGCCGATCGCCAATGTCGTGAGCCAGAGCAATGCCCCGCCTTCCGCGCAGATGCCGGCCGTGGATGGCTCGGTAAATACCACGCTGAACAACAGCCTGGCGAACCTCACCCCCGCGGCCCATCGCAACCTTTATTTCTCCGAGGTTCTGCAAAATCCGGCGAACCCCAACAGCCCCACCAATTTCTACATCACCGAAGAGGGGCAGACGCCAGCTCTCTTCACCATGGGCCAGACGCCGAACATCGTCGTCCATGCCGGCACGGTGGAAGACTGGACGATCCAGAACCGGGCCCAGGAAGATCACGTCTTCCATATCCATC
>Ga0335074_10009213_pt1 | contig 13767 bp, 13 predicted proteins | sample Lox_Sample_23_FD_206715 | JGI IMG/M metagenome (GOLD analysis project Ga0335074, IMG submission 206715) | Soil microbial communities from Loxahatchee National Wildlife Refuge, Florida, United States - Lox_Sample_2.3 | ecosystem: Environmental > Terrestrial > Soil > Wetlands | place: USA...
CCACTGTTTATAACATTCTGCTGCGCCGCTCGAATCTACGAACTATCCCGACGTTAAAGCTTCGACGGTTATTGCAGGCCGGCGGCCCGCTTGCGCCGCAACAGGTCCAAGAGATGCGCGGCATTGTCCCCAACGCGAAGTTCTACGTGATGTACGGCCAGACGGAAGCGACCAGCAGAATCTCGTGCCTCGACCCTGCCATGCTGGACCAAAAGCTGGGCAGCGTCGGCCGGCCGTTAGACAATCTTGAAGTTCGCATTCGCGATGCCAGTGGCGCCGACGTACCCGCTGGCGAGGCCGGCGAGATTGTCGTTCGCGGGCCCTCGGTTACCCTGGGATATCTTAACGAGCCGGAAGCGGAGAGTTGTGTTTTCAAGAATGGCTGGCTCTATACTGGTGACCTCGGGCGCCTCGACGAGCACGGCTATCTCTGGATCGAAGGCCGCAAGAGCGCCTTCCTCAAGATGCGCGGCGTACGCATCAACTTCGCTGAGGTCGAAGCCCGCGTGGCCGCCATGCCCGGCGTCTACGAATGCGCCGCTGCGGCCGTCGCCCATCCCGAAGCGGGCGAAGCGCTGGTTTTGTACATCGTGCCCGAAGCTAAAATAGAAGACAGCCTCGCCGAACGCGTGCGTCGCAGCCTGCCGATTCACTGGACCTGCGACTGCATCCGCATCGTCTCTGAAATCCCCAAGACCGATAACGGCAAGATATCGCGCGACGCACTGGCGCGCGAGGTTAGTGGCGTCTCATGAGCGAATGGGAGGCCAGGATCGATGAGCTTCTGGCGGTGCCGCCGTATGGCTTGTCCCCTGAAGAGCGCGAGCCCGCGCTTCTCGCATTGTTGAAGGACGAGTTGGATTACGCTTGTAGCCGCAACGCCGGATATCGAAACTACGTTCACCATTGGCCCATCGATCTCCGCGCCGCAGCGCGAATTGCCGACTTGCCCTATCTGCCTGTCTCGCAGCTCAAAGCCGACCCTCCTTTGCTGCTCGTCGATCACCGTGAGATCAAGAAAACCCTGACCTCCAGTTCCACCAGCGGACAAATTCCGAGCCGCATTGCCCTCGATGCGCCGACCGCCCGCCGCATGAGCAAGGCGGTCATCGCCATCGCGCAGGATTTTCTCGGCGAGCAGCGCAGGCCTTATCTTGTCGCCGACATTCCGGGCGCAGTTGCGCAAGGGCCTGAGATGGGAGCGCGCGGCGCCGCGATTCAGGGCTTGATGCCTTTTGCATCGCAGCTAACGTACTGCATGAATCCGGATGGCGACGGAAGTCTAATGTTAGATCGCGACAAGCTGCTGGCCTTTGCCAAAGCTCATCGCGACGCTTCGGTTCTGGTCTACGGTTTTACCTATATTCTCTGGCAATATCTGGTGAAGCCGCTGATTGCGGAATCGATCAGCTTGGAAATGCCCAAGGTGCACGTCCTGCACAGCGGCGGCTGGAAGCGCCTGGAGGACGCAGCAGTCGACAAGGCGTCGTTCAATCGCGAAGTTGCGCAGGTCTTCGGATGCTCCTGCGACCGCGTCGTGGACTTCTATGGCATGGTGGAGAATGTTGGCGTAATCTATCCCGACTGCGCCGAGGGCAACAAGCATGTGCCCGCGTTTGCTGATGTGATTGTGCGTGACCCGTTGTCGCTGGAGCCGGCAGGAGCAGGGAAGCGCGGCATGCTGCAAGTCTGCAGCGCGTTGCCGGCCAGCTTTCCTGGCCATCTTCTTCTCACCGAGGATGTGGCCGAGATCGTGGCGCGCGATGGATGCGGTTGCGGCCGGCGCGGCACCGCATTTCGCTTCGTCGGCCGGGTGCCGAAGTCCGAGATGCGCGGTTGCGGCAACATCATCCGGAGAAGGGAACTGGCGGGCTAGTTCTGTGGATCGATGACCGACCTCATCAATGTCGATTCTCCGCAGGACATTACATCCGCGGCTGCGGAACTCCGCCACATCGTCAATACAACTTCAATCACTCCCAACCAGATTCTCGACCTTCTCGAGGCTTGGGGCTCGGCTTTGGGTCAGTCCGATAGCGCTGATCTGCCAGGCGTCCCTTTTCTGCGCCTCTGGCTGCGACGCAACACGCTGGAACCGATTCTCACTAAAGAACTTGGCGCCGGTGCGCTCAACGGCGATTGGGTGGAGGATGGTCGCGCCTGCCTCAAGGCCTATCCCGTCGGCATCGTCGGCCACTGGCCGGCGGGCAACATCGAGATTCAGCCGCTTCTTTCCATGACCTGCGCCCTGCTCGGCGGAAACGCCTGCCTGGTCCGCATTCCCAAAGAGCTTCACGACATCACTCGGCCGCTCATCGAAAAGCTGGGGCAAAGCGACAAGCAAGATACTCTGACCAGCCGCATCTGTCTGCTTGCCTTCGATCATGCTCGTCTCGATCTTCACCGAGCGATGGCGCAATCGGTCGATGGTGCCATGATCTGGGGTGGCGAAGAAGCCGTCTCGGAAATCCGCGCGTTGCCGTTTCCGCCGTGGGCGCGACTGGCCGTCTTTGGGCCCAGAATTTCCGTAGCGGCAATGGATGCTGCATCCTGGTCCAGCCCTGCTACCTGGGCATCATTTTGCCGTCGCATCGCCCGCGACGTATGGCAGTTCGATCAGCAGGCCTGTTCCTCGCCTCAGGTTCTCTTTCTGGAAAACAAGGACGGCGCGTCCACGTGCGAGTTCATGCAAGCCTTACGGTCAGCCTTCGAAGCGGAAAACCGCGCTCATCCTCGCGAGAACATCGAAGGCGCCTTGACTTCAGCAATATGCCAGGCTCGCGCCAACTGGCTGCTAAAAGACGAAACCAATAGCGCCGTCTTTCCCCCAGCTCCGGATTGGACAATTCTGGTGGGCCATGGAACCGAGATCCCACACCCTACTCAGGGCAAGGTTCTAACCGTTTTGGAAGTGAGCGACTTCTGCGAGGCGCTTGCGCGACTCGACGGCAACGTGCAAACCTTAGGACTCGCGATGGCCGATCCAGAGAAAGAGGCCGCGATCGCCTCTCTGGCAGCGAGCCGCGGCATCGATCGCATTGTCCCGCTGGGCCGCATGCACGTTTTCGGTCCGCCGTGGGATGGCAGCGACCTGATCCGTATCATGGTGCGTATGGTTCGACATCTGCGCCCGGTCGACGGAGAACAAGGAAGGAACGAATAAATGGCGGATGGCGGTGCATTCCTCGGTGCGCTGGATCGGAAAGCGAAGTGGTTAGCACCAGCAGCGCGTGCCACGTTCGCGTCGAACCGGCAACTGGGCTCTTGGCTGCTGGATCCGCTGGCGCGTTGGGCATCGGCCGCCTACGGAGACGGCATCTTCGACGACGCCGCGCGTGGCTATGCCAAATATTGTCTGGGAGTCGCCAAGGCGCAGCAGGTCTATGAGCGGGCCGGCAAGTACTCGCCCGAAGCCATGCCTGATGTCATTTCCGAGGTCTACGAATCCGAAGGCTACATGGTGCCCTACATGTGGGCGGCCATCCTCATCTATCCTTTCTGGCCTTCGATGGTCAACCACCTGGCGCTGTACCGTGACGATTTTCTGAAAGCGCTGCCCCCGAAGGCGAAGGTCCTGGAGATCGCGGCCGGCCACGGCGTCATGGGTTTGATGGCTGCGGAAGAGCGCTCTGACATCAGCGTCGAAGGCATCGACATCAGTCCGCCCGCGGTCGCCGTGGCGAATCGCATCCTCAAAGCCTCCGGACACGACAGCCGCGTCACCTTCAAAGTCAAGAACGCTCTCGAGATCGAACAGCAAACCGGCAAGCAGTACCAGGGAATCATCGCCGCCATGCTGGCCGAACATCTGGAGGATCCGTGTCCGCTGTTCCGAGCCATCGCCCATCTGCTCGCCGATGACGGCATCGTCTTCTTCAGCACCGCGATTGAATCCGCGCAGCGTGATCATGTCTACGAGTTCAACCATGAGAGCGAGCCGTTGAAGATGGCCGAAGACGCAGGCCTTCGCGTTACCCGCCTGGTAAGCGATGCCAGTGCCCCGCCGGCCGGCGCTCGTTTCCTGCCGCGCGCAACCGCGATGATTCTGCGGCGGCGAAAGTAGAGCCGGATCCTATGACAACCATGACCTTCGAGGAAGTTCGAGCCTGCCTCAAACAACGATTTCCCTTGATCATGGTGGATCGCGTTCTGGAAGCGGAGCCAGGCAAGCGCATCAAAGCGGTGAAGAACGTCACCGGCAACGAGATTCAGTTTCTCGGCCACTTCCCCGAGCGCGCGGTCATGCCGGGAACACTGATCATCGAAGGCATCGGCCAATGCGCTTCCATTCTCTTCAGTCTCTCGACGGAACCCGTACTCGGCGCCGGAGAGTTCCTCGTTCTCGCCGCCGTCAACGAGATGCGATTCCTCGCTCCCGTCTTTCCCGGCCAAACCATGATCTTGGAGATCTCGATCGTGAAGATGTTGCCGGAGATGGCGCTGGTGGAAGGCACAGTCACCGTCGATAACACCGTCGTCACCAAGGGTAAGCTCAGCTTCGCCCGTAAAATGATTTCCTGAGCAGCTTCTTTCCTCACCCACACTGGGAGCGCAGTGCCGGATCTTCCGAGTTGTCATCCTTGAACGCTGACCGGAAGACCTCTGCCGGCCCGATTCCGACGCGCCAGCGAAAAACATATGCGACAAAATGCGCCAACTTGGGCTAAAATCGCTGGCCTGAGGTGCGCCATTGCGTAAGGCCGCGAAATCGCTGGTTTCGGCGATGTTTCGACTGGTCGTGTTTCCGGCTGCTCTGATGACCGGCTTCGGGCGCTGGCGTGAGCCCTACACCTTCTTCGCGCATCACTTTGCCGGTTACTCCGGTATCCTTGGCAGCTACCTTCGCGTCGCCTTCTACCAACTCACCCTGGAGAAAGTCGGCGCCGACTGCCACATCGCGCTCGGTTCCTTCTTTGCGAATCCTCAGTCCTCGATGGGTGATCGCGTCGGCATAGGCGCCTACTGCGTCCTCGGCCAGGTGTCGGTAGGAGACGGCACAATCATGGCTACCGGTGTTCAGATCATCAGCGGTTCGCGCCAGCATTTACGTGACGAACACGGACACCTGACCGACGCCGGACGCAGCTTCGATCGTATTCACATCGGCAAAGAGTGCTGGCTGGGAGCCGGCGCCATCGTCATGGCTGATCTGGGAGATATGGTGACCGTTGCCCTGGGCTCGGTCGTCTTCCGCGATGTGCCTGCGGGAGCCGTTGTAGCCGGCAATCCCGCGCGCATCATTCCCCGCAGCGTTCAGCGAGAGAACCGAGCTATCGCGCTGGACCGCAGCAAGTCTTGGCAAGCTGGGATGTAGCGCTTCGTCCAAGGTCACGACTTCACAGGTTGCTGAGAACCCAGGTTCAAAGATACAAGGGTCAGGGCCGACTTCATCGGAAGCATGATGATGCTTTCCATACACTTACTCGGGTGAAAGGAAAAGGTAGATTATGAAAGACTCAGCCTCTTGGAAGATGGCTGGTAGCGCCTTGCTGTTCTGCGTGGCGACGGCGATTGCCTCGCCTGCGCAAATCTTACCCGGGGTGGCCAGCTTCCGCGGCTATCTCACCGGCGCTGGCGATGCATCGGAGTGTAACCCCGTCGCCTATCTTTTTCGCCACGCCGAGGATACAGACCAGACTAAAGAGCAGCCATTCGATGTCACTCTTAGCACATCAGGGCTGGCACATGCGCAACTCTATATCGAGATGATCGATAAGTTCCAACAAGAAAAGCCTGGCTACTGTCCTATAAAAGTAGTTTATGCGCTCAATCCCATAAGGTTTGACGGAGGTGCCGGCACGTCCAATCCGTACTGGACCGCTACTCCTTTGGCTCAGGCGGTTGAAACAAGTCTGGATGACTCGACGCAGGAGGACACGAACCCAATTATCACTGTACAGGGATTGCGATTAACCGAATTCCTCGATCACGGCGAAGGCGACAAATTCGTTGAAGACATTAAAGGCAGGCTCAACAACCAGCAGTCCGTAGCCATTTTTTGGACAAGTGATGGAATGTGCGCGGTTGCTAAGAAATTAGGACCGGGCATTCCTTATACCTGCCTCGAGGGCAATAAGCCACCAAGAAATTCTGTATTTCGATTTAACTATGATGTGCTGGAACAAATGTTTACCAGCGTCACCTCCAAGTACTCCCAGTGTTTTAACTACAACAAGAACACGGATAGTTTTGCGAATGGTACCTACTATTGCCAATTTAGTGCAAACTTAAATGACTGGGAAAAGCCGAAGTATCCGGGGTTCGTGAATAATCTTCAAGAGATATCAGGACGAATTTGTGACACGAAGGATCCTGATCCTACTTGCATACGATGAATGGATTGTTCAGTCGGACGAGGAATCTGCGATTCGTCACCCGCGCGAGGAGCTGCTCGCGCCAAACGGTCCGCGTCTAGCTTTTCTGCGGCAGCGGAAATTTCCTTGCTGGATTGCCCAATGCCATTGTATTCGGCGGAATATCGCTGGTCACCACCGAACCAACTGCTACCACGCTGTTCCTCCCAATGGTGACGCCGGGCATGATCACCGACCCCCATCCAACCCAGACATTGTCTTCCACTACAACTGGTTTGACTTCCTCATCCGGCACCGGCACTCCAGCTACGCGCTCTATCGGATCGATAGTATGACCCGGCGAGTCGAACATGCTGACGAATCCCGCGATCAGGCACCCTTGACCGATAGTGATTTGTTTGTTCACCGCAAAGGTGCAGCCGTGACCGATCGAGGTATTCGAGCCAATCACCAGCGTCGGTGGAAGGGAACGACGCGCGCCGAAGTGGAAGTTGCACTTGCCATCAATGCTCACGTCATTGCCAATGATTAACCGGCCGCGACCCTGCACCCAATGCAGAAACACGCCGGTATGCAAGTTCCGGCCATAGCTTGTGCAGTAAGCCTTGAAAAACGGCTCACACACAAACACTCGTGCCACAAAGTAGTACACGGAGCGGGTGGCTATCACGATTCCAACCAGCGACCTTGTCAGGAGCCGCGGTGCCGGCAGGCTGAAGTTGTTAACCGCTTGCCGGACGGAGCGAACCAGGCGCGGGAACCAATGGTCTGATGTGGCGAGGGTTTGGCGAATCATTCGTTGTTCTTAGCGCCCGCCGCAGTTTGCATCGCAGCCGGTTGATTGCCACGGCGCATCTTCTTGAAGCGCTCGCCGTATTGTGCGTCGTTCACAATCTCCACCTTCGCCGGGATCTTGTACACGGCCAGGCGCGATGCACAGAACTCGCGCATGCGCCGCCGGAAGGCCGTCAGATCCTCGGGCGCGAAGAGATTGAAGCGCGCTGCAACGATCTGCCCGGTGATGGAGTTCGGCAGCGCTCTGACGGTCACATCCTTAACGTTCGGCATGTCCAGCAGAACATTTTCAACCTCGGCCGGAAAGACCTTCTCGCCCCCAACGTTGATGAGCTCGCTCTTGCGGCCGAGAATGCGCAAGTACTCACCCTCGGTCTCGACGGCATCGCCGGTGTCAAACCAGCCGTTCTCATCGAAGGGCGACGGCGCATTGAGGTATCCGAGCATGGCCGAGTGCGTGCGTATCCGCAGCGTGCCTTGCTCGACTTTCGTCTCGATTCCTTCTCCTGCAATCTTCAGCCACAGCGAATCCGGTTGCTCCGTCCTCGTGCGCAGAATTCCAAGTTCTGACAGTCCGTAGAGCTGAAACAGATCGACCCTGGGCAGGATCTCGTGCAGTCGCTGCAGCGTGCACTTGGGCATGACTTCCGTGCCATAGGTGACGCGACGCAACGAGGAGAGATCGTATCGCCTCCATGCCTCCGAGATAAGAAGGAGGTTGAGAAATGTCGGCGACGTGGGGAGCACCTCGACTCGGTGGCGCGCGATGAGCGAACAGACCTTCTCCGGATCGCGATCGTCGACAGCTACGACTGTCCCCGCATTTGAGAGCACATAGAACAGCGTGTTAATTCCACCGATGTGGTCCAGCAGGAGCATCATCAGGGTGATTCGTGGCTCGCGGCGGACCTGGAACTTTTCGAGCAGCCGAGCGAAGTTGTGAAGGGCTGCTTTGCTCTTGCCAGTCGATCCAGAAGAAAAGATCACCAAGCCGGGATCACCTATCGCAATGAGTTCGCGGCTCAGCGGATTCTCGACCACGCGATCATACGGGACGGCTTCGAATCGATCTCCCTCCGAGAAGCTGATCGCGACTTGTACCTCGGCAATGGACTTGAACTCTTCGCGTTGCGGCGCAGTGCCGGCCGTGAGTGGAACAATAATGCAGCCGCTATCAATCAGGGCCAGGAAAAGCGCAATGACTTCGGGCGAATAATCTCCTTCGACAGCCACAACCGTCCCTCGCAGAACATTCTCCGCAGCAAGTCGTGACTTCCACGCGTCGATGTGCTCGCGCAGCCACGCATACGAATATCGTTGTCCGCGCCAGAGCATGAAATCCCGATCGCGACCATCATCGAAAACGCGGTAGAGCCAGTCGAGCGAGTACATGGCGACTAAGCTCCTCCCAGGTAGATGACCTGGCCCGTGATGCAATCACTCTTGCGATCGATCAGGAACTGGAGAACGTGAAAGACATCCTCCGGTTTGCCCATGCTATGGATCGGCAGCCGCGAGAACAGCGACTGCATCGCCGCTTTGGGTACGCTGCGTATGAGGTCGGTTTCGATCGGCCCCGGTCCAATGGCATTAACCGTGATGCCCAAGTCCACCAGTTCGCGGCTCATGACGCGGGTTAGCCCTTCCACAGCGCTCTTCGATGCGACGTACGCGGCCTCACCTTCCAGGCGGAGCGGCACCGCGACCGTAGACAGGTTCACGATGCGTCCCCATTTTCGCTGCCGCATCAACTTGGCGCTCTCGCGAGAGACAAGAAACGTCCCGCGAACATTAATGCTCATAATGCGCTCGAGCGTGGCGGCAGGCATCAGAAGACTGTGATTCATGCTGGCAACGCCGGCGTTATTGAAGGTGACATCCAGGCGCTTGTACTTCCGGCGAATGCTGGTGAGCAATGCCTTCACCTGAGCCTCGTCTGCGACGTCCGCTTCGAGATGGCTGTAGCCTTCAAGCGCCCAGTCTGCAGGCTGGCGGCTACAGCCCACCACATGGTATCCGACGGCAACCAGCTGTTCCGCGACGTAGCGGCCGATTCCGGTGCGCGAGCCGGTAACCAGGGCGACTGGCCGTTCGCTCACGGTCAGGCCCGGGGCTGCTCGGCTGCGACCGCCAGAATGTAATCGGCCAGCGAGGCGACAGTGCGGAAAGGACTGCGCTGCTGGGAGACGCTGCGGTCATCAGCGAGAGAGATAGCAAGGTTGTAGCTGTCGTTGATCTGCTGCTCCGTGTCGAGCACGACATTGACCAGCTTGAGCGAATCGAGAAAGCCCTGCGCGCCGAACAGGTGGGTCGTCTCGTCGACCTTCTTCGGCGCCCCGGAAATTTCACTCACAATCCGGCAGATCATATTTACCACATCGCGGCGTTCCATTGGCAACGTCGTGCTTGAGACCTCATCCATGTGAGAAGCTTCCTCGTCAATCGGGTTCTCTAGTCGAGACTGCATCCGCGGCGGCCTTCCATGCCGTTCGCAGCCGTCAGCGATTATGCTTTGGTTTCTCTTGAAAAGACAATCTCTTTCTTACAATATCGGCGGGAGGCGATGTTAAGCGTAAGCGACCGCACATAATCGGCCAATCGTCACTTCGGTGGAGCCGCCGTTTGAGGAGACTTCGCTCCATTGATGGCGTCCAGATACTCCACAATACGCTCCTGATCCTGCGCGGAGATGGGAGCGCCGTATGCCGCGACCATCTTCTTGACTTCGCTTTCCCACACGGCTTTTGAAAATGGCGGCTGAGTCAGGACGTAGCGGGCACTGTGGCAAGTCAGGCAATTGCGGTCGAAGGTGTCGACATGCGGTCCCTTGGGAATTTCCGTTGAGATATCGGGCAACGTGATGCTGTGCACTTGTCCGCCAATAGCTTCTGCGGACGCGCTGGATGTGCCTGGCTGCTGCCCGGATTGCGAAGCGAACAAAAGCGAAGCCACGGCGACAAAGGCAAACAGTGCCGACGCTGACCTCAGCATTCTCATAGACCGCTTCACCCCACCACCACATCACAGTGTTCGATCATGTCGCGTTGATAGCCGCTGCGGTTCCACTGCGTAGTGGCCTGGGTTTCGCCCGAGTTGGTTGTCGCGCGCACCATCAGCCGGTAATGTCCTGCGCTCGCAGGTTTCCATGCCATTTTCCACAGCCGCCACGAATAGCGCCCAAGGTCCTGCCCAAGCTCCGCCGCCGTCCACCTCTGCCCCGCATCCGTCGATACTTCGACGCTACGAATCCCGGAGCCGCCGTCGGTGGCCACTCCGCTGATCTCATAGCTTTTGCCGACGTGTAGTTGTTCGCCCGATTCAGGCGTAACAAAAATCGAGTGGACGGCCATGCGGCTAATGGGAACGGTGTCCGCCGCAAGGTGCTGCGGGCTTTCGTTGGCTTGCGGGTTATCAGGAATGCGATAGGCTTTGTCCATCCAAAAGGTTTTCAGCGGTTGATCCAGCACCGTAATCGAGGATAGCGATTTGACCCAGTAGGTGGCATACCAGCCGGGGACGATGAGCCGCAGGGGAAATCCATTCAGCATAGGTATCGGCTCGCCGTTCATCTCATAGGCGATCATCACCTCGCCGTTGCGCGCGTGATCGATGTGCAGCGATTTCTGGAATCGCGGAGTCTGCGGCAGCACCGGCTCGTCCAGTCCATGAAGTCCAACGTCCATCGCCCCCGGGAGTACGCCCGCCGCGTCCAGCACATCTTTCAGCGGCACACCCTTCCATCGCGCGTTGCCCATCGCGCCATTGCCCCACTGTCCGCCGGGAACTCGCGGCTCGAACAGGCTGCGCGCATTGCCCGAGCACTGCACCAATGCGACCAGCGTAACGGGCATGAACTTGGACTGCAGGTCGTTCAACGACAACCGCAGCGGGTTGTGAATGTGCCCACCGACCTCCAGGCGAAAGCTACTGAGATCAACTGTCGTCGGAATTCCCGCCAGATGCCAGCGCACGAAAAACGCATCATTGGGAGTCAGGTCGGTACGAAAGTAACGCAGCGGTGTTTCCAGCTGTGGCGGCCGATCGGTCAGCAAAATCAAATCAGTCTTTTGCGGATACCGCACCAGTTGCTGCGGTTGAGTGTCGCTAGGCAAACCCGCATACCCTGGAAGTGCTGAAATATTCAGATCGCGTCCAAAAGCCTGGCGGACGGCAGCGACGCCGGCCAGTGAGGCCATGGTGGAAAGCAGTCGACGTCGTGAGAAGGAGGACAAGGCTGTCTTCTGCGCCGTCTTGCGCAGATGCATTCTACACGATAGAGGTTGCAGACAAAGATTGGCCGCAAATTCGACAAGCCGGGCTGCGGCCGGTTTATCCAGATCTGCTAGTTTAAGGAACCCGACTGTGCATGCAAAGGAGGTCGAGGCTGCGATTCAAAGCTGAACAGTTGCACTTCCAGCGCCCATTGCAGATGCGCCTTCTCACTTCGTTTGAGAAAGCCCGCGCAAGCTGCCGATGGAGTCTGTGGCGCGGCCAAGTCGGCCGCACATTGCTTTACCGGCGTGAAGTTCCGTCCATCACTCCACAAACTGGCGCCCGGAATGAATGCATGTTCTAAGCTGGTGCGCGCCATCTTCTTCAATTGCGTGTAGTTCAAGCCCTGATCGAGGGCGCCACGCAAGTACTCCTGGGTCATGTCCGAGCGCGAGACGCCTTCGTCGTCGGTCGCCAGCGCCACAGGAACTCCGGCGCGGATGTACTCGGCCAGCGGATGGCGATTGCCCTCGATGCCCAGAATTGTGAAGTTGCTGGTCAGACAGATTTCGATCATTACATTGCGCTGGGCCAGTTCTCGCAACAGTTCGTACGGCCGGTCCTCATACATCACATCCATGCCATGCCCGATACGTTCGGCGTTTCCAATCTCGACCGACGAGCGAATGTGAAAGCTCAACTCTTCCGGTGTTACCATGCCTTGCGCCAATTCACCCGCATGCAGCGCAATGTGCACTTTGGGATAAACGCCATGCAGGTATTGCAGCATGTGCATGTGTAACGCGAAATCCCGTCGCGCTACATACCACTCTTCCGGCTGAACCAGATTGATGCCGACGAACCTGGGATCGGCGGAAGCCAGTTCGAATCCCAGCACCATTTGGGTGAAGACGACCTCCTTCGGTACTCCGCGCAGCGCCATATACTGATAGCGTTGCACGATCTTGCACCCGGGATCAGCCTGAGTAGTTGCGCAGTGCAGAATCGAATCGCGCACCGTCTCCGCTTCGTCTATTTCTTTGCGAGCCTTGGCGACAACCTGAGCCATGCCATTGGCCAGTAGTTTTTCACGCTGCCGAGAAAAGTCGTCATTCCAACCACTTCGATTGGCCAGAGCCAGAGTCTCCGGAAACGCCGGAGCGTGCATCAGTTCCTGGTACACCTCATGCTGGGAGGCCGCGCGAGCCGCGGTTTCGGCCAGCATCTTCCCCGTGTTGCCATAGCTCGCCGCAATGAACTTGTCGAAGGTGTCAAAGAAATGGTCATGTCCGGACTGACCGGAGAGCTCCCACTTGCGCATCGAGTAGGCATCCACCATGTCTCGATATAAGAAGCGGTCAGTAAGAGCATTGCGTGCTGGCACCGTTCCTTTAGCCCCTCCACAAGGCGGCTCAGTTAGATAAAAGCTGCCCAGATCGACGCAGAGACCTTTCTCCGCTGCCCATTCGATGAACGATTCCGCATAGATTGCACCGACAAGATGATTGTGCAGGTCTCCGCCTTTAGGCATCTCACGCAGAAAGGCCATCAGTTCGTTCGGGTTCTTTTGTATGCTCTCGAAGTACTGTTCGGTGGATGCTTCATTGGATGTCGCCTGAGCGTGCGCAGCCACGCAATGAGCAGTCAGGAGAGCAAGCACAAGAACAAAACTTCTCGCGCGGGGACCAGGCATAAGCAAAGGGGATGTCATGCTACCTTTCCAGTGCGGAAGCACTGTCGAACTCGGACTTGCGTGAATACATCGCTCGGACAGCCTTTCGCGTGACCCTTGAGTCGGCAAACTATTGCAGCCTGGTGTACTCTGCCTGGGCTTGCCTGTAGACCGGAATGTCGGGATCAGCATCTTTCCAAAGTGCGAGAAAGTTCCGATAGGCGGTGCGGGCTTTTTCGCGCGCGGTGGGATCGCTCGCCGCCTGCAGCGTGTAAGCTCGAGCCACACCGAGGCGGGCCAGCGCTCCCCAGGGAAAGTTCGCAACTATGCCGTAGTGATCGACGAGTTTTTGAAACTCCACTGCCGCGGCGTTGCCGTTCTGCAACAAGAGATAGGCTTGGCCGCGCACATAAGCTGGGCACAGATCAACCGTAACCGGCACGATTTCACCCAACTCAGTCGAACTCGTTACCTTCAGCAGTTCTACGGCGCGCTTTGCATCCTTGTGGTTCAGGGCCACACTGGCTCGGATCGTCGGCAACCAATATTTCTGTACCAGCGTATCCAAAGGAAAATTTCTGTCGAGATCGGACGCCAGTTTCTCTGCCGCTGCCGTGTCCCCGGCCTGGGCCAGCGCCAATGCCGACATCGCTCGGACATCCCGATTGGGCGCCAGCTTCAAGGCTCCATATGCGTCAGCGCGCGCTTCGCCTGTGTAGCCGCCCCCCACCTCCCGCAGCGCTGCCGCTGCCTGATGCATGGCCGCACTTTCCC
>Ga0335074_10009215_pt1 | contig 13765 bp, 15 predicted proteins | sample Lox_Sample_23_FD_206715 | JGI IMG/M metagenome (GOLD analysis project Ga0335074, IMG submission 206715) | Soil microbial communities from Loxahatchee National Wildlife Refuge, Florida, United States - Lox_Sample_2.3 | ecosystem: Environmental > Terrestrial > Soil > Wetlands | place: USA...
ATAGGGATGCAGGTAGGAGAAGGGGCGATGCTCGCGGGTGATCAGCAGGTGCGAGCCGTCGGGCGAGGAGGTCACTTCATCGAGGATCCCGGGCTTGCCGATGGGCGTGGCCGAACCGGTCGCCGCGTCGACGCGCACCAGCTGCGCGGTCGCGTAGTATTCGAATAAATCCTCGTCGTGCGGATCTTTGAGCATATCCTCAAAGGTCGCGACGCCGGCGGCGTGGCCGTCCGATTCCTGAACCGCGGGACCGACCGGCACGGCCGGGTCGCGCGGCGCGGGTCCGCGATGCGCGGGAACGGTTTTGACGATTAATGTTTTATTGTCTTCCAGCCATTCGATCGGCTCACCGAGCACGGCGTTGAGGCGTACGCCCGCGATTTTATGCGCCTGGCCGGTCGCCGGATCGCCCAGCCACAGCTCGATTACGCCCGACGGTGTGATGTTCGAAAACGCGAACCGTTTTCCGTCCGGCGACCAGCGCAGCGCACTGGCCCGCGCGCCGGGCGGCAGAGCCACGCGAATTTTGGTTCCTTCCGGCAGCTTGATCAAGGTGATCGCGGTGTTATACGCCGCCAGATGCAGGCCGTTGGTGTGCGGATCGATGCGGATTCCCGCCAGGCGCAGCATCGGCGCGGCGACTTCGGCGATGGAGGGATAGCGCGCGGCTTCCGAGAGCGTCGCGTAGGTGCGCGTCGGGTTCACGGCCAGCGCCGGCAGCGGCGGAGCGTTCAGTATGTCCAGAATCTCCTGGGGAGGTTTCTGGTAAGCAAGCTGGTCGGCCGGAAGGGGTATAGCAAGAAGGAGCAGAAAAAACGTACGTCGCATAAGGTCCTTGTTTTGGAATCCTGTGTATCCGAAAGCTTATTGAACCGGCGGGGTGATTGTCAATCGATATCGCCAGCCGCGCCGATCCGGGTATCATGAAAGCGGAACTCGCGACGAGGAATGCGTGCTTACAGGCGAAGGTCAGTCTTCGTGGTCTGTCTGGCCGCGATGTGGTTGGAATCGTGTCTGGTCGAGCACCACAGAACCGCCCCGCCGGGCCACGTCACCAATCGCACGCTGCGGGAGGCGAGCAAGCAGCAGCTGATCGATCTGATCCACGCGGATTTTGATCCGATCCGTTCCTTCAACATGAGCGCGGACATGTCCGCGGCGACCGGCAAATTGTACGGCGGCGAATTGACCGAGTACGCCACGGTGCGGACCTACGTCCTGTTTCTGCGGCCCGATAATATTCGCGTGCTGGGCCTCGATCCGGTGCTGCACAGCACCACCATTTTCGACATGGTTTCCACCGGCACTCAATTCAGCGTGTATATTCCCAGCAAGAATCGCTTTATTACCGGCGACAATCAGGCTCCGCCGGGCTCGAAAAATCCGCTGGAGAACATGCGTCCGGAGGCGTTCCTGCATTCGCTGATCATCGAGCCGCCGGCGGCCGTCGACAGCACGCTGCTCGAAAACGACACCAATGAAAACCAGGCGATTTACATTCTTTTCATGGCGCGCGAAGAGAACGGGTCGCTGCATTTGAATCGCGCCGTGTACTTTGACCGTTACACCCTGCGCATCGTGCGCCAGAAAACCTTCGATGCGGAGGGCAACATCGCCAGCGAGACGCTTTATTCGGACTGGAAGCCGTACGGCGAAGGTCCCGTTAGTTACCCCTCGGTCATCACCATCCGGCGGCCGGTCGAGGGTTACGAGGTCACCATGACGGTGGTGGACCTGAAGATGAATCCGGCGGATGTGACCGCGGCGAAGTTCGTGCTGCCGCGGCCGGCCGGAACGCAGTTGACGGTGTTGAAATGAGGCGCGGAAGCGAGGGACGGTTCACTGGTCCTTGGCCAGCACCGCGCCGAACGCGATCCTGACCGGAACCTGCTTGAGGGCCGCGGAAAAGGTGGCGCCCTCGTTGGAACTTCGCACCCACAGCGTCTGCGGCGCGCCCCGGGCAAATTGAATTTCCACCGGAACGTCCACCGAAAAATCGTCATCCACCCCGCTCTGGGCGATCGAACCGGAAACCCGCATCCCATGCACCGACGATTTCAGCTTCAACGCCGGAATTCCGGTGGCATAAACCCAATTGTCGAAAAACGCGTCGACGGCCGAGGGGTCAACGCGCGGCGGCAGAAATTCCTTCACCAGGTTCGCGAAATCCTGGGTCGAAATGGCGCGAAATTCGTAGCGGCGCCGCATCTCGGCGAGCATCTTCAAGAATCGCTCCGCTCCCATCCGCTCCCGCAGCATATGCAGAATCCACGCGCCTTTTTCATAGGTAATCGCGCGCCAGGCCGATTCGTTGCCGGTCGATTGCAGGCGCGGGCCCCAGGTGATCGGACCGGCCGATTCGAGCGTCCGCCCCTGCGCGTCTTTCGACCATAAATGCTCGCGATAGGCCGTCAAAACGCCGGCCATCGCCTTCTCGCCATTTTTGTGCTCCAGCCACAGCAGCGCCGAATAGCTGGCGAGCGCCTCGGTCAGCCACTCGTCCTGATAAGTTTCGGCGGTGACCACGTTGCCCCACCACTGGTGCGCGACTTCGTGCGCTTCCATCAGCTCGGAAAAAAACATCTGGTGCGTGGGATCGCGCAGCCCGGCCGGGCGCTGGTTGGGATTCAGGTAGGCGATGGTCGAAAGATAAACCAGTCCCGGAAAACCCTGCCCGAAGGTTCCCGGAATCGGCGAAACGGTCAGCGTGTTCAGCGCCGGAGGGCCGAAACTCGCCGTGAAAAATTGCAGCGCGGAAGAAACGTCGTCGGCCACGGCGCGCAGCCGCGCGCTCGGATCCGGAGGAACCACAACCGCGGTGGCCGCGGCCTGCGTCACCCGATCGAGCACCGCGCGGTGGCCCGTCGGGGGCGTCTCCAGCGGCACCAGCGGCTTCGGCTGGAGCGACGTTTGCAGATGCCGGTTGCCGTACACCTCAATCGAGTATCCCGGCGCGGAGCCGGAAACCACGTCGTAATCGCCCAGATTGAAACCGGCCATGCGGATCGGATTCGGCGTGCGCCAGCGCGTCACCCGCCACTCCTCATCGCTGTGGTCCTCCACCTTTTGGCCGCAGGACACCAGCGTCAGCCGCTTGGGATAGCGAAAGGTCAAATCGTAATTGGCGAAGGTTTCGGCCGCGCGCGGATACCAGGTGGCGCGCGCGCCGACAAAATAGACGCCGACGCCCGCCTCTGAAATCACCGCGCCCTGCTGCGCGAATTCGAAATCGTGAACGCTTGCGGCATCGAGCGGCCCCGGCGCGATCACCAGGAACACGTCGTCATTGCTGCCGCGCAAGGCCCGGCCGCGCACCGAATCCTGCGCCAGCAGCTCCGCCGGCGCGCCGTCGATCTTCACCGTATCGACGGTCATCGCCTGGGAAATCTCGAAGGGAAAAACGCGCAGCGGGCGCGGTCCCACGCGCACGTTCACGTGCGTATCGACTTTCATCTTCAGATCGTTATCGAGCGACGCATCGATCCGGAAACTCGAGGTGGTGAACCACGGCGCGTGCTGCCCGGCCGATCCCTCACGCGCGCTGCGCGAAGCAAAACTGGTCCAGACGTCGTAGCCGTCCCGTCCGCCCCGCTCCTTCAACTGCCCGGCGACGATCTGCTCGCGCGCCCGCGGATCGAAGAGAACATCGAAGTTGCCTAAGTCCCGTCCGGCGACGGCCATGAACAGAATTCCGGACTGGCCGGCCGGTTCCAGCATATCCTCCACCATGCGCAGCTCGAACCCGGTTTCGACGTTGGCCAGCACCGGCCCCCATTTTTCGGCCAGCACCGCGCCGATTTCCGGCGCTTTTCGCGCGGCGGCGTCGTGGATCTGGTCCATCAGCCCGGCCGGCACGCCATCGGAGAAAATCAGCAGCGCTTCGAGGAAATGCTCATCCAGATTGGCCGATTTGGTGAAAAACGCGAGCGATTGCCGTTCCCCCCGCGTGGGGGCCAGCATCAGCACTTCACCATCGCCGCCTTCCACCTCGCCGGTGAACACGGCTCCGCGCCGCTTGCCGGCCACCGGCTTCGAAAAAATCAGATAGCCGTCGTTGAAGTAAACGTGGATGTCTTCTTTTTGATAACTGAGATCGCGGACGCGATAACATTCGTTTGGATCGAGGCCGGCGTCGCGGATGGCGCGCGCCATCTCGGCCGCGGAGGGCAAAGCCGCAAACGCGCAGGAGCCGAACAACAACAGGTAGAGAAAGCGGGACACGTTCCTTACAGTTTACTCCCGCTTGCCGAAAAGCCGCTTGGCGGTAGCCCCCGCCATTACTGGCGGGGCTATAACGGTTAACGGGTACTACAGCCCCGCCAGTGATGGCGGGGGCTCTCCGTGAAGCGCGCCTGGCGGCGTCAGATGAACATCTCTTCGTCGGCCGTCGCCTGTAGCGGACCGTCGTGCCGGCCCCGCATCAGATAATTCAGTCCCGCGCGGATCCCCGCCGCGACGCCCTGAATCTCGCGCAGCGGCTTCATCACCCCGCTATGCAGCACCGCGACCGCCTCCTGCGCCCGCTGCATGGCGTCGTCGATCACCATCTCCGCGCGATCGAGCTGCACCCTGGCGCGCGCGGTGGCGTCTTCCAGAACTTCATCCACGCGCGCGAGCTGTTTTTTGGTGCTGTCCAGAATCTCGTTGGTCTTGACGGTGATGTCGTGGATCTGGGTCCTGCTGTCCTCGATCACCGTGCGCGAGCTTTCCATCAGCGCATCGATCTTGGGCAGCAGCGGCAGCGCTTTTTGCTCCAGCGCTTTGGTGCTGCGGTAAATCGCAAACAACATTCCCGCCTGAATGCACAGGGCAACCGCGGACACGAAAACAAATGCCGCAATGATGATCAGCAGGTTCTGGTCCATAGTGTTTTGCGTCCGTTGATTTGACGCTTTATTCGCCTGGGTTGTTCAGTGGGTTACCCGGCGGCGTGTTCACCGCCTCGCGGTACGCCTGACGGCCCGCGTCCATCGCCGCACTCAGATTGTCTTTGTGCTTTTGCAGCGTCTGCTTGCTCCGGTCGATCGCTTCCGAGGCCTGGTCGCGCAGTTCCGAGCCGCGCCGTTTCATATAATCCGCGCCCTCATTGGCTTTGTCGCGGATCATTCCGCGGGTCTCTTCCCCCGATTTCGGCGCGAACAGCACCCCCACCGCCACGCCCAGTCCCAACCCGAGGAAAAAGTAAGAAATGCGGTTTTCATCCTCCATGTTACGTTACTCCCTTCCGCTTCAAATTCACTCCAATAAAAGAATAGCAGTCGCCGACCGCGCCCGTTCGGCGTAACCTAAGAAGGAAACCGTTACCGTGCCGCGCGCGCCCAAACCGCTGGATCTCGAAGGCTTGATGAACTACGCCGCCCGCGCGCTGGCGTACCGCGCGCAGACCATCTCCGAGCTGCGGGAAAAACTGAAGCGCCGCGCGGCGCGCCAGGAAGATGTCGACGAAGCGCTGCGGCGTCTGAAAGATTCCGGATTCCTGAACGATAAGAGCTTCGCCGAATCCTTCGCGGCCTGGAGACGCGAGAATGAAGGCTTCGGAAAAGCGCGGGTGCTGCGGGACCTGATGGCTCGCCGCGTGGCGCCCTCGCTGGCGCGGCAAACCGCCGATGCCGCTTACCGCCAGGTGGACGAAATCGCGCTGATCGAAAAATTTCTGGAGCGGAAATTTCGCGGCAAAAATCTGGGCGCGCTGCTGGCGGAAGAAAAAAATCTGGCCTCGGCGTATCGCAAATTGCGGGGCGCCGGATTCAGCGCCGGGAACTCGATTCGGGTGCTCAAGCGCTACGCCTCGGAAGCGGAACGGCTGGAAGAAATGGAATCGCCCGAAGAATCCTGAAATCGCGTTGCAACCGTTTGAAAACGCCTGTAACCGCGGCTCGGCGGGAGCAGTCTGTTACTATGAGCACGTGCGGGTACGGGTTCTTTTTTTCGGCGTGACGCGCGAGATTGTGGGACTGCGGGAGGATACCATCGAAGTGGCCCCGGCGGCGCGGCTGGAATCGATTCTGGAGGGCTACACCAATCGTTTTCCCAAGCTCCGGGAGATGGCGCCGAGCATTGTGATCGCCCTGAACCAGCAGTTTGCGCCGCCGGATTCGCTGGCGGCTGAAAACGACGAGATCGCGTTCCTGCCGCCGGTCAGCGGAGGGTCGGGAACGTTCACCCATCAGATCGTCTATCCGCAGGCCGGACATTTTTTCGCGCTGACTCGCGATCCGGTCGACGGCGGCGCGGTGGCGCGGCGGCTGCTGCGCGGCGAGGATGGCGCGTTCGTCAATTTCGAAGGCGTGGCGCGCAACAATACCAAGGGCCGGCCGACGCAGTATCTCGAATACGAATGCTATGAGCCGATGGCGGTGAAGGTGATGGCTGAAATCGGCGGCGAGATCGCGCATTCCTTTCCCATCGGCCGCATCGCCATGGTGCACCGCCTCGGCCGCGTCAATATTGGCGAAACCAGCGTGTCGATTGTGGTCACCGCGCCGCACCGTAAACCCGCCTTCGAAGCCGCGCTGGAGGCCATCAATCGGTTGAAGCGGCTGGTGCCCATCTGGAAAAAGGAATTTTTCGCCGACGGAGAAGTGTGGGTCGATGGAGAATGGGACGAGGCGGTGGTCAAGGCCCGAGCATGAAACTGGCCCTGAGCTTCGCCGCCGTGGCGGTGGCGTTCGGGCAAAACGCGCCGGCGCACTTCACCAGCGAGGTGCGGCTGGTCCGGCTGCTGGTGAACGTGAAGGATCAGAAGGGCGCGCTGGTGGGCTCGCTCGATAAGGACCAGTTCACCATTTTCGACGACAACGTCCCGCAGGAGATCAGGTTTTTCGAGCGCTACACCACCACGCCGCTGTCCATCGCGGTGCTGGTCGACACCAGCGGCTCGACGCGGATCGACTGGACGGTGGAAGTGCGCGCCATCACCAAATTCTTCCAGGCGCTGTTTGGGGAAGGCAATGAACACGACGCCGCGTCGCTGTTCACCTTCAACTACGACGTCACCGAGCAGAGCGATTTTACGCGCAACGCCAATCGCCTGAAGAATCGTCTGCGCGACATCCGGCCGGAAGGCGGAACCTCGCTGTACGACGCGATTTATCACGCCGCGCTGCATCTTCAACCGCGCGAGGGCCGCCATGTTCTGGTGCTGGTGAGCGACGGCGGAAACACCACCAGCTCCAAGAAATACGGCGAAGCGCGGGAAGCCGCGCAGCGCGCCGACGCGGTGATGTATCCGATTGTGGTGGTGCCCATCACGAACGACGCCGGCCGCAACACCGGCGGCGAGCACGCCTTGCAGCAGATGGCCGCCGACACCGGCGGGCGCTGGTTCGACGCCACGCTCAAGGATCTGGACCGCACCTTCGACGAGATTCTGCGCGATCTGCGCGCGCAGTACATGGTCGCGTATTATCCCACCGACGCGCGCCAGGGATTTCATCAGGTTCACGTCGAATTGAAGCGCCCGGATTTGCGGGCTACGACGCGGACTGGCTATTATGGGGAAGATCCTCGCTAGATCCCTTTCATGGCCGGAAAAGTCAGCAACACGAAAGCGCCAGAACAGACCTTTGAAGAAGTGAAATATCTGCGGCGCCTGATTGACGAGCGCGTCCCGGTGCGCGTGCGGCTGAGTGATAACCAGGAAGTGCAGGGCGTGATCGAATTTTACGACGCCAATTTCATTCGTCTCACGCGCGACAACGCGCCGAATCTGTTTCTGTTCAAGCACGACATCAAATATCTCTACGAGCTCTGATTGCCATCCTATTTAGAGACTGCCCAAGACATCGCGCGCGAATCCGGCGCGCTGCTGAATGAATTTCTCGCGCGCCGCATCGGATTCGAGCTGAAGGGCGAATTCGACCTGGTGACCGAAGCCGACCGGTCCAGCGAGCGGCTCATTGTGAATCGTTTGCGGGAGCGTTATCCGTCGCATTCGGTGGTCGCGGAAGAAGGCAGCGGCGAGGATCGCGCGTCGGAGTATTGCTGGTACGTCGATCCCCTGGATGGGACCACGAACTTTGCGCATGGTTTTCCGATGTTCAACGTGACACTGGCTCTCGAGCGTGCGGGCGAGTTGATCGCCGGAGTAATTTTCGATCCGGTTCACAACGAAATGTTCTCGGCGGAGCGCGGCTCCGGCGCGTTTCTGAACGGCTCGCCGATTCGCGTCTCGAAGGTTTCGAGCATCGAATCGAGCCTGACGGCGACAGGATTTCCCTCGCGCAAGCGGCACCTGAACGTGAACATTCATTTTTACTATCAGGTGGCGATGCTGTCGCACGGCGTGCGGCGGGCCGGCGCGGCGGCGCTGGATCTGGCTTATGTCGCCTGCGGACGCCTCGATGCGTTCTGGGAATTTTCGCTGAACCCGTGGGACATGGCCGCGGGAATTCTGTTGATCCAGGAAGCCGGCGGCATGTGCTCGGATATGCGCGGCGGTCCGGTGAATCTGCGTGGTCCGCATCTGCTGGCGGATAACGGGCCGCTGCACCAGCCGATGGCCGATCTGTTCGCCGAGATTTTCGCGGGGCGGCAGCGGTTTGCGTTGCCTCAAATCTGATCGATGCCGACCGTCCTGAGGGCGTCGGGCTATCGCTTCTGTTTCTTTAGCCGCGAGGGCAACGAGCCTGCTCACATCCACGTTGAGCAAGCCGAGCGGTATGCGAAGCTCTGGCTCAGTCCGGTTCAATGGCACAGTCGAGAGGCTTCCGCAGCACCGAGTTATCTGAGATTATAAAAATGGTTCGGGAGAACCGCGAACTATTTCTGGAGAAATGGAATGAGCACCTTAAGCGTCCGGGTTGAGCCTCTGGCGATCGAGGTTGAGGTCACCGAAAGCGCCCTCCGGGTGGTTCTCGCCGACGGACGCGAGATCAGTGTTCCTTTGGCGTGGTTTCCGAGGCTGCATGATGCGACTCCGGAGCAGCGGCGAAAATGGAGAATGATCGGCGGCGGAATCGGGATTCATTTTCCGGAGGTCGATGAGGACATTTCCGTCGAGAGTTTGCTCGCCGTTTCCTAAATCACTCATCTGCCGGACGAATCGCCCGCGATTTTTTCCGGCTAAATACGCCGCACTCGACAATCCGGAACGAGCCGGGCGTTGCGGAGCCGAGCGCAGCCGCGATGGCCGTCAGATTCTGTTGGATAATCGGAAGCTGAACGTGATCGAGGTTTTCGTCCAGAAGGACCTTCACTGGCGACGCCGGTCGCGCTGAGAGTGCGCGAACTCGATCAAGCGCCTGATTTGTGCGACAGAAAGAGACGGGAATCCCTGGTGCAGTTCATCGATTGTTTCGCCAAGATCGTAGCTGCCCACAATGGCGTCGGGCATGATGCGGGTTCCGCGCACGACCGGCTTGCCCGACACCTTGCCGGGCACACACTCTATCAACTCGCATTGCGTCCAGTCGATCTCCGCGGCAGCACGAATCTCGTTCATGCCTTTATGTTAGCCTGCACGGATGACGCATGACGACGCCGCGCTCAAGAGGCATTATCTGCGCGTCTGGGTCCCGAAAGAATGGCTGGAGCTCGATTAAGCCTACAGATCCAGCCGGCGCGGTTCCGGGCGAACGATTTCTGCGAAGATGTCAATAATGACTTCTCCCCCGCGGCTGATTATCGGAATCACCGGCGCCACCGGCTCGATTTTCGGCATCCGGCTGCTTGAAATTCTCAAAAATTCCGGCGTCGAAACGCACCTGGTCATCAGCAAATGGGGCGCGCGGACGCTGCTCAATGAGACCAGTTATTCGCTCGAACAGGTCGAACAGCTCGCGAGCTTTCATTATTCGGTCAACGATCAGGGCGCGGCGCTTTCGAGCGGATCGTTCGTCACCGACGGTATGATCGTCGCGCCGTGCAGCATGCGGACCCTCGCCGCTATCGCCAGCGGACAGGGCGAGCACCTGATTCATCGCGCCGCCGACGTGATCCTTAAAGAACGCCGCAAACTGGTGCTGGCCGTGCGCGAAACGCCGTTCCACGAAATTCATCTCGAAAATATGCTGAAGCTTTCCCGCATGGGCGTGGTGATCATGCCGCCGGTGCCCGCATTTTACGGCCGTCCAGAGACGCTCCAGGAAGTGATCAATCATAGCGCCATGCGCATGCTCGATCAGTGCGGGCTGCATCTCGATCTGGCGCCGCGCTGGAACGGCGAAATGACGGTGGCCGGGCGCTAGAGAGGAAAAACGTGCTTCAGCCCAGGAAAAGCGGCCGGGCGCTGCTGGAAGAAATCGACGGAACCCTTTGGCCGACGCCGGTTTTATGGTGGCTGGGCCGCAATGCGTTTATTTTTCGTTTCGCGACCATCACCTTTTACATCGATCCGCACGGCGCCGCGCCGCTCGATCCGGCCCAGGTGCGTCACGCCGATCTGATTCTTTCAACCGACGGACATCTGGACGCGCCGGCGGTTTCGGCGATGCTCGAAGCTTCGAAGCAGGCCAAGCTGGTGTTGCCGAAAAGCGCGGAGGCCGAGGCGCATGCCGCGGGCATCGCCTACCATCGGATGACCACCACCAACGCCGATCTGCGCATCGAATTTTTTAAGGATGGCCTGTACGGGCGCGTGTACGCGCTGCCGTCGGCGCGCCCTTCGCTCGACTGGTCGCCCGACCAGGGCTATCCGCATCTCGGCTACCTGATCCGCTTCGGCCGCTGGACCGTCTATCACCCCGGCGACTGCGTTTTATACGACACGCTGGCCGACCGTCTGCGGCCGTTCAACGTGAGCGTCGCGCTGTTGCCGGTGGGCGGCCAAAATTTTTCCGTCGCCCAGGCCGCGCAGCTTGCCGCCGATATCGGCGCGTCGTGGATCGTGCCGATGCACGCCGGCGCCAGCCAGGAAAACGATTTTATCGCGCACATGCTGGGTCATCGTCCGGAACAGCCGTTTAAAGTGTTCCAGCCCGGCGAGAAATGGACCGTCCCGGAGGAGTAAGTTACGCCACCTGAACCAGCGCTTCGGCCGGCGCGATGTTCGCCGCCAGCCAACGCCCCAGTTGCCGGATCTGCGTGTCGGTATCGACGTAACCGCATAGCGGCAAACCGGTGGTTTCTTCCGCTTCGCTCGCGCTGAGGCTGTCCGGTTCCTGCTGGAGCAGCAGAGCGCTGCGTTCCTCGATTTGCACCGCCTGAAGCGACGAGAGCCTGGCCCGAACGGCGGCGAGCGATGCCGCGTCGGCGCCCGAAACAATAAAGACCGCCTCGGATGCGCCGATGACGTGCTCGGTCTGCTCCGCATTCGCCGCGGTGAGATCGACCACAATGATGCCGTAATCGTTCCGCGCGCCATCGAGCAGCGGCGCCAGCTCGCGCAGATTCACGTCCGGCGCGGCCAGCACATCCAGGCCGTCCTGCTCCACCACCCACGCTCCCCAAGTGCGGCCGTCCAGCCGGCGGGGCGCGTCACTTCGCCACAAAGGATAGCCGCGGGTTTCGAAGTCGGCCAGCAGAACGGCAGGCCCAGGACCCTCCGCCAAGGTGCGGCTCAACCGCTCTGCAACCGCACCTGCCCTGGACCCGCCATGTGCCGGTAAGAAGGCGAAGATCAAACCTTCCTGTTTGGTCGCTCTTTCCACGCGATGTTTTTAAGCAGTCGGGATTCCAATTAAGATTCTTGAAAAAACAAGGACTTTTCTGGCCTCGCGCCGGGACCGGCAGAGTCATTCTGTCCCAGCGTGGGGACACGCTGGCCTCAATCGCGGTTATTTGCTGGAGTAATAGCCGTCCCGGGACTGAACGATGTAGGATTTTTCGTTGGTCTTCACGTCGATGGCGCGAAAGCCGGGGCCGTTGTCGGGAGGCGTGTAGGCCAGGCTGTATTCGCTGCGCAGCTCGTCCTGAATCTGGCGGTAGATTTCATCGAGCGACTTGTTTTTCACCTCGAAAAATCCGCCGCCGGTTTCCTTGGCCAGGCGCTCCATCACTTTTTTGCCATCGGTGCGCTGGCCCATCGGATAACCGCCGCGGCGGCCCATCCGGCGTCCGCCGAAGCCGCCGAAAGGCGATCCGTAAGATTCGTGGGAATAGAAAACGGTGTAAACCAGGGTATCGGCCCGTTGCGCCGAGGCGATCGCGTCCGTCATGGTGGTGCGGCTGCCGTTATCTTCGCCGTCGGAAAAAAGGATCAGCGATTTGCGTCCTTTCTGCTTCTTCATCAGATCGTCGGAGGCGAGCAGGACGGCGTCGAACAGCAGCGTTCCTCCGTGCGGGCGCGGCTGGCCGGGATCGCCCGGATAACGGCGCTGCAACTGGGGAGACGCCGCGGGCGCGAGTTCTTCGAGAGCCTGGTGCAGCAGCTTTTTCGAAGACGTCAGGTCGCGCAGCAACTCCACTTCGGAGTCGAAATGAATGACGAAAGCCTGATCTTTGTCTTCCCGCAGCACCTGGTCGAAAAATTTGTGGCTGGCCAGGCGCTCCTGATCGATGTAGCTGGTCATGCTGCCGCTGGTGTCGACCAGCAGGCCGAGGGTCAAGGGCAGATCGGACTCGCGCGAGAAATATTTAATCTCGACCGGCCGGCCATCCTCTTGGATCGCGAAATCTTCTTTATTCAGATTGCGGATCAGCTCGCCTTTTTTGTCGCGCACGGTCACGAACAGGTTGACCAGGTTGACATCGGCGACGATTTTGCCGGGCGCCTGCTCCTGCGCACGCAGAAAAGGCGCGGCAGCGAAGCCAGCCAGAAGTTCGCGCCGGGAAATCATGTGTAAGGAGATCGATGCTTCCCAATTAAAGACGGTTTCGCGCTTCGATGGTCTTACGCGCGCCGCGGTACAAAGTACATAAATCGTCTTGGCGAAGCAGGTAACGTGATAAGACGCCGGACGATTATCGCGAAATCGCCATTTCCGGCGCCAGTCCGGGACCGGGTTTTTCGCACAACAGATCGACAAAGGCCTGGGCCACGCGATGGAAGCGTTTTTTGCGGCGATGGATGATGCCCAGCGGGCGATAGAGCTCCGCGCCTTGAATCGGAAGGGCCACCAGACGGCCTTGCGCCAGCTCATCCAGCATGATGCGCGCGGGCATGATGCTGACGCCCACGCGATGCGCCACGGCTTCCTTGATCATCTGAATGTTATCGAAATGGAGAATCTGATTCACTTCGACGCCGCGCTCGCGCAGGTAACGGTCGATTTCGCGGTGAATCGGCAGGTCTTCATCGAAGCCGACAAATTCGATGCCGTTCAAATCGCTGAGCGCGATAGGGCTGCGTCCGGCCAGCGGATGATACGGCGAGGCGGCCAGCACCATCTCCTCGCGGCGCCAGGGAATCACTTTGATTTCGCGCGTCGCTTCGGGGTAACTGATCAAACCGATATCCGCTTCATCGGCAAGCACGGCTTCGTAGATCTTTTCCGGGCGCAGATATTCGACTTCCAGGCTCGCCTGCGGCAAACGAACGGAAAATTCCTGTTCGAGCCCGACCATTTCGCTCAAGCCCACCGAATAAATGGACGCCACGCGAACGGTTCCTTCGGCTTCCTGCTTGACGCGGGCCAGCTCCGCGAAAAAATCCTCGCGGCGGCGCAGGGCGTCGCGGCAATATTCGGCGTAAAGCTGGCCCGTGGGGGTGATGGCCAGGGGACGCGAGGATCGGTCTAAAAGCTGGGTACCAAAGGATTTTTCCAGATCCTGAATCTGCTGCGTCGCGGCCGACTGGCTGATGCCGTTGAGCGCCGCGGCCCGGCTGAGACTGCGGGTTTGCGCGATATCGCGGAAAAGTTTGTAATTTTCGAAGGCCACCTGAAGT
>Ga0335074_10009216_pt1 | contig 13765 bp, 11 predicted proteins | sample Lox_Sample_23_FD_206715 | JGI IMG/M metagenome (GOLD analysis project Ga0335074, IMG submission 206715) | Soil microbial communities from Loxahatchee National Wildlife Refuge, Florida, United States - Lox_Sample_2.3 | ecosystem: Environmental > Terrestrial > Soil > Wetlands | place: USA...
GGGTTCTTCTACCGGTTCTTCGGCCGGTGGATGAACGCGATCGACAAGGAATGGCAGATGTACCCGGTCGGGGTGGTGTTCGGCATGGGCTTCGACACCGCTACTGAGGTCGCCCTGCTGACCACCACTGCACTCCTGGCGTCCGAGCACATCCCCTGGCAGGCCATCATCGCCCTGCCTATCCTGTTCACCGCCGGCATGTCCCTGATGGACACCTCCGACGGGCTGTTCATGAACGTCGCCTACGGCTGGGCCTTCTTCAACCCGATCCGCAAGGTCTACTACAACCTGGCCATCACCGGCCTGTCAGTAGCAATCTGCATCTTCATCGGCGGCATCGAAACCCTCAGTCTGATCCCCCTCGAAGTCCACGGCGTCAGCCAGACCAGCGGCTTCTGGGGCTTCATGTACAACTTCAACATCAATACCGCCGGCTTTGTCATCGTCGGCATGTTCATCGTCACCTGGGCCGCCGCGATCCTCATCTGGAAGTACGCACGCATCGAGGAAAGATGGTCGGCCCGGCTCCAGCCCCGCGACGCAGGCACCCAGGCACCGAGCTGACCTGACTGGCACCACCCGACGCGCCGAGAAGTCATTGCTCCGGCAGCGGGCTCGTCGGCACGGACGGCCTAGCCGCCCTGCTGCTGGCCACTAGCTGGCAGCCGGTTCTCCGACATCGGAACCTAGTCGTACCGTCGTTATGCCGCTGCCGGTCGGTGTGCGCCGCCTGCTCGCGTAGCTGTCAGATCATGAGCACTAGCATCAAAGCCATCGTGACACTCATCGCGATCCGGCTGCCGATGACGACGCGCTCATCCGTCAGGAATCTCGCGGCAGGGTCGGCCACCACCTCGGTTCCAGGCTCGCTGGCGGCGGCCACGGACTCCGCGGCGCCGACGGAGTCAGTGACCGGGTCGGCCGCAACGCCAGGCGCCGCTAGCGCGGCAGCGGGCAGTGCCGGTGCGGTGCCTGCAGTTGCCAGCGTCGCGCCGCCTCCCGCCGCGACAGCGAGCCGGTGCCTGAGCCCGGCCGGGAGGGATATGCCCGGCGCTCGTTCGCCTGGCTGAGAGTGCCAGATGGCAGCGCTCAGCTGATCCAGATCGAGGACTGCCCAGCCCATCATGAGCAGCACGAACAGGAAGCCGATGGTTGGCACCCGCAGCGTTCCCATGCTGCCGCTCATCCCGCCCATATCACTCATCCCCGCGCCAGCGGCGGAGCCAGCCGCGCCAGTCACTGCCACGAACATGTAGATCATGGCCGCGCCGTGGATGAGGTGCGGCACATGGTGGCCAGCGCCCAGGGCACCTGCACCGCCCGCGCTGCGCGCTTCGGCGGCGACCCGCCAGGCGAACCATGCGGTGACGACCGCGAATACGACCACCCACACGGAATTTGGCAACGTGTGCAGGCCTGTCGCGAGCATGCCCGCCATCGCGACGCCCATGAGAATATGCGCGACGTCGATGTCGGCGTCCGGCATCTGGCCGGCCCACGGCCGGGTGACGAGCAGCCTGCAGGCGCTGATGCCCGCGACCACTAGCATGATCGCCGCGAATATATCGAGGATCCAGGCGGGAGTCATTACGCCCGCACCTCCGTCGAGTCGGGCGAACGGCGGGCTGCCGCCGACGCGGGCCAGTAGGCCGCGGCTAGCACTGCCAGCAGCAGGCCGGAGTTCGGGTCGGTGGCACCGCCCGCGAGGATCGTGCCGAAGTCCTGGCCGACCACCCAGATCAGCAGAGCGAGCACGATCGCCAGCCCGACGGCGGCTCGGCTTAGCGGAAGCGGCAGGAAGACCCCGACCGCCACGACGCCCAGCAGGATAGCCAGCACGATCGACGCCGCCAGGCCGTCATGCGCGAGGACGGCCGCGGCACCGCGGTTGAGCGCCCCCAGCCAGCCAGGCTCCCCGCCGGCCATCCCGGCCACCATGTCGTGGAGGCCCTGTGCGGTCCGGTTCGCCGCCGTCACGGCGAAGTACGCCAGGCTGCTCCACAGGACCAGCCAGAGCACCCTGGCGGCGGTGGCCCCGACCGGCCGTGCTGCGACGAAGGCGGGCTGACGGGACTCCTCATCAGCAGCGACTGGCCAGAGCAGAACCGCCAGCAACGCATAGATGATCACTGCTCCGGGCGCGCCGTTGACCGGGCTCGCGCCGCCGTTGAGGATCCCGCCGAGTCCCTCGCCGAACCACCAGACGGCGACCGCCCAGCCGATCGACGCCGCGAGAGCAGGGCGGATAGTCCGCCGGCACGCGATGCCGAGGCCGATGAGCAGCTGGATAGTGGCGAACGCGGCGTTCGTTGGCACCGGGTGCTCGCCGACGATCTTGGCGGCCCAGTTGATGGGATCGGCGATGACCGCCGGATTGCCCGGCGCGACGCTGGCCAGCATCTGGCTGAATCCGCGGCCGAACATGAAGGACTGGTATTGCAGCACGCCGTCCAGCAGCCAAATTGCCGCCAGGACGAGCTGGAGCCGCCGCCGGGCGTCCGGCATCACGGCCTGCCGTGCGGTCGCGCTGTGACCCGCGCTGAGCAGTCGGCTGCCGGCCACTGCCGGGCTGTCACTGACCATGATGATGCGCCTCACTCTGGTATCGACTCGCGAGTCGAATTCTGGTGGGTCTTGAGTTCAGCATTTATTCGAAACAGCAGGTCGAACGGACGCAGGAGATCGTAGAACCTTTTCAGGTCTCCGCGCAACTCCGCTCTGACCTGGGGAAACGCAGGAAGAATACATTTGCTATAACGAGCCTTAACCCTACTGGGGTATGGGTTCCAAACCCCCTGGGGGTAATTTATAAACCACGGGGGGGTATTCGCGTTAGACGGTCGCCTGACGATAGCTGACGCTGCCCCTTGGCGGCCGGCTTCGGCTCGCTCTGCCATCTCACTTTGGCAGCGGGTGGCACAATGCACAGGGGGCCGCCGATGGCGGCCCGGCCCCTGATGGCAACGGACCGCCCCGAACCAATATCAGAAGAGGTCGACATGGCGAGCCCGGCAACGCGACTGATCGGTTTCCTGCTGCTGCTTGTGATCATGTTCGCGGGTGCCTTCGCAGCGGGAGCGAGACTTGGTCCGGTCGAGCTGACGCACGCACCGAGCGCTCCGGGCGGCACCATGCACATGAACATGGGATCGGGTCCGGCTGCAGGCCGGACCGTCGTGCCGGACAGCGGCCCGCGATGACGACCTCGGCAGGGCCAGCGGCGGTCCCGGCGCTGCCGGAGACGCAGGGCCCGCTCGACTTCAGCGTCGGTGGCATGACGTGCGGGTCCTGTGCGGCTCGCATCGAGCGTCAGCTCAACCGGCTGGAGGGCGTGGCCGCCACAGTCAGCTACGCGACCGGGCACGCTTACGTGACAAGCGCTGGCGGCCGCAGCCCTGCGGAGCTGATCAGTGTCATCGAGACCGCTGGCTATACCGCCGAGCTCAGCAGTGGCGGCTTGACGGAGGCCGTCACCGACAGCGCGACGAGGGACGCCGGCCGCCGGCTAGTCGTCTGCGTCCCGCTTGCGGCAGCGACGATCGTGCTGGCGATGGCTCCAGCTGCGCAGTTCCCTGGCTGGCAGTGGGTGAGCCTGCTGCTGGCCGCGCCGGTGGCTACCTGGGGTGCCTGGCCGCTGCACAGTGCCGCCTGGCGCGGCATCGGCCATGGTGCCGCCTCCATGGACACCCTTGTCAGCCTGGGTGTCACCACCTCGTTTTGCTGGTCGCTGTACGCCTTGCTGTTCGGCGGTGCCGGCCAGGTGGGCATGCGGATGCCATTCGCGTTCACTTTCGGCCTGGCTAGCGGGCAGACGATCTACCTGGATGCGGCGGCAGGCGTCACGACCGCCGTCCTCGCGGGCCGGTACCTGGAAGCGCGCGCCAAGGCCCGCTCCGGCGGAGCCCTGACTGCGCTCGCGGCGCTGGCTGCGAAGGACGTGACGATCGTCACCGACGACGGCGGCGAGCGGACCATCCGAGCTGAGCTGCTGCAGGTCGGCGACACCTTCGTCGTGCGGCCCGGCGAGAAGATCGCCACCGACGGAGTAGTCACTGGCGGCGGGTCGGCGGTGGACACATCGCTGCTGACGGGCGAGTCCGTTCCGCGCGAGACCACCGCAGGCGACGAGGTTACCGGCGGCACGGTGAACCTGACCGGGCGACTGATCGTCAGGGCCGCCAGAGTCGGGGCCGACACGACACTCGCTCAAATCACCCGGCTGGTCACGGAGGCGCTCGCGAGCAAGGCCAGGGCGCAGCGCCTGGCGGACAGAGTGGCGGGCGTGTTCGTTCCGTGCGTGATCGCCATGGCGGTCGTGACGCTTGGCTTCTGGCTCGGCGCCGGACTGTCTGGCGCAAGCGCGTGGAGCGCGAGTGTTGCCGTCCTGGTCGTCGCGTGCCCATGCGCCCTCGGGCTGGCCACGCCGACCGCGCTGCTGGCCGCTCTGGGCCGCGGGGCTGAGCTTGGCGTCCTCATTCGCGGCGCCCAGTCGCTCGAGACTATCGGGCACGTCAATGCCCTCGTCCTGGACAAGACAGGCACGCTGACCACCGGCACGATGGCGGTCCAGGCAGTGACGACCGCCGCGGACGGCGACGAAGCCACGGCCCTCAGTCTGGCGGGCGCGGTCGAGGCCGCGTCGGAGCACCCGATCGGCCAGGCGATCACCATCGAGGCGGTCCGGCGCTGCGGTCAGCTTCCGCCGGTCAGCCAGTTCAGCAGCGTCGCGGGAGCCGGCGTGCACGGTCAGGTAGCCGGCCGTGAGGTCATCGTCGGCCGCGAAGCCTTCGTCGCGGCGTCCGGACTTACCGTCCCGGCTGACCTCGCTGCTGCCGTGGCACGCGCCAGGGAGAGCGGCGAGACCGCGGTCATGGCCGGCTGGGACGGCAGGGCCCGCGCCGTGCTGACCGTCGGCGACTCGCCCCGGCCGGGCGCTGGTGCGGCAGTGTCGCGGCTGCGCCGCCTCGGGCTCGTTCTCATCGTGCTCAGCGGCGATACCACCCAAGCCGCGGCAGCCACGGCCAGGCAGCTGGACATCCCGGCCGGGAACGTCTTCGGCGGAACCGAGCCGGCTGGCAAAGCCCGGGTCGTCCGGGAGCTGCAGAGGGCCGGCTACACGGTCGCGATGGCCGGCGACGGCATCAACGACGCAGCCGCGCTGGCTGCTGCCGACCTTGGCATGGCCATGGCTTCCGGCACCGACGCGGCCATCGGCGCTAGCGACCTGACGCTGACCAGCGCAGACCCCGGAGTGATCGCCGACGCGATCCAGCTTGCCCGCGCCACCCGGAGGATCGTCCGGGTGAATATGGCCTGGGCGTTCGGCTACAACTTCGTGGCCATACCGCTTGCCGCGCTGGGCTTCCTGAACCCGCTGTTCGCCGGCATCGCGATGTCGGCAAGCTCGCTGATCGTCGTCTCGAACAGCCTGCTCCTGCGCCGGTTCCGCCCCGCCGGGAGGCAGTCATGACGACGACTGCGGCAGGCACGAACGCCGGCGCGCCAGCCGGTTCCGCCAGCCGGCGTGACCGGCGCGGGCTGGGCCGAGAGCTCGCCCGGGCCGGCGCTGCGCCGCTGATCTGCGCGCTTGTCCTCATCGTCCTGCTGGCAGCCTGGGCCATCACCGGCGGAGGCGGCACCCTCAGCCGCATCAGGATCCGCATCACCCAGGCGGCGGTGCCGATGCTCTCGTACACCAGTCCCGGCGCGGCCGGGCGCACCGCTCCGGTGTACCTCACACTGCACAATCTGAGCGGGAACGAGGACGTCCTGCTCTCGGCCAGCAGCCCGGATGCGGCACGTGTGGAACTCACGACCCGACGGGGCGCTCCGGGCGGCGCGCTCTCCCAGGTGGTCGTCCCGGCAGGAGGCACGGTCAGCCTCAGCCCGTTCGGCCAGGATCTCGTGCTGATCGGCCCGAGACCCCTGATGGCCGGGCAGCAGGTGCAGCTGGTGCTGCGCTTCAGGAATGCCGGCGCCGTCACAGTCGAGGCGACGGTCACCCCGCCGGGCACGCCGTAGCAGCAGGTCCTCAGGCCGCTGGCGGGGTGATGTTGGGCGGCGTGAACTGAGCCAGGTCGTAGATGCCCAGTGCCTGCTCGATGTCCGCCACCCGGGCGACCATGTGCGCGAAGCCGTCGCTGCCGAACTGCTGGGTCTGCAGCTCGGCGAACTGCTGGCTGAGATCGGTGAGCTCCGCTGGCGTCAGCAGCGCCCGGAATGCCGGGAAGACGACCGTGTCCTCGCGCGCCTCGTGCGGCTCGTACATCCGCACGAAAGCTGCCATCGAAGTCGCGACCAGGCGGGCACCAGCCCGCTTGAGCGATCCGCTGCCCGCGCTTTCGGCCAGGATGAGCTGAGTGCGCTCGCGGCCGCGGGCGTGCTGGAGCAGTAGCGTACTGACGGTCGGCTTCAGCTGTCCCGCCGAAGCCAGCCGCGGAAACACGTATGCCTCTTCGAGCGCCTCATGGAAGGCCTCGATGTAGTCGTGGATGATAAGGGCAGCGTCGTGCGCGTGGCTGGCCTGGACTGGCAGCCCCGATGCCTGGCTGGCCATCAGGCGCCGGTAGATAAGCAGGACGCGCAGCAACAGACCATGCTCCGTCATCAAGTCCTCGCCAGGCGTCGGCACGGCAGGCTGCCCGGCCGGGTCGCGGGCAGCGCCTGAGGCGGGTCCGGCCCGGTCGACGGCGAATCCGGCGGCGAACCCGCCGCCTGCCGCTGCAAGTCCGCCTGCGCCGAGCAGGACCGCCCGCCGCGACGGTGACCCGTCCGCCGGAGCTACGCGTCTCATGATCCCGCGGGTCCTGCGATCAGCGGCTGCCCTGACGGCCGGATGAGATACCAGTTGCCGCCGTTCAGGTCGATGCCCTGGCCCGTGTCCTGGCCGGCGGCGACGTCGCCGGTGTAGGTGTACAGCGGCCAGCCGTTGTAGGTGACAACCCGCCCGCCGGACGGATCGGGATCGGAGCCCAGCAGGCTGGCGCGGACGCCTGGCCCGGCCACGAGCCGATCGCTGGCCGAGATCTTCATCGGCGGCCAGGTAGCGGCGCACAGACCGGTGCAGGTGACCTGGCGCTGAGCATCCGGCTGGAACATGTACAGCGCGTACCCGCTGCTGTTCACCAGCACGGTGCCGACATTGCTCAGGCTGCGGGCGCGGATGGTGACGGCCGGCCCGCTGCCTGCGCCCGGCCCTGGCGAGCCATGCGATGCGCCGCTGCCGCATCCCGCCGTCGCACATGCGACTGCGGCAAGGCCGGCGAGCGTCAGTAGCAGGCGCCTGGTCAGCCAGTCCGATATCGTACTCATGATGACATTTTCGTCACTTTCAAGTCCGCCTGCTCGCACGGTGTCCCGGCATACGCTGAAGCAGTTATCCTTGCGCGCGACCTGCGCGAAGGGTCGGCCTGACGCCGTACTACAGTTCGTAGTGCCTCTGCACGCTAGCAGACTGCGGGGAAACAGCCACTTCGCGCTCTGGCCCTATTCGAGCCGTGGAGGACGGCAATCATGCCCGGAATGAACACCGGCCTGAACACCAGCGACCCGACGGTCGTTGCCGCGTTCAAGCACGCACTCCTGCACCAGGGGATCGTGGCGTTCCTGCTGTTCGCCGTACTTGTCCTTGCGTGGGTGAGCGTACGCGAGTTCTGGCCGGGGAGCATCGCCACTGCTGGGCGGGCTGAGGCCCGGCTGCCCGAGCCGCCCGCCCGTCGGCTGCTGCGCATCGGCTTCGCCGTCCTGTGGATCATCGACGGCATCCTGCAGGGGCAGCCGGCCATGGCCGTCGGACTCCCCTCGCAGGTCATCAAGCCGACGGCCGAGAGCTCGCCGTCCTGGGTGCAGCACCTCGTCAACTGGGCGGGTACGAGCTGGTCGTACCACCCGATCCAGGCCGCGGCGGGTGCCGTGTGGATTCAGGTGGGCATTGGCGTGTGGCTGCTGCTCGCGAGCAGGGGCCGCATGTCGCAGCTTGCCGCCCTGACGTCGGCAGGCTGGGGCCTGGTGGTGTGGGTGTTCGGCGAGTCCTTCGGCGGCATCTTCGCGCCGGGTCTGAGCTGGCTCACCGGTGCTCCTGGCGCCGTGCTGTGCTACAGCGTGGCCGGCGTCCTCATCGCCCTGCCCTACCGGTACTGGGGCCGCCAGCTAACCGGCCGCTTGATGCTCGGCTGCTTCGGAGTGTTCCTTGTCGCGATGGCGCTCCTGCAGGCCTGGCCGGGACGCGGGTTCTGGCAGGGCGAGATGCACGGGCAGCCGGGTACGCTGACGGCGGCCGTGCAGTCGATGCTGACGCAGTCACAGCCCAGCGGGCTTGCCGACGCCCTCTCATGGTTCGCCTCCGTCGTTCGCACGCACGGCTTCGCGATCAACCTGACCGCCGTCATCGTCCTCGCCGGAATCGGCGTGGTCTTCGTCTCCGGGCGGCACCGGGCGGCCAGGGTGGCGCTGATCGCACTGGCCGTGTTCGGCCTGGCCGACTGGGTGCTCGTGCAAGACCTGGGCTTCCTCGGCGGAATGGGCACCGATCCGAACAGCATGATCCCGATGCTGCTGCTCGCCACAAGCGGCTACCTCGGACTGACGACTCGGCCAGCCGCCGAGGAAGCGGCGGCGGCACCGACGCCAGCCCAGGCGGCCCCCGAGCAGGACGTGCCAGTCCGGGAGGCACCGGTTCAGGAAGCACCAGCGCAGGCGGGGGTTGGCTGGCGTCAACGGCTGCAGCCAGGCAACCTGCTCGGCGCGCTCGGCGCAGCTCCCCTCGTGACGGTCACCTCGGTCAGCGCGGTCGGAGTCGTGCTCCTCGGCGCGATCCCGATGGCAGCGGCTCAGGCGAGCAGCGCCGCGACGCCCATTCTGGCGCAGGCGCTTGACGGTTCGAGCGCTCCGCTGAACTCGCAGGCGACCGGCTTCACCCTCACCGACCAGGACGGGACGCGGGTGTCCCTGGCCAGCTTCCGCGGGAAGGCGGTGCTGCTGACCTTCCTGGATCCGGTCTGCGTCACCGACTGCCCGCTCATAGCTCAGGAGTTCAAGGAGGCCAGCCAGTTGCTCGCCGGCCAGCAAAGCCACGTCGAATTGCTGGCTGTCAACGTGAACCCGCTCTACAGCCAGGTGAGCTACCTCCAGGCATTCGATCGCGAGGAAGGGCTGACCGGAATACCAGACTGGCGCTACCTCACCGGATCCCCGGCGCAGCTCCGGCCAGTGTGGAAGAGCTACGGCATCGTCTCCGAAACGCTCCCGGCCGGGTCAATGCTTGGTCACAGCGATACAGCCTTCGTCATCAACCCGGACGGCCGCCTCGTCGAGGAACTGGACTTCGATCCGGGCCCCGGCTCAGAAGCGACGATCTCGTCCTTCGCGACTGAGCTCGCTAATGCTGCCGACCAGGCACTGAACCAGTCATGAGCCGTCATCGCCTCGCAACGTCCCTGGCCGGCCTGCTCACCCTGACCGCGGCGGCGTTCTCAGCTGGCTGCGGCAGCTCAGCAGCTCCGCCAGCCGGTTCACGGCCAGCGGCGCGAGGCACGGCAGCGGCTAACGAGCTTGCCTACTCACAGGCCACCAGCCAGGCAACCTGGGCTGTGCTGCCGATGGGAGCGACGTCCGGCCCGAACGAGTTCTGGCAGCTCTTCCTGCTTCCGGCCGGCCGGGCGCAGTGGGCACTCGACACCCCGCCCGACATTGCCACGAACGGAGCCATCGAGCTGGCCGGCCTGTCCGGGACCTCGATCGTCACCGGAGTGCGGCCGAGCCTGTACCTTGCCTACTCCCCGGTGAGCCTCACCCGCGACGACGGCCGCGTATGGGCCGCGGCTCCCCCGGCCGAGGGCCTCGCCGACGTCCCGGACGCGCTCGCGGCGACGCCAGGCGGCGACAGCCTGCTGGCCCTCGACGAGGCTGGCCAGACAAGCATCGCGTCGTCGACCAGCACTAGCTGGACACCGTTGGTCACCGCACGCGCTCTAGCCAGCACTGCACCCGGTCGCGCCTGCGGGCTCTCCCAGCTGACCGCCGTCGCTTACTCTCCTGGCGGCGAACGATTGCTGGCCGGCGACTGCGATCAGCCAGGCGTAGCAGGCATCTTCACCCGGACCGCGGGCGCCTGGCGCGCCGCGGGCCCGGTCCTCCCGCCGGGTCTGGCAAGCAGCCGGATCCAGGTGCTCCGGCTCGTGACCGCCGAAGGGCGGACCACGGCCCTGCTGCAGGCCCGCACCGGCAGGCGTACTGAGCTTATGACCGCCTGGCTCGGCACCGGAGGCACCTGGACAACGTCGGCTCCGGTCAGCATCGCAGGCGCCGCGGTCCGCTCGACCGCGTTCGGCCCCTCCGGCGGCCTCGCCGTCGTGCTGTCCACCGGGCACGCGGAGATTCTTTCCGGCCTGGGCGGATCGTGGCACCAGACGCCGCTGCTGCCCGCGGGCCGGGCCGTCACGATGGCGCTGCCCGCCGGAGACCGGCCCGACGCTCTTACCGCAACGGGAGGCATTCTGACCGTCTGGCAACTCGGCGACCACGGCACTCGATGGACAACGGCGCAGACCGTCAAGGTGCCCATTCAGTATGGATCGTCGAGCTGAGCCGCCCCGAGGTCAGCGGAAGCAACCTCGGGCCTTCACGCTAGCCGACGAGCTGGTAGCCGGCCTCTTCCACCGCAGCTCGTACGGAAGCCAGCGGAGGCTGCGCATCGGCCTCGACGGTCACCTTCCCGCCGCCAAGGTCGACCGTGACCTCCCGCACGCCCGGCAGGCGCGCTATCTCCGATCGGACTGCGTTAACGCAGTGACTGCACGTCATCCCGCTGACCGAGTAGACACTCTGCTCCATACCGGCATCGTAGTGCGGGGTCGTCAGTGAGCGAGATCGAGCTCACGATCGGAGGGATGACCTGCGCGGCATGCGCCGCCAGGGTGGAGAAGAAGCTGAACTCCGTGGCCGGTGTCACCGCTGCGGTGAACTTCGCAACGGAGCGAGCGACCATCGTCGCGGAGCCGAGCGTCGAGGTCGCCGATCTCATCGCGGTCGTGCAGCGAACTGGCTACGGGGCGGCGCAGGCGAGGGCGGCCGCTGCCGCCGGGGGCACCGGAACCGGCAGCTACGACGACGACTACGTGAGCAGGTCCACCGACCAGCAGGCATACCTGAAACGACGGCTGATCGTAGCGGCGATCTTCTTCTTCCCGCTCTCGGATATCTCTACCGCGCTGTCCCTGTTCCCGGCCGTCCGGTTCGCCGGCTGGCAGTGGGTACTCGTGGCTCTCGCCGCACCCGTGGCCGGCTGGGCGGCGTGGCCGTTCCATCGCGCGGCGATCCGTAACCTGCGGCACGGCACGCTCACCATGGACACGCTGGTCTCGCTCGGGATCACGGCCGCGACAGCCTGGTCGCTGTACGCAATGTTCGTCATCGACTCCCGGCCCACGAGCCACGGCGCCCGGTACGAGCTCGTGCATGCCTCCGGGGGCGGGATCTACCTCGAAGTGGCCGCAGCCGTCACGACCTTCCTGCTAGCCGGGCGTTACTTCGAAGCCCGGGGCCGGCGGACGGCCACCGATGCCATGCGTGAGCTAGCTGGAGCGGGTGCCCGTGAGGTCTGCGTGGTGTCGCCGGACGGGAGCACACGGCAGGCCGCCGTGTCCGACCTCCAGGTCGGCGAGACGTTCATGGTCAGGCCAGGCGAGGCAATTGCCGCCGACGGCGAAGTGGTTTTCGGCCACTCCGAGATCGACCGCAGCATGATGACCGGTGAGTCGGTGCCGGCCGAGGTGGCGGTCGGCGAGATGGTGATGGCCGGGACGGTACCGGTGGCCGGACGACTGATCGTGCGCGCGGTCAAAGTCGGCCGCGACACCCAGCTTGCTCAGCTAGTCCGGCTTGTCGAGCAGGCTCAGGGGCAGAAGGCGGCGGTGCAGCGGCTCGCTGACCGCATCTCTGGGGTCTTCGTTCCCGCAGTGATTGTCATGGCAGCAGCCACACTGACCGGCTGGCTGGCGGTCGGCAGCTCCGCCGAGCACGCCTTCAGCGCGGGTCTTGCCGTCCTGATCATCGCTTGTCCGTGCGCCCTCGGGCTGGCTACCCCGGCGGCGCTGGCTGTCGCCTCCGGCCGTGGAGCGAATCTCGGCATTTTTATCAAGGGCTACCCCGTGCTGGAGCGGTCGCGCCGGGTGGACACGGTCGTCCTCGACAAGACCGGGACTGTCACCACAGGGACGATGTCGGTCGCCGGGATCGTCCTCGCGGATGGTACCGGCCGGGCCGAGTTCCTCCGCCTGGTCGGCGCTGTCGAGCAGGCATCCGAGCACTCTGTCGCCGCAGCCATCAGCGCCGCCGCCCGAGCTGAGGTGGACAACCTGGCGCTGGCAGAGCAGTTCACTGCGCTACCCGGACTCGGCGCGACGGGCCGTGTCGGCGCCACCGACGTCGTGGTCGGCCGGGCCAACCTGCTCGCCAGCCTGACCATCAGGATTCCACACGAGCTGCAGGCTCAGGCACAGACGTGGGAAGCCGACGGGCTGACCGCTGTTCTGGCGGGATGGAACGGCAAGGCTCGAGGAGTGATCGGCGTCGCCGATACCATCAAGCCATCGGCGGCGGCTGCCGTGGCCGGGCTTCGCGAGCTCGGCTTGCGCACGGTACTGCTGACGGGTGATAACCAGGCGACAGCTGAGTCCATTGCGGCACAAGCAGGCGTGGACGAGGTGCGCGCCGGCGCGATGCCGGCCGACAAGGCTGCGTTCATCAGAGATCTCCAGGCGGCCGGCTGGCGGGTCGCCATGGTCGGCGATGGCATCAATGACGGTCCGGCGCTGGCCGCCGCAGACCTCGCGCTGGCATTCGGCTCAGGGACCGACGTCGCGATGAGCGCCGCCGACATCATCGTGCTCAGGGACGATCTGATGGCCGTCCCCGAGGCGGTCCAGCTGGCTCGTGCCACCTACCGGATCATCAGACGGAACCTGGTATGGGCCTTCGGCTACAACCTCGCAGCCATTCCCCTGGCAGCCATCGGGCTCCTCAATCCGCTTGTCGCCGCAGCGGCCATGACGCTCTCCTCGACGTTCGTCGTCGCCAACAGCCTGCGACTCCGGAAGGCCGGGCAGCAGCGCACCGGAACTCAGAAGTCCTGGCCGAAGGCGACCGTCCCGGTGACACCGACCTGGTAGGCCGATGCCCGCCGCTCGAAGAAGTTCGATAGCTCCTGGACGTCCTGCAGTTCCATGAACTGGAGCGGACTGGCCGAACCGTAGAGCGGCTCGATACCGAGCCGGCCCAGCCGCCGGTCGGCGGCGTGCTCGCCATATGCGTCGATTCATCGCGGAACACCCAGTTCGTTCCCGACGCCAGCCCGTTCAGCAGGCCACGCGAGCGCAGGAAGTACACGTACGCGAACGCGCCGTTGAAGAACAGCCCCTCGATGCAGGCAGCGAAGCAGCCGATCTTCATCAGGAACGACCGCAGGTCGGCCAGATCGGAGTGCACATCGACTTCCTCGACCGTCCAGGTGTTCCTGATCGCGTCGCGGAAGCGGTCGCAGAACGCCGGATAGCGCATCGGCCGCAGCGTCAGGTACATGCCCGGGTCGAGCAGCATCTGCCGCGCGCTAGTGCTGGTCGCGTGCACCACTTTCCCAACGCCTTCAAGGAAGATGCCGAAGTGATCGCCGCTGATGTGGTTGCCGCTGATCACGATGTGGATCGCACTGGCGGCGCCGACCAGGATGCCGGTTGTCTTCTTGTCCGCCACCGCCACGTTCTTCTTCGTT
>Ga0335074_10009217_pt1 | contig 13765 bp, 13 predicted proteins | sample Lox_Sample_23_FD_206715 | JGI IMG/M metagenome (GOLD analysis project Ga0335074, IMG submission 206715) | Soil microbial communities from Loxahatchee National Wildlife Refuge, Florida, United States - Lox_Sample_2.3 | ecosystem: Environmental > Terrestrial > Soil > Wetlands | place: USA...
GATGAAACCCTCTCGCCAGGAAAGGTCGCGGTGTCAGTCGATGCCGCGCCGGGTGTCGCCGTTGAGAGGCCCGAACACGGCGACCCCCGACTCGGCACCGCCTTTGTCCCTGGTGATCGGGTTAGCGCGCGGGCGTTCGCGTCATTCGCTGAGGCGACAGTCCTCGAGGTCGCCGATGAGCCGGAACGGGACGGTCCCTCGTGGGTCACGGTCCGAGGCGAAGGCGCGGATGGTGCGGCGTTTGGGCACCTCGTGGTGAACGTGGCTGCGAATGCTCGGGCGACTGTCGTGCTGGAGTACACAGGGTCGGCTACTTATGCGGACAACGTGGAGCTGGTCGTGGGGGATGGCGCGGCGCTGAATGTGGTGTCGGTGCAGGACTGGGCTCCGGACGCGGTGCATCTGTCGTATCACCATGGGCGGCTTGGGAAGGATGCGTCGCTGGTGCATACGGCGGTGACGCTGGGTGGCTCGGTGGTTCGGCTGGCGCCGTCGGTTCGGTATGGGGGGCCCGGGGGAGACGCGGAACTGCGCGGGCTCTACTTCGCCGACGCCGGGCAGCATCTGGAGCACCGGCTGTTCGTCGATCACGACGAGCGCAACTGCCGCAGCCGGGTCAGCTACAAGGGCGCGCTGCAGGGCGAGGACGCGCACGCCGTGTGGATCGGCGACGTGATCATCCGGGCGGAGGCGACGGGCACCGACACGTATGAGTACAACAGGAACCTGGTGCTGACCGACGGCACCCGGGTCGACTCGGTGCCGAACCTGGAGATCCTCACCGGCGAGGTGGTCGGCGCCGGCCACGCCAGCGCAAGCGGGCGGCTGGAGGATCACCATCTGTTCTACCTGATGGCGCGCGGGATCCCGTTCGAGGAGGCGCGGCGCCTGGTCATCAAGGGGTTCTTCGGCCAGCTGATCGCCCAGATCGACGTGCCCGAGATCCGGGACCGGGTAACGGCCGCGATCGAGGCCGAACTGGCCGGGCCCGCGGAGCGTGCCGCATGACCGAACCAGCAAGCTACGTCCGGGCCTGCGCCCTGGCCGACGTGCCCCACGAGGGGGCGGTCGGCGTCGAGGTGCAGGGCACGCCGGTCGCGATCATCCGCGTCGGAGGGGAGATCTTCGCGCTGCACGACGTGTGCTCGCACGAGGAGGTCCCGCTGTCCGAGGGCGACATCTACGACCACACCGTGGAGTGCTGGCTCCATGGGTCCTGCTTTGACCTGCGCTCCGGGAAGCCCACCGGGCCCCCGGCGACCAAGCCGGTGCCCACCTACCCGGTGAAGACCGAAGGCGACGACGTCTACGTGTCGCTGCCTGACCAGGAGAGATGATGGTTGAGCCAACACTTGAAATACGTGATCTTCACGTCAGCGTCACCGAGGCGTCCGGCGCCAGCAGGGAGATCCTGCGCGGCGTCGACCTGACCGTCTCGGGCGGCGAGACGCACGCGATCATGGGGCCGAACGGCTCCGGCAAGTCCACCCTCGCGTACGCGATCGCCGGGCATCCCAAGTACCAGGTGACCCGAGGTTCCGTCTCCCTGGATGGCGAAGATGTGCTGGCGATGAGCGTCGACGCCAGGGCGCGGGCGGGCCTGTTCCTCGCCATGCAGTACCCGGTCGAGGTACCCGGCGTGTCCGTGTCGAACTTCCTGCGCACCGCGGTCACCGCGGCCCGCGGCGAGGCACCCAAGCTGCGCACGTTCGTCAAGGAACTGCGCTCGAGCATGGACGCGCTGTCGATCTCGCCCGACTTCGCCGAGCGGAACCTGAACGAGGGCTTCTCCGGAGGCGAGAAGAAGCGGCACGAGATCCTGCAGATGGAACTGCTGAACCCGAAGATCGCGATCCTCGACGAGACCGACTCCGGCCTGGACATCGACGCCCTGAAGGTCGTCTCGGAGGGCATCAACCGGTTCCGCCAGCAGCCCGGCCACGGTGTGCTGCTGATCACCCACTACACCCGGATCCTGCGGTACGTGCAGCCGGACTTCGTGCACGTGTTCGTGAACGGCAGGATCGTCGAGGAGGGTGGCCCCGAGCTGGCCGAAGTGCTGGAGGCCGAGGGGTACGAGAAGTTTCTGAACGCGGACGCGGCAGCATGACCCCCGCCCACCTCCCCGGCCCGCTCCAGACCGCGAACGCTGACGCGGGCGCCGCAGCGGGCCGCCCGCTCGACGCCGCCGAGATCCGGGCCGACTTCCCGATCCTCGGCCGCGCCGTGCGCGGCGGCAGGCCCCTGGTCTACCTCGACTCCGGGGCCACCTCGCACAAGCCGCGCCAGGTGCTGGACGCCGAGCGCGACTTCTACACGATCCACAACTCGGCGGCGCATCGCGGCGCCCATCTCCTCGGCGAGGAGGCCACCGACGCGTACGAGGCGGCCCGGGCCCGGGTGGCCGCGTTCATCGGCGCGCCGAGGAACGAGATCGTCTTCACCAAGAGCGCGACCGAAGCGATCAACCTGGTCGCGTACGCGATGAGCAACGCCGCGACCGCGGGACGCCAGGCCGCCCGGTTCCGGGTGGGCCCGGGCGACGAAATTCTCGTCACCGAACTCGAGCACCACGCCAACCTTGTGCCCTGGCAGCAGCTGTGCCAGCGAACCGGCGCCACGCTGCGGTGGTTCGGCGTGACCCCCGACGGCCGGGTGGACCTGTCCGGTGCGGACACGCTGATCACCGACCGCACCAAGCTCGTCGCGGTCACGCACCAGTCCAACGTCACCGGCGCCGTGCCACCGGTCGCCGAGATCGCCGCGATGGCGCACGCGCACGGCGCGATCGTCGTCGCCGACGGTGCCCAGTCGGTGCCGCACCGGCCGGTCGACGTTGGCGCGCTCGGAGCCGACTTCCTCGCGTTCTCCTCGCACAAGATGCTCGGCCCGTCCGGGATCGGGGTGCTGTGGGGCAGGCGCGAGCTGCTCGAGGCGATGCCCCCGTTCATCACCGGCGGCTCGATGATCGAGGTCGTCCGGATGGAAGGCTCGACATTCCTGCCACCGCCGGAGCGATTCGAGGCCGGCGTGCCAGCCGCGGCCCAGGCCGCCGGCCTGGCCGCCGCCTGTGACTACCTCGACGCGCTCGGCATGGAGAACGTGGCCGCGCACGAGGAGGAGCTCACCGCGCACGCGCTCAAGTCCCTGGGCACGATCGAGGGCGTGCGCATCCTCGGCCCGCTGACCACCGAGGACCGGGGCGGTGCCGTATCGTTCACGATCGACGGCGTGCACCCGCACGACGTCGGCCAGCTGCTCGACGAGCTCGGCATCGCCGTGCGAGCCGACCATCACTGCGCCTGGCCACTGCACCGAGCGCTCGGGGTGCAGGCCAGCACGCGGGCGACGTTCTACGTGTACAACACCCACGACGAGGTCGAGGCGCTGGCCGAGGGCGTGCGCCAGACACAGCGATTCTTCTCTTGACACGGGAGGCGGCGAGAATGGAAGTCGAGTCCCTGTACCAGGAGATCATCCTGGATCACTACCGCCACCCGCACAACAAGGGCCTGCGGGAGCCGTACGACGCCGAGGTCCACCACGTGAACCCGCTGTGCGGTGACGAGGTGACGCTGCGGGTTGCGGTCAAGGACGCGGGCGGCGAGCCCGCGGTCGCCGACGTCTCCTACGACTCGCTCGGCTGCTCGATCAGCCAGGCCAGCGCGTCGGTGATGACCGAGGCGGTGATCGGCAAGACCGTACGCGAGGCCATGGACATCAGCTCGGCCTTCCTGGAGCTTATGCAGTCCAGGGGCACGGCAGAGCCCGACGAGGACCTGCTCGGCGACGCGGTCGCGTTCGAGGGCGTGTCCAAGTACCCGGCTCGGATCAAGTGCGCCCTGCTCGGCTGGATGGCCTGGAAGGACGCGGTTTCTCAGGCCCTGGACGGGACGGAACCGCACGCCACGCAAGCAGGCACCGGTCCGGCAAACAGGGAGCAGACATGACCACGGATGCAGTAAGCCAGCCGATCCCCGACACCGAAGACGTGCTCGAGGCGCTGCGTGACGTCGTCGACCCCGAGCTCGGCGTGAACGTCGTCGACCTCGGCCTCGTCTACGGCGTGAACGTGGCCGAGGACCGGATCGCGACCATCGACATGACGCTGACGAGCGCCGCGTGCCCGCTCACCGACGTGATCGAGGACCAGGCGCGCTCGGCGCTCGACGGGCTCGTCGCCGACTTCCGGATCAACTGGGTCTGGATGCCGCCGTGGGGCCCAGACAAGATCACCGAGGACGGCCGCGAGCAGCTCCGGGCGCTCGGCTTCAACGTCTGACGATCCCGGCTATCTCGGCGCGCGCCTTGCTGTTGGCCGGCGGCGCTGAGCCGTCGGACAGCGGGAAGTGACAGGCCACGAGGTGCCCGCCGGCCCCCAGCGGGCGGAGTTCAGGCACCTGTGCGGCGCAGCGTTCCTGAGCCCGCGGGCAGCGCGTGCGAAAACGGCATCCGCTGGGCGGGTCGAGCGGCGAGGGCAGCTCACCGCTGATCACGCTGCTTTCCCTTGACTTTCCGGCCCGGGGGGAGGGTGCCGGTATCGAGTTCAGCAGCGCCAGCGTGTACGGGTGCAGCGGCGCCCGGTAGATGTCCCGCACCGGGCCGATCTCGCACAGCTTTCCGAGGTACATCACCGCCACCCGGTCGCTGACCTGCTTGACCAGCGCCAGGTCGTGGGCGATGAACAGGTACGAGAGGGCCAGCTCGCTGCGCAGCTTCTCGAACAGATTGAGCACCTGCGCCTGCACCAGGACGTCCAGCGACGAGACCGGCTCGTCGCAGAGGATCAGCTTGGGCTCCAGCACCAGCGCCCTGGCGATCGCCACTCGCTGGGCCTGCCCGCCGGAGAGTTCACGCGGGTGCCGTCGCCCGTAGCTGGCCGGGTCGATGCCTACCCGGTCCAGGAGCGAGTTCACCCGCTCGCGCCGGTCCCGGCGGGAGCCAAGCCCGTAGGCGATCAGCGGCTCCTCAACGATCCGGGAGATCGCCCATTTCGGGTCCAGAGACGTGAACGGATCCTGGAACACCATCTGCATGTTCCGCCGCGCCGGCTTCATGGCCCGGCGCGACAGGCCCACGAGATTCCTGCCCTGGAAGATCACCGAGCCGTGCGTCGGCGGCGGGGACTGGATGACCGACCGGGCCAGCGTCGACTTTCCGGATCCGGTCTCGCCCACGATGCCCAGCGTCTCACCACTGCGCAGCTCGAACGACACGTCCGACACGGCCTGCAGCACCCCGCCCTTGGCCCCGCCGTAGTCACGCAGGACGAATTCCTGCACCAGGTTGCGGACCTCGAGGAGAACATCGCCGGCGGGAGCCGGAGCGGCACCAGCCCCGGCCGGGGAACTCACCGGAATCACCGGCCCGCCTCCTTCTGCCCGCCCTGTCCGCCCTGTCCGCTCTGGCACGGATGCCAGCACGCCCACCAGTGGCCCGCCTCATGCTCCTGAAGCGGGGGAACGGCCTGCGTGCAGTCCTGCTGCGCGTCCGGGCAGCGCGGCGCGAAGGAGCACCCGGGCGGGATCGTGAGCATGTCGGGCGGCCTCCCGCCGACCACCGGCAGCAGCACGTGCGGCTCCATCTCGGCCCGCGGGATGGCGTCGAGCAGGGCGCGGGTGTAGGGCATGCGGACGCTGCCGAACAGGTCCCCGGCGGAGGCACGTTCGACGATCCGGCCCGCGTACATCACCATGATCTCTTCGGCGTAGGTCGCGGCGAGGGCGAGATCGTGGCTGATCATCACCAGCGCGGTGCCGAGCTGCTGCTGCAGGTCGAGCAGCAGGTCCATGATCTGCGCCTGGGTGGTGACGTCGAGCGCGGTGGTCGCCTCGTCGGCGATGAGGAGCGCGGGCTCGCAGGCAAGGGCGATCGCGATGACGACCCGCTGCCGCATGCCGCCGGAGAGCTGGTGCGCGTACTCGTGGAAGCGCCGCTCCGGCGCGGGGATGCGCACCATCCGCAGCAGTTCGATCGCGCGCTCGTGGGCTTGCTGCCGGCTCAGCTGGAGATGGCGCCGTATCGCCTCGGTGATCTGGCTGCCGACCTTCATCGTCGGGTTCAGGGAGCGCTCGGGGTTCTGGAAGACCATCGCCACGTTGCGGCCCCGGTGCTCCTGAAGCTGCCGCTCGTCCAGGCCGACGACCTCAACGCCACGGAACCGGATCGAGCCGGTGACCTGAGCCGTGCGCGGCAGCAGGCCCATCATCGCGTAAGCACTGACGGTCTTGCCCGAGCCGGACTCGCCGATGATCGCGATCGTCTGCCCGGGCTCGACGGCGAAGCTGATCCCCTGCACGGCGTGCACCACGCCGCCGCGCGACCGGAAGCGCACCCGCAGGCCGGAAACCTCCAGCAGCGGAGCGCCAGCGGCCTGCCCGCCAAGCGCCGCCTGGCCGCCCGGCTCCCCTTCCCCCTTCACCGCGGCCAGTGCCGCCATCGACGTGCCAAGCCGGCGTACCCGCTGCCCCGGCGAGCCGGCCATCAGCGCACTCCCCAGCGGCTGCGCAGGCCGTCGCCGACGAGGTTCAGGCAGACCACGGTGCCGAACAGGAACAGGCTGGGCACCAGCAGCGGGCTCAGCGAGACCGACATCACGGTCTGGCCATAGGCGATCATGCCACCCCAGCTCGGGGCGGGGTCCGGGATGCCATAGCCGAGGAAGTCGAGCCCGCTCTCGATGACGATGACGATTCCGCTTCCCAGCATGCTGAAGGTCAGCAGCTGCGGGATCAGGTTCGGCACGATGTGCCCGGAGATGATGCGCCAGGTCCTCACGCTGGACAGCCGCGCGGCGACCACGAACGGCTGATCCCGCAGTCGCAGTGTCCCGGCCCTCGCCACCCGCGCGGTCGCCGGGATGCTGAACGCCGACAGCGCCCAGATCACGTGCAGCTCGCTCTGGCCGAGGCTGTCCGCGATCACCAGGATCAGCACCAGTGAGGGGAAGGCGATCAGCACGTCGAGCACCCGCATCGCCGTCGCCTCGACGATCCCGCCGGCGTAGCCGGCGACCACGCCCAGCAGGCCGCCGACGATCAGCCCGATGGCCTGCACGGCCACGGCTACCTCGAACGTCGTGCGCCCGCCGTACAGGATCCGGGCCATGTTGTCATAGCCGACGTTGGTGGTGCCGAAGATGTGACCGGGGGACCACATCGGCAGGTCGGCGTTCAGCACGGACCCGTAGGTCGGGCTCGGCACCGGGTACACCAGCGGCCAGATGAAGCAGAAGAACAGCAGCACCAGCAGAATGGCGCCGGGGATCGTGATCTCCAGCGAGCGGAGCATTCCGGGGCGCCGCGACTGCCGCTGTGGGGCCGCGCTGCCCGGATCCGGCAGCCCCAGGGCCAGGCTAGCTACGGGCGCGGCCATGGCGGATCCTCGGGTCGAGCACACCGTAGAGCAGGTCGGTGGCGAGGTTGACGATGACGACGAATCCGGCGAACACGAGCACGATTCCCTCGAGCAGCGGGACGTCCCGGTGCTGGATCGCCTGGAGCAGCTCGTTGCCGAGCCCGCCCAGCCCGAAAATGCTCTCGGCGATCACGGTGACCCCGATCAGCGTGGCCAGGTTGTACCCGATGACCGTGAGCAGCCCGATGAAGGAATTACGCAGCGCATGCCGGGTGAGCACCCGCCACCGCGACAGGCCCTTGGCCAGCGCGGTCACGGCGTAGTCCTCGGACATCTGCTCGATCAGGTCGGCGCGCAGGAACCGTATGTAGAAGGCGGCCAGGGGGAGAGCGAGGGTCAGCGCCGGCATCGTGAGGTCCCTGATGTCGTTCCCGCTCCCGCTGGCCAGGGCGGGCAGCAGGTTGTGCAGGTAGCCGGAGAAGACCTGGAGCAGCAGCAGGGCCAGCACGATGGGCGCTATGGACAGGCCGGCCATGCACAGCGCCATGATCAGCCGGTCCATGACGCCGCCCGGCCTGCGCGCGCACAGCAGCGCCAGCGGGATCGAGATCACCAGCGTGAGTACCAGCGCGTAGATCACCAGATCGATGGTGACCGGCAGGCGCTGGGCGATGATCGATGCGACCGGCTGGCCGCTGTAGAGCGAGTAGCCGAGGTTGCCGTGCAGCGCCGCCCCGAGCCAGTGCCCGTAGCGGACTAGAAGCGGATCGTTGAGGTGCAGCTTGATGCTCAAGGCCTTGATCTCGGCCGGGGTGGCGTCCGACCCGAGCAGCGCCTCGGCGGCGTCTCCGGGCAGCGCGTTCTCGACGATGAAGGTCAGCAGCGTCACACCCCAGAGCACCGGTATCGCGATGAGGAGGCGCCGCCCCGCCGCGCGCAGCGCTGGCGACCGGGTCAGGCGGCGCAGTGAAGGGAGAATGGGGAGGCCGGCGGGGCCACCTCGGCCGCCTCCCGGCTCGGTGCCGGTGTGCTCGGCGGTGCCCTCGGGCTGGGCGAGCGGGATCGATGCGCTCATATCTGCACGGTCATCCCCGCCTCACGTGCTGTTGTTGTAGACGTACTGCCACAGGATCTCCGGCAGCACCGCCATGCTGGGGACGGCTGTGGTCAGCCCGGGGCCGTAGACGCCGTGAACGGCGATGTTGTACCCGGCGATCGGGAACAGGAAGGGCCCGTACGCCTCCTTGGCGATGTAGGCGTTGAGCTCGTCGTTGTACTGCTTGCGCAGCGACATGCTGAGCGTCCCCGACGCCTGGTCCAGCAGCGCGTCAATCTTCGGGTCGTGCACGCCGGTGAACGGCGAGGTGGACGCGAACCGGAACGCGACACCGACGCCACCCTCGGGGTCCCACGCCCCGGCCGTCTGCAGGAACGCCTGCCACTTCCCGGCCAGGAACTGGGAGATGAGGCCGGTGAGGTCATAGTTCTGCAGGGTGACCTTCATGCCCGCGGCTTCCCACATCTCCGCCAGGCCCTCATCCAGCGTCTGGGCGACCGGACTGGTGATGGTTTTCAGCGTGATGCTGATCCCGCCGACCTGCTTGACCAGCGCCTTCGCCTTCGCGAGGTCGTAAGTGATGTAGCCGGGGACCTTCGGCTCGTAGAACAGCCCCGCTTGACTGGTAAAGGACTGGGTCACGGGGTAGGCGTCGCCGAACAGCTTGGCGTCCAGCAGCGGCGTGTCCGTGGCGTAGTAGATCGCCTGCCGGGCCTTGATGTTGTTGAACGGCGCGATCTTCGTGTTGAGCTGAATGTCGTATGGGGACGTGGACGGCTCCACGGTCGTCGTGAAGTGCGCCTTGAAAGACGGCGCGAGGCTGGGGGTCGACATCCCCTCATACGCCTGGGCCGCGCCGGACTGCATGTCCTTGAGCGCGGTCTCGTCGTCGAGGACGGGCTTGAAGGTAAGGGTCTTCAGGTAGGGCAGGCCCTTCTGCCAGTAGTGCGGGTTCGCCTTGAGCACCAGCTCGGAACTCGGCGAGTCGGTGACCACGGTGAACGGGCCGGCGCCCACCGGCTTGAGCGCGAACGCCGTCTCGCCCATCTTCTGCACCGCCGTCGGCGAGGCGATCCAGTCGAAGATGTCGTCCTGGAGATCGGCGAGCAGCGGCGCGTCGACGTAGCTGAGCGCGAGCTGGATCGTGTACGGGCCGATGACGGTGATCTTCGGCGGGCTCAGGAACTCCGGCTTGCACGTGCAGCTGCTCTTGAGATCCCGCTCCCAGTTGTAACTGACAGCCTGGGCGTTGAACGGGGTGCCGTCGGAGAACGTCACGCCCTTGCGCAGCGTGAACACCCACGTCTTGCCGCCGTTGCTGGCGGAGATGTTCGTGGCGAGGTCCGGGATCCACTTGCCGCCCTGGCCCAGCTGGTACAGCTGGCCGAAGATGGCGTCCATATAGCTCTGGTTCGCGGCGCCGTCGGTGTCGGTGGCGGGATCGAGGCCGGGCCAGGAACCGGCGAAGCTGTCGCCCTCGAGCACCGTGAGCGACCCGCCGTGCCGTGGCGCCGTTGATGCGGACGACGTAGACGACGAGCCAGATGACCCGCAGCCAGAAAGGATCACAGCCCCGACCGTTACCAGGATGACCGGGGCTGCCAGCATAAATCTACGTCTGTGGTTCGTCTTGGGTCTCACGTCGATGCTCCTGCTAGTGCTATGAACGCTCCTGCGCGGGATGGGCGCCGATGGCTGAAGGCGCGGCGCGGTCTCACCAAATACCAGCGCCAGCTTCGGGGACGTGGCCGGCTGGCGTCCATGCCGCTTCCGCCCGGCGAAAGGAAAGATCCAGCTCTCCCGCACAGCCGGTGCCGGGGAGCCGCCTCCCGGGCTGACGCCACTTCGACCGGGTTTCTGGCTTCTCGGGGTGCTTTCTTGCGGAACGAGGGGGGGCGTGTAAGCATGATCTGATTACTGCTTGTGCGCCCACCACGTCTTGCAGCACGCTAACCGCGCAGCGGTCGACAAGGGGGTCGAGCATGCGGGAGTACCTCGATGCCCCGAAGGAGGCGAGTGCCTCAGCCACGCGGGCGAACGCAGCCGGCCGGCTGCTCGCGGTGCTCGACGCCTTCGGCCCGCAGCAGCGCGCGCTGTCGCTGAGCGAGATCGCGCGGCGCGCCGGGCTGAGCTTGTCCACGGCCCACCGGCTGGTCTGTGAGCTGGCCAGGTGGGGAGCTTTGGAACGCGGGCCCAATGGGCGCTACTCCATCGGCCTGCGCCTGCTCGAGCTTGCCGCCCTGTGCCCGCGCGGGCTGGGCCTTCGTGAGGCCGCGTTCCCTTATCTGGATGAGCTGCACCACCGCACGAGGGGCAACGTGCATCTCGGCGTGCGGGAGGGCATGTACGTCGTGTACGTCGAGACCATCACTGCCTGTGCCACCCATCCGACCAACGGCCGGATGGGTGACCGCTGGCCGATGCACGCCACCGGCACCGGCCTGGTGCTGCTTGCGTTCGGCGGCCGGGAGCTGCAGGAGCAAGCGCTCCGCGGCCCGCTGGAACGGTTCACGCCGCAGACCGTCATCGACGGCACCGAGCTTCGCCGCGAACTGGCCCAGATCAGGCAGGTTGGGTACGCAGTCGCCCGGGGGCGGATCACGCTGCCCGACGTGGTGGTGGCGGTGCCGGTCTACGACCAGTTCGGCGGCGTGGCCGCGGCGATCAGCGTGGTGGTCGAAGCCGACCGGGCCAGGCCGCCGGCGCTGGCGAACATGCTCACGGCCGCGTCAGGAGCGATTACCCGCCATCTGGCCCCGCAGCCCGGGCAGCACCTGGCCGCCGCCGCCCGGCGGCAACCGGGCTACGCGCCGGTGGCGGCCGCCGCGGGGCGGCGGATCAGCGCACCGGTGTGATCCCCAGCCACCGGAAGGCGTTATGCCAGGTGATCTCCTCGATCACGTTCGCGGGCAGGCCCATTGAGCCCAGCGTGCGGCCGGCCGGCTCCTCGCGCGGCATGGCCGGGAAGTCAGAGCCCACCAGCAGCCGGTCGGAGCCCAGGAGGTCGATGAGGTACCGCAGCGCCCTGCGGTCGAAGACCAGCGAGTCGTAGTAGAAGCGGCGGGCGTATTCAGCTGGTGACGGCCCGCCGTCCGGCATGATCGCGCGCTCGGGCACCGCGGGCTCCTCGTTCCAGGCGCCGCTCCAGAAGTACTGGGCACGCGGCAGCATCAGCGGGTACCCGCCGGCGCCGTGGCTGAACGAGATCCGCAGATCGGGGCACTTGGCAGCCGTACCGCCGGCGACCAGGGACGCCGCAGCGAGCGCACCTTCCACGCCCACGGCGTACGTGCCCCTCGCCGACGCGGGCAGCCGGCCTGCGGAGCCGGTGGCTGGGGACAGCGCGTGCACGAAGATGGCCAGGCCGAGGCGCTCTGCCTCGGTGAAGAACGGCAGGAACCGCTCGTCGCCGATGGAGACGTCCAGCACGTTCGAGGCGATCTCCACGCCGCGCAGGCCCTGGCCGCGCACGGCGGCCAGCTCGGCCGCGGCGGCCTCGGGGTCCTGCAAGGGCACCATGCCGAGCCCGATCAGCCGGGTCGGGTCGAACGAGCACAGCTGCGCGGTGAACTCGTTGACGTGCCGGGCCAGGGCCAGCCCGTCCGCCGCCGGCAGGTCGTAGCGCAGTAGCGGGGGCATCGGCGTGAGCACCTCGACGTCGACACCGGAGGCCGCCGCCTCCTCCACCCGGCGCTCGGCTTCGAAGAAGACGTCACGGGCCCGGAACCGCATGGATCCGAACACCAGCGTCCGCGCGGTGCTGCCGTCGACGGGCTCCATGCGCGGGAAGCAGCCGGGCGCGCCTGGCGGGTAGTCGCGGGGCAGCAGGTGAGCGTGGGCGTCGACGAGCACGGGGGTCCTCCGTGACCTATCCAGACGGGTGAACCGAGACCTGAATCGCGGATTCGCCCGGCACCTCGCCGCCGAGCGTCTCGATGGCCAGCGCCGCCCGCTCCAGTCCGAACGTGTGGGTGTGCATCTTCTCCAGCGGGAAGCGCCGCGACTCGATGAGCGCGATCGCGTCCGCCATGCCCTCGGCGTCTACGCCAAAGGCGCCCCGGACCGTGAGCGCCCGGTTGATGATCAGATCGGTCCGCAGCGGTATCTCGCGGTTGCCCTTGAGCCCGGCCAGCACGACCCGGCCGCCCCGGCGGGTGGCCAGCAGCGCGTCGGAGACCGGCCCGGCGGCGAGGGGCGTCAGCTCGAGCGTGACGTCGGCCATCTCCCCGTTGGTGATCTCCTCGACCCGCTGGACGGTGTCCACCGCGTTCTCCCCGTCCACCACGATCGTGTGGTCCGCGCCGAACTCACGGGCCACCGCCAGCTTGTGCTCGTCGGCGGCCAGCCCGGTGATGATGACCGTGGCCGCCCCGGCGGCGCGCGCCGCCACGACGGCGGCGAGACCGCGCTGGCCCGCGCCGAGCACCAGCACGGTCTCACCCAGCCGCACGCCGCCGAGGTGGCAGGCCCAGCGCACGCCCGCGCCCAGCGAGTTGAACATCGCGGCCAGCTCGACCGGCAGGCTGTTGTCGACCCTGTGCAGCACGGTGTTCGGCGACAGGTACAGGTACTCGGCCAGCCCGCCCCACAGCGCGGGCTCGGTGTCGATGCCGGTCACCCCGTGGCCGTACCTGCGGTTTCGGCAGAACTGGTACCGGCCGGTCAGGCAGTCCTGGCAGTACCGGCACGGGACGATCACCTCGAGCGCCACCCGGTCGCCGGGCTGGACACCCCACCGCTGCGCGGCGCGCTCCCCAACCTCCTCTACGATCCCCAGGGGCTCATGACCGGGGATAAAGGCGGGCCGGGGCCCGCCCAGGTGACCACGGTAGGTCTCGACGTCGCTGCCGCAGATGCCGTTGGCCTCGACGCGCAGCAGCCCGTCGTCGGCCCCGGTCCGCGGCCGCGGGAACTCCCGGAGCTCGATCTGGCGCGGTCCGGTCTGCACGGCCGCGCGCACCATGTCCGCCACGGGATCAGTGCTCGTGGATGATCACGCCGCGGATGTTCTTGCCGGCTTCCAGATCCTGATAGGCCCGGTTGACCTGGTCCAGGCGGTAGCGGCTGGTGATCAGCTCGTCGAGCTTGAGGTCGCCGGACCGGTACAGCCCTAGCAGCATGGGGATGTCGTACAGCGGGTTGCTGTCGCCGAACAGGGCGCCGCGGACCTGGCGCTGGTAGCCGATCAGCAGGCCGGCGGGCAGGTGGACGGCATGCTCGTCGATGTGGCCGACCGCGGTGATCGTGACCTTGCCGCCCTTGCCGGTCATCGCCACGGCGGCGTTCACCATCTCCTCGGTGACCACCGCGGGGGTCATGATCGCGTGGTCGGCGAGCTGGCCCCAGGTGGCC
>Ga0335074_10009218_pt1 | contig 13764 bp, 8 predicted proteins | sample Lox_Sample_23_FD_206715 | JGI IMG/M metagenome (GOLD analysis project Ga0335074, IMG submission 206715) | Soil microbial communities from Loxahatchee National Wildlife Refuge, Florida, United States - Lox_Sample_2.3 | ecosystem: Environmental > Terrestrial > Soil > Wetlands | place: USA: Florida...
ACCCCCCGATGACGACGTTCCTGGGAGTTCCCGTGATTGCGGGCTCCGAGCCGTTCGGAAACCTGTACTTGACGGAGAAGGTTGGTGGCCAGCCATTCAGCGAGGAGGACGTGCAGACGGTCGGGCTGCTGGCGGAGTTCGCCGGTGTGGCCATCGACCACGCGCGCCGCTATTCGCGTCTCGACGCTCGGCATACGCAGCTGCAGCACACGGTCGATGGGCTTGACGCAACGGTGCAGATCGCCCGGGCGCTGGGCGGGCAGACCGACTTGGGACCGATTTTGGATCTGGTATCCAAGCGGGGTCGTGCGCTGGTCTTCGCCCGGGTTCTGGTGATCGAGCGTGAGCACGGCGGGCAGATGCTCATCGCGGCTGGTGCCGGCGAGCTGCCAGCAGGACTGGTTGGCCAGCACATGGACATCGAGGACAGCGTGGCCACTCCCGTGCTCCGAACGCTGAAGACGATGCGCCTCGAGGAATCTCCCCACCGGGCGAGGTTCGAGCGCCACGGGCTGGGCCGGCTCGGCGTCAGGGCAGCCGCCGGGCTCGTTGTTCCGCTCCTGTTCCGAGGAAAGGGGTACGGCGCTCTAATCGCGCTCGACCGGCTCGTCGACGGGCCGGCGTTCACCGCGGAAGACCAGCGGCTGCTAGAGGCGTTTGCGGCGAGCGCCGCGACCGCGGTGGCGACGGCGGAGTCGGTCGAGGCCGAACGCAGCAGGCAGCGGCTCGCGGCGGCTGAGCACGAACGCGCACGCTGGGCGCGGGAACTTCACGACGAGACCCTCCAGAACCTCGCTTCGCTCCGGCTGGTTCTCGCCGCACAACTGAAGAACCCCAGCTTCGACGGGGCGATCGATGCGATCAAGGACGCCGCCGCCCAGCTTGAGCTAGACATGGCGACCCTTCGCTCGCTGATCACCGACCTGCGTCCTGCCGCACTCGATGACCTGGGTGCCGAGGCGGCGATCAGAGACCTGGCCGACCGAGCGCGCGGACGAGGGCTCGGAGTGGACCTCGCGATCGACCTGGCCTACGAGCAAGGGCGCCGGCAGGACCGCCACTCAAGCGAGCTCGAAACCGCGCTCTACCGCATCACCCAGGAAGCGCTTACCAATGCCATCAAGCACGGCAATGCAAGCAGAGTGGTGATCGAAATCGAGGAAGATCAGAGCAACGTCCGTCTCACGATCCGAGACGATGGCGACGGGTTCGACATCGCGGCGCGGACTGCCGGATTCGGGCTGGTCGGCATGCGCGAGCGCGTAGAGCTCGTTCACGGGGCGATCGATATCGAGTCCTCGCCGGGACAGGGCACCACTGTCAGAGCCACGTTGCCGTCCCAGCCCCGAAGCCTCGCCCAAACCGCATGAAGGCTCAATCCGAGTAACGCCTTCTAACGCGCGGGCTCCTGTATTCCAAGCCTCGCGAGGCCCGCCGTATCGCGTCAGCCAGCTCCAGGTCTGCGCGGTCTTTGAGCACGAACCCGATCGCCCCCGCCTTCAGCGCCTGATCGGCGAACATCTCGTTGTCGTGCATTGTGATGACGACGATCTCGGTGCGCGGCGACTGCTCACGCAGTCGCCCGATCCTCTCGGCACTTGATCCATCCGCCATCCGCGGATCGAGGACGAGCACCCGCGGCCGATGTGCCCGCAGCTGGCAAATCGCGCTGTCAAGGTCGCTCGCCTCGGCGACCACCTTCACGTCTTTCTCGCCCTCGAGCAATCTCCGCAACGTCCGCCGCAGCGGCGCGTGATCATCAGCCAGCACCACCCGAATTGGACGGAATCTGGGCACCCCGTCCGGAGCTTGATCGTCTACAGCGCGCAAGTGTCCTGGCATTCCACGAAAGCTAGCCGTGCGGTTGAGCTATCGCTACCGGTAAGTGACCCCGATCTCTCGCGGCGAAGTACGGGCTTCGTGACCTCGCGCTCACAACCTGATGCCTGGTTGTCATCCGCCTTCGCATCCGCTCAGCCCGCGAGGGAAGCCACAGTGGTGTTCCCGGGAGAGACCTCCTTTGGTCATCCGGCGAGACCCGTGACGTCAAGCAACAACCCAAGGTCCCGATTCGGCCGATGCCGCCAGCTGTGCCCTTCGCGCGCCGCGCTAGACCGAACCGAACTTACGGATGGCCGTCGGTACTTATCCGCGTCCAGAAGGCCTGGCAGCCCGGATGGTGACCGCGCCCGTCGACGGTACGTTCGTCGCATGAGTACTACCACGCAGCGACCACCATTCCGTACACGTCGCTCCTCGCTCGATGCCCAGCCCGCTGCCCCGCAGCACTTGCGGGCCGCATCCAGACGTGACCCACAGCACGGCGCGAGCCGCACGCCACGGTTTCGGCACCAGGGAGTCGGGGCGACATACGACCACATGGGCCCGGCAGAGGACCGCCTGCCCTCTCGCAGTGGCTCGTCCTCGATCACGAAGACCGTTCACGCGGCCGCCTCGCCGAACTGATGGAGCCCGCCCGGCGACATCCGCATCTTCTACGGAGCGCGACGGGCGTTACGCCCGGATTCTCCCGGTCGTGCATGAGCGTAGGTTCGGGTTATGACCACAATGATCGATAGCCCTGCCGTCGCACCCCCTGACCTCGTCCCGGTCAGGCCGTTCTCAGATCTCTCCACCGCGGATGTTCCGTATGCCGGTGGCAAGGGTGCCAACCTCGGCCAGTTGACCCGCGTCGGTCTGCCGGTGCCGCCGGGGTTCGTGGTCGGCGCGCCGGCGTACGCCGCGTTCCGCCTCCAATCGGGCCTTGCGAAGCGCCTCGACGAGGTGTTGGGGAAGCTTGACGTGGAGGACACGGCGGCGTTGCAGGCGGCGTCCGAGCAGGCCCGTCGCGCAGTCGCCGAGAGCGAGATGCCGGCATGGCTGGCTGACGCGATCGCAGCCGCGTACGACGCACTGTGCCAGGGAGAGCCCGACGTCCCGGTGGCGGTGCGGTCCTCGGCGACCGCCGAGGACACGGCCTCAGCGTCGTTCGCCGGGATGAATGAGACCTTCCTGAATCTGCGCGGCCGTACGGCGGTGATCGACGGGGTCAAGCGCTGCTGGCAGTCGCTGTTCGGCGCGCGCACGGTCTACTACCGCGGCCAGCGCGGATTTGGCCAGAGCGACATGGACATCGCGGTCGTCGTGCAGCGCCAGATTCCCTCCACGCGTGCCGGCGTGATGTTCACGATCGATCCGGCGACCGGCGAGCGCGACCACCTGGTGATCGAAGGTTCGTTCGGGCTCGGCGAGTCCGTGGTGTCGGGTCAGGTCTCGCCCGATCGGTACGTCGTCGACAAGTCGAGCATGACCATCGTGGTGCGTTCAGTCAGGCCGAAGGAGCTGGCAATCGAGATCGCGCCCGAAGGTGGCACTACCAAGCGCGAGCTGAGCACGGAGGAGAGCCGCCGCCCGGTCCTGAGCGACGACGAGGTGTTGCGCCTGGCGGAGCTCGGCACCGCGATCGAGCGCGAATACCGCTCGCCGCAGGACACGGAGTGGGCGTTCGATCCCGACGGGAACATCTGGATGCTCCAGAGTCGGCCGATCACCACGATCGGCACGCCGTTCGCGAAGGTCACCGCAGACTCTTCCAGCACCACCGCCGAGCCCTCGGTCCACGCCGGCAGCCAGGCGGGAGCGCCGCTCGTACGAGGGCTCGGAGCGGCCCCGGGCCGCGCCGGCGGTGTAGTGCGGCTGCTCCGCTCACTTGACGAAGCTGGGAAGCTCGCCGCCGGCGATGTGCTCGTGACTCATATGACTTCTCCGGACTGGGTACCGCTGATGCGCAAGGCAGCCGCGATCGTCACCGACTCCGGCGGCATGACGTGCCACGCGGCGATTGTGTCGCGCGAGCTGGGCATTCCGTGCGTCGTCGGTACGGGTGAGGCGACCACGCGCCTTCGCGACGGCGAGCTCGTGACAGTCGATGCGACCAATGGCACCGTCACTGAGGGAAGCGCAACCGTGGCGTCCGTCGAGCCAGCCACAGTGAGCGCACCGGCGACCGCGTTCGCGCTCGCACCGGCAAATGGTCGCCTTGAACCCGCGCCCCCGGTCGTGACTGGCACGCGGCTGCTGGTCAACCTGTCCGAGCCCTCGCAGGTCGAACGCGCCGCACGGCTCGATGTCGACGGTGTGGGCTTGGTCCGTGCCGAGCTCATGTTGGTGGAGGCGCTCGAGGGAGTTCATCCACGCAAACTGCTGGCCGAGGGGCGGGGGGAGGAATTCGTACAGCGGCTGTCGACCGCGCTGGTGACGTTCGCCGCCGGATTCGCGCCTCGGCCCGTGACGTACCGTACGACCGACTTCCGGACGAACGAGTTCCGTGGTCTGGCGGGTGGCGACGAATTCGAGCCGGACGAAGCCAACCCGATGATCGGTTTCCGCGGAGCGCTCCGGTATACCCAGGAACCCGACGTCTTCAAGCTCGAGCTGGAGGCGATCGGCCGGGTGTGGGACACCGGGCACACGAACTTTCACGTGATGCTGCCGTTCGTCCGCACCACGCGCGAGCTCGAGCGGTGCCGTGATCTGGTCGGCGAGGCAGGACTCCTATCCCGCCCCGGGTTTGAGCTGTGGGTGATGGCGGAGGTTCCCTCGGTGCTGTTCAACCTCGAGCGCTACGCGAGGCTCGGGATAGCCGGCATCTCGATCGGCTCCAACGATCTCACCCAGTTGCTGCTCGGCGCCGATCGCGATTCCGAGCGGCTGTCCGATACGTTCGACGAGCGCGATCCGGCCGTCACTGAGTACCTCCGCGACTTGATTCCGCGTGCCCGAGCGGTCGGACTCCAGACCTCGATCTGTGGCCAGGCGCCGTCGGTTCATCCCGAGTACGCCGAACTGCTGGTTCGCGCCGGCATCGACGCGATCTCGGTCTCAACCGACGCAGTCGACCGAACCCGCCGCCTGATCGCGGCGGCCGAGCGGCGGCTGCTGCTCGAGGCGGCACGGTCCAAGACGCCTACCGACCCGTGGAGATAATCGATATGACCGACTCGCTGAACACGATCGATGACCTGGAGATCGTCGGCCGGCGTGTCTTGCTAAGAACCGACTTCAACGTTCCGCTCGACCACTCTGAGCCCGGCGCGCCGGCGCGGGTGGCCGACGATATGCGGATTCGCGCGGCGCTTGAGACGATCACCGAACTCCGCCTGCGCGGCGCGTGTCTGATTCTGGTGTCGCACCTCGGGCGTCCCAAAGGCGTCGATCCCGCGCTATCGATGCGGCCGGTGGCCGAGCGTCTGGCCGAGTTGATCGACTGGCCGGTGAAGCTTGCCCCGGCCGTCGTCGGTCCCGAGGTGCGAGAGCTGACCGAGCGGCTGGCGCCGGGGGAGATCCTGATGCTCGAGAACGTCCGGTTCGAGCCGGGGGAGACCCAGAACGACCCCGGACTGGCAGCTGCCTTGGCCGAGCTCGCGGATGCCTACGTCAACGACGCCTTTGGTAGCGCCCATCGGGCGCACGCCAGCACCGAGGGCGTCACCCACCTGCTGCCCTCCGCGGCCGGCCGCCTCATGGAGCGCGAGCTCAGGGCGCTCACCGCGGTGGTGGAGACGCCCGCGCGACCGCTGGTCGCGGTCCTCGGCGGTGCCAAGGTGAGCGACAAGATTGGGGTGGTCGAACGCTTCCTCGAGCTGGCCGACGTAGTGTGCATCGGCGGGGCGATGGCGTTCCCATTCTTCGGCGCCCAAGGGCACAGTGTCGGCGCCTCGCTCTGCCCCAAAGGCGACCTCGAACCAGCACGGGCCGCGCTCGATAAGGCGGCGATGTCCACGTGCCGCCTCGAGCTGCCCCAGGACCTCCGACTGGCCGCTCAGGGAGATGACCTAACCGCAGGCCGACCGCTCGACGGCGTCGATGTTCCCGAGGGATGGATCGGGCTCGACATCGGGCCCCGCACGGCCCAGCGTTACGCCGCCGAGATCGCCGCGGCCGGCACCGTGTTCTGGAACGGCCCGATGGGCCGCTTCGAGCTGGAGCCGTTCGCTGCCGGCACCCATGCGGTTGCACAGGCGATCGCCTCCACGAGCGGGATGACCGTCGTCGGCGGCGGCGAGACGGTTCAGGCGATCCGCTCGTTCGGACTCGACGGCTCAGTTGATCACCTCTCGACGGGTGGCGGAGCGACGCTCGAGTTTCTGGAGGGCCGCGAGCTACCCGGCGTCCAAGCGCTGCTGCGCGCGCCGGTAGCGGCTCCATGATTCTTCCAGCGGGACCCGCGTTCCCAAACATTGACTGCGTCTGCCTGATCGTGATGGATGGCTGGGGCATCGCCGACCCCGGCCCCGGAAACGCCATCGCCCTCGCCCGCAAGCCGGCGTTCGATGAGCTGTGGCAGGACTATCCGCACGCGGCGCTCAGCGCGAGTGGACGGAGCGTGGGGTTGCCAGACGGCCAGATGGGGAACTCCGAGGTCGGCCATCTAACCCTCGGAGCCGGGGCCGTCGTGCCACAGACGCTGACACTGATCGACGATGCCGTCGCGAGCGGAGCGCTCGCCCGCAACGAGGTGCTCCGGACGGCGCTCACTGCCACCGAGCGCGTCCATCTCCTGGGGCTGGTCTCCGACGGAGGCGTGCATTCGGGCTTCCAGCATCTGCACGCGTTGATCGACCTGGCCGCCGAGCTCGGCACCCATGACCTCGTGGTGCACTGCTTTACCGATGGCCGCGACACCTCTCCCACCTCCGGCCAGGGTTACCTAGCCACGGTTGAGTCCTGGTGCCGGAATGCGGGCGCCGGTCGCGTAGGGAGCGTCGTTGGCCGCTACTACGGGATGGATCGCGACCGCCGCTGGGAGCGGACCCAGGCTGCTTACGACCTGATCGTCCACGGCGAGGCGCCACACCATGCCGCCGATGCCGCGACGGCCGCGCGGGCTGCCTACTCCCGCGGCGAGACGGACGAGTTCATCACGCCGACCACCGTCGGCGTCGAGGCGCGGGTGCGCGCCTCCGATAGCATCGCGTGCTTCAATTTCCGGCCCGATCGAATGCGCCAGATCGTGCGTGCACTGGCCGAGCCGAGCTTCGGCGACGGTGCGGAGGAGCTTCCGGGCTGGCGCGGGCGAGGCGGGGCCGCGCCGGTACGGCGTCTGGCCACGATGACCGAGTACCAGGAAGGCTGGCGCTATCCCGTGGCCTTCGAGTCCGCGCACCCCGCCACGACGCTCGGAGCCGTGATCGCCGCGGCCGGCGAGCGCCAGCTGCACGTGGCCGAGACCGAGAAGTACGCCCACGTGACTTATTTCTTCAACGGCGGCCGGGAGACCCCGTACGAGGGCGAAGAACGGGCATTAGTGCCGTCCCAGCGTGACGTCGCGACGTACGATCAGAAGCCGCAGATGAGCGCACACCAGATTACGGACGCGTTCGAGCGGGCGTTTACCGAAGTGGAGCCGCGCTTCACGATCATCAACTTCGCGAACGCCGACATGGTCGGGCACACGGGCGTTCTGTCCGCCACCATCGCTGCGGTCGAGACCGTCGATTGCTGCCTTCGGCGCGTCGTGAAAGTCGTGCACGCGGCGGGTGGAGCCTGCGTGATCACCGCCGACCACGGCAATGCGGAGCACGTACGCGAGTCCGATGGAAGTCCCAATACCGCCCACTCGGTCAACCCGGTGCCGCTGATCGTCACTGCACGTGACGTGAAGCTCGCTGAAACGGGCACGCTCGCTGATGTGGCGCCGACCGTGCTGGCGCTGCTGGGTATGGAGCAGCCGCCCGAGATGACCGGTCGCTCGCTGCTTGAGGCCGCGCCCGACCACGCGCGGGCCGGAGCGCCGATGGGTGAATCGCTGTGAGCGCGATCGCCTCGGTGCGGGCACGTCAGATCTTCGACAGCCGCGGGAATCCCACCGTCGAGGTGGACGTCTGGTTACGCTCCCGGGCGTTCGGGCGGGCCGCAGTGCCGTCCGGCGCCTCCACCGGCGAGCACGAGGCCGTGGAGCTGCGTGACGGTGGTCCGGCCTATGGCGGCAAGTCCGTCCTGCACGCGGTCGGCCACGTCGGCGGCGAGATCGCCGACGCGGTCAAGGGGCTTGAGGCGGCCGACCAGTCCGGATTGGATCGCGCGCTGATCGAGCTCGACGGCACCGATAACAAGTCTCGCCTCGGCGCCAACGCGATCCTTGGCGTCTCGCTAGCCGTCGCCCGAGCGCAGGCCGCCGAGCTCGGGCAGCCGCTGTGGCGGTATCTCGCCGCCGGCCGCGACCCGCTCCTGCCGATGCCCATGCTGAACGTGCTCAACGGCGGCGTCCACGCCGACAACTCGGTCGATTTCCAGGAGTACATGATCGTGCCCGTCGCCGCCGAGTCGTTCACCGAGGCGATGCGGGTCGCCACCGAGACCTACTAGGAGCTCAAGCGGACGATCCACTCGCGGGGGCTGGCCACCGGGGTCGGCGACGAGGGAGGGTTCGCCCCGGATCTGAGCTCCAATGACGCTCCGCTCGATCTGCTGGTGGCGGCGATCGAGGCGGCCGGCTATGAGCCGGGCCGCCAGGTAGCGATAGCGCTCGACCCTGCGAGCAGCGAGTTCTTCTTCTCCGATGGCTTCTACCGACTCTCTGGCGAGGGGCGCGCGTTCGACTCGGGCGAGATGGTCGATTACTGGGAGCGGCTGTGCGGTGCTTATCCGATCGTTTCGCTCGAGGACGGCATGGCGCAGAACGACTGGGACGGGTGGGCGGTACTCACGGAACGCCTGGGCAATCGTCTGCAGCTGGTCGGCGATGACGTGTTCGTGACCAACCCCGCGATCCTGCGCCGCGGGATCGATGCCGGTGTCGCCAACTCCGTCCTGATCAAGCTGAACCAGATCGGAACGCTGACCGAGACGGTCGAAGCGATCGAGCTCGCACACGACGCGGGATATCGCGCAGTGATCTCGCATCGGTCAGGTGAGACTGAGGACACGACGATCGCCGACCTCGCCGTCGCCACCGGCGTCGGGCAGATCAAGACCGGCGCGCCCGCCCGCTCCGAGCGTGTGGCCAAGTACAACCAGCTGCTGCGCATCGAGGAAGCGCTCGGTGAGCGAGCGCGCTTCGGCGGCCGCCTAAGCCTTCCTCACACCGACGGCCTGTAGACGTTAGACAGGGGACTCTGCGGCTCGGTGAGAAGCTCGGCGGCGACGCGGGCAGCCCAGGTGCGAATCTCGCCCCAGTCGCGCTCGTCGCGGTACACCCTCGGGGTCCTCTTGACGATCCTGCGCTGGAGCGGACCCCGCGGCTCGGTGGGCAGCCGTCCAGCAAACACGACGTGCGAGCGCGCCCCGAGCTGCTCGAGCGCCTTGGCGATTCGAGGCGGCTCGGGCCGCATGGGATCCAGGCCATCGACGGGCCCGGAGCTGAAAGCCCAGAACGGCCGCGCGGCGAGCTCCGCGGCATGTCTGCGTAGGAACCGCCTGGGGGCGCCCTGCCAGCGACCCATGTAAAGCGCACTCCCGAGCACGACTGCCTGGTAGCGATCGAGGCTGGTCACGTCTTCGACGGGCGCGCAGTCGACGCTGAGGCCATACTCGCGCAGCTTGTCCGCGATTGCCTCGGCGATCTCCGCGGTAGAGCCGTGCTTCGATCCATAGGTCACTAGTACATTGGTCACGCATTGAGGATCGCGCTGCGGCGCGGCGGCGTCATCGGTGATCTCACCCCGAACGCCGGGGCTGCCTACGGAGGCCGTTGGCCCGCGGCAGGCCGCAACTGAGGTGCGGAAGATCCGTCGGCAGCGGTGAGGGTGCCCCCACATGCCGGGTGAGGTTTCCGTATGCGGAATCGGGGAGCCGAGCCGATGTCGCGCGAACCGCCGCGTTTTACGGTGCGTCCATGATCTTCCACAGACACTCATATCGGAACACGGGCGCGGCGAAACCCCGGAGCGGGTCGGCAAGTAAGGCTTGCGGTCACACGCTGCACGTCGGCACATGCTCGTGCTGCCAGCGCGCCCAGCTGGAGCGCTGGCGCAACCAATTGACAGAGACGGTTCACCCGGAGGCAACGCGCTAGCGCTGGCTGCTGAGGCCCGCCCGCGGTCGGGACGTGAACGGATGGCTGCGCAAAACTACGTATGGCTGGCTGCGGATGAGCCGCCGGTCTGTCGGCAATGTCGGCCGATGCCGTGGCACGAGCGGGGAGGCATTCTGTTTCGCGAAGGTCACGGTCCCTCAAAGGATGGATATGGCGCCCGAGATTCTCACATCGATTCGTGAACTGGACAGTCGCTTCACCAACGGGCAGCGCACCGGGGAAACCCGACGATGACGCGGCCGCCCGTGAGCGAGGCCGATCACGCCCTGGCGGCCTGAGACATCGGGCCCGTGCCTATGCCATCCACGGCGACGGTTGACTCGGCGAACAGTCGTCGCGACCTCGGCGGCGCGGCCGCCGGCGAGCCCATGGTGGATCCGCAGGAGCGCATCGACTCGCTGCTCTCGCACCTCGGAACCCGGAAGGAGGGCTTATCGGGTCGCGAGGCGGAGCGGCGGCTGGCGCAGCACGGTCGCAACGAGATTTCGCGGACCGAGCGGCAGAGCTGGTTCGGGGAGCTCGCTCGACAGCTCGTACATCCGCTCGCGCTGCTGTTGTGGCTTGCAGCTGCGCTATCGCTGGTGAGCGGCAATCGGACCTTGGCGATCGCGATCGTGGCGGTAATCCTGCTAAACGCGGGGCTGGCGTTTGCACAGGAGCTCCAGGCCGAGCGCGCGACCGAGGCTCTGAAGAAGCTGTTGCCGCTGCGGGCCCGCGTGCGCCGGGGCGCCGCGGAGTCTGAGGTGAACGCCGCCCTACTCGTACCAGGTGACATCGTGCTGCTGGCCGAGGGTGACCGCCTGTCGGCGGACGCGCGGTTAATCGACGGCTCGCTCGAGCTCGATATGGCGGCGCTGACAGGTGAGTCCCAGCCTGTCGTCCGGAGCGCCACCGCGGTGAAACGTGTTGTCTCGGCCCTCGAAGCGGAGGATCTCGTGTTCGCCGGCACGCTGTGCACCGGCGGTGAGGCGCAGGCGGTCGTGTACGCGACCGGGATGGGGACGCAGCTGGGCCGGATCGCGGCGCTCTCGCAGCGCGTCAAGCCGGAGATCAGTCCGCTTCAGCGGCAGGTCAATCGCGTTGCCTGGCTGATCGCGGCGATCGCTGTGGCGGCCGGAATTCTGTTCTTCTTCGCGGGTACGACCCTGGCCGGGCTTTCGCTGGCCGCGGCCGTCACGTTCGCCATCGGCCTGCTCGTGGCCAATGTGCCCGAGGGGCTCCTGCCCACGATCACCTTGTCGCTGGCGGGCGGCGTGCGTCGGATGGCCGCGAGGAAGGCGCTGGTCAAGCGCCTGACGGCGGTCGAGACGCTGGGCTCCACCGACGTGATCTGCACGGATAAGACCGGCACGCTCACAGAGGGGAGGATGAGCGTGCGACTCCTCTGGGTCGCGGGAACCGAGCTCGACGTCGCGAGCACAATGAGCGGGGGGCCGTCCGCTCTGTTCGCCGGTCTCCTGCGGGCGGCGGTGCGGTGCAACAACGCCAAGCTCGAGGGCAATCGTGATCACTGGGAGCGCACCGGTGATCCGACCGAAAGCGCGCTACTGGTCGCTGCCGACCGGCTTGGGGTCGATGTCCTGGCCGCCCAGCGCGAACGCGCCGGCCGCCGCAAACGCGTATTTCACTTCGATCCACATCTGAAGCGGATGACGACGCTCGACGAGGAGCCAGGAGGCGAGCTCTGGTACCACGCGAAAGGGGCGCCGCTGGAGTTGCTCGACCGCTGCACGGCGTACCGGACCGCTGCGGGCGATGCGCCGATTACCGACACCGAGCGAACGGCGGTGCACGAGGCGTTCGATCGCTACGCCGGGCAGGGCCTGCGCGTGCTCGGCTTCGCGCACAGGCAGGTGGCCCGGCCCGAGGATGGCGGTCGAGAACTGATCGAGTCGCACCTGACGTTCGTGGGGCTGGCGGCCCTGGCCGATCCTCCCCGGCCCGAAGTGGCGGACGCGGTCGCGCGATGCAAGCACGCCGGCATCCGGATCATCGTCGTCACCGGCGATCACGGCCTCACCGCCGCGGCGATCGCGCGCGAGGTCGGCATCGTCGAGGGAGAACCGACGGTGATCGAGGGCAACGACCTCGACGCGATGTCACAGCAGCAGCGCGACGTCCTCCTGCACGAGACGGCCGAGCTGATCGTCGCACGTAGCAATCCCGAGACCAAGCTGCACATCGTCGACTCGTTACGCGCCCAGGGTCATACCGTCGCGATGACCGGAGACGGCGTGAACGATGCACCGGCGCTCCGTCGCGCGGATATCGGCGTGGCAATGGGAGCCTCTGGCACCGATGTCGCTCGCGAAGCCGCGACGATGGTGTTAACCGACGACAACTTCGCGTCGATCGTCGCCGCCGTTGAAGAGGGGCGGGTCGTCTACGACAACATCCGCAAGTTCATTACCTACATTTTCGTCCACGCTGTCCCCGAGGTAGTCCCCTTTCTTCTCTACGCGCTCGCCGGCGGCGCCATCCCTCTGCCGCTCACCGCCCTGCAGGTGCTCGCCATCGACCTTGGTACCGACACCGTTCCAGCGCTCGCGCTCGGCCGCGAAGCCGCCGAACCGGGCACGATGGACCGTTCGCCCAGACCGCGCGAGGCGGGCATCATCAGCCGGGCCATGCTCTCCCGTGCCTGGCTTCGCCTGGGCGTCCTGGAAGCGCTCCTGGTAACGGGCGGCTACTTCCTGGTGATGCTCACCGCCGGATGGTCGCCGGGCGATCACACCGGCCTCGGGACTCCGCTTCACCACGCGTACCTCCAGGCCACCACCATGACCTGGGCGGGAATCGTCGCGTGCCAGATGGGAGCGGCCTTCGCGGTACGTACCAGCCACGCATCCTTGCGTCAGGTCGGAGTCTTCTCAAACCGGCACCTGCTGCGCGGCGTCGCCTTCGCGCTCGCGTTCGCCGCGGTGATCATCTATCTGCCGCCGATCCAATCCGTATTCAAGACCGCCGCGCTCGGCCCCCGGGACCTTCTGGTGCTCGCTTGCTTCCCCGTAATCGTGTGGGGATCGGACGAGCTCTGGCGCTGGCGTCGCCGCCGGCTCGGGCACGCCCACCCGCCTGCCTCCCCGGCCGCCTCCGTAGTTTCGCCCTCACCCTCGCGGTGATCGACCGATGACGCGGTGCGCGCCGCGCCGTAGCTTGAGTGTATGGACAACGATCTAACACAAAGAACAGTGAAGACCGCCGGTGAACAGAAACGAACCAGCGATGTGCCGCTCATTTCACTGCGCGGGGTGACGAAGCGCTTCGGAGCGGTTCAGGCGCTGACGGATGTCAATCTCGACATCCCGGCGGGTTTGGTGACCGCACTTGCGGGTGACAATGGGGCCGGAAAGTCGGTATTGATCAAGACCATCGCCGGGTTGTGGGAGCCAGATGAGGGACAGATCTTGTGGGAGGGCAAACCGGTCCGGCTGCGCAGCCCGAAAGAAGCGGACGCGCTCGGCATCACCACCATCTATCAAGACTTGGCGCTGTGCGACAACTTGGATGTGGTCGAGAACATGTACCTCGGCCACGAGCTCCTCAGCCACCGCACGCTTGACGAAGGCAAGATGGAGCTGAGCGCACGCGGCACGCTGGGAGACCTGTCGGTCACAAGCCTAAGCTCGATTCGTCAGCCGGTCAGGTCTCTCTCGGGCGGCCAACGGCAGTCGGTTGCGGTCGCCAGGGCGGTGATGTCGAGGGCGAAGCTGGTGATCATGGACGAG
>Ga0335074_10009220_pt1 | contig 13763 bp, 9 predicted proteins | sample Lox_Sample_23_FD_206715 | JGI IMG/M metagenome (GOLD analysis project Ga0335074, IMG submission 206715) | Soil microbial communities from Loxahatchee National Wildlife Refuge, Florida, United States - Lox_Sample_2.3 | ecosystem: Environmental > Terrestrial > Soil > Wetlands | place: USA: Florida...
ACAGAGAGCAGAGAGCAGAGAACAGAGAACAGAGAACAGAGAACAGAGAACAGAGAACGAAGAACAGAGAACAGAGAGCAGAGAACAGAGAACAGAGAACAGAGAACAGAGAACAGAGAGCAGAGAGCAGAGAGCAGAGAACAGAGAACAGAGAACAGAGAACAGAGAACAGAGAGCAGAGAGAGAGGTCGGCGGCTGGGTGCTATGCGCTATTCGCTGGCGCTGGCTGCTTTTCTTGTTTGCTGGCTTGCTGCCTGGCTCTTGCGAATTCGGCGGGAGTAGGAATTTATTGATTGTTGGCTTGCTGCCGGGCTTTGGCGAATTCGGCGGGGGTGGGAATCGGCGACAAATCGCGGCCGGCGAACATGTTGCCGAAGAGGGCGATCAACTCCTCGTGGATGGACCCATTGGAGGCGAGGATTTCGTGGCTGGCGAGGCGGAAATGTCCACCGGCAAAATCGGTGACGCGCCCGCCGGCCTCCTGGACCAGGAGGATGCCGGCGGCGGTGTCCCACGGATTGAGGTTGAACTCCCAGAAGGCGTCGATGCGTCCGCAGGCCACGTAAGCCAGGTCAAGGGCAGCCGAACCGGCGCGGCGCACTCCGTGGGAGCGCAGCGAGAACTCGTGATAGAAGTGAATGTTCGGGCTGGCGTGGCGTTTGCGGCTGGGAAAGCCTGTGGCGAGCAACGCCTCAGACAACCGCGCAATGCGGGAGACCTGGATGGGCTTGCCGTTGAGGGCGGCACCGCGGCCGCGCTCGGCGGTGAACAATTCGTCGCGCAGGGGGTCGTAAATGAGGGCCGAGACGAGGAGGCCGTCGTCTTCCGGCATGATTGCGGCGGCACGATGTTCCAACCCGAGCGAGACGCAGAACTGGGGAAACCCGTGGGCGAAGTTGGTTGTGCCGTCGAGGGGGTCGACGTACCAGCGAAACTCGTTTGCCAGGCGCTCGCGCGTACCCTCTTCGCCATAAACGCCGTGATCGGGAAACAAAGCGGCGAGGCGGGAGCGAATGAGTTTTTCAGAGGCGCGGTCGGCCGCGGTGACCAGGTCGACGTCGCCCTTGTATTCGGTCTCGACGCCGCGAGCGTAGTAATCGAGCAGCAGCGCGCCAGCCTCGCGGGCGACCAGAGCCGCTTGGGAAAGAAAGGTGGAATCGAGCAGGCTGGCCGGCTCGGCCGCTCCACTCACAGCCCCGCCTCGTTGGGGCCGTGGAGATCGGGCACCTCATAGCGCGGCGTACGGCGCCGGCCAGCTTCAGTGATGGAACGGATCTGATTCTTGTAGATGAAGAGATTGGGCTGGCTTTCGCGGGTGAGGCGGAGCATGGAGTCGTCAAAGTACTCGATCCAGCCGCGCACGGTTTCGCCGTCGCGCAGCTTGATGGAAACGATGACCTGGCGGTCGCTCAGGGAGCGAAGGTAGAGGCCTTCCTGGCCGGTTTCGCCAGGCGGAGGAGTCTTGGAGCGGCGGCGGGACGAGAGCGGCGGCGTCATATGCCCATTTTAGATGCAAAAACACAGGAGAACACGGAGCGAGGGGCAGAGATCAGGGAAAAGAAGGAGCGGAGATCAGGGATATCGAGATCGATCAGGCTTGGGCAGAGTTGAGTTCCCTGAAGAGGTCTTCGAGATCGCGATGGATGGGCGAAGCTTCAACAACGAAGCGGATGGTGCGCATCCAGTAGCCATCGAAGCAATCCCAGCCGATGCGTTGCAGCTCAATCGACCGGCACGCGACGCGTGGAGGCGGAGGCCGGGGAGTCGGCGTAGTAGCCGACCTTGTTGCGGATGTTGAATTCGTCGCTGGCGGCGCGGGGGATGGTAACGAGGATGCGATGAAAGCTGGTTCCCGGCTCCTGGTGGCGAGGATAGTAGCCGAGCACGTACTGGGTGCGCAGGTCGTCGCTGACTTTTTGAAAAGCCTGATCGAGGCCACCCTCGCCGACGTAGAAATACTTGCCGCCGGTCTGTTCGGACAAGGTGATGAGGGCGTGCTCGCCGCCGATGTCGCGGCCGGCGCTGGCCTCGATGGGGACATCGATGAGCGAGTAGATCATGACTTCGTTGCGGAGGGCGGATTCGAGAGCGTCGGCGTAGGTGGACGACTTGACGGTATTGTCGCCGTCCGAGACGAGGACGAGCACCTTGCGTCCGTCGCGGCTTCCCAAACGGTCAGAGCCGACGCTGATGGCTTCATAAAGGGCGGTGGCGAAGTCGCCACGCAACTGGCCCAGGCCGTGCTCGATGACGGAAAGCTTGTTGGTGAAGGGCGTGAGCTCGTGGACGCTGGTGGCAAACTGCAACACGCTCATTTGATCTTGCGGGCGAAGAATGACTTGCGCAAAGCGGCGCGCGGCGGCTGACTCCATGCTCATGTCTTTGCGAACGCTGCCGCTGGTGTCAATGGCCAGAGTGAGATTGAGCGGCATGGCCGACTCGCGATCAAAGTAAGCAATTTCCTGAGGACGGCCATCTTCGAAGATGGCGAAATCGTTCTGGGTGAGGCCGCCGACGATGGCGCCATTCTTGTCGGTGACGTTGACGAAGACATTCACGAGCTTGACGTCGACGTGAAAGGTGGTTTGCTGCGCGGGGAGGGTGAGAGGAGCGGAAAGGAGGGCCGCGCCCGCGGCAATGGCGAGGCCGAGGCGCTTACCGCGATCGACGGCACGGATGAATCCGCGCGCTTCGAGGGGCAGGCGGAGCGAGGGCCGTTCCGCGGGCACTTGCATCGATGAGGAGCGGCGGCGCGCCAGCGCACAGATGCCATGGAGGCAGACCCTAAGCATCCGGTTTCGCCTCCGCGGCGCCGATGGCGAGGCCATTGGGGAAGGGCTCGCCGGGCGCCCAGACGGCGCCGTCGGCGAAGGTTTCTTTTTTCCAGATGGGCACGGTTTGCTTGATGGTATCGATCAGCCAGCGGCAAGCCTCGAAGGCCGCGGAGCGATGGGCACTGGCGACGACGATCAGAATGCTGGTCTGGCCAATTTCAAGCCGGCCGAGGCGATGGACGATGGTCACCTGGCGCACGGAAAATCGCCGGCGGGCTGTGGAGGCAAGCTCGCGCATCTGGCGCAGCGCCATCTCCTCATAGGCTTCGTAGTCAAGATGGAGGGTGCGGCGGCCGCGCGAGTGATTGCGCACGATGCCGTCGAAGACGACGACGGCGCCGTCTTCGGCAGCTTTGGCAGCGGCGACGAGGCTTGCGGCGTCGATGGGATCGCGGGTGAGGGCGACGAGCTGGGCATCATCGCCGGAGGCAGAGGGATCCGCCGGAAGCGCAGAAGACGGAAGCGCAGTGCCGCCGGAGACGGGAGGCAACAGGCCGACTTCATCGCCATCGCAGAGTATCTGGCTGGCCTGGGCGTACTGGGCGTTGACGCTGATGGCGATACCACGGAGGGACAGAGGCGATTGCGGCAGGGGAGCGATCTGCATCTCCAGTCTGGACCAGAGGTCCCCGACGGTCGAGCCGTCGGGCAATTCAATCGTCGTGCTGCCGGGGCCCAGCCGATCTTTCAATACTCCGAATGGGATAACGTGCACGCGCATCTCTCGAAAAGAATACAGGGATTGAGAGGCGTAAAGGCCTCTGCCGGCTCGGGCGGGACGGATCGCTCTGTGTGCCTTAACGATGCAGCCGGTCCGAGCACTCCTTGAGGAGTTAGACGCGGCAAAAGAGGATTGCTCACGGCGGCAGGATTCGGCCGATCGGGGCGGTTGTGGGGAATCGGCCGGCATGAGGGCCGGCGGGGAAAGCAAAGGCCGGTGGCGATGCACCGGCCTCGGAATCCTTTCAAGTTTGGCCGCAGGGCGAGGGTTATGCCGCGGCAATGACGGCGACGTCAGGGGATGGCTGCACGTGGGGGCGTGCAGCGAGCAGGGGCAGGGCCACGGCGAGCACGTCGTCGATCTGGCTGGCGAAGTGGACGGTGACGCCTTCCATCATCTGGGGGGTCAGGTCCTCCTCGACGTTCTGGCGATTTTCGGCGGGCAGGATGATATGCTGCACGCCGGCGCGGCGCGCGGCCAGGAACTTCTCCTTGATGCCGCCGACGGGCAGGACGTTGCCGCTGAGGGTGATTTCGCCGGTCATGGCCGTGAGCGGGCGCACGGCGGTATCGGTGAGCAGCGAGGCCAGGACGGTGGTCATGGTGACGCCGGCGGAGGGTCCGTCTTTGGGAATGGCGCCGGCGGGCACGTGAATGTGGATGTCGAGGTCCTTGTTGAAGTCATCGGCGAGGCCGAGACGCCCGGCGTTGGAGCGGACCCAGGTGAGCGCGGCCTGCATCGACTCCTGCATGACCTCGCCGATCTGGCCGGTCATGGTGAAGCCGCCCTTGCCCTTCATCTTGTTGGCCTCGATGAAGAGGATGTCGCCGCCGGCGGGGGTCCAAGCCAGGCCGACAGCCACGCCGGGGCGCTTGACGCGTTCGGCAACCTCGGTATCGACGCGGACCTGGATGCCGCCGAGGAATTCCTTGAGGGTGTCGCGGGAGACGACAAGTTTTTCCTTATGGCCTTCGACGACGCGGCGGGCCTGCTTGCGGCAGACGGTTCCGATGGTCTGTTCGAGTTTGCGCACGCCCGCCTCGCGGGTGTAGTGGCGGATGAGGTAGCGCAACGCATCCTCAGGGATGGCGATCTCTTCGGCGGTAATGCCGTTCTGTTTGATCTGCCGGGGGATGAGGTAGCGGTTGGCGATGTGCACTTTTTCTTCTTCGCTGTAACCCTGGAGGGGGATGATCTCCATGCGGTCCTGGAGGGGCGGGGGCACGGTGTCAAGCATGTTGGCGGTGCAGATGAAGAGCACCTTGGAGAGATCGAAGGGCACGTCGAGGTAGTTATCGCGGAAGGTATTGTTCTGTTCGGGATCGAGGGTTTCGAGCAGGGCGGCAGAGGGGTCGCCGCGGAAGTCGCGGCCCAGCTTATCGACCTCGTCGAGCATGATGACGGGGTCGTTGGTACCGGCGCGGCGAATGCTCTGAATGATCTGGCCGGGGAGGGCGCCGATGTAGGTACGGCGATGGCCGCGAATTTCGGCTTCATCGTGCATGCCGCCGAGGGAAAGGCGCTGGAATTTGCGGCCGAGGGCGCGGGCGATGGAACGGCCGAGGCTGGTTTTGCCGACGCCCGGGGGCCCGACGAAGCAGAGAATGGGTCCCTTCATGTCGGGCTTGAGCTCGAGGACGCTGAGGTAGTCGAGGATGCGGTCTTTGACTTTTTTCAGTTCGTAGTGATCCTCGTCGAGGATCTCGCGCGCCTTGGCGATGTCGATGGTGGAGCCAGAGCTGACGTTCCAGGGAAGGACGGCGAGCCATTCGATGTAATTGCGGGTGAGCGAGTAGTCGGCGGCCATGGGCGACATGCGCTGCAGGCGCGCGAGCTCTTTGAGGGCCTCTTTTTTGACATCCTCGGGCATGCCGGCTTTCTCAATCTTCTCGCGCAACTCGTCGATATCGCGCTGGCCTTCGTCCTGCTCGCCGAGTTCCTTCTGGATGGCCTTGAGCTGTTCGCGGAGGTAGTAGTCGCGCTGCGATTGCTGCACCTGGTCCTGCACCGTGTTCTGGATTTTGGCGCGGAGCTGCTGCACCTCAATCTCCTTGGCGAGGAGCTTGTTGAGTTGTTCGAGCCGGTCGGCGACGTTGCGGGCTTCGAGCAGGAGCTGCTTTTCGTCGGTGGTGAGGAAGGGGAGGGAGGAAGCGACGAAGTCGACCAGCCGAGCGGGGTCGTCGATATTGGCGGCGATGGTGCGCAGCTCATCAGAGAGCGTGGCGGACTCGGTGACGATCTGCTGGAACTGTTCGATCACGTTGCGCACCAAAGCTTCAAAGCTTGCCGAAGGGGCGGGCGTGAGCTCGTCGAGCGGCTCGATTTCGCCGATCATGAACGGCTCGGCTTGGACAAAGCTGGTGAGGCGAACGCGGCTGACGCCTTCAGTGAAGACGAAGCGGCTCTGATTGGGCATGCGCACGATCTTGTGCACGGTGGCGAGGGTACCGATGGCGTGCAGGTCGGCCGGCTTTGGGCTGTCGAGGCGCGGATCGAGCTGCGCGGCGACAACGATGGAGCGATCTTCGCCGAGGGATTCGATGAGCTGGATGGAGCTTTCCCGGCCGACGGTGAGCGGCAGCACGGCATGGGGAAAGAGCACGGTGTCGCGAACGGGAAGGACGGGGATGCGGCGGGGTCCGGGGGCCGATTTGGGAGCGGATTCGGGGACGACGGGGTTGCTTTGATTCGACATTGAGTGTCCTTCTATCAAGTTTCCTACGTTAGACTACTCAAAAAAGGCAAAAGTTGCATATTCTGCATGGATAGGCTTTAGGGCCTGAGGGATGAGTGGAGTTACGCTCGAGGCGGGGGCAAAGTTCAGGCGGAGCCGGCTGAGCCCATGTAACCCATTTAATTTGAGATTTTTGCATCTCATCCGAGGGTCTCCTTTGTGCCCCACCGAGTCCCTTAGGGTTCATCGGCAATTCGGGCCTGCAGGTGAGGGCAGAGTGAAAGGACCTGGGTGTTCCTCCGCTCCCGGGCGGCGAGGTGCTTTTGCCGAAACCATGAGCGGGCATGGCGGCATGCCGCGCTATTCCGGCTGAGGCTCCAATTTGGCTTTTGGAGAATGGTTGTCAGCACTCCCGGTGTCCTTTTTGAGGGCCGACTCGATGTTTTCCCAGACTTCATCCGGGGGCTCGACATCGGGGAAGAGCTGGCGGGCAGCTTCCGCGATGGTTTGCAGATCGGCGAGGAAGGCGCGGCAGAGCTCGCAACTCTGCAAATGGGGGTGGTTGCCGGCGTCTTCACCGGAGCCGATCAGTTCGGGCAGATGGGCCTGAAATTCGGCGCAGGTCATGGTTTTCGCTTCCCTTGTCATAGCTCGGCCCCCTGGCGAGTTTGAGCACGAAGGGCTTCGCGGAGCTTCAAGCGCGCCTTATGCAATTGCGACTTACTGTTGCCGATCGAGCAATCGAGCATGGCAGCAATCTCATTATGCTCAAAACCCTCCACGTCGTGGAGGATAAAAATGAGGCGGTAGCCCGCGGGTAATTCGGCGACGGCGCGTTCGAGGGCGAGGCGGTCGATGGCGCCGGCGAGCATGAGGTCGGGGGCGCCGAAGCTGCGGCTGGGGCCATCGTCGGGGGTGGGCTCCATGGCTTCGTCGAGGGAGATGAGCGAGAGGCCTTTTTTGCGCAACTGCATGAGGACGACGTTGATGGCGAGGCGATGGAGCCAGGTGGAGAAGGCAGAATCGCCGCGAAAGGTGGCAATCTTGCGATGCAGTTGGAGGAAGGCCTCCTGGGTCAGGTCCTCGGCTTCAGCGGTGTTGCCCACCATGCGCAGGCACAGCGAGTAGATGCGGCGTTTGTGGAGCGAATAGAGTTGGGCGAAGGCCTGGTGATCTCCCTGCTGAGCGCGAGTCAAAACGATGTCCTCGGCATTCTTGCCGGAAGCTGCGTTCAGGGGGTGGGCGGAAGGAGGCGCCGAATTGCCCGTCTGGCCGTGCTTGATCTCAGCGGGCCGATTGCGACTCGATGTCTGTGTCTGGGGGGGTGGGTCAGGCATTGACTTCCTTCGTGATGGGTCGTGAAGATCGAATTGGCGAAAAGGGAAAGCATGGGAAGCGCTTCGCTTTGTGAATCCCCGTCATCGTAACCAACAGGGAACACTGAATTTGAGCGAGCGGCATCGCGTGGCTAGCCGGAGTTTGCCTTCGCTTCCTTCCTAGTTAGTATAAGGGGGAGCGTTTCTGGTTGGCCGAGTTGAACGAAATACATTGAAAATCGGATTGGTTCGAGGGTGGATTGGCGCCATTCATACCCCGGGTGGGAAACCATGCGGCGCACATTTGTCTCCGGATATGCATTCTCGTTCTAGGGCTGCCAAGGCGCGGGGAATGCGGCCCCGTGCCGCGGGCAGCATTCCACAATGCGCAGCGGATCAACCGGGAATTCAGCGACAGGAAACCGACAGATGGGTTCAATCTTGTTACGTGGGTTTCGAGCAGGGTCAAGGTGAACTCGAGGGCGCGCGCTGTCTGAAACGGGGCAGTGAAGAGGGGAAGTTTGCCGGCTGCGGGGCGCTCAAGAAATGGAAGCGCCACGCGGGCCGGATGGCGTTGTGCGCAGTTCTGCTGGCGGGCGCGGCGACGGCGGGACGGAGCCAGGCGCCTTCTTCGGCGGCGGTTTCGGCGAAGCCTGCAGCAAACGACGAACAGAATCCAGAAGCGGGGGCCGAAGGCGGCCTGCCCTGGGCGGGCATGCCGGTGCGGCACATTTTGTTTGAGGGAGTTTCGGCCGAACGTCTGTCGCCGCTGCCGGAACATCTGCGGCAGGCCGAAGGAGCGCCGCTCTCGGCGGGCGCCCTGAGGGCCAGTCTGCGCCAGCTTTACGCGACCGGTCTCTACGAGACGCTGGAGGCGGAGGGAGTGGCGGACCAGGGCGGCGTGGACCTGATTTATCGAGGAACGCCGACGATGTTTATCGGGACGGTTGGCGTGAATGGAGCGACGGGGGCGACCATGAACACGCAACTGGAGCGCGCCTCGCGGCTTGAGCCGGGGACGCGGCTGACGCAGGCCAAGATGGTTCGCGCCGGCGAGCAGATGCGGGCGACTCTCGAAGAGAACGGTTATCACCAATCGACCATCGCGCAGACGGTCACGCCACACGTGGGCCAGCAGCTGTCGGATATTTCGTTTCGCGTGGCGAGCGGGCCGCGCGCGCGGGTGGGCAAGATTACGGTGAGCGGCGATTCGGGGATGAATCTGGAAGAGTTCTGCCGCTATGCGCACCTGCACAGGGGAGCGGTCGATCACGATACGGTGAATCGCGCCCTGGACGGAGTTCTGAAGCACTATCAGGCGGAGAATCGCCTGGAAGCGGAGGTCAAGCTCGAGTCGGCGCAGTACAACCAGTCTGCCAAGGCGATGGACTACCAGTTTTCAGCCAATCGCGGGCCGGTGGTGAAGGTGGTGCTGGAGGGAGCAAGCCTTGAATCGGACCGGTTGAAGCATCTGGTACCGATTTATGAAGAAGGCAGCGTGGATGAAGACCTGTTGAACGAAGGGAACCGCAGGCTGCGCGACACGTTTCAGCGTCAAGGCTACTTCGATGTCAAGGTGGGCCACACGCTGGAGGCTGAGGGCAACCGGGCGGTCACGATCGAGTACAAGGTGCAACTGGGAGAGCGGCGCAGCCTGCAAAAAGTCTCGATCGAGGGAAACCGCTATTTTGACACGGCGACGCTGATGGACTTGCTGAGCATTCGCGCCGCCGACGTGCTGGACCGGCACGGGCTCTACAGCCAGGCGCTGGTGTCAGCCGATGTGAGCGCATTGGAAGGCGCGTACCAAAACAATGGCTTTTCGCAGGTGAAGGTGACGGTGGAAACCAGCACGCCGGAAAACGTGGAAGCGGAGAACCTGCCGGCGCCGGGCGGGGCATCGGCGAGGCCGGCGGCGATCGATCACAGCCAACCGCTTAAAGTGACGTACCACATCGCCGAGGGGCCGCAACTGCGGGTAGGGAAGCTGGAGCTGGAGGGCAATGAGCACATAGCGACGGGGACGCTGGAGAAGCTGCTGAATACCGCGCCGGGGCAGCCGCTATCGCCGCGCAACCTGGCGGGCGACCATGACACGCTGACCAACGAGTATTACAGCCGGGGCTACGATCATGTGGCGGTGACGGTGAGCCAGAAGGCGGAGAGCGACGATGCCCAAAAGATCGACGTGGTGTTTCATATCGAAGAAGGGGCGCAAGTTTTTGTGCGGGAGGTACTGCTGACGGGGCTGAACTATACGCGGCCGCAGACGGTGGCGCCGGCGATCACGGTGAAAGCGGGCGATCCGCTGAACCAGGATGCACTGGCGGATATGCAGCGGACGCTGTACGGATTATCGATCTTCAACGAAGTGGACACGGCGGTGGAGAATCCATCGGGCGCGGGAACGAACAAGACGGTTTTGCTGCAGCTGACGGAGGCGCGGCGCTGGGCGCTGACCTACGGATTCGGATTCGAGGCGCAGACCGGGCAGCCGCAGAACAACTGTTCGGGGGCGTTCGCGGCGGGAGTGGCGTGCAGTCCCAATGGGAAGACGGGAGTGAGCCCGCGGGTGCTGGCGGCGATCACGCGCAACGATGTTTTTGGCCGCGAGCAGTCGGCTTCGCTGACGGGCACCTACGGCCTGCTGGAGCAGAGCGTGGGGGTTTCATACCAGATTCCGCATTTTGAAGGCAATCGCAACTTCAGCTTCACCTTCTCAGGGGGCTACGCGAACAGCGAAGACGTGTCGACGTATGTTGCCTCGCGGCTGGAGGGGGCATTCCGGTTCACGGAGAACTTCAATCATCCGGGATCGTGGCTGTCGCGGGCCAACACGTTCGTGTATGAGCTGGATTTCAGGCGCGTGAAAGTGGCGGCGAGTTCGCTGCAGGTGTACCCCGGGGAGATTTCAGAGCTGTCGACAGCGACGCGAGTGGGAGGTCCGGCATTCACGTGGCTGCGCGACACGCGAGACGTGCCGATGGACGCGCGGCGCGGCACGTATACGAGCTTTCAGGAATTTTTCTCAAGCCGGTGGTTTGGCGCGGAGGCTGAGTTCAACCGCATCGACACATCGAATTCCAGTTATTACCCGTTCGACAAGGGGCGGTTCGTACTGGCGCGGAACACGCGATACGCGCAGGTGCGCGCGTTCGGCTCGGGGTCGAGCGCGATCATCCCGTTGCCGGAGCGATTGTATGCGGGCGGGGCCGTATCGCTGCGCGGGTTCTCGCAGAATGCGGCGGGGCCGCGCGACCCGGAGACCGGCTATCAGATTGGAGGCGCGGGCGCGTTGACGAACAGCACCGAACTGCGCCTGCCGCCGCCGACTTTGCCGTGGGTGGGCAACACGGTGAGCTTTGTGATTTTCCACGACATGGGCAATGTGTTTACGAATGCGGGCGATGCCTGGGCGAGCGCGCTGCGGGTGCGCCAGCCGGACAGCGGGGCGTGCAGGAGCTCGGTGGCGAATCCGGCCGAATACAACACTCCGGGGTATACGGGTTACGTTCCCACCGGGCCGTACACGTCGACGGGGCACCAGGGTCTGTGCAGCTTCAATGATTTTTCGCACGCGCTGGGCGCGGGCTTGCGCTACCACACGCCGGTGGGCCCGATCCGGTTCGATGTGAGCTACAACCTGAATCCGCCCATCTACCCGGTGAACATCAATTATTCGATTCCGACCGCAAAAGGGAGCGCGATTCCCGGATTTGCGACGGGGCCGTATCTAGGGCAGGGGCCGCACGTGCTTTTCTTCTTCAGCCTGGGGCAGGCGTTTTGATGGATATGCGCGCGCCAATCCGTGGAAAGACCGCACTGCGCCGGCTGGGCCTGGCGTGGCTGGCGCTGGCGGGCGTTTTCACGGCGGGGAGTGCCGCGGGCCAGGCTGCGCGGGGGAGCGCGCAGGGCGAGACGGCAACGCCGGTGGTACTGGACCGCGCCGTAGCGGTGGTGAACCGGCGCGTCATCCTGGAAAGCGACCTGGAGGACGAGATCAGGCTCTCGATTCTCGAGCCCAACCAGGGAGGAGAGCTGACGCCGCAGGCGGCGCTCGAGCAGCTGATCGGCCGCGACCTGATCGAGCAGCAGATCCGGCAGGAGGATCTGCAGGCGCTGGTGCCGACGCAGAAGGAGGTTGACGCGCGACTGGCCGAGCTGCGCAAGAACCTTCCGGAATGCGTCCGCGAGAACTGCGCGAGCGACGCGGGATGGGCGGCATTTCTGGCGGCGCATGGGCTGACGCCGCAGCGGGTCGAAGCCTATCTGCGCTATCGACTGGAAATCCTGGCCTTCATCGAGCAGAGATTCCGGCAGGGAATTCAGATTTCGCAGCAGCAGATCGATGGGTACTACAAGAACACGCTGCTGCCGCAATACAAGGCGGGCGAGACGCCGCCGCCGCTGGAACAGGTTGCGCCGCGCATCCAGGAGATTCTGCTGGAGCAGCAAGTGAACCAGTTATTCGACAACTGGTTGACCAATTTGCGCGAGCAGGGGGATGTGGAGGTGCTCGACCCCGCGCTGGCGACGGCGAAGGCGGAGAGCGGGCAGGAGAAAGGGAATCCATGATGGACGAAGGAAAGATTCCCGAACGGGAAGGAACCGGGGAGGCGAAGCAGACGCGGCGGGGCCTGCGCCCGCGCCTGCGCCGGTTTTTTCTGCGCCATCTTCCGCTGACGCTGGCCGGCGGCGTGGTGTTTTTGGCGCTGCTCGCGGTGGGGCTGTATTTCGCGGCCAGTTCAACGGCATTTGAGAATCACGTGCGCAAACGGCTGATTGCTGAGATCGAGAACGCCACCGGGGGGCGGGCAGAGATCGCGTCGTTCCACTGGCGGCTGCTCGATCTGGACGCGGAGGCGCGGGGGATCGTGATTCACGGACTGGAAGATCCTGGCGAGGCGCCCTATGCGCGGATCGATGCGTTACGGGCGCGGGTGAGCATCCTGGGAGTGCTGAGCCCGAGCGTGAGGCTGCGCGATCTTGAGATCATCCATCCGCAACTGCACCTGATTGTTTATGCCGACGGATCGAGCAACCAGCCGCAGCCGCGCCGGCGAGGACGGCCGGGCAAGCCGGTTCTGCAAAGGCTTTTCAATCTTGAAGCGGGCCACGTGGCGGTGGAAGACGGAGCGGTGGATTACGACAATCGCGCGGCGGCATTCGACTTCCAGAACCGTTATGCGCCGCTGAATTTCGAAGCCACCGGGGTTTCGGTGGCGATGCAGTACGTTCCGGCGTCGAGCGACGAAGCCGAGCACTACCACATTGCGATGGGGGCCGGAAATGTGAGCCTGCAACGGACGGTGCGGCGCAGGGGCCCGGCGCAGGTGGAAGGCAAGATGGAGGCAAGCGTCGACCTGGAACCGGCGCGAGTGATGCTGCGCAGCCTGCGCATCACCGCGCATGGCGAAGGCGAAGAGGAGCGCGAGCTGGAGGTTTCAGGGGCGCTCGAAGATTTCAACCATCCGCGCTGGCAGGCCAAGGCGGATGGGGATCTGGATATGCGACTGCTCGACGCGGTGACCGGGTATCCCGATGCACCGGAGGGAATCGCGCATCTGGATCTGACGGCAGCGGGCCAGGGTGGAGGATTTCATCTGGACGGGGCGGTGCACATCACGGGCGGCGCTTATATCGGCACGGGCGTAACGGCGAAGGGGGTGACGCTGGAGGCAAAGATTCACGCCGATGAGAAGCGGCTGCAGATCGAGCAGATTGTGGCGCGGCTCCGCCAGGGCGGGGAGATTGCGGGCGCAGTCGATCTGCAACCGTGGCTGCCGGCGGTACCCGCGGCAAGTTTCGAGCCGGCGGGGATCAGCGCGGAGGAGCGGCGCGCCACGCGCAATGTGCTGATCGAGCCGGTGCCGATTTCGATTCCCGTGAACGGCAAAGTGACTGCGGACTTCAAGGATGTGGCGGTGGATACGATTCTCGACATGGTGGCGTCGCCGCCGTATCAGCGGCTGGGCATTGCCGCGCAGATCAGCGGACCGGCGTCGGCTACGTGGGCCTACGGCCAGGCCAGCAACGTTGCGGTGACGACGCGATTCGAATTGACGGCGCCGCCGCAGGCGATGGTGGGTGAAGCGCCGGCGAGCGGGGCGATCGATGCCACCTATACGCAGCGCAACGGAGGAGTCGAGTTGCGCAAGTTCGAGCTGCATCTTCCGTCGAGCGACGTGGAGGCGCGGGGTTCGCTGGGCGCTTACCCG
>Ga0335074_10009221_pt1 | contig 13763 bp, 14 predicted proteins | sample Lox_Sample_23_FD_206715 | JGI IMG/M metagenome (GOLD analysis project Ga0335074, IMG submission 206715) | Soil microbial communities from Loxahatchee National Wildlife Refuge, Florida, United States - Lox_Sample_2.3 | ecosystem: Environmental > Terrestrial > Soil > Wetlands | place: USA...
CCGGGCTGCCCGCCCGCCGGGCGGCAGCCAGGCCACGGCCAGCCAGCGCTCCCGCAGCCGCACCGGAGGAAGCATGTTCGCGGGCTTCATGATGAACACCTGGGCGGTGGCCACGATCGTCGCCCCGGTCGCCGGAGTGGTCGGGTTCTTCGTGGTGCTGCGCGGCTCGGCATTCCCCGCCCACGCCATCCCCAAGGGGGCATTCGCGGGCGCCGCGGGCGCCGCCCTGATCGGCATCAGCACGCTGCTCGGCCTGGCCGTCTTCTCGCTGCTGGGCGCGCTCGGCATCGGCGTCCTGGGGCAGCGCGCCCGCCGTGACGTCGCGACCGCGCTCGCGCTGGTCATGATGCTGGCCCTGGGCGCGGCGTTCCTGTCCCGGACCACCGAGTACGAGCCGGAGATCTACTCCCTCCTGTTCGGCGAGGTCCTGGGGGTTAGCAGCACCGAACTCCTGCCCGTCGCCGGGCTCGGTGCCGCCTGCATCGCGGCCGTCCTCTTCCTGTACCGGCCGCTCATGCTCTCCTCCTCCGTCCCCGACGTAGCAGAAGCCAAGGGCATCCGCGGCCAGCACATCGAGATCTGCTTCCTCATCGTCGTCGCCCTGGCCACCGCGATGACCGTGCCCGTGGTCGGCGCCCTGCTGATCTTCAGCCTGATGATCGGCCCCCCGGCCGCCGCCAGGTCCTTCACCAGCAGGCCCGTTCTGGCCATGGCCCTGTCGGTGGTCATCGCCCTGGTCACCGTGTGGGTAGCGATCGCCGCGTCCTACCTGTACAACTGGCCCATCGGGTTCTTCGTCGGCGCCCTCGGCGCAGTCGCCTACGGTGCCGGCCGTGGCTGGGCGGCCTGGCGCGGCACCCGCCGCGCCGGGGCCGCCTCGGTGGCCATGCCCGCAGTCCCGCCGACCACGGCCCGCGCCTGACCCCGATACGTTCTATCGGTGGAAGATTCCCGAAGGGTGACCGTGCGCCCGCTCACGAGCCGGGACCTCAGCGAGTTCCTCGGCCTGGTCGCGGCCAGCGCCGAGCTGCACCACCCCTGGATGTCCCTGCCGACCACGCCGCAGGAATTCCAGGCCTACCTTGAACGATACGAGCGGTCAGACTCGGGCGAAGAGTCGCTGCTGATCTGCGTGCATGACACCGGGGCCATCGTCGGCCTGGCCAATATCAGCAATATCGTCCGCGGGCGCTTCCAGAACGGCTCCCTCTCCTACGCGGCCTTCGCTCCCACCGCTGGCCAGGGCTATATGTCTGAGGGCCTCGCCCTGGTCCTGCGGCACGCCTTCCAGCAGCTGCGGCTGCACCGGCTGGAAGCCAACATCCAGCCCGGCAATCATGCCTCCCTGAAGCTGGTCCAGCGGCTCGGCTTCCGCCGGGAGGGCTACTCGCCCGACATGCTGTTCATCGACGGCGCCTGGAGAGACCACGAACGGTGGGCCATCACCAGCAGCATGATCGATATCGCCGCGCCGGACCCGCATCCGACCCTGCCCGCCCGCTGAGCCGGGTCTCGGGGTGCTTGCCGTACCCGGCGCGCTCATCCTGGCAGTGGTTGCTCTTTGGGTCTCGCTGCATGCCCTGGGAGGCTGATAGCCGTGAAAGTGATCGCCTGGATCGCCGAGGACACCTGGCCCGCCTGCGTCGACGCCGTCCGCGACCACGCACCCCGGTCAGCTGAGGTCGTCTTGCTGCACGTCAGCGGGACCGATGCGCCCGCTGCGGCGCACGGCGCCTACGCCGGGCTCCTCGGCCGCGGCCACCCCGAGCGTGACCCTGGCATGCGGATCGAGGAACTGGCGGCCGCCTCCGCTGTGCAGATCCTCCAGGCCGCCGCCGCGCGGCTGGGCATGCCCTGCACCCAGCTGCAGCGGACCGGACGGATCGAGCGGGAAGTAGTCGCCGCCGCTGCGGGCGCAGGCCTGCTGGTTGTCGCCCGCGACGGCGACCGGAGCCGGCTCGGCCCGAAGAGCCTCAGCCCGGTCAGCCGCTTCATCGTCGACCACGCCCCGTGCCCGGTGCTGCTCATCTGGCCAGAACCCGCGCCGCCCACTGCCAGCATCCCACCCCCGCCCCGTCCAGGCAGGCACTGAACACCGGCGCCACCTCACGAGTCCGCACTAAGGAATGTTCAGCCTTAGACGGCGCAGTGGGCGTATGACTGTATTGTCATTGACCGAGACAACATACGGACCTGCAGCCCTCAACGCCATCCGAAAGATGGCAGTCTCGTTCCCGAGAAAATGACTGATCATCGTCGGGCCATCGACGTCCCGGCGCGCGAGACCGAATGCTCGCGCCGCAACGCGATCCCCGTTGTTAGCAGCATCCTCGACCCACTGGGTATCGTTGATTTTTTGGGATAGCTCTTTGCCATAACGCTCGTCCATAGTTTCAAGCACCCAGCCCGCAGCACGAAGGGCATCAGGCACAACAAATGATCCTAGGCCACGGTCGAGAAAGAACTGTAAAGCTGCATCAACTCGGCCCTCCGGCACGACGCTACGCTGCCAGTTCGAGCAAGGCCGTAATCTCGGATGCTCGCAGACCATAGTCAGCCGCAACCGTTTTTGACGACTCACCTGCGCGTATCCGGCTCAGGACGTCAGTGACAGCTATGCCGCGGCGGGCTAGAGTCGGCTGCCCACCATTCATGAACGGATCCACTGTCACACCCACCTTGCCCTGGCCGACATCGATCACCCGCGCCCAGCCATCGCCGTAGGTAACTCGACGGAGATAGTCCTGGACAATGCGTCTGAACACTAGTTGTCCATTGCGAACTACCACCAGGTCGCCGACAGCCTCCCTTGCGGCCTGATCATTGGTTTGCTGGCCGTAGTCCCATAGGACCTCCGCACCGTCAGTCCGGAGGCGCTCACTGGCGAGAGCTTGAATGACACCCATTTGCTCCTCAAGCCTGCGCAATGCCGGCCGGATCCGCTGCATGGGAACGCCCGCCTGACGGAACGCGGCAAGGACATACGCCTCGGCAAGGCCAACAAACGGGATCGTCGCGCCTCGCGGAGTTCGCGGCTCGGTTACGGTAATCAGGCCTTCATGGTGTGTTGGCGTGGCCGTCTGGGCGTAAGGCGTCTGTGTCAGCCCGATAGAGGCATGACTGTCGGCGGGTGTTGGCTGTGCCCGGGGCGCTGGTGCGGCCCAGTCGCGCAAGGTGCTGGCCGGGACACGGATAATCCGGGCCGCCTCCGCTCTCTGATAGAGGGGCATCGTGTAATGCGCGTCAATCAGCAACGCGGGTAGCGAGTCTTTGGAGCCACCGCGCATTACACCTCGGCTTTCCGGCATGGTGCTACCGTAACTATTGCGGTTGCGGCACGATCCCATAACCCCACACTGCTAGCGAACCACACGGTTGCGCTAGCCAACGTCGGGCCACGCCGGGGAGACCGTCGATGCTTCCTTCTCGACTGAGCCGATGTTGGGCTGGCTGCCGTCTTCCCGGCACAGTATCTTCTCAGGCTGCTGGTCATCGCGAAACGCTGCGCGTTTGCGGTCCCGAGACACCATCCCGAATCCGCAATACGACCCGTCGACCCCGGCACGAGTGCTCCCTCCGGACTCCTTGCTGACATGGCAAGTGTCGCGCGAGCATCTGACAGAACCCCGGGCCGGCTAGACCGTCATCACCGTCTCCCGACGCCGCCACAACGGCAGCCAGCACCGGCCCACAGATCAGCCGCATCCGGGCGCTGCACCGGGGTCAGGGAAGCGCACGCGCTGGCATGACTGGACTCGTAGAGGGCCACTAAGCCTGCGGTGTCGCTGGCGGCCATATGGCGCTTAGCACGCGGTCCGGCCAGTCGTCGGGTATGCCGGCGATGGTGACGTAGCGGCCGTAGAAGGAGCCGATGAGCATGCTGGTGAGCGCGTCGAGGTCAGCAGACTCCGGAAGGTCGCCGGCCGCCAGCGCCTGCCGGAGCAGCGCCCGCCGCGGCTCGACGAGGCGGGTCTTGAAGAGCTGGAGCAGTTCGGGGTGGCGTTCCTCTTCGGCGAGCAGCGAGCCGAGGATGGCCAGCGCGGGGATGGCGCGCAGGTTGCGGTGGAAGTTCTCCAGGATCGCCAGGGCGTGGGCGCGCGGGGTCGGGCCATCGGCGGGCGGTTCCTCGACCCGTAGCGAGCCGATCACCGCGGCGGCCAGTTCCGCCTTGTTCCGGTACCGGCGCCGGAGGCTGGGCACGGTGGTGCCCGCGGCGGCGGCCACGGACTCCAGCGACATGCGCGCGTAGCCGGACTCGCCGAGCTGGCGGGCGGCGGCGGACAGGATCGCCCAGTCCAGCGCCGGGTTCCTCGGCCGTCCGGCCTTCGTTCGCGAGTTGCTCATTATATTGCGATAGCCTATCGTAATGTAATTCGCCGAGGGAAGGGATCACCATGACCGAGTCGTTGCCGGCGACCGCCGTCGTCCGTGTCTCGCGCGGTAGCTTCGACCCGGGCCGGTTCGCCGAGGTCGACGCAGTGAACAAGAAGGTCTCGGAGTACCTGGTCCCGGCCATCAGCCTGCTGCCGGGACTCATTCACTGGTACGCAGGCGTCTCGCGGGAGGGCTCGATCGTCAACGTCAGCGTCTGGGACTCCGACGAGCATGCGGCCCAGATGGGCCGGCTGACGGAGATGACCGTCGACGCACGCGGGGAGATGGACGCGGTCGGCGTGACGTTCATCCCGATCGTCAACTACCCGGTCAACTGGACCATCTGACCCGATGTGGCAACCCGGGGCCATTATGCAGTGCGAGGCAGACCTGCCCGGCCAGGAACACACGCCAGGCAGCGAGCGTGCGTCCCAGGCCGGTCGGCTCGTGGTGGATGCCCGGCAGGCTATTTTACGAAATACCAGTTCTCCGGGTTGATGCTGACCGTCGAACTCTGCGGCAGGGCGCCCTTCAGGTTGTCGGCGATCTCGGTCAGCTGGAAAGCGGCGTTCGGCGCCCAGATCTCCGGAAGCTGCGGGGCCAGGTAGTTCTGCCAGGTGTACATGTACTGCAGATTGCCGCTGGTCAGCGTCTTGTCGATCATCGCGTCATCGGCCTGGCTGCAGTATCCGCCGATGTTGGCGACCGCGTTGCACATGAACAGCGTGTCGCCGGTCGGCAGGTAGTCCGGCGCGAACGTCCAGCCGAGGCCGTAGTAGGCCATGTCCCAGTTGCACGGGATATGGCCCTGCACGCAGTTGCCGCCCGCGCCTACTTCCTGGGCCGGCTTCGGCTCCAGGTTCAGCTTGATGCCGAGCTGCGCCGCGTTCGACTGCAGCTGCTCCATCATCGACGTGATCCAGGACACCCCGCTCGCGTACGGGAAGACGAAGCTCAAGGTCTTGCCCGCGGCGATCCCGGGCCCGCACTTGGCCGGATCGGCACAGCTGCTGACTCCGCCGGGGACGACCTTCCAGCCGTGACTGGTCAGCAACGCCTTGGCCTTAGCGATACTGAACGGGAACGGGCCGATACCGGAAGCGGTCTGCGCCTTGCCTTCGGCCGACAGGAACTGGGTCGCCGGGGTGCTGCCCACCGGGCCGACCGTGGGCACGCCGTAGCCGCGCAGCGGGCCCTTGATCACCGCCTCCTGGTTGGTCAGGTAGGCCATGGCCTGCCGGAAGTACAGCTGCTTCAGGATGGGGGCGTTGCCGGTGCTGCTGTCCTCGTTGACCGAGTAGTAGTCGATCCCCCACGCGTACAGCGGCGACAGGGTGTAGCCGTGCAGCGGGTTGGCGCCGACGGCGGCGCCGGCCGGCTTGTCCGGGGCGTCCTGCGGGGGCAGGTACCCGTAGTCGATCTTGGTGCTGGAGCTCGGCGACTGCAGCACGTCATACTCGGCCGCGTCAGTGGTGAACGGCACTTCCTCGAACGCCGCCAGCTTCGGCTTGATTGGGCCCGAGTACTTCTTGTTCGGCACGAACGTCATGTGCCCGTCGGAGCTGAACGCGCTGAGCTTCCACGGCCCGTCCACGATCGACCACAGCGGCGAACCCACGTAGGTCGACATGTCCTGGGACTGCTTGTTCAGGTAGTTGTAGACCGCGGCGCAGTCGCTGATCGTGGTGGCGCAGTCGCTCGGCCCGCTGGCCGTACGGTCCCAGGCCAGTGGCATCGGGGTGATCTGGCTCAGCTCGTTGTACTCGAACCATGTGGGGTTGTACGGCTTGTCCATCACCATGGTCAGCTCGGTGGGGCTGACCACCGTGATGTCCTTCACGTTCTGCGGGAACCCGGTACCCAGCCCCCAGTCCTGCGGCACGGCCAGCATCATGTTCAGCCAGAACATCACGTCCTGGGCGGTCACCTGGGTGCCGTTGGACCACATGTAGTGCTTGAGGTTGATCGTGACCTTGGCACCGCTGAAGGTCGCCGGGCTGGCCAGGCTCAGCGAGGTGTTCAGCGTGGGCTGCGCCCCGGTGCCGAACCAGTACAGCGGCCGGTACATCAGCCACTGCAGATCGTAAGCGTTGGCGACGCTCTCGTAGGTGCTGTTCACGAACGGGAAGACATAGTTCGGCGGGCTCGACGGGAACTCCGCCATCACGGCCGTACCGCCCTTGAGTGGCGGGCCGGACGGCCCGCCGCTGCCGGTGCTGCTGCTGCAAGCACCCGCGGCCAGGCCCACCGCTATCACGCCCGCACCCGCCGCGAGCATCCTGCCCCGCAGCCTGAACCTGCCCTTCCGCTCTCGGAGCGGCCCCATACTTGCGCCTCCTTGGCTCGCCGAACCCGTTCGGCACCGCTGGCCGGGCGTGCTCCGGCAGAGAAGGACGCCAGACAATCGCGGTGGTCCGCGGGTACCGGTCATCCGGTCTCGCGCTGTCTCATTGGCGGGGTGCTGACCTCGACCGCGTCCCCGCGTGCTGGTCGCTCCCGGCCCGGGCCGCCAGCGACCAGCGCGACAAACGTTACCCTTCTGGGCAAATATAGACCGTTCTACCGAAATGATCAAGAGACAGGGCGCGACCCCCTGATCAGGGCTATCCGGACTCGGCGTTTCCGTCCGGCATCACATCGGCCAGGTAGCCAGCCAGATCCGGGGTCTGGCGCGCGAGGACGTGCCGGATCCATGCTGAGCGCTCATGGCCGAGCGGGGCGAGTTCCCACACGCAACCTATCCACCGCTGGTCGAGCAGCGTGAAGTGCTCCGGGTTCTCATCCGCACAGCCGAGCTCAGGAAGGCCCGCCGCGGCCGCCCGGCATTCCACCACGTTGACCCAGGTCCAGCTGTAGGCGACCAGGTACGCCGGAACGCCCTGTCCCTTGAACAGCACCGCCCACCCGGCGGGCGGCGTCACCTCATCGGGTTCGGGCAGCAGCCGCGGAAGAAACTGATAGGCCGCGTCCTGGATGCCGCCAGCGATCACGCCTGCTTCGGCGCTGACGTGGTACCGCTTCACCCGGCGGCCCGCGCACTCGATCACGCCTTGAGTGCTCAAATACATTTCGGCGACTGCCATGACCAACCTCACTCAGCGCGATGTATTCAGGCATGAAAGTGCAGGACAACGGGCACGTTCATAAATTTCACCAATCCCTGAGTACAGCCTGAACCGCTACCCGGGCCAGCCATATCCGGTCAGCTTTGTCGAGGCGCACCCGAGCAGGCGCCCGGCGCGTGCTGGTGCGATTTCTGGGCCGCTGCGGCGCGTGGCCGGATCTGTCTGGCCCGGCGGGAGGCACCGGCGCGATACTGCGGGTGATGGGTGATGTCTATGGCTCGACGCTGGCCGGCGTCTACTGCCGCTCGGCGAGTTGCTGTCCGCGATTCAGCGATGAGGACCGCTATCCGCTGGCCGCAACGGCCGAGGCCGCTGGAATGCGGGCGTGCCGGGACTGCCGTCCGTACCGGTTTCCTGCGGCGCTGGCCCGGGACCGGAACGCGCCAGAGCTTGTGTGCCGCGGGGTCCGGCTGATTGTGGACGGGGCGCTGGATGAGGGGACCGAGGCCTCGCTGGCGGCGAGGCTTGGGATGTCAGGCCGGCACCTGCGCCGCATGTTCACGGCCTGTGTTGGTGTCACTCCAGATGCTCTTGCCCGGTCGTGCCGGGCACACTTCGCGCGCAGGCTGCTGGACGACACCGACCTTTCAGTCACGGAGGTGGCGTTCGCCGCCGGGTATGGCAGTGCCCGGCAGTTCAACCGGGAGTTCAAGAGGATCTTCGGTAGCACTCCGAGCCGGCTGCGGGCCGCCAGCCGGTCCTCCTCCCGGCGGCCGGGGCCCGATAGCGGTCTCACGCTGCGGCTGTGGTTCACCGGCCCGCTGGACTGGGACGGCCTGGCCACGTTCCTGGCCGCCCGGGCGGTGCCCGGGGTGGAGCAGGTGGACGGTCCGATCTACCGGCGAACCATCATGGTGGACGGCGACCCAGGTGTCCTGGAGCTGGGCCCGGGCGGCCGCGACTACCTGAACCTGCGGGTCTGCCTGCCGCGCTGGGAGAGCCTGATGCACGTGGTCGCCCAGGCCCGCAAGATCGCTGGCCTGGATGACGACCCGGCCGCCCCGGCCCGGCTGCTGGACGCCGACCCGGTGATCGGCCCGTTGCTGGGGGCGCGGCCGGGCATCCGGGTGCCCGGTTGCTGGGACCCTTTCGAGGTCGGTGTCGCCGCCATCATCGAACAGCAGGCGGCCTCGCCCGCATCGCGGCCAGTCATGCAACGCCTCGTTACCGGGCTGGGCCGCCAGGTCCCGGGACTGGAGCCATTCGGTCTCACCCACGCCTTTCCCGACCCCGGCGTCCTGGCCGGCGCCCGCAGCAGCCTTCAGGCCGCCGGCCTGACCAGCGCCCAGGCCCAGACCGTGACCTCATTCGCATCCGCCGTCAGCCAAGGCATCATCCGGCTCGACGCCAGCATGACATCCGCACAGCTGACCACCTCCATCGCCACGATTCCCGGCATCACCGCCAGCACGGCCGAGTACCTCGCACTGCGGATGGGCGAGCTCAACGCCTTCCCGGCCGACGACCCAGCCCTGCAGCACTCACTCAGTCAGCTCACCACCACACCAAACACACCATCCAGCCACAACTGGCAGCCGCTGCGCTCCTACGCAGCCGCTCACCTATGGGCAGCCATCCCGTCTGAGCACAGGTCGGTGTTCTCGGGTCGGTGACCCGGCTGGAGACCACCGACAGCCCGTGCCACAGCCCCGGGATGGCGATGACGGCGACAGCCGCGGGTCAGCCATTCATTTCACTCAAGCAATCTTCTCGGCCGCCGATGACCGGATGACCGAATCTCGCCGTGCAGCCAGATGATGCTGCAGTTCTCTATGGCGGAACTGATATGCAGCACCAGCTTGCCGGAGAACACCATGTTCTGCGTGGGCGTCATCAAGGAAAGTCATGAAACGCCACGGGAGCAGACCTGATGCTGCGAGCCACCATCGTGCTATCGCGAATTGTCCCCACATTGCCTGTATAAATCCGAATGTGAGTCCAAGGACGATCAGATTCGTAATCCCGACCGCCAACCCATAGCGCAATCCATTCGGATGCCCGGCGGAGGCGGGGCTGAGTCCGGTTGCGACTCCCAGTCCTGCCCCTAGCCCGAGCCCAAATACGAGTGAACTTACCAGGAAGGCAGTGCGATCGTGGCGCAGCACAACCTGAGGGCTAGTCTCCTCGGTCAGATCGGTTGCCACGGCCAGCCCTATCCAGCCGATAAGGCCGCCTGCGAAGCCAATGCCAACACCGGCAACCCAGCCCGCCTGAATCCACACAACAAGACCAAGCAGCACAGCGCTAATGCTAGCGCAGCCAAACCAAGCCAGTGACCAGCGCAATTTCCGCGCCGGAGTGTTCCGGCCCGCCAGCTCGATGAAGCACAGAACAGCAAAGCCGCAGCCGAGCCCGTTGATAGGATGTGATCCAAAACCGATGTCACTCCTGAGCGTCTCGAAGATATGAGCCCGCTCATAGAAAGCAACCGTGGCGCCGCCCGCGAGACCGCCCGCGAGACCTGGTATGAAGCGACTCATCGACGCAACGGCGATTCCTATCGCCAATCCGCTCGATAGAACCGCGCTTATGTCATAGGGTTTAAGGCCAGAACCGAGAACAGCGATCGACATAACCGCCGCGATAGCCCCGCCGAGGAAACCACCTGCGAGCCCGCGCGTAAGAGTGGCCTTACCAACCCGGACCAATCTTCGGGTGGCCAGGCCTACCAGAAGTCCTGATATGACACCAAATCCTAATCCTAAGAATGGATACCATGCGCCGGCGACTCCCAATGCCAAGCTCGCTGTCACGCTGGCCAGGTGCTTGGGAGCCGCTCTCGGCAGACTCCACCATTCAATATCTGTGGTCTCTTCGTCCTCGAGGCGCCCGGCCAGGAATACGAACCACTGCTCGGCTTTGTCAACTGTCCAGGCAGGTTCGCTGCCTGGCAAATGCCGATATGCGGCCGGGATGAAAGCGTCGAACAGAAGGCGCTCGACGGACTCCTTATCGGCCAGCTCAGGGCTGCACAACTCGGCTGGATCTGGCAGGTCTGCGGCCTGTTCGCCAGGACGGGGGTTGTAAATGGCCCGGGCTAGCCCGACCATAAGCGGCGTGGTCAGCGCCTGTGCGACGGGCGCACGCGTGCCGAGAACAGCCACGACGGGATCCCAGCGGGCCGTTGCCACGGGGCCAGCCGCATCGTTCTGCAAATAGGTGGAGACGTCAGCCGCCCGGAGTGGACACAGCTGGACCGTCGCCGCCCGCAAGATCGCTGCGGGGCCCTGCTCTGGCCGGACGGCCGTCCGGTAAGACTCGGTGCGGCAGGTCAGCACGAGCTGCTCGCCGGGCCCCAGGGCGTCATTGATTCGGGCGAGCGCTGTCCCGCGGACCCTGTCGGGGATCTCGTCCAGACCGTCCAGGATCGGCAGGATAAGTCGCGCCCGTAACAGTGCCTCGATCCGGTTGCCCTCTCCGGAGCCGGAAGGCGCAATCGCGGCCAGGCCCGGATAGTCGATGACCAACTGGCCAGCCAGCCAGTCATGTAATTCCTGCTCCTCAGGATTCCATGATGCCAGCGCCACCAGTATCGGGACCGGGCCACCGCTCACGCGGCAGGCCAGCAGGTCCAGGACTAGGCGGACCATCAGCATCGTCTTTCCCGCACCCGGCGCTCCAAGCACGACCAGCCGACGATTAGGCACCCGCGCTAGCACGTCCACCAGCGCGCGGTCCTCTCCGGCCAGCTCATCCGGGCCAGCAGCCCAGGTATCCAGCTCAGCTGAAGGCCAGCCAGCGCCGCTACTAGCCTGCTTCTCCAGCACATCCCAGCCCACGGTCAACGACGCATCCACCGCACTCCAGGACACAGGCAGCGGGTAGGGCTCATTCAACCGGCGGCGCGCAGCCTCCTCTCGCCACTGAACCTCCACCGCCTTGGCGAGCTGGTCGGCCACGCCTGGCAGGGCAAGCTCAGCCTTCCGTCGCACGGCCAGCCACGCAAGGTACACCAAAGGTAACCCTGTGAGTATCGCCACCGCGGTCGCCGCCACGCCGTTGTAACTGCTGGCGAGCACGATCGATATTGCAGCGGTCCCGCACAACAGCCCCAGGGTCACCACGCCAATACCGGGCCGTCGGTCGTTACTGACTAAACGTTTCCAGGCGCGCCTTCGCTTCGCATCAACCATGACTGCAGACTGCCACATCTCGCGGCATCGAAGTCGCTATATACGTACGTATCGATACTCACGGATCTTACACTAAGCCCTTTTTATTACTAGGCTATGCCAAAACTGCCAGGATGACCTTCGGGCTCAAAGTTGCACAAGCAGGCGCAGATCGCGTCTCTTCGCCGACTGGTTGTTGCGCAGACGCGCGCGAGGCGTGCCGTGCACAACATCGTTTGCACGGGACTGGCCGTGGCACGTGAGCCGTCATGGGTGGCATGGTTCGTTGACGGGATGGACGATGCATTCCGCTCTTTCCAGGGCCATCATCAGGTCGTCTCGTGTGTCCTCGTCGGGGTGAAATCATGTCGAGCGAGCCAAGAATGATTTGTGCTCCCCGGCTGGCCGCCTGTATGAGTAGCCGTCGGCGCCCCGATCAGGTTGACCAGGAACACCAGCGCCAGCCGGTCCACACCCCGGATCACCCCGATCAGCGTCGGCAGCAAATACACCACGACGAGCGCCACGAACACGAAAATCCAGAACGCATAACTGTTCGCTAAGCCCTGCATGAGCCCATTCTCCTCGTTTCAGCTCCCTCACGCCCCTTACCCGCAGACGAGAGTGCGCCGTCAGGCGCAGAACATCCATTCTGGATCGGCCTGCCGCGCCGGGCAGCTCACCACATGCGTCGCGCTCGGTGGCTGTTGTCGCCGCCAGTTGACGAGCCGTATCCGCCGTTCGTTCGGCACGGCTGCCTCCAGGCCATCGGGTGAGTGGCGGCGCCCGAGAAGAATCCTTCTGTTCCACCAAGCGGGGCCCGTCGACAGCGGGCGGTGCGCCGAAGGTGATTTCTGTCGTGCCTGGGCCTGGGGTTATCGGAGGCCAGGACCGCTACCGGCCAGCCGCCTTCGCTCGGTGGCCGCCACGGCCTCCCGGAAAGCCTGATCCTCGAACGCATTCATCGACGACCGGTCGATCGGCTCGATGCCCTCAAGCTCGGCCAGCACCGACGGCAGGGTAGGTCCGTTGAAGCCGTACTGAACGCCTACGGTCGACAGCACTATCGGCATGCCGAACGCCCTGGCGGTGCTGGCCAGCAGCCGGACAGGCGTCTCGACCAGGTCGGCGCGCGTTTCCGAGCGGATGATCTCGAACATCTCATCCATGACAGTCTCTCCCTTCGCATCATCTGTAGGTCTTGCGATCAACCGATGCTGGCGAGGGCCTGATCGTCGAGTTTGACGGCGGTAGCTGCCAGGTTTTCCCGTGCATGTGCGAGCGAGGAGGTGCCCGGGATGAGCAATACGTTCGGGGACCGCTGCAGCAGCCAGGCAAGTGCCACCTGTGCTGGCGTGATGCCGAGGCGCGTGGCGCTGGTCACGACGGCCGGCGCGGTCAGCACTGTGTTCTCGATGGCGAAGACCGAGCCCAGTGGGAAGAACGGAACGTAGGGGACGCCGTCGGCAGCGCAGGAGTCGAACAGCCTTTGGTCTGACCGGTCAGCCAGGTTGTAGCCGTTCTGCACGCAGGCGATCTCGGTGACCTTCCTCGCCGACTGGTACTGCTCAAGGGTCACGTTGCTCAGGCCGATCGCTCCGACCAGGCCCTCGTCACGCATGGCGACCATGGCCGCTACCTGTTCGTCGAACGGCACACCGGACTCGGCATGGCGCCGAAGGTTCATCACCGGCACCTGATCGAGCTCGAGCGACGTCAGGTTGGCCAATACGCCCTCGCGCAGCTCTTCGGGACGCTGGGCGTCGTGCAAGCCGCCCCCTCCGTCGCGCTGGGCTCCCACTTTCGAAACCAGCACCAGATCGTCGGGGTAAGGGTGCTGACGAGGCGTACGGCGGCAACGCCGCGCTGCGCACGTGGCTGGAAGAGCAGCGCCTGCCGTACGTGATGGCTGTCTCCTGCGACGCCATGATCTGCGCGGCGGCCGGGAACAAGCGCGCGGGCAAGCTGGCCGCCCTCGTGCCCCGCGCGGGGTGGCAGCGGCTGAGCTGCGCCGACGGATCCAAGGGGCCCCGCCTGTACGACTGGGCGCTCATCGCCACGAAGTCCCCGCGGCACCACCTGCTCGTGCGCCGGTCACTGACGCCCGGCGAGAAGGGCGAGCTGGAGCTGGCGTTCTTCCGCTGCTGGTCGC
>Ga0335074_10009222_pt1 | contig 13763 bp, 11 predicted proteins | sample Lox_Sample_23_FD_206715 | JGI IMG/M metagenome (GOLD analysis project Ga0335074, IMG submission 206715) | Soil microbial communities from Loxahatchee National Wildlife Refuge, Florida, United States - Lox_Sample_2.3 | ecosystem: Environmental > Terrestrial > Soil > Wetlands | place: USA...
CCATATCTGGCGACCATCGGAAATCCAGCGTTCTTCTACTTTGTTTGCCGCGAAACCGTCAATTCCAATGCAACGCTCCACGCGCGCATGATCTTCTACAACGGCGAAGATCCCGCCACCGGTTCTGCCGCGGGATGCTGCACCGCCTGGGCGGTGAAGTATGGCGTGCTGGCGCCCGAATCGCAGGGCCTGATCGAACAAGGATTGGAAACGCGGCGTCCAAGTTTGATTCACGTGCGCGCAGCGAAATCGGGAGAGACGATTACGAATGTGCGCGTCGGAGGTAACGTGGTGCAGGTGATTAACGGAGAAGTTACGATGTGACTTTTCTGAGGATATCCTGTGTGCCTCGAAAAGCCGCATCCAGAAAGGCTTTCGCAAGACTCGACAAAGTGGAGATCACCACGCGCGGTGCGGTTTCCGATGCGGCGCGTCTGCCAAAAATTTTCTGCACATTTGATCTTCGCAATACTTGTTTCGCGACCGCGACGGTCGTACTATCCGGAACGCGCTACTCTCTGGCGTCCAAGAAAAATAACTCGGTGACACCGCTCGCGTCCGGTTTTCCTGGTTTGCCCGGACGTGGCTGCGCCCAGATTTCCAGAGAATGCGGTGAGGGTCAATGAAACCGAAACGTACAATTCTCTGCGTCGACGACGACGAACGCTCTCTCTCCGTTCGTAAAGTCTTACTCGAGACACGCGGCTATCGCGTGCTTCCTTGCTCCGATCCTGAATGCGCCGTTGAAATCATGAAACACGGCGGCGTCGACCTGGTGCTGTCCGACCTGATGATGCCCAAGCTCAGCGGTGCGAAACTGATCAGCCAATTGAAAGCTATTTCACCCGGGACCCCAGCGCTGCTGTTTTCCGGATGCGTGAGTTGCTGCACCGAAGAGCATCTGGCGGATGTCTGGCTGCCGAAAGGCGAACTCGCTCCCATGGAACTGCTGGAGCGCATTCGTGTGCTGCTGATCCGCAAGCGTGGTCCCAAGCGCCCCATTAGCTTGCCGCAGCAGTTGGCATCCTGAAGAAACGCGAACTTCAAAACACACCACCCAATCACCCGAGCAGGGAGCGGCATTCAACTGCCGCTCCCAAGTTCCTTCTGGCGCCCATGGCGCGGCCGCAGCGCTCCCGCCACACAAGCGAAGACAGAACTGTGCTGTGCGGACGTTCTCGCCAACGCCGCTAAACAGGATTACTTCTTCTTGACCAGTATCCTGCGTTCCCGGTCTCCATGCCGCTCGATGGAGATCAGTGCGTCGCATTCCGTTTCGAAGCGGGGAAATTTCTCACCCCACTCCAGGAGAACAAGGTTTCCGCTTTCCGAGAACAGCTCGTCAAGTCCGAGCGTGTCGAGTTCGCGCGGCGTGTCGATGCGGTAGAGGTCGACGTGGAAGAGGCTGACCTCAAGCCCGCGATACTCGTGAATGAGAGTAAAGGTGGGACTGGTCACATCGTCTTGCGAAGCGGCCTGCAAACCTTCGGCGATGCCCTTGACCAGCGTCGTCTTGCCCGCACCGAGATCGCCGCGAAGGACGACCATGCGCGCGCTCTTCAACGTGGCAGCCAGACTGCGACCCAGCGCGATCGTCTCTTCCGCTGAATGCGTGCTGTACTCGTTGACGGTCATCCGATGCGAGTCATCTCTTCCGTAGCCCAACGAGTCGCGCGGCGGAAGGCTTCGGGCAGGCCATCGAGCAGATCGGTAGCAACCAGGGAGTGCTCGCCCATCTTCTCGCACGCGACGTCGCCGGCTAATCCATGCAAGTAGACTGCGGCAATGGCGGCGCGAGCGTAGTCGTTCGGCATCTGCGCAATCGCGCCTGCGGTCATGCCGGTGAGGATGTCGCCCGTGCCGCCAGTTGCCATGCCAGGATTGCCGGTGGGATTGACCCACGCGCTTCCGTCGGGCAACGCGATGATGGTGCGGTCGCCCTTCAGCACGAGTACAAGATGATGATCGTGCGCGAAGCTGCGTGCGACGTTTAGACGATCGGCTTGCACGGCCTTGATCGAGATGCCGGCCAGGCGCGACATCTCGCCGGGATGAGGCGTCAGCACCAGCGGACGCCGGCGTCCATCGAGCAGATTCGTCTGGCCTTCGAACGCGTTCAGAGCATCTGCATCGAGCACCAGCGGAACTTTCGTCTGGTGCACGGCTTCATGCACGAACTGCACCGTCTCGGGATTGCGGCCGATGCCCGGACCCATCGCAACGACGGTCATCGGTTTGGTGAGTTCGAGAAACCGGTCACTCTCGGCGGCGGCCAACGCGATCGAGCCGGCGGAAGTTTCGGCCAAAGGCTCGGTCATGATCTCCGCGGCAAACGATGCGACGGCGGTCAGCACGCGGGCCGGCGTTGCGACCGTGCTCAATCCCGCTCCCATGCGTAGCGCGGCCATGCCAGCCATTGCCGCCGCGCCGGATTTTCCGAACGAACCGCCGACAATCAGCGCGTGGCCGTACATGCCCTTGTTGCTGTCGCGAGGACGCGGCGCGAGCAGCGCAGCGAAGTCGCGCGGGGTGGTGACCTCAAGATTCAGGCTGGAGACAATCGCTTCCGGCGGTGAACCGATCGGCGCAACCACGACAGGCCCGCGCGTCAGGTTGCCGAAGATGTGCGCGGGGCGCGGCGCGGTGAAGGTCACGATGGCGTCGGCATGGACCAGGCCATCGCCATTCTGCGGCATCATTGCGTCAGAATCGGCGCCGGAAGGAATATCGACAGCGACGACTGGCTTGCGGGACCGGTTGATCTCGCCGATCGCGTCAGCATAAAGTCCCGTCACCGGCGGACGAAATCCCGTGCCGAGAATCGCGTCAACCAGCAGATCGCAGTTGGCGATGCAACTGGCTGCGGCCGCGACCAGCTCTGGAGAGTTAGTGGCCTCGATGGGCCGCAGCGGCAGGCGCTCGAACATCACCAGCGCATCGCCCTTCAGCTCCGCCCGCGAGGCCAGCAGCAGCACCTCGACCACGCGTCCCGCACGATGCAGCTTGCGCGCGACGACGAAGCCGTCGCCGCCATTGTTGCCTTTGCCGCAAACCACGGTGACGCGATTGGCAGCGGGATGGTTTTGCAGAATGAATCGGGCAATCGCACCGCCAGCGTTCTCCATCAGCGTGAGCGAAGGCACGCCGAACCGCTCCGTCGTGGCGCGATCGATGACGCGCATCTCTTCTGCAGTGATGATCTTCATGCGCGCTCCGCAGAATGTTCCAGCCGGCGCAGACCGGCAGGCTCGCCCATCGCAATCAGATGATCGCCTTCGTGGATGACTTCGTCGGGTGAGGGATTGAAGCGCATTCCCGAACCTTCGCCTTTGATAGCGAGAACAATGACGCCCATCTCCTGGCGAATGCGCGAGCCCTCCAGCGTCTGTCCGGCAACGCGCGATCCCGCTCGCACCTGCACCTCTTCGATCTCCAGTGGGCGCTGGCGATCCATGGCTGTGTCGAAGAAGTCGACGACATTCGGGCGCATGAAAGTTTGAGCGATGCGATATCCCGCGAAGTTGTACGGCGAGACAACGTGATTCGCGCCGGCGGTGAGTAAGTGCTTCTCGGCTTCCTCTTCGCTGGCGCGAGCGATGATCTGCAAATCGGGATTGAGACTGCGTGCCGTGAGGATGATATAGATGTTGGTTGCGTCGGTAGTCGTCGAGGCGACGAGGCCGCGAGCCCGCTCAATATGCGCCTGGCGCAGCACTGGAGCTTGCGTGGCATCGCCAACCAGCGTGAGCCAGCCCTCATCGGAATAGCGCGCCAGCTTGTCGGCATCAGTATCGATGACCACGAACGGCAGCGGCTTGCGTGCCAGCTCGCGCGCCGTGCTGCGGCCCACGCGGCCGGCGCCGCAGAGGATATAGTGATCCGACAATCGGCTGATCTCGCGGTCCATGCGCCTCCTGCCGAAAACCGATTGTAGCTCGAATTCCAGTAGTGCTTGCGTCGCGCTGCCGAAGAACAGCAACACCAATCCGACGCCGACGATGATGACGAAGCTGTTGAAAATGCGGCCGACCTGCGACAGCGGATGAACCTCGCCGTAGCCGATGGTGCTGATTGTGGTGAGTACCATGTAGAAGCCGTCAAACCACGACCAGTGCTCGATGAAGTGAAATCCCGCCATGCCAATGAGGGTCAGGACGATCAGCGCGGCGAAGATGATCTTCAGGTTGAGCAGGGATTTCACAGATTCATTGTGGCGCGGCGGATTGTCGCGCGCAAGAAAAAGCCCTTCGACAGAGGAAGGGCATTTCAACTAGAACCAACCACGCCGTCTAGTCGCCTGCGACCTTCACCTCGTCCGGCACGACCTGCTGCACCCGGCTGTGATGGCGGCTGTAGCTGTAGTAAATCACCATTCCGATGATCAACCACACGATCAACCGAAGCCAGGTCGCGAGCGGCAGGCTAGCCATCAGTCCCAGCGAAACGATGATGCCAAGAATCGGCACCACCGGAACCCACGGTGTTTTGAATGGCCGAGGAAGGTCGGGACGGCGCTTGCGCAAGGTCCAGACTCCCGCGCACACGATCACAAATGCCAGCAGGGTTCCAATGCTGACCAGTTCCCCCAGGATCTCGATCGGAACCAAGGACGCGAAGATCGCCACGAAGCCTCCGACGATCGTGGTCGAAATCCATGGCGTGCGAAAGCGCGGATGCACGGCGCTGGCCCACTGCGGCAGCAGGCCATCGCGCGACATCGAGTAGAAGACACGCGACTGACCCAGCAGCATCACCAGCATTACCGTGGCCAGCCCAAAGATGGCGCCGAGCTTCACCAGGAACCTGGCCCACACGACTCCCGTAGCGTCGATTCCCACGGCCACCGGATCGGAAACATTCAGATCAGCGTAGGGCACGATTCCAGTCAGCAAGCCGGAAACCAGAATGTAAAGGACGGTGCAGATGATCAGCGAACCGAGGATGCCGAACGGCATATCCTTCTGCGGATTCTTAGCTTCCTGTGCCGCGGTGGAAACGGCGTCAAATCCGATGTAGGCAAAAAAGATGACGCTGGCCCCGCGCGCGATGCCCGACCATCCGTACTTACCGAACGCGCCCTGATTGGGCGGGATGAACGGATGCCAATTCTGTTTGAGTATGTCGGGATGCTGCATCGCGAAGAGTCCGGCAATCGCGATGAACATGAGCACAATCGCCACCTTCACGATGACGATCGCCGAGTTGAAGTTGGCCGACTCCTTGATGCCAATCACCAGAATCGTAGTGACCGCAATGATCGCCAGAAACGCCACCAGGTTGAACAGGCCGGTCTGCTGCGGCAGGGAGTTGGGATTGATATGCTGGGCCTGCAGCATGTCTTTCATGCGCTCCAGGTGCTCCCAGTGGCCGTTGTAGAAGACGAGCTTCTCGCTCGGGGCCAGCGTCAATCGCGGAGGAATGCGAATGCCAAAGTCTTCCAGAAAGCTGAGCACATATCCGCTCCACCCGGAGGCAACGGTGGCGGCGCCGAAAGCGTACTCCAGAATCAGGTCCCAGCCGATGATCCACGCGAAAATTTCGCCCAACGTGGCATATCCATAGGTATAGGCGGAACCGGCGATGGGAATCAAGGAGGCAAACTCGGCGTAGCACAGGCCGGCAAAGACGCAGGCGACACCCGCCAGAACAAATGACAGGACGATGGCCGGACCGGCATATTTGGCGGCGGCCGAACCGGTCAGCACGAAAATTCCGGCGCCGATGATGGCTCCGATGCCAAGAGTAATCAGGTTGATCGGCCCGAGAGCCCGTTTGAGACTATGTTCCCCCGTCTCTGATGCTTCGGCTGTCAGCATGTCGAGGGGTTTGCACTTCAACAGATTCGACATTAAGGTTTGCCTCTTCTCACGACGAGGCTTCTGCGCGCGCCGGAGAATTCAGTTTCGACCACAAGAAATACACGGGAATCCCGAGAAGAACGATGATCAGGCCCGGCCACGTGTACTGCGGCTTGTATCGCAACAAGACTATATCAATAAACGCAGCGATCACAATGTAGGTCGCGGGCAGAAGCGGGTAGCCGATGGCGCGGTACGGCCGCGGCTCCTCAGGACGTTTGACGCGCAGCACGAACAGCCCGGCGATGGTGAGGATGTAGAACACCAGCACCGCGAAGATGATGTAGTCGAGCAGCTGGCTGTAACTGCCCGAGATGCACAGGATGCAGGTCCAGATGCACTGCATGGCGATCGAGCGTACGGGCGTGTGATAGCGGGGATGCAGCTTGGCGGCGCCGCGGAAGAACAACCTGTCCTTGGCCATCGCGTAGTACACGCGAGCGCCAGCCAGAATCAACCCGTTCGCGCAGCCAAAGGTGGAGACGAGGATGGCGATCGCCATAATCCCCGCTCCAGCCGGGCCAAACATCTGCTGCATCACGGCAGTGGCGACGCGATCTTCGGATGCATGCTGGATGCCGCGCGCCAGAATCGTCGCACCGTGCGCCTCGCCCTGCAGCGGCAGCACACTGAGATAGACGACGTTGGCCAGCACGTAGAGCAGGGTTACCGCAGCCGTGCCGAAGGCCAGCGCCAGCGGCAAATTGCGCTTGGGGTCTTTGACTTCCGCTGCGGTGAAAGTAATGTTGTTCCAGGCGTCGGAGGAGAACAGTGAGCCGACCTGTGCAATAGCAAGAACCGTCAAAATTCCGACAAACGCGATCGGGCCGCCAACGCCGACCTGTACCGGATGCAGCGAGTGCCAGCCGGCATGGCGCCAATAGTTGTCGCCGAAATTAGCGGCGATGGCGTGCGCGTTGCGTCCGAGAAAGACGCCCAGCAGCACCAGCCCCAGCAGCGCCGCCGTTTTGGCGATGGTGAAGACATTCTGCACCGCCGCGCCCAGGCGAATACCGAAAATGTTCAGCAGCGAGAGAAAGACCACGAGCAGAACGGCGGCGAGATTCTGGGTGTTCAGGCCAACGTCCATGTTGCCGAGAACCATTGGCCCGATCGGGATGGGCGGCACGTGCCAGAGGTGAATCAGCCAATGCTTGGAGGAAACCGAGGGAAAGAAAACGCCCAGGAACTTCCCGAAGGCAATGCCAACGGCGGCAATGGTTCCGGTCTGGACGACCAGATACAGCGTCCAGCCGTAGAGAAATCCCCAGAACGGACTAAACGCCTCGCGCAGGTAGACGTATTGGCCCCCGGCATGCGGCATCATGGCCGCGAGCTCGCCATAGGCCAGCGCGCCGGTAATGGTCAGAAAGCCGGTGAGCACCCACGCGCCGATAAGCAGGACTGGAGAATCGACCAGGCGCGCAATATCGGCCGAAACAATGAAGATGCCCGAGCCGATCATGGAGCCCATGACCAGCGTCGTCGCACTTAGCGGACCGAGACCTTTCACGAAGCCGCTTTCGCTGTGGGTAACGGAGATGGTTTTTACGTCAGTAGCCAATGAACCTCGAAGGGGCGCACCTTCAGGTGCGCCATGATGGCCCCTCTATACTGTCATCCCGACCGAGGACTTCAGTCCGAGCGGAGGGATCTGCGGTCCGAGATGGGCGAGGAATTGTCGTCAGCTTACACCAACAGCCGCAAGAATTCTTCTGCAACTTTAGACGGCGAGCTAAGCAATTCGGCGATGACGGCAACCGAGTCCGCGCCGGCGTCGATGACCGACCGCGCGTTGACGCGGGTAATTCCGCCAATGGCTACCAGCGGCTTCTTGGTTGCGGCTCGCGCAGCGCGAATGCCTTCGAGTCCAACCACGGGATCGGGATTGTGCTTGGAAGAAGTCTTGAACACCGGGCCGTAGGCGATGTAGTCGGCGGGGCCGGCATCGGCTTCGCGCAACTGATCGAGAGTGTGGGTTGAGGCGCCGAGAATACGGTCCGGCCCGATTACCCTTCGTGCACCCTCGGGCGAAAGGTCGTCCTGGCCAACATGCACGCCATGGAAACCGGCGGCAATGCAGATGTCGGCCCGGTCATTCATGATCAGCGTGATTCCATCGTCGAGGACATGCCGGATCTCGCGAGCATGCGCCAACATCTCGCGCGTAGTACCGACCTTGTTGCGATATTGAATGAGCGTCGCGCCGCCCGAGGCAAGATCGCGCGCGTAGTCGACCATCGCGGCGATGGTGCGCAGCGGCGGGGCAAAGCAGGAGACATCAAGGATCGCGTAAAGCCTGGGTAGATTCATCGGGTTCTCGTTAGAAGCAATTCACCACAGAGAACACGGAGCGCACAGAGACTCAAACTCTAAGGTTTTTCAGCGCTCTCCGTGTCCTCTGTGGTGAAAATACCTATTTGTGTTTCCCGGCGCCTTGCTCGAGGAAGCGCTCCATGAACTTGGTATCGAAATTCCCAGCGCGGAAGTCGGGATCGCGCATGATGCGCTGGTGCAGCGGGATGCTGGTATAAATCCCTTCCACCACGAACATCTCCAGCGCGCGTGACATGCGCGAAATGGCCTCGTCGCGATCGCGGCCACGCGCACAGAGCTTGGCAATCAGCGAATCGTAGTAGGGCGGAATCACGCCCTCGGCGTAGGCCGCAGTGTCGACGCGGATGCCGGTTCCTCCCGGCGTGTTGAAAACCGTGATCTTGCCGGCCGACGGCGTGAAGCGCTCGGGATGCTCGGCGTTGATGCGGCACTCGATGGCGTGTCCGCGGAAGTATACCGGCTGGGTGATGATCTCGCTGAGCTTCGCGCCGGCCGCAATCTGTATTTGCGACTTCACCAGATCGACATCGGTGGTCATCTCGGTGACGGGATGCTCGACCTGGATACGCGTGTTCATCTCGATGAAGTGCAGGCTGCCATCCTCATCCATGAGGAACTCGACGGTGCCGGCGTTCATGTAGCCGATGCTGCCGAGCGTCTTCACCAGAATGCCGCCGATGCGGTCGCGCAACTCCTGGTTGACCCTCACCGACGGCGCTTCTTCCAGCAGCTTCTGATGGCGGCGCTGGATGCTGCATTCGCGCTCGCCCAGGCTCATCACGTTGCCGTGCTCGTCGGCCAGCACCTGGAATTCGATGTGGCGCGGGCGCTCGATGAACTTCTCCATGTAGAGATCGCCATTGCCGAAGGCCGCCGCCGCTTCCGATTGGGCAGAGTGAAACAGGTTGGGCAGCTCCTCTTCATTGCGAATGATGCGCATGCCGCGCCCACCGCCGCCGGCGGAAGCCTTCACGATGACCGGAAAGCCGACGGTGCGCGCCCACTCCCGCGCCTCATCTGCCGAGCCGATGATTCCATCCGAGCCCGGCAGGATCGGCACGCCTTGCTTCTTCATGGTGGCGCGCGCTTTTTCCTTTTCGCCCATCATGCGGGTGATCTCGGGCGGCGGGCCGATGAACTTGATGCCGCACGCCCCCGCGACTTCGGCGAAGTTGGCATTCTCGCTGAGCAGGCCGTAGCCGGGATGGACTGCGTCAACGTTGGCGATTTCGGCGGCGCTGATCACCGCGGGAATGTTCAGGTAGCTCTCGTTCAGGCGTGGCGGCCCGATGCAGATGGCTTCATCGGAGAAGCGGACGTGCAGCGAGTTGCGATCGGCTTCGCTGTAGATGGCGACGGCTTTGATGCCGAGCTCCTTACAGGCGCAGATCACGCGCAGGGCAATTTCCCCGCGATTCGCAACTAGGATTTTCTTGAACATGGATTTCAATTCACCACGGACGCACGGAAGACACGGAAGGGAATTTGTTCCAAGAATTTTCGTCTAGAATATGCAACCTGCAATCCGCTCCATCGGCGAGTGCCCGCCACGCAATCCATTTCAAAATATTCCGTGCGTTCCGCGCTTCCATGCTGAACCCACAACTCGTGAGGACGTTCACTGCTTGCGTATGCCAAACAGCGGCATTCCGTACTCGACGGGGCTTCCATTGCTGACAAGGATTTTGGCAATCGTGCCGGAAGTTTCGGCCTCGATTTCGTTCATCAGCTTCATCGCCTCAATGATGCAGAGCACCTGGCCCTCTTTGACCGCGTCGCCAACTTTCACGAATGGCGGCGTGCCCGGCGAAGGAGCCTCGTAGAAGGTGCCGACAATGGGCGACTTCACGATGAACAGGTCGGCGTCGGAGACTGCTTCCTCAGCTGGAGTGGCCGAAGATGGCGCAAATGCTTGAGCTGGAGTTACGCTCGGCGTGGCCGCGGAAGAGACGCCAGGCGCTGCGGAAGCGGCTACAACCGGCTGCGCGGCAGACACCGGTGCCATCTGCACCATAGGAGCGGCCGAGCCTCCCCGCTTGACATGAACTTTCACGTCGCCGCGTTCGAGCTTGAACTCGGTGATGTCCTTTTCCACCAGAAGCTCGATGAGTTCCTTGATTTCCTTTTGATTCATTGATGTGTCGCGGACTGCCGGTCAGCGAGAAAGTTGGAACCTGAGAATGGCTGACCTTATCGAAACTGCAACAACAAGGCAATCAAACATTATGAACGGTTGAGCGGGATTTGCAAAGCGCGAGCCCAGAGGAAAACAGCACGAAAGCTAAGGAACCGATGATGGCAATCCACTTGCCGTGCGGCTGACGAATCTCGTAGGGAACGTCAGCGTGGTTTCGGTGAGATCGCATGACATGTTTGAATAGTCGAAGCCGCCATGCCTTCCAGATAGGCAGTCATCGACGACCCCTTGTTCGTAGAATACGGGCAGACGATGGAGGCAACACGTAGCGCGGCGAGCGTCGTCAACAGCAAGAATCCCAACCTGATCCTCGCTGTTCATGTGACAACGTACCCTAGCTCCCGGGTTTAGGTTCTGCGCGTCCTGGTTCCTGGCTAGGATAGTCGTACACGCCGCGTCCCGACTTGCGCCCCAGCCTGCCGGCTTTCACATATTGCACCAGCAGCGGCGCAGGGCGAAACTTCTCGCCCAGCGTCTTATGCAGATACTCGAGGATGTGCAGGCGCGTGTCGAGTCCGACCAGGTCGATCATCTCGAATGGGCCCATGGGATGGTTCAGTCCAAGTTTCAGAGCCTTGTCGATGTCCTGCGCTGACGCGACGCCTTCCTGCAGCATGTAGAAGGCTTCGTTGCCGATCATGGCGTTGATGCGGCTGGTGATGAATCCTGGCGACTCCCTAATGACCACGACTTCCTTGCCCATGCGCCTGCCGACCTCAACCGCGGCGGCCAGCGTTTCCGCGCTCGTCTCCAGTGCGCGGACGATCTCCAGCAGCTTCATTTTGTGCACGGGATTGAAGAAGTGCATGCCCACGCACAGCGGAGCGCGATAAGTCACCGACGCGACTTCGGTCACGCTCAGCGAAGAGGTGTTGGAAGCGAGAATCGTTGTCGGGCGGCAAACTTTGTCGAGCAGCGTGAAGATCTCGATCTTCGATTCCATCTCTTCGGGAACGGCTTCGATCACGAGATCGGCTTCGCGCGCTGCCTGTTCGACCGAGGATGCGTATTCCAGTCGACTGAAGGCCTGGTCGGCATCGGCTTTGGTGACTTTGCCCAGCTCAACGGCTTTGTCCAGATTAGTGCGGATCTCGGACTCGGCCTTGCGCAACGCGGTGGGCAGGATATCCTCGAGGATGGTACGATAGCCGCCGAGCGCGGCGGCGTGAGCGATGCCGCGGCCCATGATGCCGGCGCCGATGACAGCGATGGTTTGAACTTCGGCCATCCGTCTAAGCTCCCTTCTCGAGCTGCTCGACGACAGCGACAAAGTTGGGGTCAGACTTGCGCATGTACTCGGCGAGGCGGTGCTTCTCGTCGGCGGTGATCAGATAAAGGCTGGCGTTGATGCGGCGCAGGGTCGCGGCGATGTCGTCAACGTAATTCATCATGCGGATGAGTTCACCAGTGGCCGTCATAAGAGTCCTTTCACGCGATGTGGGTACGGAAATAGTGCAAGCCGATCGCAGAATGCAGGAAAATTCCGCGGTGAGCCGGCCAATCGATTATTGTCGCCGCCGCTCCTGATTAAGTAAAGCGGGGATGGAGGCGGCGATGGGGCCAGAATCGGCATCCAACCCTCGGTGGTTCAGCCGCAAGAGGATAGGTCTGCCAGAAGTCGAGAGTTCTCCATGCAAACCAGCCCGACGGCAATAATGGATCAATCGGTTGAGCTGTGTGACTGCCTTGATCGGTTGGCCAGTGAGAAGCAGCGGGCGATTCCGTTTTCCACCTACCGGTTACAATTCAATAAGGATTTTCGCTTCGAGGACGCGCGCCAGCTCATTCCCTATCTTTGGAAGCTCGGCATCAGCCACTGCTATTCCTCGCCCATCCTGAAGGCACGCACCGGCAGCCAGCACGGTTACGACATCATCGACCACAATCAGCTCAATCCGGAGATCGGTGCAGAAAACGAGTTCCGGCAGTTAGCGACTGAGCTCAAGCAGCGCGGAATGGGGCTGGTGCTCGACACCGTTCCCAATCACATGGGCGTGGGTGCGGGCGACAATCCCTGGTGGCAGGACGTGCTGCAGAACGGCCGCGCTTCAGCTTATGTGGACTTCTTCGATATCGACTGGGAGTCGTTGAAGCCGGAGCTGCGCAGCAAGGTGTTGATTCCGATCCTGGGAAATCCTTATGGCGAAGACCTCGAGGCGGGGCATATTCGAGTGGTCTTGGAAGACGGCAGGCTGCTGGTGAAGTACTTCGACAAGGTCCTGCCGATCGATCCGCAGACGATTCCGCTGATCTTCGGAAGGGCGAAGCGAGCGCGGGAAAGTGGAGATGGCGAAGCGCAGGCGGAGTTGGATGGACTGATCAACGCTCTGGGCAAGTTGCCGGTGAACTTAGTGACGGATCCGGCGGAGGTGCGACGGCGGCAGACTGAAGCGCCGGCACTGCTGGAGCGCTTTGCGCAGCTCACACGCGAGGTGCCCGAAGCTCGCGCGCAAGTCAACCAGGCGCTACGCCGGCTGAACGGAGTTGCCGGCGACCCGCGAAGCTTCGATCGACTGCACGAGCTGCTGGAGAAGCAGGCATACCGGCTGGCGTTCTGGCGCGTTTCCGGCGAAGAGATCAATTACCGGCGCTTCTTCGATATCAACGACCTGGTTGGGCTTCGCATGGAGAACCCACGTGTGTTTGCCGCCACCCATCGGCTCATGCGAAAGCTTCTGGCCGAACGTCTGATCTCAGGCTTGCGCATCGATCATCCCGACGGACTGCTCGATCCGTTGCAGTACTTCATGCGCCTGCAGCGGCTGTATGCGGCAAGTCAGTGTCTGGGCGGAGACGCGACTCTTGCTCCCGCGGCGGATGGAATCGAGTTGGATGTGCATGCGGCGTTTGGACAGCACGACGTGGCCGCGCAAAAGGTGCCGCTCTATCTGGTGGTGGAGAAGATTCTGGAGCCGGGCGAGCATCTGCCGGAGCAGTGGCCGGTCGACGGAACGGTTGGCTACAACTTTGCCAACCTGGTTAACGGAATCTTCATCGAGCGGCGCAATGAACGCCCGTTTACCAACCTCTATCACCGCATCATTGAGGGCACGGTTCGTCCGGACAAGCTGATTTACGAAAGCAAGAAGCTGGTGATGCGGCGCGCGCTGGCCAGCGAAGTGAATGTGCTGACCCACATGCTCGACGAGATTTCGAATCAGGATCGGCGGGCGCGCGACTACACGCGCGGGGTTCTACGCGAAGCAATCCGCGAGACTATCGCCTGCTTCCCGGTTTACCGCACCTACATCGACGAACGCGGGAACGTGAGCGCAACCGATCGCAAATACCTTGAGCGGGCAATCGAGTGCGCCAAGCGGCTGAATGGAGCCCTGGCGCCGGCGGTGTTCGATTTCCTGCGCAAGATTCTG
>Ga0335074_10009224_pt1 | contig 13762 bp, 12 predicted proteins | sample Lox_Sample_23_FD_206715 | JGI IMG/M metagenome (GOLD analysis project Ga0335074, IMG submission 206715) | Soil microbial communities from Loxahatchee National Wildlife Refuge, Florida, United States - Lox_Sample_2.3 | ecosystem: Environmental > Terrestrial > Soil > Wetlands | place: USA...
GCGCGGCCCAGCCCGGCACGGTCCAGCCGACCAGCGTGGCCACCAGCAGGTAGGCCGGGCCGCCAAACAGCGCGGTCCAGGCTCCCTTAGCCACCGAGTCGAGGTGCGGCAGCGGCGGCGGGGGCGGCGGGACGAAGTGCTCGTCGGCATCGTCACCCTGGTCGGTGTCGGGGCCCGGGCCCGCGCTCCCGGGCGGCCAGGGGGCCGGGAAGGACGGCGGGGTGGCCGGCCGGACCACGCGGGTCCGGTCGCCGCTGAATCCTGGGCGGGCGTTGGTGCCTGGCCGGATGCTGGTGCCGGGCGGGGTTCCGGGCCGGGTGTTGGTGCCGGGCGGGGTTCCGGTGCCGGGCCGGGTGTTGGTGCCGGGCCGGGTGTTGGTGCCCGGCGGGGTTCCGGTGCCGGGCGCGGTTCCGGTGCCGGGCCGGGAGCTGGTGTCTGGCCAGCTGCTGGCTCCGGGCGGGACGTCGGCTCCAGACGGGGCGTCGGCTCCAGACGGGGCGTCGGCTCCGGGCCGGGTGCCGGCTGCGGGCGGGGCGCCGGTTCCCAGCGGGTTGCCGCCAGGGCCCTGGCCGTCAGCATCGCGGCCCGGCGCGGTCAGGTTCTCCCGGTCCGGCCATGGAGTCGCCGCATCCGGCCAGTCGCTTGGCATGTCGTAATGGGCGACAAGATCCTGCCAGGCAGCCTCGTCGCCGGTCGCGCCGCCGCTGGTACCCCCGCCGCTGACGTCCTCACCACTCACGTCATAATCCTCGCCACGTCTTGACCCTCGTACGCCATAATCCTCTGCGCTGTACCCGTCCCGCCACCGCCGCTACCCCTTTTCGGCGCGGCTGTGGGTCCTGACGAACTCCAGGCTCCCGGCGAAGATGGTCGGCGCGTCGTTGTCGAGAGTTGCAACGTGATAGCTGTTGCCGCATTCCCGGACTTCCAGCTGCTCGTCTGGCAGCGCCTTGCGCAGCACCCGGAGGCTGGCCGCACCGACGACATGGTCATCCGTGCTGTGGTACACGAGCACCGGCGCGGTCACGTCGGCGAGCTGGGCCTGGGTGACCCGCCACAGCCCGCGCAGGCTGTCCACCGCCTTGAGCGGCGTCCGGTCGTAACCCAGCTCGCTGGCCTGCTCCTTCTTGATGTCGCTGGCGATCCCCTTCAGCGATGGCACCACGAACTTCAGCACCGGGGCCAGGGCCACCAGCGGGGTGTCAGGCGCGAGCGACGGGTTCACGAGCACGAGCCCGCTGACCGCCGACCCGCGCAGCTCGGCGAGCCGCAGCGCCAGGCAGCCCCCCATCGAAAGGCCCATCACGAAAATCTCGTCCGCATGCGCCTGGAGCTGGTCAAACGCCCGGTCGACCTCGGCGTACCAGTCTTCCCACCGGGTACGGGCCATGTCCTGCCAGGTCGTGCCGTGGCCGGGCAGCCTGGGCAGCCACACGCTGAGCCCGGCCTGGTTCAGGTAATCGGCCCAGGGCCGCAGCGACTGCGGGCTGCCGGTGAATCCGTGGCAGAGCAGGGCGCCGGTGTTCGCGCCCACATGAGTGAAAGGTTCTGCACCTGGCATCACTGGCATGGGCCGGGTCCTCTCCGCGGGCTGGCGCCTGGCGCCCCTCGCTTGCGCTCTTCGAATCGTCGCACGCGGCCGCCGGCCGCACACGTTGGTTAACGCCATGCCCGGCAGGCAGGCACGAATCACCCGCCCGTTCCGTGATCGTGATGGATTGGTGACCATATCGGCGCCCCACACCACGTCCGGAGGCACTCGGCGTAGCCTCGCTCTGCCCATGCACTGTGAGCAACATAGATATTACGTACAGTGACAGGATCAGGAGACGACTGGAGGACGGTAATCATGGCAGCCGGCAGCGAACCTACGACCGAAGAGAAGATCAAAGATGCCCTGTCGGCTGCCCCGGCCTATATTGCCCAGTCGGCGACGGTCGTCGACTGGGACATGACGACCGTCCTGCGCGAAGGGTCGCCCGACTGGACCTGCGTGCCAACCCCTCGCGGTAAGCCGACCCCGGGCCCGATGTGTCTCGACCCGACCTGGATGCAGTGGTTCATGGCGGTCTCCCAGGGGAAGACACCGACGATCGACCGGATAGGGATCGCCTACATGCTGATGGGAGAAACCGGCGCCGACTTTGATGATCTCCACGCCACGCACCCCCCTGAGGGCAAGGACTGGTATCGCGCCGGACCGCACGTGATGTTTGTCTTCCCCACGGGCACAGGCCACATCCTGCACGGGATTGGACACGACACCGGCTCGGGACTGCCCTATGCCAGGCCGGTTGCCGGGGCTGAGCCGATGCTCATCGTCCCGTTCGCCAAGCCAGGCGAGCAAACGTGCGGCTGTCCAGGCGACTGCGCCTGCGGCTGCCAGGACTAGCTGGCGGCCTTGTTGAGCCTGATCCACTGCATCACGGCCTCGGGCGACCATCTGGCGTGCCGCGCCGCGAACAGTTTCGCGGCCCGGGCGCCGCTCCATCTCGCGGGCAGCAGCCGGGTCGGCAGGCCGGGGTCGAGGGCCGGGAAACGGCGCCAGGAGTGGACCAGTTCGATCAGGCGGGTGAGCGGGTCGGCAGCGGCCGGCGATGCGAATTCGGTGAGGAACTGCTCGTACCGCTCCTCGATCGCTGGCAGATCCCAGGCCTGGGCGACGAGCGTCCCCAGCTCACCGCCGCCCTGGTGCTTGGCCACGAAGATCTGAGCGTCGCTGACACCGGTCTGGCCAAGCACGTGCTCAACCTCGTCGCTGCGCGCCGTGTGCGTGGTGATCCAGACGCCCGGCGCCGGGCTGCCCAGGCCTGCCCAGCTGAGACGGGTGCGCAGCAGATGCCGGGCAGGCCGATCGCTTTCAGGCACCCGGGCCAGCACCAGCAGCCACGACCCGTCCCAGTCGTCCTGCGAGCCGGCGAACGCGAATATCCGCTCAGTTCCCTCGGTGAGCAGCCGGACGCCATCAGGAGTCAGCCACCACTGGGTCCGCCGGCCGTGACGCTCGGGCCGGATCCAGCCATCGGCCGCGGTGCGCGCGAGCGCCTGGCGGATCGCCTTCTCCTCCACCCCGAGCCGGGCGAAGACCTCGATGAACGCTGACGTCCAGGCTGAGCGCCCGGTTGGCAGCACGAACTCGCCCAGGACCGTGAACAGCAGCCCGCGAGCGCTCACCGCCCCGGCCGCGTGGCGGCGGGACAGCACCGGGATGGGGTCGGCGGCCAGCGGAGCGGGGATCGCCATGGCTCCTCCCTCCCTTGCTCCGCATCCCGCCTCCCGGCCGCCCGGGACACCGCGGGTTGGCCGTGTCACCCGGCATCACGCGCGGCGGGCGTCAGGTGTCTGGACCGAATTCTACCGGCGAAACAGCAGGCCCGGCCGGGTGCAGCGGGTCCGCTGGGGCCCACCCGCCGCAGCGACTACCCATACCCTGTGAGGCGGCCGCCGTGGGAGGAGCGCTTCGTCCGGTGAGCCCGGCCGCGCCATGATGCTGTGCGGTCCATCGCTCCGCGCAGGCCTGGTGGATGATGTTTCCAGCTCCGTGCGCCGATGTGGTCCGCCGCGCTGGTCGTGCCCTACTTGCGCGGCGTAGTCGTTCGCGGGAACCTTGCGATCATGGGGGAACGTCTTCAGGTGCTCGGATTGCTCTGACTCGAGGTATCTGCGTGTTTTACTGGGTGGTCAAGGCGATACTCGGTCCGTTCCTCAGGATCGTGTTCCGGCCATGGGCGGACGGCATCGACAACGTCCCCAGAGAGGGTCCGGCGATCATCGCCAGCAACCACTTGTCGTTCTCCGACCACTTCTTCGCCCCGCTGCCGCTGCCACGCAAGGTGGTCTTCCTGACCAAGTCGGAGTACTTCACCGGCCGCGGGCTCAAGGGCCTGGTGAGCAGGGTCTTCTTCAGCGGCGTGGGCGGGATTCCGGTGGACCGGTCCGGCGGCGAGGCGGGCGAGCGCGCGCTGCGCACCGGGCTGCGCGTGCTGGCGCAGGGCAAGCTGCTCGGGATCTACCCAGAGGGCACCAGGACCCCGGACGGGCGGCTGTACCGCGGCAAGACCGGCGTGGCCAGGCTGGCCCTGGAGGCGAAGGTGCCGGTGGTCCCGTGCGCGATGATCGGGGGCTTCGAGTTCCAGCCGCCAGGCAAGATCACGCCGAGGCTGCGGATCCGGCCCGGCGTCCGGTTCGGCAAGCCGCTGGACTTCTCCCGCTACTACGGGCTTGAGCAGGACCGGATCGTGCTCAGGGCGATGACCGACGAGATCATGTACGAGATCATGCGGCTCTCCGGCCAGGAGTACGTGGACGTGTATGCCCAGCGCACGAAGGCAGGCGTGCCGGTCGGCGACGACTGACTCAGCCCGGCTGGCCGGGCTCGGGCTGCGAAGCAGGTTCCGGCCGCGAAGCAGGTTCCGGCTGCGGCAGCAGCCTCAGCCCGGCGATGTCGCCGGATTCCAGGAAGGCGATCCGCATGGCCAGGGGAGCCTGCGCGAAGGCGATCGTGACGTCGGCGGTGACGAGGCCGGAACGCCGCTGGCAGCTGACCAGGACCTCGCCCGCCGGGCCGGCCACCCCCGCCCTCCGGCTCCAGGCGCGATCGAAGTCTTCGAGCGGTGTCTTGCCCCGGAACCTGGGCGTGGCGCGCGCATGCACCTCCGCGGTCCGCCCGTCCAGCAGTGCCTGCACCACCTCTCGGGTGCGGTCATCCCACTCCGGCCCCAGCGGCTGCAGGCGGGTCTCGCCGGGATCGCGGCCGGCCAGGGCCAGCCGGGCGGCCCGGGTCAGCGCGTCGGAATAGCCACGGCTGCTGATCATGACGGCGATCGCGCGTCCCTGGCTGCCGTCGGTGATGACACACGACGAGAACCCGCCGGTCCCGCCGCTGTGCCCGCGCAGCTGCCCGTCCACCACGATCCAGCCCAGCGCCTGGGCCCGGCCAGGCTCGATCGGTGCCTGCGGTTCCTGCGCCGCCCTGAGTGCGGCGCCGAGCGGCGTCGGTGGCGGGCGCAGGCACGCTTCGGCGTACCTGGCCAGGTCGCCGATGGTCGCCTCGACCCCGCCGGCGCCCGGCAGCGGGCGGTCCCAGTGCCGGACCTCACGACCGCCCGCATGCCCCGGCAGGGGGGTGCCGCCGCCGGCCCGCCCAACCCCAGAGCACGTCATGGACAGCGGGCCGAGCAGCCGGTCGGTGACGAGCGTCGCGTAGTCCTGCCCGCTGGCCCGCTCGAGCACGAGCCCGAGGAGCTGGAAGCCGAAGTTCGAGTACACCCGGGCGGCGCCGGGGGCGACGGTGACCTGGCGAAGGGCTTCCTCGGCGAGTTCGGGCGTGAACCCGGCCCAGAAATTGTCCGGATCGGCGGGCCGGTAATTCGGGGCCATCCGGGGCAGCCCTGAGGTGTGCGTGGCCAGGTTTCTTGGCGTAATCCGGCCGTTGTCACCAGCCGACAGCCACCGGCCTATCTCGTCGTCCAGGGCCAGCGTGCCCTCGGCGGCCAGCAGGGCCAGCAGCGTGGCGGTCATCGTCTTGGTGACCGAGCCGATCTCGAACCGGCCGTCGGCCGGAGTGTCCGCCGGGCTGGCGTGCAGGGCGGTCTCGGCGTGGGCTGGGCCGGCTATGTCGATGCCGGCTACGTCGATGCCGGCCGCGGCGATGGCGATTCCGGCCGCCTCGAACGATCCGTCAAAGGTCTCGGTGAGCGACCGAGCCGCTTGCTCCGCCCATGCCATTTGGCTGTCAGCCTACCGGGGCAATTCCCGGGCAGAAGGAACGAGCGAGTGCCTGGCCGTTTCGTGCCCGCGGTTGATTCACGGCGCCGGCTGGCGGGCCCAGCCTCGCGTGCGCTGCACCGCCTCACGCCAGCGCGCGTAAGCCTGCTCATCCCTCGCTCCTGGCGCGAACCGGCGGTCGAGCCGCCAGGTCGCCGCGAGTTCCGCTGGCGAGGACCACACGCCGGTGGCGAGCCCGGCCAGGAACGCGGCGCCCAGGGCCGTGGTCTCGGCGACCACCGGCCGCTCGACAGGTTCCTGGAGCTGGTCGGCCTGCAGCTGCATGAGCAGGTCGTTGGTGCTGGCGCCGCCGTCCACCCGGAGCGCTTCGCCTTCCGGCGGGCTGGGCGCCTCGGCGGCCATGACGTCGGCGACGTCTCGCACCTCGAACGCGATCGCCTCGAGCGCAGCGCGGACCAGGTGCGCGCGGGTCGTTCCCCGGGTCAGGCCGAACATCGCCCCGCGCGCGTCCGGATCCCAGTACGGCGCGCCGAGCCCGGTCAGCGCGGGAACGAACACGGTGCCGCCGGAGTCGGGCACAGAGCGCGCCAGCGCCTCGCTCTGCGCGGCGTTGTCGAGCAGGCCGAGCCCGTCGCGCAGCCACTGCACGACGGCGCCGGTCACGAAGACCGACCCCTCTAGCGCGTAGGTCAGCTCCCCGGACGCGTCCATCCAGGCCACCGTGGACAGCAGCCCGGCCCGGGAGCGGACGATCGAGGAGCCGGTGTTGCAGAGCACGAACGACCCGGTCCCGTACGTGCACTTGGCCGACCCGGGGGAGAAGCGCGCCTGCCCGAACATCGCCGCCTGCTGGTCGCCGGCGATGCCGGCCACCGGGAGCGACAGGCCGAGGAAGGCGGCCGGGTCGGAGTGCCCGACCAGCCCGGATGACGGCACCACCTCGGGCAGCGCGTGCGGCGGGACGCGCAGAAGCTGGCACAGCTCGGCCGACCACTGGCCAGCCTCGATGTCGAACAGCAGGGTGCGCGAGGCGTTGGACGCGTCCGTGACGTGGTGTCGGCCGTTGGTCAGCCGGGCAACCAGGTAGGAGTCCACCGTGCCGACCGCGAGCGAGCCGCTGGTGACGCCCGCCCAAACCTCCGGGTCGTTCTCGGCCAGCCAGGTCAGCTTGGTGCCGGTGAAGTACGGGTCGAGCCGGAGCCCGGTCAGCGCGGTCACCCGCGCCTCGTGGCCCTGCTCCCGCAGCCGCTCGCAGATGGCCGCCGTCCGCCGGTCCTGCCAGACAATGGCCCGCCGCGGCGCCACGAGTGTGGCCCGGTCCCAGATGACGGCGGTCTCCCGCTGGTTCGTGATGCCGATGCAGCTCGGCGGCTGCGCCCCGTCCAGCGCCTGCCGGCACGCCCCGAGCGTGGCCTGCCAGATGCCTTCCGGCAGGTGTTCCACCCAGCCCGGCTGGGGGTAATACTGGCGAAACTCTTCGTAACCACGGCCCGCCACGGCGCCGTCGGCCGAGATGATGAGGGCAGTGACGCCAGTCGTTCCAGCATCGATCGCGAGCACGCTCATGGGCACTAGTGTGGCGGGCGATACGTGGAGACGAGGATCTCATGCGGGAGGAAGATCCATGCGAGTCGGAGTCCTGACCGGGGGCGGCGACTGCCCCGGCCTCAACGCGGTCATCCGGGCGATCGTGCGCACCGGCGCGACGGAATACGGTTACGAGTTCACCGGGTTCCGCGATGGCTGGCGCGGGCCGCTTGAAGGCGACACGATGGCCCTGGATGTGCAGGCGGTACGCGGCATACTGCCTCGCGGCGGCACGATCCTCGGCTCGTCCCGGACCAACCCGCTGGGCGAGAGCGCGGCGGCCGGCGGGCGCTCGGGGCTGGACCGGATCAAGGACAACCTGGCGAATCTGGGCGTCGACGCGCTGGTGGCGATCGGCGGCGAGGACACCCTGGGCGTGGCCGCCCGGCTGCACGAAGAGGGCGTGAAGGTCGTCGGTGTGCCGAAGACCATCGACAACGACCTCAGCGCGACCGACTACACGTTCGGCTTCGACACCGCGGTGAACATCGCGATGGAGGCCATCGACCGGCTGCACACCACCGCGGAGAGCCATCACCGGGCGCTGATCGTCGAGGTGATGGGGCGCAGCGCCGGGTGGATAGCGCTGCACGCGGGCATGGCCGGCGGCGCGAACGTGATCCTGATTCCGGAGCAGCCGTTCGACATCGAGCAGGTCTGCGCTTGGGTGCAGCACCGGTTCGAGACCCATTTTTCGCCGATCGTGGTGGTCGCCGAGGGCGCGCACCCGAAGGACGGGACCGACACGCTGATCGCCCAGGAGCGGGACTCGTTCGGCCACGTCCGCTACGGCGGTGTTGGGCAGATGCTGGCCGGCGAGATCGAGAACCGGACCGGCAAGGAGGCCCGCGCCACCGTGCTCGGTCACGTCCAGCGCGGCGGCACCCCGACCGCGTTCGACCGGGTGCTGGCCACCCGCTTCGGCGCGCACGCGATCCGCGCGGTGGCCGACGGCGGGTTCGGCTCCATGGTGGCGCTGCGCGGCACGGACATCGTCCGGGTCCCGCTCGCGGCCGCCACCAGCGAGCTGAAGCTGGTACCGCCCGAGCGCTACACCGAGGCCGAGATCTTCTTCGGCTAGGGCAACTACGGCTGCCCCAAGCGGTACTACTCGCCAGCGCATCAGTGGTTAGCCAGCGCACCAGCGGTGTGGTGGGCACCTAGCTGTTGCTACAGGAACAGCGTGGGGCCCACCACATCATTGCCTCCAGGCCGGCTGGCCGCCGGAGGGGGCTGCAGAGACGCAGAGTGCGGCTGTGACTCGGGAGGTGGCGCGGCCATTGGCCGGGCGGTGGTACCGGGCGGTGGTACCGGGCGGCGGTACCGGGCGGCGGTGACAGGGGGGTGGTACCGGGCGGCGGTGACAGGGGGCGGTACCGGGCGCCGGTAGCGGCGGCGGAGTGATCTGCGGTGCCGCGGTGCCGCTTCCGGGCGCGCAGATCGTGCTTGCTTACTTAAATCGATATCACTATGATAGATAAGTGGTATCAGACAAGCAGCTGAGGGCGCTGGTGGTCTTGTTGTGGCAGGCACGGTCGAGCTATGAGCGAGCGCACGGGAATCCTGCTGCGGCTTGACCCGGCCGTCCGCGACGCCCTGGCCAGGTGGGCCGCGGACGAGCTGCGCAGCACCAACGCCCAGATCGACTTCCTGCTACGCCGCGCGCTGGCCGACGCTGGGCGGCTGCCCAGGGGCGGCTCTAGCTCTGGCGGGTCGCCCTGAACGACGCGGCCTTGACCCGGTTCTGGCAGGACGTTGAGCAGAACCGGCGGGTCGCGTTGCGCGAGGTGTCGACGAAGACCCGGTCGCACCGGGGGGCCGTGCAGACGCCCAGGCGGCCCTGCTGCTCGCTGCCTAGCACCACGGCCAGGCCGGTCGCGCAGCCCGCGGCCCAGCTGGTGACCAGCGACTCCTCGGCTCCGTGGAAGTGCAGGTGCCAGGGCTCGCCGTCGTGCCGGTCGAGCCGGGGCCGGGCGCCGGTGCTGGCCAGCATCTCGTTGACCAGGCGGGCCGCGGTGTCGGTGCGCCCGGCCGCCATCGCCTCGAAGACGGCCCGGATCGACGCGGCCACGGCGGGGAACCCGGCGGCCTCGGCCGGCGACACCTCGCGGACGGAACTTCGCCCGGCCCGGAGCGCTGCCAGCACCGCGGCGGGCTGGTCGTTGCCCTGGGGCGGCAGGTACGGCCTGCCGTGTGCCTCGCCCGGCGTGAGCGTGTTGACGAGCTGGACGGCCACGGTCACGACCGCGCTCGTGTGACTGGTGAAATTCACTTGACCAGTTATGCCCTGCCATCTAGGTTCGTTACTGTCAAAGTAATAATAGCCAGTTACGAAGTCCGCCTGGAGGGCCCGTGCCGCCGACCAGCACGGCTGACGCGGCCGGCCGGGCCAGCCCGCGGAGCTTGCGTCCGGCGTGGCTTCGCGGCGGCGGGCAGGACCGCGAGATCCTGCGGCTCGCGGTGCCCGCGTTCGGGTCCCTGGTGGCTGAGCCGCTGTTCCTGCTGGCGGACTCGGCGATCATCGGCCGGATCGGCACCGTGCCGCTCGGCGGCCTGGGCGTAGCCAGCCAGGCGCTCACCACGCTGGTCAACATCTCGATCTTCCTGGCCTACGGCACCACCGCGGCGGTGGCCCGCCAGCTCGGTGCCGGGCGGCGGCAGGAGGCGATCAGGCAGGGCATCGACGGGCTGTGGATGGCGGCCGGGATCGGCCTGGCCGTGATCGTCCTGGCCTGGCCGCTGGCCCCGGACATCGTCCGGGCCTTCGGCGCCTCGCCCGGGGTGAGCCAGGGCGCGGTGACCTACCTGCGGATCAGCCTGTTCGGGGTGCCGTCCATGCTGCTGGTCATGGCCGGTACCGGGGTGCTGCGGGGGCTGCAGGACACGCGCACCCCGCTGCTGGTGGCGGTCGCGGCTAACCTGGTCAACATCGCGCTGAACGCGACGTTCGTGCTCGGCCTGCACCTGGGGCTGGCCGGTTCCGCATGGGGCACGGTCATCGCGCAGTCGGCCGGCGCCGGCGCCTACCTGGCGGTGGTCGTGCGCGGCGCCCGCCGCGCGGGAGTCGGGTTCGGCCTGGACCTGGCCGGGCTGCGCTCGGCCGCGACCGCGGCGGCCGGGCTCATCGTCCGCACCCTGGCGCTGCAGGCGGTGCTGGTGGTGACGACCGCGGTCGCGGCCCGTCAGGGCGATGCGGCCATCGCGGCGCACCAGGTCGCGTTCCGGCTCTGGAACCTGCTGGCACTGGCGCTCGACGCGATCGCGATCGCCGGGCAGGCGATCACCGGCCGCTGCCTGGGCGCGGGCGACGCCGCCGGGGCCCGGGCGGCGACCACGCGCATGATCGGCTGGGGCGCGGTGTACGGGGTCGCCTTCGGCCTCGTGGTGCTGCTGGCCAGGCCGCTGCTGCCGGGGCTGTTCGCCGCGGCCCCGCCGGTCCGCTCGCTGCTGCTCGCGGTGCTGCTCGTAGTCGCGGCGCAGCAGCCGGTGGCGGGCGTGGTGTTCGTGCTCGACGGGGTGCTCATCGGGGCGGGGGACCAGCGGTACCTCGCGCTGGCCGGGGTGGTGGCGCTGGCCGTGTTCCTGCCGGCCGCGTGGCTGGTGCACGCGCTGCACCGTGGCCTGGTGGCGCTGTGGCTGGCTTACAGCCTGTGGCTGCTGGTCAGGTTCGTGACGCTGGTGCTGCGGGCCCGCGGCAGCCGGTGGCTGGTCACCGGGGCCGTCCGGCGCTAGTCCCTGTCCCGCCGGGCCGCTGCCGCGGATCAGGGCCACGGCCGGACAATTACCTTGCTGGCCAGGGCCAGCGCAGCGGTGAGGTCGGGGGAGCCGCCGGTTCCGCCGATGGCCTGCGTCGACGCCGCGCCCACCGCGCAGCCGAGCGCCAGGGCATCCGGTGGCTCAAGACCGTTCAGCCGCCCGGCCAGCACGCCGGCGTCGAAGCAGTCCCCGGCACCGGTCGCGTCCACCGGCGAAACGGGCGGCGGGGTCGCCCGGCAGCGCTGCGGTCCGTCGGCGTACAGCGCTCCGCTCGCGCCAAGCTTCACGGCGACAGCGCCTCCGGCCTTGGTCAGCGCGCTTATTACCTCTGGTAGCGTCGTGGCTCCGGATATCCGCTGTGCTTCCGCTTCGTTGGGCAGCAGCAGATCGGTCTGCGCGAGCACATCGGGGAAGAAGTCCTGGCCCCATGTCCCGCCCGGGTCCCAGTTTGTGTCGAGCGATGTGGAAGCTCCGGCCGCCCGGGCGGCCGACAGCAGCGCGGCCAGACCGGGCCCGAGGGAGCGCTCAAGCAGGAAGTAGGAGCTGACATGGACGTGCCGCGCTCGCGAGAGCAGTTCCGCGGGCACGTCCGCCGCGGTTAGCTCGCCCATGGCCCCGGTTGCGGTGAGGATGGCCCGGTCGTCGCCCCGCGATAGCGCGACCGTCATGCCGGTCGGCAGGTCCGCCCGGACCACCATGGCGTCCGTGGCCACGTCGGCCCGGGCCAGCTCGGCGAGCATGAAATGTCCGGCCGCATCGTCGCCGATCGCGGCGACCAGAGCCACCCGCAGCCCAAGCCGGGCGGCGGCCACCGCCATGATCGAGCCAGACCCGCCCACCACCAGGGACATGCTGGCGACCAGCTTCTCCTGCTGGCCGAAGGCAGGGGTCAGATCGTCGCCCAGGACCAGCACGTCCGGGTTGCAGTCACCGATCACGATCAGGTCGAAGGCCGGGCCGGCGGCCGGTGGGCGGGCCGGTGCGGAGCGGGTCACCGCGACCGGCCGTTCACCGGTCACGGACGGGTTCGCCTTCCCGCCCGTCTCCCACCAATGTGACCTGCACCCCGGAGTCGGTCAGCGCCCGGACTGCGTCAGCGTCCGCGGCGGCGTCGGTGATGAGCTCACTCACCGCGGCCACCTCACAGATCCGGACGAATGCCACCTTGCCGATCTTGGAGCTGTCCGCCACCACGACCACCCGCCGGGCACACTTGATCATGACAGCGTTCGTGTGCGCCTCGACTTCGTGGTGCGTCGTGCAGCCGGCCAGAGCGTCGATGCCATCCACGCCGATAAAGGCCACGTTCAGGTTGAGGCCGGTGAGGCTCGCCTCCGCGATGGGCCCCGACAGCTCGTAGGACTGACTCCGGGCCACACCGCCCGTGGAGATCAGCTTGATGCCCGGCCGGACCGCCAGTTCCGAGGCGATGTTCAGGGCGTTGGTCACGATGGTCAGCTTCTGCCGGTCGGCGAGCGCCCGCCCGACCTCGGTGGCGGTTGTCCCTCCGGTCAGGCCGACGGCCATCCCCTCGGTAACCTGCGCCGCCGCCTGGCGGGCGATGCGCCGCTTTTCCTCGGCGTGCCGGACGCCTTTGTAGCGCAGCGGCAGCTCGTAAGAGACAGCATGGGCAGTCGCGCCGCCGTGGGTGCGGGCCAGCAGCCGCTGCTCTTCCAGGATCACCAGGTCCCGGCGGATGGTGGCGGGCGAGGCATCCAGGTCATCGGCGAGATCGGCTACCGCGACCGAACCGCCATCGGCGAGCCGTTCCAGGATCGCGCTCATCCGCGCAGCTCTGTGCATAGCAAGTGAGCATATCGGTGCAGGTCGGCTCCTTGTCCACGTTCGACCGCCGGGCGGCCCGGCCGCCGCGCCCGTGGTTGCTCGTGCATGATTGGTCCCCGATAGTGCAAATCCAGGCTTGCCACCATGACTGAATCCACTCTAGATTGACGGGATATGAGCGTAAACGATCGTCTGGGGCGTGACTGTGCTTGCTTGGGTGCGTGCTGGCCACGGCCTGTTGCGCAGAGCACTGCGCGAACCGCTCATTCGGTCGCTTCAGCTAATCGACTGCGCCTCGGCTGCCGGGCCGCTAGCGGAACCCGGTCCTCGTGATTACGCGGCCGGCGGTGATCACCGAGGTGCCTTGCTTCGCGCTGCGGCTCAGCCTGGCCGCGGACCACTGCGGCTGCTGCCGCATCTCGCGTCATGCCCACGCCTGGCCTGCTTGGCGGTCCCGGCAGCACATTGCCGACAACTCCTGAGCTGCTCGGGATCCTGCCTGGCTGTGCACCTCGCTGAAAGAGGGAACCGATGAAAAACCTAGGCATCGTCAGCAGACGGGCGGGAGCGCTCGTCGTCAGTGCTGGTCTGGTCACGCTGGCCGCGGCCTGCGGGTCGACCAGCACGACCACCAGTTCCAGCTCACCGGGCTCGATCACCGTCGCCGTTGCCTACCCGTCACCGCCCAAGGCCTTGCTTGCCCAGTTCACCAAGCAGACCGGCATCAAGGTGACCTGGGTCAACATCGGCTGGGACGACCTGCAGACCAAGATCGCCGCGGCCATGTCCGCGAACACCTACTTCGCCGACGCCGCCGACGTCGACTGGTCCAAGGTCGGCGAGTACCAGAAGACCGGCTGGTTCTACCCGCTGAACAAGTACTTCGACGTGACCAGCCTCAGGTCGG
>Ga0335074_10009225_pt1 | contig 13762 bp, 13 predicted proteins | sample Lox_Sample_23_FD_206715 | JGI IMG/M metagenome (GOLD analysis project Ga0335074, IMG submission 206715) | Soil microbial communities from Loxahatchee National Wildlife Refuge, Florida, United States - Lox_Sample_2.3 | ecosystem: Environmental > Terrestrial > Soil > Wetlands | place: USA...
CTCAAGCCCGACATGTGCTTCCACATGATCCTCGGCATGTGGCAGGACGATTGGGGTTTCGAGCTGAGCGAGACCTTCCGCGTGGTCGACGCGGGTGCGCCAGAAATTCTGACCCGCTTCTCGCGCGATCTCGTTGTGAAGGAGTGACGCGCGTTAGGGAAGACGCCCGATCCGCTCCAGCATCAGGTCATAGAAGGCCGATCTCTCGAGGTCGCGTAGCACCATGCAGTTCGCCGGACGCTTGGTCACGTTCCACCAGTCGACCACCGTTGCGCCCATCGTCACGGGCGAGGCGATCTCGATCTCCACGTAGCACGCCTTCCCGCCAAAGATCTCCGGCTTCAGCAGGTAGCCGATCACGCAAGGGTCGTGCAGGGGATAGGAATCCGTCCCGAATTTCTGATTGCCGTAACGTTGATAGAATTCCGCCATTCCCGCCGCGGCGATCGCTGTGCGTGTGCCAAGCTCGCGGAGCCGTTTCAGCCAGGCGGGCGTCAGGATCGCCTTGTAGGTGCAGTCGATAGGCGCCATCGTCAACGGCGCGCCGGAGGTGAAGACGACATGCGCCGCATGCGGATCGACAAAGATATTGAATTCCGCCGCGGGCGTGATGTTGCCCCCTTCAAAATAGCCGCCACCCATCAGGACGATCTCGCGAATTCGCGGCGCGATGCGCGGCTCCTTGACGAGGGCCATGGCGATATTGGTGAGGGGGCCGAGCGGACAAAGGGTGATTTCGCCCTCCGGCGCCGCCATGACAGTGTCGATGATGAGGTCGACGCCGTGGACGCTGAGCGCGGGCGTCGAGGCTTCTGGCGGGTCCCAACCTTCCAGGCCGCTGTCGCCGTGGACATATTCCGCCGTCCTCAACGGTCTCACCATGGGGCGCGCGCAACCTGGCGCGACGCGGATGTCCGGGCGTCCGGCGAGCTCCAGAATCTGGCGCGCGTTCCGCTCGGTCTTGCTGAGCGGCGCGTTGCCCGCCACGGCGGTCACCGCCACCACGTCGAGTTCCGCCGAGCCGAGCGCGAGGAGGATGGCGAAGGCGTCGTCCTGCCCCGGATCGGTGTCGATGATGATCTTGCGCGCGCTCATGATCCCCCAATGTTTTGCTCGTCGGCGCGACCTGGCGCGCTTTAGGCTCAAGCCCGGCAAGAATAGGGGCGCTTTGGCTTCGCGTGCGCCCGACTCGGCGCAGCGGCACAAAATTGCTTCGGCAGAACGAGGAGCGGACGATATTCTTTCGGCGACTCCAACCGAATTGTCGCGCTTAGGCTCGTCCCTTGGTCTAGGGTTTGCTCGGATGCGCTGTCCGGGACGGACTTTTGCTCCGCGCACCCGGGACGCACGCACTATGAAGGCTTCCGGAAAGCCAGAGGGAACACCATGAAGCGCAATTCGATTCTTGCAGCGGCCGGCGCCGTCGCCCTGGGCCTGGCGAGCCTTGCCCCGGCCAGGGCCGATGACATCCCCGTCGGCGTCATCGCCAACCTGACTGGCCAGGACGTGAACACCAGCGTGCAGATGGTGCGCGGCGTCCAGATCGCCGCCGACGAGATCAACAAGGCCGGCGGCGTCAACGGCAAGGCAATCAAGCTGATCGTCGAGGATTCCGAGTACAAGACTCAGGAAGCGCTGACGGCGGCCACCAAGCTCTACGAGGTCGACAAGGCACCGGCGGTCATCATGTTCGGCGGCTCGAGCCTCATGATCGCGGTCGCCGAGCTTGCCAAGCAGGACGGCAAGGTTCTCTTGAACACATCGTCGAGCTCCGCCAAGCTCGGCGACTATCCGGGCACGCTCTTCTCCATCCTCCCGCTCGACGACATCGTCGGTAAGGCGCTCGGCAAGTATGTCGCTGAGAAGGGCGTCAAGTCGGTGGCGACAATCGTCCCGAACAATACGTTCGGCCTCGGCGTCGCCAACGCGGCTGGCGAGGCCTTCAAGGCGGCCGGCGGCAAGGTGGTGAAGTCGGTCGCCTACACCGAAGGTCAGCCTGACTATCGCGCCGACGTTGAGAGCGTGATCGCCGCTGCGCCGGAGGCGATCATCAGCGCCGGATATGGCGACGACTCGCGCACGATCTTCAAGAACGCGCGCGAGCTCGGTCTCGACGCGCCCTGGTACACGGCCTATCCCTCGATCTTCACGGTCGAGAATGAGAAGTGGATGAACGGCAAACTGTCGGGGGTCGATAACGGCGGCTACGGCAATGCCGCCGGCAAGGCCGTGCTCGCGGCCTACAAGGCGAAGTGGCCGAAAGACGGCGAGCCCCTCGCCCACATCTACTACGGCTATGACGCCATGAAGGTCCTTGCCGCCGCCATGAAGAAGGCGGGCGAGGACCCGAAGGCGATCGCCGCTGCGCTCCCCAGCGTCGTGAAAGGCTATGTCGGCGCCACCGGGGCCATCGAGTGGGACGATCGCGGCCAGCGCATCAATCCCCCGCTCGACCTCATCGAGTACAAGAACGGCAAGTTCGAAACCGTCGGAACGCTCAAGTAGGCGCTGCGCCGGCGCCTTTCCATAAATCTAAGCATCGCCGGGCGCTTGCCCGGTCAGGTTCGTGATGCGACCATCGCCTCCCCGCCTGAGGGACCGTGATGCAGGTTCTTGTCAACTCGATCGTCTATGCGAGCGAGATCGCGATCATCGCCGTCGGCATCGCGCTCTCCTACTCGATCCTGCGCTTCGCCAATTTCGCCCATATCCAGTATGCCGTGGTCGGGGGCTACGCCACCCATGTCGGCGCCGCCCTCGGCCTGCCCATCGTGGTTGCGATCGCCCTCGGGGCCGTCTTCGTCGGCGCGCTTGCGGTCGTCGTCGACGCCCTTGTCTTCAGCCGGCTTCGCGCCATTACGCCGGAAGGCAAGATGATCGTCTCCTGGGGCGTGGCGCTGTTTATCCGCGCCATCATCGCCTCGATCTTCGGCGGCTCGGCGATCGTCATCGAGACGAATGTAGTTCCCATTCACATGGGCGGGGCTATCTTCACCTCGCTCGACCTTATCGTGGCGCTGGTCACGATAGGGTTCATGGTGCTGCTGCAGCTCTTCCTCTACCGCACGCGCCATGGCTCGGCTTTGCGCGCGTTGGCGAGCAACTACGACCTTGCGGTCACGCGCGGCATCTCCGGCGTCGGAATGATCCGGTTGATGTGGTTCATTTCCGGCGCCTATGCGGCGATCGGCGGCTCGCTGATTGCGCTCGAAACGCGGCTGCAGCCGAACATGGATTTGATCATCCTGCTTCCGGTCTTCGCCGCCGTAACCATCGGAGGCCTCAGCAATGTCTTCGGCGCTGTGCTCGGCGCGCTCCTCCTGTCGCTCGCCCAGAACGTCGCGATCGCCGTCGACTTCGGCTCGCTCCTCGGACGCGATCCGTGGTTCATACCGAGCCAGTTCCGCGACTATATTGCAGTGCTCGCGATGGTCGTCGTGCTGATCCTCAGGCCGGCAAGCGTCCGACCGGCGACGGCGTGAGCGCATGATCGACTTCGCTGTCTACGCGCTCACCATCATCGCCATCTGGTCCGTCATGGCGCTGAGCCTCAACATCCAGTTCGGCATGACTGGGCTCGTCAATTTCGGCCAGATCCTTCCCTTCGCCATCGGCGCCTATGCGATCGCGATCGGCGTTGAGTTCGGCGTTCCGTGGCAGCTCGCGGCGATCGCCGGCCTTATCGCCGCGCCCGCCGCCGGGCTCCTGGTGATCCTCCCGGCGCGCCGTCAGTCGCAGGACTACTGGGCCCTCATCACGCTCGGCGCAGCGGAGCTCTTCCGGCTCACCATGCTGAACGTTCCCTCCATCGCCGGGGGGGCCGACGGCGTGACGGTGTCTCGCCTCGCTAACCGCAACCTCGCGCTCGGCCTTGCTCTCGCCCTCCTGCTCATCGCTTATCTGGTCGCAGAGCGCATCGGCAATGGGCCGCTCGGCCGGTTCCTCAGGGTCATCCGCGAGGACGAGGCGCTCGCCGCCACTCTCGGGCGCAATCCGATGGCTTACCGCAGCAGGGTCACCGCCCTCTCCTGGGTGATGGCCGCCGCCGCCGGCATCCTGTTCGCTTACGTCGTCGGCTACGTCGCGCCAACCTCCTTCCTGGTAACCGACACATTCGTGGTCTGGACGGCGGTGATACTTGGGGGGCCTGGGCGCAACATCGGCGTCGTCATCGGCGCTGCGGCGCTTATCCTCCTCAGCGTCTCGACGCGCTTTCTCGCCGACTGGTCGGGACTCCGCCCGGACCTGGTCGCGAACCTGCGCCTCGCGGTCTTTGGCCTGGCGCTGGTCCTCATGTTCCTCTTCCGACCGGAAGGCTTGTTCCCCGAACGAAGGAAGGCGCTCAATGTTGACGGTGGCTGAGGTCAGCCTCGCGTTCGGCGGCTTCCAGGCGCTTCGCGGCGTCAACCTTCAGGTCGGGGGGAACGAGATCGTCGGTCTGGTCGGGCCCAACGGCTCGGGCAAGTCGACGCTCCTCAACGTGATAGCCGGCGTCTACGCGCCCGATAGCGGCGACGTTAAACTCGACGGCAGGCCCCTGCTTTTGGGCCGCATCGAAGGCGTCGCCGCGCGAGGGGTCGGCCGCACCTTCCAGGTTCCGCGCCTCGCCCAGCGCCTCACTGTCTTTGACAACATGATGGTCGGCGCCAATCGCCAGCCCGGCGAGCGGCTCTTCGACCTCTTCCTGCGCCCAAGCGCCGTCGCCGCCGCCGAGGCGGCGAACGCCGTCAAGGCGACAGCGATCCTCAAGCGCCTCGACCTCCTGCACAAAGCGAACAGCATAGCCGGCGCGCTCTCCGGCGGCCAGCAGAAGCTCCTCACCATGGGCGTGCTTCTCATGGCCGAGCCGAAGGTGCTGCTCCTTGACGAGCCGGCCGCCGGGGTCAATCCGGTGCTCATCGACCAGCAGATCGGCTTCCTGAAATCGCTCCGCGACGAGGGTCGGTCGATCCTCATCGTCGAGCACAACATGGAGATGATCTCCAGCGTCTGCGACCGGGTCTATGTTCTCGATGCCGGCAGCATGATCGCCACGGGAACGCCAGCAGAGATCCGCGCCAATGAGGATGTCGTCCGCTCCTATCTGGGCCAGCCGGCGTGACGACATGACCAACCCCGCCCCGATCCTCGCGCTCGACAAGGTGACCGCCGGCTACGGCCTAATCACGGTCCTGAACGATGTCAGTATCCGCCTCCACCCACGCGAGATCGTCGCCGTGCTCGGCGCCAACGGCTCGGGCAAGTCCACGATCCTTAAGACCTCGGCCGGCTTGACCCGCGTCCTTGGCGGCGCGGTTTCGTTCGCTGGCGCGGACGTGACGCGCTGGCCGCCGCACCGCCGCGCGGCCAAGGGCCTCGGCTACGTGCCGCAGACGCGCAACATCTTCCCGGACCTGACCGTTGCGGACAATCTCAGGATGGGCGCCTTCCTCCGCCCGAAAAGCTTTGCCCGCGACGTCGAGCCAGTTTTCGCGCTCTTCCCGCGCATCAGGGAGCGGCGCCGCGCTCTCGCCTGCACGCTGTCGGGCGGCGAGCGGCGCATGCTCTCCATCGCGCTGACCCTGCTTCTGAAGCCGAGGGCCCTGCTCCTCGACGAACCGAGCAGCGATCTTTCCCCTGTCATGGTCGACGCGGTCTTTCAGGCGATCGGGCGCATTCACGGCGAGCTCGCGATCCCGATCCTGCTCGTGGAGCAGAACGTCAACAAGGCGCTGGCGCTGGCGACTCGCGTCGCCGTGCTCGTGCGCGGCCGCGAAGCGCTCGATTGTCCGGTCGCGGACGTCAGGCTCGACGAGCTGAAGCGTCTCTTCATGGATGGCGGGGTGAGAACGACGGCATGATCGGCAAGCCCCCGCCCTGGCCGAACGGCGCCCGCTCCGCCGTCGCCTTTTCCTTCGACGTCGATGCCGACAGCGTCGTCCACGCCAGCCAGCGAGCAAAGGCGCCCGAGGCGCTGGCCGCTATCGCGCACATGCGTTACGACCCCCATGTCGGCCTGCCGCGCCTCGTCGACCTGTTCAAGTCCTACGCCGTGCCGATCACCTGCTTCGTGCCGGGCTGGGTGGCTGACGCCTATCGCGAGTCCGTCGAATACATCCTGACGGGCCAGAACGAGATCGCCCATCACGGGCATTTCCACGAATGGCCGAGCCAGCAGAGCCGGGAGGCCGAGTACGAGTCGCTGCGAATGGGGATCGAGCGCATTGTCTCGCTCACCGGCCGGAGGCCGGCCGGCTACCGCGCGCCCTATTACGGCCTGTCGGCCAGCACTTTCGATCTGCTCATCGAGGAAGGGCTGCTCTACGATTCCTCGCTCTTTGCCGATGACATACCGATCATCCTCGAAAGCAGCGTCGGTCGCCTCGTCGAGCTGCCTCCGCCGGCCTCGGTCGACGACTACAGCCAATACGTCTCCGCCCGAGCCTTCGACTACCTCATGAGCATCTCGCCGCCATCGCGCGCGCTCGAGGTCTTCCGCTCCGAATTTGACGCGATCCACGAAATCGGCGGCCTCTTCATCTCCGTCTGGCACCCGGGGGTGAGTGGACGACCGTCACAAGCACGCGCCATCCGCGCGCTGATCGAGCACATGATGGACAATAGCGATGTCTGGTTCGCGACACTCGAACAGGTCGCGCGCCACGTCACCGGCCTGATCGCGGCCGGTCTTTGGTCGCCGCGCGTCGAGAAGCTTCCCTTCTACGACGCTCCGGTTCTCCGCTGATCGCAGCTCAGCCGGCCGGTTCGCGCCGGGGCTGGCGGGACGCAGGCGTCACCGGATGCTCCAGGAGTTCCGCGATCGGCATGCCCTCGAAGCGCTTCACGGTCTTGGTGACCACATAGGTGAAATAGACCGAGATGCCGATTTCCATCTCGAGCATCCGGTCGATGAGCTGCTGGTAGTGCTCGATGTCATGCGCCACGATATGGAGGACGTAATCGATGCCGCCGCCGACGGCGTAGCAGGCGACCACCTCGGTGATCGATTCGATCGCTTCCTCGAAGCGCGCGAAGTCGCGCCTGGTGTGGCGCTCCAGCGTCATCGTGGCGATTATGAGCTCGGTCTTCACCAAGCGCGCCAGGTTAATTTCAGCGCGGTACTCGCGGATGTAGCCGGCCTCCTCCAAGTTGTGCAGCCTTTCCCAGCAGGAGCTGAGCGACAGGCCGACCTGCGAGGCGAGGTTCACCTTCTTTATCCGCCCGTTCTTCTGAAGAAGCGCAAGGATCCGGATGTCGTAAGCGTCAAGCTTGTCGTTCGGCATCTCCTCACTCCGCCCGCAGACGTAAAGGAATCCCATGGCCGGTCGGCGGCGGCCCTCGCTGCGGCGCGAAACTAACACTGCAAGACCCATGCCGCCACGGGGACGCGCAGCGCGGGGCCCGCGGTCAGCGGAAGACGGCGGCGAGCTGATCGCGCGGCAGGGCGGGGACGAAATTGCCGTCGCGCCCGGTCATGTCCTCGTTGGCGACGAGGGCGTTGAGGATCGCCTCCTCGATCGTCTGCACGACCGCGTCGAAGAAGGGATCGAGAGAGGCGTCCGGCAGGAACGCGGCCGCGCCGATGGCGCGCGTCTCGACAGAGAGCGCGGCGTCGTTCGCTGTCGAGAAGGCGAGGAAGATGTCGCCCGAGGCGTGATAGGCGTAGCCCCCGGTCAGCGCGACCCCGAGCGGCGCGCGGCGCGCGAGCCGTTTCAACTGGTGTGGCAGGAGCGGCGCGTCCGTTGCGATCACGGCGATGATCGAGCTCTTGTCGCGCTTCGGCGTTCTCTCGACCGCGGCGGGGGCCGCGGAGCCGGCGCCAAGACGTCGGCCGCGGACGGTGAGGTTGCGCCGCTTGCCGAAATTGGCCTGGACAAAAGCGCCGAGCATGAACGGCCCCGCCTCATGCGCGATCCGCCGCGAGGCCGCGCCGGAGCCGCCCTTGAACCCGAAGCAGATCATGCCCGCCCCGCCGCCCACGCTGCCTTCGTCGATCGGCCCGGCGACCGCCGCATCGATGGCCGCGGCCACATGGCCGGCGGTCACGTGGCGCCCGTTGATGTCGTTGAGGAACCCGTCGTAGGTCTCCGCAGCGACCGGCAGGCCCCAGGCGTCGTCAAGGGCGCCGGGCTGGACGCGGTTGATCCAATCTACGGTCGCGTCCCGCGCAATGCCGCAGGCATGGGTATTAGTGATCGTGACGGGGAGGGCGAACGCTCCCACTTCCTCGATCATGTGGGTTCCCGTCATCTCGCCGTTGCCGTTGGCGCTGTGGAAACCGGCAAAGACCGGCGTGAGGATCCGCGGCGCGGGCCGCGGCAGGATGGCGGTGACGCCGGTGCGGACCGGTCCGCTGCCGGGAACAAGCTCGCCCTCGCCGCGGATCAGCGTGGCATAGCCGACGCCGATGCCTGGAATGTCGGTGATCGCGTTCCACGGCCCCGGCTCACCGTCGAAAGGAATGCCGAGCGCCCGGGCGCGCGGCTTCCCGGTCGGCGTAGCGAGCAGCGGATCGGCCACGCTGCGCCCGCCTCAGCCTTTGGCCGGAAGCTCGGCGGCGACCGCCTCCACCGCGCCCCTGGTGGCGGCGACGATCGTGTCGGCCTCCTGGCGTGTCAGGCAAAGCGGCGGCGCAAAGCCGAGGATGTCGCCCTGCGGCATTGCGCGGCCGATGACGCCGCGCTCGAGCAGCGCCGCCGCAACCTTAGGCCCGACCTTCAGCGCCGGATCGAAGAGCGCCCCGGTCGCCGGATCGGGGGAGAACTCGACCGCGGCCAGCAGGCCCTCTCCACGCACGTCGCCGACGATCCGGTTCCCGTCCACGGCGTCGGCGAGCGCGTCCCGGAAATAGGCGCCCACCGCGCGCGCATTCTCGACCAGGCCGAGGCTGTCGACTAGTTCCAGGTTGGCGACGCCTGCGGCTGCGCAAAGGGGATGTGCGGAATAGGTCCAGCCATGGCCGATGGCGCCGAGCTCATCCGAGCCCTTGACGAGCACGCTCCACAACTTGTCGGAGACGATGACGCCGGATAGCGGCGCATAGGCCGAGGTCAGCCCCTTGGCGATGGTGATGAGGTCCGGCTCGATGCCGTAACGGTCTGAGCCGAACATGGCGCCAAGCCGCCCGAAGCCGGTGACCACCTCGTCGGCGATGAGCAGGATGTCATGACGCGTCAGAACCGCCTGGATCTTCGCCCAGTAGGTGGGCGGAGGCGGAACGACGCCGCCCGTGCCGAGCACCGGCTCGCCGATGAAGGCGGCGATCGTCTCCGGCCCTTCGGCGACAATCAGGTCTTCCAGTCGCGCCGCGCATTGGTCGGCGAAGGCTTCCCCGCGCTGGCCGCGGTCGACACGGCGGTAATAATAGGGCGCCTCGGTGTGGAGGATCGGCGCGCGCGGCAGATCGAAGGCCTTGTGGAAGAGCTCCAGCCCGGTGAGACTCCCGGTCATGACGCCCGAGCCGTGATAGCCGCGCCAGCGCGAGATGATCTTCTTCTTCTCCGGCCGGCCGAGGATGTTGTTCGCGTACCAGACGAGCTTGATGTTGGTCTCGTTGGCGTCCGACCCGGAGAGGCCGAAGAAGACCCGGCTCATGCCCTTGGGCGCGCGGTCGATGACCATCTTGGCGAGCCGGACGGAGGCCTCGCTGCTGTGGCCGGCATAGGCGTGATAATAGGCGAGCTTCCGCGCCTGCTCGGCGATCGCGTCGGCGATCTCCTTCCGCCCGTAGCCGACGTTGACGCAGTAGAGCCCGGCAAAGGCGTCGAGGCTCTTTTTGCCCTTGGCGTCGACGACGAAGACTCCCTCGCCACCCGCCATGACCCGGTTCGGGGTCTCGCCCCGGGCATGCGCGCCCATGTGCGTCGAGGGATGGAAGAAATGGTCTCGGTCCCAGGCGTCGAGTTCGTTGCCGCGGCTCAGCATCGGATTCCCTTGAAGGATGACATGTGGAGGGAGAATAGCGCCGGAGAGAGGAGAAGGAGGACCTTTTGGTCGTGATCTGCGAGGCGATCATCCGGCGCTTGCCGGAACCGCCGAAGAATCATCGCGGCGGAGGCTTCAGCGCCTCGGGGAGGGGCAGCACCGGATCGTCCTTGATCGTCTTGGTCACCACGAAAGCGACGCAGCGGCTGATGCCGATCTCTTCGGCGAGCAGCCGGTCCATGATCTCCTGGTAGGCGGCCACGTCACGCGCCACAACACGGAGCACATAGTCGACGGCGCCGCCGGTCGCCCAGCAAGAGACCACCTGCGGCACGAGCTTCACGGCCCGCTCGAAGCGATCGAAATGGTGCTTCTTGTGTCCGGCGAGCTTGATCTCGACGCAGACGAAGGTGATCGGCGCGACCGAGCGTAGTTCGATGCGGGCGTGGTAACCCGAGATGACCCCGGCCTCCTCCAATCGGCGCAGGCGGTTCCAGCACGGTGTCGGCGACAGACCGACCCGCTCGGCGAGCGCCGCCTTGGTGATACGGCCGTCGCGCTGGACGACGGTTAGAATCCTGAAGTCTACGGGGTCAAGCTTCACCGGCTGCTTTCAAGGGCGGACTGCGATGGGCGAGTTTACGCCAGGGCTGTCGCCCTGCAAGAACCGTCCGCCAAATTGGTCTCTAGCCGCTGAGTTAGGTCCCAGTAGCAGATACGGCGCTCAGCCCTTCTCAGCGACTCTTAGCAGCTTGTATGGGTCTGCGCCGAGCGTCCTGGCGATCATGAGATATTCCGCCACATCGAGGCGACGCTCTCGGCCCTCGTACTTCGCCACAAATGACTGCGGCCGCTGAAGCTGCGCCGCGAGCTCGGTCTGCGTGATCTCGGCTTGCTTCCGGGCGTCGATTAGCCCCGCTAGGCATCGGTCGTATAGATCGGGAAAGAGGGAACTCAATTGACGCCGCCGGATCGAGAACCGGCAGCGCAGAGAAACCGAAAACAGTATTATCCCAAAAACGGATATTTGCAGTAGCATCGCACCCGGGCGATCGGGGGGCGGCCATGAAGGTTCAGTATTTTGGCGACATCAACGACTACAGGAAGTTCGCGCTATTGCGCCTTCTCTCCGAGGCTGGAAGGTTTAAGATCGGCGTCTGCTGGATGCTGACCGAGGCAGACGGGACAACGCAGGGGGCGAAGCGCGGCTATCAAAAGCAGCCGGACAAATGGCGCGCCTACGATCCGCCGTTATTTGACGCGCTCACCAAAGCGCCTCCACAGCCGACCATCGGCGACTTGCGCCGCATAGAAGCCGAGGCTCTGATCGCTGGCTCCACCTTCTTCAACGAATTCACACCCGACTCCCGTTCCGGTCGTGACTCGTTTCATGGGCAGTGCATGGCAGCCTTCGCCGACAGAAACGTGGTGTTCCTCGATCCTGACAACGGGCTCGAGGTCAAGCTCCCCAAAGGTCGAAAGCGGTCGAGCAAATATGCATTTCTGGACGAGATCGCCGATCACTATGGCGCTGCTCGCTCGATCCTGCTCTACCAGCACTACCCTCGGCATGTCTCGCGCGACGAGTGTGTCACTGCCGCCCGCGGCCGTCTGCGAACCGTATTGCCGGGGGTGCCGATCTGGCTGTTCGAAACGCCACATGTCGCGTTCGTGCTCGTGGCGAGACCAGATCATGTTGACCGTATCGAGACGGTTGTTGCTGCAATGAAGGACCGGGGCTGGCTCCCAAAGTTCTTCACCAAGGTTCGAGCCGCGCCATTCGCGGGCTAGCGATCGCCGCGAGGCGATAATGGAGGCGCAGCTCTGACCAGAGGTGCGAGCCGACTGATCATCCTTGACGGCCGCCGGCAACTGAGGACTCTGCGTCCCGGAGAACTTCATAAGGATCAATCCCAATCGCGCGGCAGATCGCCAGGTATTCCGCGGGGTCGAGAAGCCGACTGCCGTCCTCGTAGGAAATGACGAACTGCTCCGCCAGTCCGAAGCGTCCGCCGAGTTCCGCCTGTGAGAGACCTGCGCGCTCACGGGCTTCGACCAGCAGCGCGAGCACTGTTTGATAGAGTTGCGGATAGAAAGAGGCCAAGGTCGTTCTCCTCGTTCAAAAGAACGAAGAAAACACAGCGACACGCCTGACATAATTATACCGACGAAGAGGACTTCACGGCGCAGCTTCTTTTGACCTTTACTGGATCACGTCAAGTCGGTTACCTCGCCGGTTACGATTGATTTCGAGACCGCCGCCCAAGACTTCCGGCGTAAAACCACTCTTGTAGATCTTATCGACGAGCTGCGTCTCCATGGGCCGGAGAACCATCGCAGGTCGTACAATTGACCGCCAGCCACAAATCAAGCCCCAAAGCCACTTGAGTCAACGAGAAGGACGCCGGTAGCGCCCTCACCTGAGAAGCCCACCGTAGGGGCGCCAGCGAGGCGCGTGTTCCTACACCTCTTCGTGCTCAACCCGGTCCACCTGATGTCGCTTTTCCGTCGGGGGGTGGTCGGGACGACCAGACAAATCGGACTCCCGCTTTTAAAGCCTATTTCGCGCTCGCAATGGGAATGACGGCTGTGACGCCGACTGCGGTCGTTCCCGAAGCGGCGGCGGTTGGGCGCCATCCGGCCACTGCTCCCGATCAGGACGGGACGAAGAGCATCAGATTTCCGATCTTTCCGGCGTCTCGGCGGACGCCGCGAACCGCCGTCGGCCGCCGGAGGACGAAGCGAACATTTCCTTGTCCCTGAGGTCACTGGCATAACGCAGGTGTTCGCTGTCGCGCCCGCTCTGATTCGATCAACTCGGTGGGGCATCATCGAAGGACTTCCGGATCAATCAACAATGACCGCATTTCCATTTCGTAAAGCTCACTTTATCGGCGTTGCCGGCGTGGGCATGAGCGCGACCGCTGTCCTGCTGCGCGATAGCGGCGTTGCCGTAACCGGCTCTGACGAAGCCATCTATCCGCCGATTTCGCACGTGCTGGCGCGTGAGAAATTCGCGTGCCGGACGCCTTATGGGGCGCAGAATATTCCTGACGACGCCGATCTCATCGTCATCGGCAAAAACGCGCGGCTGCTTCCGGACGAGAATGATGAAGTGGCGGAGGCTTTCACGCGTGCCGCAAGACCCGGAGGGCCGAAAATCCTGTCCTTTGCCGAAGTGCTCGCGCTTCTATCGCGTGGACACGAGAACATTGTGGTGGCGGGATCGTTCGGCAAAACGACGAGCGTTTCGATGATGGCGCATTGCCTCGTCGGCGCGGGGCTCGATCCCTCGTGGATGATCGGCGCCGTACCGTTGTCACCTCCTCGGGCGTCCAATGCCGGTACGGGAAGACAATTCTTGCTTGAAGGCGATGAATATCCCTCTTCCAACACCGATAATCGGTCGAAGTTCCTGCATTATCGTCCTGCGCACGTGCTGCTGGCACCCCTGTCACATGACCACGTCAACGTCTTTCCGACGGTCGAATCCTATCTCGCGTCGTTCCATCAATTGCTTGATCTGGCGCCGCGCGACGGGCTCATCGTTGCGGCGACCTCAGGCGAACTCAGCGAGCGATTTCTAGCCCGAGCGAAACGCGATGTCGTGACCTTTGGCCTCACAAGAGGCGACTGGCGCGCCGAAAATATCGAGTATGACGAAATCTCACAATTCACATTGACCGAGCAGGGTCGTGAGGTCGCTCGGGTAAAGACCACGCAGCTCGGCGCGCACAACATCGAGAACATGGTTGGGGTAGGGGCGTTTGTGCTGAGCCGCGGCCTTGCCAGCGTCGAGCAATACGCAGCGGCGATGGCGAGCTTCCGCGGCGTGGTGCGCCGGCTCGACCGGAAATCA
>Ga0335074_10009227_pt1 | contig 13761 bp, 7 predicted proteins | sample Lox_Sample_23_FD_206715 | JGI IMG/M metagenome (GOLD analysis project Ga0335074, IMG submission 206715) | Soil microbial communities from Loxahatchee National Wildlife Refuge, Florida, United States - Lox_Sample_2.3 | ecosystem: Environmental > Terrestrial > Soil > Wetlands | place: USA: Florida...
CCCGGTCACCCCGAGGCGAGAGAGGACCTCGGCCAACTGGTCGAAGCGCGCTTTCACGACAGTGGCGCGCCCGGCGAAGCGGCCGAGCGCAGCCGTTGCGGCAGCGACAGCTTCGGGATCCCTGTCGAGGCCGACGAGACGGCGGCCGGGAGCGCGCTCGAGCAGCGGGCCGGCATGGCCTCCCCCGCCAACCGTCGCATCGAGGAACACCCCGTCAGCGAGAGGCTCGAACACCTCCAGCACCTCGCCGAGCATGACGGGCCGGTGCGCGAAGGCAGCCGTCACACCCGGTGGCGTAGTCTGCGGAGCGGGCACATCGCCATGGCTCATACGCAGCCCCTCGGCCAGCGCTGCCCCGGGATTTCTCCCCGGGTACATTGGGCTGGGCGGGTGGAGAAGGGGACCCCCGGCTTGCTGGCCAAGGGGCTGCGTATAGGCCCGGGCTGGGCCGCAGTTGCCTCGTGCTCTTTGCGCCCTCACGGCGCTCGCGACCGTCATATCACGAGGGCACCGCGGGGTTGCTGCTGCTCGGTGGCGGAGCTGAGGATGCAGGACGAGCGGGTGCCGGCCCGCCGGTAGAAAGCCCCGCCTGCTCGGTCCTGGTGCCCGTGACCCGAGGGAACAGGCTCTCTGCACCCGCGGCAAGGCCCTCCATGGTCGGCCCCATGCGCTCCCGCCACGCGCCCAGGTTCCACAGCTCCATCCGGTCCAGGACGCCGACCACCACGACCGGCTTTTCCGGCTCGAGGCCCGAGTACTCCCTGAAGAAACTGGGCACCGTTATGCGCCACTGGGTATCGATGTCCACCTTGGCGGAGTACCCGGTCAGGGCCCGCGCCCTGTGACGTTCCTCCTGCCCGAGGTCCTGGGCTTCCATCGCGACCGCCAATAGGCGGTTGAACTCTTCTGGTGGCCAGACCGCCAGGCACCGCTCCAGGTAACAGGTGACGACGGCCGCGTCCTTGTTGCGCTCGTAGCGGTAGCGCAGTTGAGCCGGGACGACGAAGCGCCCCTTCGTGTCCAGGGAGTGCTCGAACCTCCCATACAACGGCTCCACGCTCGGCTCCTGACTGGCCTCGACCGGTTTCGCAGGCGAGCTCGGGACCGCCCTCAGAGCCTCGCCTCCCGGCCGTAACCTGGCCTGAGTTAGGGTAAAGGTTGCCCCAGCTCTCCACTGGGCCCCACTTTATAACCCCCTCATGCCTCTGGCAAGCCCATCGAGCATCAACGCGTGCCGGAGCGAGGCCCGGCCCGAGCGAACAGCCTTCAGCCGTATGGCAGCCCGTCGCCCGCACCCCGGCTCCCCGACGGCCTCGCCCGTTTGGCTAGGTTCTCAGCGAGGGCCAAAACCGCATGACCGTGCCAGCGACGACCGACTTGCTCGACCTCGACGTCGACCTCTCGCAACACTTGGACCAGCTCGAACTGGACGAGAGCGACGACGAAGACGAGCCGGTGCTGCGCTGGAGAGACGGCCGTCAGGTCGACACCTGGCGCGAGGGCTATCCCTACTCCGAGCGGCTGCCCCGCCCGGAGTACGAGAAGCTGAAGCGGCTCCTCCAGATCGAACTGCTCAAGCTCCAAAACTGGGTGAAGGACGCCGGCCTACGCATCGTCGTCCTCTTCGAGGGGCGCGATGCAGCGGGCAAGGGTGGCACCATAAAGCGCTTTACCGAGCACCTCAACCCGAGAGGGTCGGAAGTCGTGGCGCTCGAGAAACCAGACGCGCGCGAACAGGGCGAGTGGTATTTCCAGCGTTACGTCGCCCACCTGCCGACACGCGGGGAGATGGTGCTTTTCGACCGGTCCTGGTACAACCGGGCAGGAGTCGAGCGGGTAATGGGTTATTGCACCGAAGACGAGTACCGCCTCTTCATGGACCAGGCGCCCGAGTTCGAGAGGCTGCTCGTAGGCGACGGGATAGCGCTGATAAAGCTATGGTTTTCCGTCTCCCGGGCCGAGCAACGCACGCGTTTTTTGATCCGCCAGGTCGACCCGGTGCGGCAATGGAAGCTTTCTCCGACTGACCTGGCGTCGCTCGGCCGCTGGGATGACTACACGCGGGCAAAAGAAGCCATGTTCGTGGCGACCGATACGCCCTACTCACCGTGGACCGTGGTAAAGAGCAACGACAAAAAGCGTGCCCGGCTCAACGCGATGCTCCACGTCCTCAACCGTTTTGATTACCCGCGCAAGCGCACGGACATCGTGGGGCCACCCGACCCGCTTATCGTGGGCCCCGCCTCCGAGGTATACGAGCACGGCGAAACTCCTGGAGGCCCTCAGGCAGGGAACTGAGCGCTCCCGGCGAGCTCGGGCAACCGTAAACAGTGTTGCTCGTCCTTCATCAGGACAGTGGCCCGCCCCCGGCAGGCGACGAGCCTCAGCGCAGCAGATTCACCCTGCCAGGCCTTCAACTGACGCACCAGTTTGGCGAGTGACGGCCACGCCCCGCAGCGCCAGGTGAGGTATATCGCGTCTCCATCGCAGCCGGCGGGGAGGAGTGCCGCGCAGGCCGTTGTCGCCGGGATGCCGCGTAAATAGACGAGTACTTCCCTGTCAAGGTTGAAGACGGCTGCAATTGTCAGCCCTTTTAGCGAGAAGCTGGGCAGCAGGTCCCGCGGCCGCGACAGCCGGGGTGGTGCCGCCAGCAACGCCGTCGCCGCCGCAAGCACTGCGGCGCAAACAAGCCCGGCCCCGACAGCCGCCAACGAGAAATCACCGCCAGCCCACCCGCATACGATCAAAGCGCCCGCCACACAACCACCCAGCCCGGCAACGGCGCCGAAATAGCGGTACACGTCTCATAATAGCGCGCTGCGCCACCATGCGAAAAGCTAAAAAAATGTGTTCGGCCAACCTATTTTCGTACTTTCACGCCCCAGAACCATCTCTGGCGCCGCGTGCCACCGGCGGCGGGGCCTATTGGCTGAGACCGTCAACCGAGGAGCCGTTCGACAGCTCTGGTGATGCGTTCTTCGCTGACAGGGCCCCTGGTGCCGAGCGATTGGGCAAAGAAGCTGACGCGCAGCTCCTCCACCATCCAGGTCAAGTCTCGCAGCTGAGCAATTGTGGAGGCGGGGGCGCGGGCGTCGAGCGATGCCGCGATCGCTTGGTCGATGCGCCTGCGGGCGGCTTGCGCCCGAATGGTGAGCGAGATGTCACGCTCAACGCCTCCCGGCAGCTTTTCCAGCCGCCGCATGAGCGCGGAGAGGTAGCGCTCGATGTCTTCGAGCCGGCCGAGCCCCGAGCGGCTTACAAAGCGGCCCCCGACGAGCACTGAGAGCTCGGAAATGACGTCGTCGAAGGAGCGCTGCACTTTGTCCCCGAGAGCCTCCCGCAAACGTTGAGCGAGGGCGAGCACATCGGCGGCTTCACAAACAGTAGCTTTTGCGGCTCGCAGCGCTTTGCGGGCGTCCGGCTCGAGTTGCCGCCGGATGACCTTCAGGATCGCTTCGAAGTCCTGCGGCCGGCGGGGAAGGTGCCGCTCGAGGCCCAAGGCGTCTTCCACGGTGGCGGCAAGAACGTCTTCGGCCATCTGGCGGGCGGAGCCGTAAGAGCTGTCAGGGAGGCCGCCCAAAGCCGCGAGTGCCAACTTGGCCTGGTTGTCGACGGAGATTTCTAGTTGGCCGGCAAGCTGACGCGATGCGAGGTTGAGCATGACGAGCTTGCGCGTGCCACCTTGCATCGCGCGCCGGGCAGCCTCAGGGCCCGAAAAGATCCGGACGCTTACAGCATCGCCCTCGTCAAACAGCGCCGGGTACCCCTGGACGCCGTAACCGTGGTAGTCAACTTCGAAGACCTCGGGGATCTCGCCGAAATCCCAAGTCGTCGAGCGCCTCGGGGGCGACCCCCAAGGAAGCGACGACGAGGCCGCCGTCTGGAGCGCACGGTCCAGCAACGGCCGCAACCGCGCCACGACCGAAGCGACGTCCTTGCCCTCCGCCAATACTTCACCCTTTTCCCCGACCGCGCGAAAAGTTGGCCTGAGGTAGCCGGGCACTTTCTCCCAGTCAAAGTCGCCGGGGAGGATCTGCGTCCCTGCCAGTTCGCTCATCGCCCCGGCGAGGAGCGGTAGCAGAGGGCCGTCGGCAGGGCCGTACTTGGCAAGGAACGCCTCGGCTTTTTCGGGTATGGGGACGAGATGGCGGCGCAGCTGCTTGGGCAGGGAGCGGACCAGGGCCAGGACGAGCTCGCCCCGCAAACCAGGGACCTGCCATTCGAGGCCAACCTGGCCGAGCTGGTCCAGTTCGGCGAGCGGCACCTCGGCCACGACCCCATCGTCGGGGTCGCTCGGCCCCCACCTGTAAGCGAGCCTCAGCGAGCCGCCTGCCCCGGTGGCCCACGTGTCGGGGTAATCGGACGGGTCGGGCCTCTCGGTGGCCCCCGTGTGGATGTCCTCGCTGCGGGCCTGGAGAAAGGCCCGGCCGCCGGGGGGCTGGCGGCGCCACCACGCATCGAACGTCGGGCCCGACACAACCTCGGCCGGCAGGCGTTGCCCGTAAAACTCCGCCAAGGCATCCTCGGCTGCGAAGACGTTGCCTCTGCGGGCCCGCTGGAGCTGTGCGGTCAGGTGCTCGAGCTCTGCGAGGTTGCCCCGGACGAACTCCGGTGCACCTTCCCAGTCGCCTTGGACAAGCCCTTGGCTTATGAAAGTGGCGCGTGCTTGCGCCTTGTCGAGCTGGGCCAGGCTCGTCCGGCGCCCCGTGACGACTGCGAGCCCGTGGAGCGCTGCCCGCGCGAGCACGAAAGCCTCGCCGCGGACCTCGTCCCATACCGGGTCGCCATAAGACCATTTGAGCAAGTGCGACGCCGATGTTTCGACCCACTTGGGCCGCACAGGCGCGTCGACCCTCGCCCACAACCGGCTCGTCTCGACCAGTTCCGCCGCCATGACCCAGCGCGGGGCTTTCCTGGCAAGCACCGAGCCCGGCCAGATCGCGAACCGCGCGCCGCGAGGGCCGGCGAAGTCGGGACGGTCCCCCTCGCGTGCCCCGACCTGGGTGACGACCCCCGACAGGAGTGCGCGGTGGAGCACGGCGCTGCGCTGCTCGCGAGAAGGCGGGGGACCAGGTGGGCGTTGCCCTCCCCGGGCAAGGCCGAGTTGCTCGCACAACAATGCCAGCTGCCCATGGACGTCCTGCCATTCGCGCACCCGCTGGTAAGAGACCAGCTCGCGGCGGCACAAGCGCCGGAACTGGCCCGAGGTGAGCTCGGCCTGGCGCTCCGACAGGTACCCCCACAAGTTGAGGAAGCTCACAAAATCGGAACGCCCGTCGTCGAAGCGGGCATGCAGTGACGCAGCCAAATCTCTTTTTTCTGCTGGTCGCTCACGTGGGTCCTGCACGGACAGAGCGGACACGACGACAAGGGCGTCTTCGAGGCACCCCAAGCGCGCCGCCTCGACGAGCATGCGCCCATGGCGGGGGTCGAGCGGCAACTGCGACATCTTGCGCCCGGTACCGGTCAATTGGGGGCCGCCGGGCCGTGGCCCGGCTTCTGCGTGGCCAGGAGCGAGCTGGCGACCCTGCGGGCCGGCGGGGTCGCCGGAGCGGGCGAGCGCCCCAAGTTCATCCAGCAAAGTGATCGCGTCGGCGATGTTGCGGCGGTCGGGCGGGTCGACGAAGGGGAACTCCGCTACCTCCCCAAGGCCGATGGCGGCCATCTGGAGGACCACGGAGGCCAGGTTGGTGCGAAGGATTTCGGGCTCTGTGAACAGTGGGCGCGAGGCGAAATCCTCGGCGGAGTACAGCCGTGCACAGACCCCCGGGCCGAGACGCCCGCACCTGCCGGCGCGCTGGTTGGCGGAGGCCTGCGATATCGGCTCGATCGGCAGGCGCTGGACCTTCGTCCGCCGGCTGTAACGAGAAATACGGGCATTGCCCGGGTCAACCACGAACCTGGTACCCGGGACGGTCAAGGAGGTCTCGGCAACGTTGGTCGCCAGCACGACGCGTCGCCGGGTGTGGGGCTCGAAAATCCTGTGCTGCTCGGCGGTGGAGAGCCGCCCGAACAACGGCAGCACTTCGGCGTCGACGAGGGCCACCCGGCCGAGCGCTTCGGCAGTGTCGCGGATCTCCCTTTCCCCTGCCAGGAAAACGAGGACGTCTCCCGGCCCTTCCCGGCACAACTCGCTTACCGCGTCGCACACGGCCTGGACCTCGTCCACCTCCTCGTCGAACCCTGCAGCGCCGTCGCCGGTCGGCGCGCTGTCTGCGCGGCTCTGCGGCTCGACGCTCGGCGCCAGCGCCGCCTCGTCGTCCTCGTCACCCGCCTCCCAGCCCGTGCCGCTCGGCCGGTAGCGGATCTCGACGGGGTAGGTGCGGCCGGTCACTTCGATCACGGGCGCGTCCCAAAAGTGCTTCGAGAACTTCTCCGTGTCGATGGTCGCCGAGGTGACCAAGAGCTTTAGGTCCGGGCGCGACGGGAGCAGTTGCTTCAAGTACCCGAGGATGAAATCGATGTTGAGGCTCCGTTCGTGAGCCTCGTCGACAATGAGAGTGTCGTAGGCACGCAATTCCCGGTCCCCGTGCAACTCCGCCAGGAGCACCCCGTCGGTCATGAGCTTTACCAGCGTGCCGTCGGCGACACGGTCGGTAAACCTGACCTTGTAACCCACCGCCTGCCCGACCCCGGTCCCGAGCTCGTCGGCGACTCTTTCGGCAATGGCCCGGGCAGCGATCCGGCGCGGCTGGGTGTGCCCGATGACGCCGGCGCTCCCCCGCCCTGCTTCAAGGCAGATCTTCGGGAGCTGGGTGCTCTTGCCCGAACCGGTCTCACCGGAGACGACCAGGACCTGGTGGGCTGCCAAGGCAGCCGCTATCTCGTCGCGCCGGGATGTGATCGGCAGGTCGGCGGGGTAGCGCAGCGGGAACGAGAGCGAAGCGCGCGTGCGCTGCCGGGCCGCCTCCCGGTTATGGACCGGCACACCTGCCCGAGCACGCCTCGACGCCACGCAAACCAGATTGCCGGGCCCGGCGGCAAGTCCTAGGGCGCGCTTGGGCAACAGGCTCGCTGGGCTCCGGCCTGGCCGGGCTTCGCCGCGCCCTCGCCGCCTTCGGGGGCCGGCACCGGGTCAGGCCGCCAGCACCCTGCGCACGCCCCGGACGATCTCTTTGTCCTCGCGGGCTTCGATGACAAAAGTCCGCACGGCTGCGCCCGACGACGTGACCTCACGGTCGCCCGGGCTGTCGGCCTCGTTGGCCCCCGCATCGACCTGGACGCCGAGGAACGCCAGGCCCGCCGCGGCACGGGAGCGCACAGGGGCCGACCGTTCGCCCACGCCGCCCGTGAAGACGAGGGCGTCGATCCCGCCAAGAGACGCAGCCATTGCTGAGACGCCTGCCCGCAACCGGTGAAGGTAAACCCCCATCGCGAGCTTGGCGTCCTCTTCGCCCGCTGCCTCGGCGCTCAGGATTTCACGCATGTCCGAAGTCCCCGCCAGCCCCAACAGCCCGGAGCGGTACTCGAGGGTCGAGGCAAGCTCGGCGGGCGGCATGCCGACGTGCTCTTCCAGCCAGACGAGCAGGCCAGGGTCGACCGAGCCCGATCTCGTGGCCATGACGAGGCCCTCCAGGGGAGTGAAGCCCATCGTCGTGTCGACGGAAACGCCATCTAGCACGGCGGCCAGGGATGCGCCCGCACCCAGGTGGCACGTGACCAGGCGCAGTTGCTTGCCACCGGGGCCGGCCAGCTCGCCCGCACGGCGCGAGGCGTACGAATGCGACAGCCCGTGGAACCCGTAGCGGCGCAGCTCCCAGCGCTGGCGCCAGGGCTTAGGCAAGGCGTAGGTACTGGCGGCCGGCGGGATCGTGGCGTGGAAAGCGGTGTCGAAACAGGCCACCGTCGGGGTCTCGGGCAAAAGAGCGCTCACCGAGCGAAGGGCGTTGAGCGATTTGGGTTGGTGGAGAGGTGCGAGGTCGGTCAATGCCTCGAGCTTGTGCAAGACCGTAGCGTCGACGAGCACCGGCTCGGTGAAGACCGTGCCCCCGTGGACTACCCGGTGGCCGACGGCATCGACCTGTCCCGCCTTGGCGACGACGTCTCGAAGGGCGCTGTCGTCGGCCTGCCCGCCCGGAGCAGGGACGGTCTCGGACACGAGCGTGTTGTCCGCCTCGTCGAGCACCGAAAGTTTGAGGCTGCTCGACCCTGCATTGACTACAAGTACGCGGGACGACATTTCAGTACGGCCAGGTCCAGTTGTGGATGGCTGGCTCGTCTTCCCCCTCGAAGCGCGTATAGGCCTTGGCCCTGACTCGCTCGTCGTCCATGTGCTGGCGGAGGGACGCAGCGCGGGAACCAAGGAAAGGCACGCGGTCTATGACGTCCATCACAAGGTGGAAACGGTCGAGGTCGTTGAGCATGACCATGTCGAACGGCGTCGTGGTCGTGCCCTCCTCCTTGTAGCCTCGTACATGCATGTTGGCGTGGTTGGTCCGCCGGTAAGTAAGCCTGTGGATGAGCCATGGGTAGCCGTGGTACGCGAAGATGACCGGCTTGTCCTTGGTGAACAGGATGTCGAACTCGGCGTCGGAAAGCCCATGAGGGTGCTCGCTGACTGGCTGGAGGCGCATCAAATCGACAACATTTACCACCCGGACCTTGAGTTGCGGGAGGTCGAGGCGCAGCATGTCTACCGCCGCGAGCGTCTCGAGCGTCGGGATGTCGCCGCAACAGGCCATCACGACGTCGGGGTCCCCCTCGTCGTTTGACGCCCAGTCCCAAATGCCGATCCCGCGGGTGCAATGGAGGACGGCGTCGGGCATCGACAGGTAGTTGAGGGACGGCTGCTTGCCGGCGACGATCACGTTGACGTACTGGCGGCTCCGCAGGCAATGGTCCGCAACTGACAGCAGGCAGTTGGTATCGGGCGGGAGATAGACCCTGACGACCTCCGCCTTCTTGTTGACGACATGGTCGATGAAGCCCGGATCCTGGTGGGAAAAGCCGTTGTGGTCCTGGCGCCATACGTGCGACGACAGCAGGTAGTTGAGAGACGCTATCGGTCGGCGCCACGGGATGTTGTCGGTGGTCTTCAGCCACTTGGCGTGCTGGTTGAACATCGAGTCGACGATATGGATGAACGCTTCGTAACTCGTGAACAGGCCGTGGCGGCCCGTGAGGAGGTACCCTTCCAGCCACCCCTCACATTGGTGCTCGGAGAGCACCTCCATAACCTGGCCTTGCGCCGCGAGGTGGTCGTCCCCGTCCTTGATCACCGCCTCCCACTGCCGGTCGGTGGCTTCGAACAGTGCTTGCAAGCGGTTCGAAGCAACCTCGTCTGGCCCGAAGACGCGAAAGCGGGTGGGGTTCGCCTTCACGACGTCGCGAAGGAACTCGCCGAGGACTTTCGTCGCTTCGGAGAACTTCGTCCCGGGCGGGTCGGCAGCTACGGCATAGGTGCGGAAGTCCGGCAACACGAGGTCGCGGAGCAGCAGTCCCCCGTTGGCGTTCGGGTTTGCGCTCATCCGGCGGTAGCTCTTCGGCGCGAGAGCTGCCAGCTCGGGGACAAGAGCCCCGCCGTCATCGAAGAGCTGCTCGGCATGATAGCTCTGGAGCCAGTCCACGAGGAGCTTGAAGTGGCCGGGGTTCTCCCGGACCTCGGAGAACGGCACCTGATGAGATCGCCAGTTGCCCTCGCTCGGTTGGCCGTCAACCTCCTTGGGGCCAGTCCACCCCTTAGGCGACCGGAACACGATCATCGGCCAATGTGGCCGTGTGGTGTCCCCCTGCTCGCGTGCCGCACGTTTGATGACCGAGATCCTCTCGATGACCTTGTCGAGCGTCGAGGCCATCAGCTGGTGCATTTTGGCCGGGTCGTCGCCGCTCACCCAATAAACCTCGTGCCCGTAGCCCTCCAAAAGCGACGTGAGCTCTTCGTCGCCTATCCGGGCGAGCACCGTGGGGTTGGCGATTTTGTAGCCGTTCAGGTGCAAGATGGGCAGCACGACGCCGTCGGTTATGGGGTTGAGGAACTTGTTGGAATGCCAGCCCGTCGCCAAAGGGCCGGTCTCGGCCTCGCCGTCGCCGATTATGCAGCACACGAGCAGCTCAGGGTTGTCGAAGACGGCTCCGTAAGCGTGGGCGAGGGAGTAGCCGAGCTCGCCACCCTCGTGGATTGAGCCGGGTGTCTCGGGTGCGACGTGAGAGGGGATGCCCCCGGGGAAGCTGAACTGGCGGAACAGCTTGGCCATGCCTTCGATGTCGGGGGTTATGTGCGGGTAGACCTCGCTATAGGTCCCCTCCAGATAGGCGTTTGCTACTGCCGCAGGCCCGCCATGGCCGGGGCCCATGATGTAGATCGCGTTGAGGTCCCAGTTGCGGATGACACGGTTCATATGGGCGTAGATGAAATTGATGCCGGGCGTCGTCCCCCAGTGCCCGAGGAGACGCGGCTTGACGTGCTCAGGTTTGAGCGGCTCGCGCATCAACGGGTTGGCGAGGAGGTAGATCTGGCCGACCGAAAGGTAATTGGCGGCCCGCCAGTACGCGTTGATGAGCTCGAGCTCGGTCGCCGAAAGCGGGCCTTCGCCAGAGGAGCGGCCTGTGCCCTCGAGGGGGCCGGACAGCTGGGTTGCCTCGGTCATCGTCGGGTGGCCTCTCCTTTGCATCGGGCCCTCCAACCATCACCGGGAAGGCGGCGTCTGTCCTGCGGGCGGATGGGTCTTTTCGGGCACGCTAGCGGCGGCGGCAGCCAAGCTCAATGGCCCGCTGACAACAGCGAAGCCCGTCCGGCTCGGCCTTGCCTGGCGTCTCTTCGCAGGATCATCACAAATTGATGGCATCGTGGGTACCATCTCGGGCGAAAACTGTTGTTGCGGACGGTGCGACTTCAGACAGTGAGACCCTGGGAGGTGAGGGCGATGAGGCGGATGGCCATAGCGGGTAGAGGCGGGGACAAGCGCTTCTTGCCTCGAGCTCCCAGCTCGCGCGGGCCCTCGTCGGCGATTGGCAGGCGCCGGCTCTCGGTCATGACGGCCGCCCTGTCCATTGCGCTCATCGCTGTCGTGCCCAACCCCGCCTGGGCTGCGGGCCAGTCCGGCGACCGGCACGGCCAACCCTTCCCGGGCCCCACGACGACGAGCCCCGCGACGTCGACCACGACCACCGTGCCCGGGATGCCGCTGCCCGAAGCACCGCCCCCGCTCGCAGAGGACACCTGCGTCAAAGGTAACTGGGAACAGCAGGTCGAGGGCAGGCCCACCGGGTTTTCGCCGTCGAGCGACGGCGCGTACCTGTGGCACGACCCCGACGGTGGTTGGGCATTGCGTGTCACAGACGTCGGGGCGAAAGCGCGGCTGGTGTTCTCCGGCTTCCTCTACAGCGCGAGCGGGCAGTTCACCGATGTGACGGCGCTCGGCTCGGGCAACGGAGACATCGTCTACGAGACCGGTAACAAGCACACGGTACTTTTCCGGTTCGTCGACTTCGGCGTCGTTGACGGGCTCAACTTCGGCACCAGCTGCTCCAAGGCTTTCACGGTCAACATCCACTCGGGGGGACGCCTCCTGCCTGCCGGCGAAGTCTTCCTCGGCACCGGCGGGGCCAACCCCTTGGCCAACCCCTTCAAGGTGGAGCGCGTGCGGCTGGAGGACGCTCTCCCTTAAGCCGGCATGCCCGGGGGCCCCGCCAGGTACCTCCGGGGCAGCGCCTCGGACCACAGCCGGTAGCGTTCGCCCGCGGCCTGCGCCCATTCGGGGCGCGGCTCGCACGCCGTGGACCAGCTTGCCCAGCGAACGGCGTCGTCGGTCCCGGCTTCGAGCCCGGCCGAGATCCGTGCCAGGAAGGCAGCACCGAGAGCAGCACCCTCCGGCACCGCCATCGGCACTACCGCAGAGCCGAGCACTTCGGAGATGGCCTGGAGCCAGTCCCATCTCGAGCTGCCACCTCCGCTCGCGATATAGCGCAGCGGCCGCACGCCCGTCCCGGCGGCCCGCTCGACGATGTCGCGCACCACGAAGCCGCTGGCTTCCAGTGCCGCCCGCCGCAGGTCGGCGGCGCTGTGTGACAGGTCGGCGCCAGCGAGGCCGACGCGGAGCGATGGGTCGTGCCAGGGGACGCGTTCACCGCGCCCCCAGGGCCACCATATGGGGATCTCCCAGGGGCGAGACGCCTCCTCGGCGGGGCGCAACACCCGGTCGGCCCAGTCCACCCACATCCCCCCTGCATTGCTCGCGCCGCCAACCATCGCTTTTCCCGCTGCGATGTGAGGGACGCGCCACAACCCGGCCACCTCGTCGGGCCACCCCGGGACGACCAGCCAGACGACGAGCGTCGACCCCAGGGCGACGAGGACGTCACCGTCGTTGACCGCACCCGAAACGAGCTGCTCGCACATCCCGTCCACCGAGCCTGCTCCCAGTACGACGTCCCCAGCGGGCCCGGGCCCGGCCAAGGCAGCCGGGACGTGGCCGACCGCTTCGCCGAACATCGCCACCCGGGGCAGGTGGCCAGGCAGAACCCCTGCAGCGGCACAGGAGACCGCATCCCAGCCGGACCCGTTGAAAAGAGTTCCGCTCGCGAACGCCGACGCCAGGTCGATTACGCCCTCGCCGCCAAGAGAGGCGTTCGCGACGGCTTGAGCCGGCCAAAAGCCGCGTGCCAACGGTTGCTGCGAAGCCGCCCAGGACGCGAGCCTGGCCATCTCGCCCGTGGCGGTGGGGTCCCGACCGTCCTCGGGCTGCGCCCCGCCCTCTGCCTCGTCGTGAGCTGCCCTCTTGTCCCCGTAAAGGAGGCCCGGCCCAAGGGGTTCACCCGAAGGGCCGACGGCGGCGACCGACGGCATCATCGCCGAAACCGCGACCGCGCTCGGGCCCCGCCCGGCGAGCGGCGTCACGGCACGCGAGAGCGCTGCGCGCGGCCCTTCCCACCAGGTGCGGCCGGCATCGTGCTCGAAACGCCCACCGGGGCCGATGGAAAGGCCGCTTGGTAACCGGGAGCGGCTCACGACCGCCCCGTCCTCGTCGACGACGAGAGCCTTCACCGATGTCGTGCCGACGTCGAGCCCAACTACGAGTGGCGAATTGGTACGGCCGGGCGTCCCCGATTGGGGCTCGTTTGCCATGGTCGGCCAGTATTGCAGCAGATGGCAACACAACCCCTTCGAGATGGCCACAAGGCGTTCGTTACGGCTCCCATGCGAGGCCCGGGCCTGGACAAGCTGGCGAGCCTGGCGCACGTGGTCCACGAGCCATGGACCGATCAGGACCCGCTCAAGCTTTACGACGGCCCGGGGCTCTCGGACCGGCTCCGGGCGGAGGGGGCAGACATAGCGGTGGTCGAGGCCGATTTCGTGAGCGCCCCCGTTTGGGACTTGCCCCTTTTGGCCGTCGCCGCCACCAGGGGAGACCCAAACAACGTCGACCTGGCCGGGGCTACGAAAGCTGGCATCCCGGTGCTGTACACCCCCGGGCGCAACGCGGACGCCGTCGCCGAGCTCACAGTCGGCTTGCTCCTGGCCGTGGCCCGCAAGCTCGTGAGCGCCGACGCCGACGTGAGGAAGCTCGAGGTCTTCCGGGATGGCACCATCCCCTACCAGCGCTTCAGATCCTGGGAGATCGCAGGCAAGGTCGCAGCGGTCATCGGCTACGGGGCCGTCGGCCGGGCTCTCGACTGGCGGTTGCGGGGGCTCGGCATGGAGGTCGTGACGTACGACCCCTACGTGGAAGGGGCGGGCCACGACCTGCGAGCGGCCGTCGGCTGCGCAGACGTCGTGACCCTGCACGCAGCGGTCACGGCAGGGACGGTCGGGATGTTCGGGGA
>Ga0335074_10009228_pt1 | contig 13760 bp, 12 predicted proteins | sample Lox_Sample_23_FD_206715 | JGI IMG/M metagenome (GOLD analysis project Ga0335074, IMG submission 206715) | Soil microbial communities from Loxahatchee National Wildlife Refuge, Florida, United States - Lox_Sample_2.3 | ecosystem: Environmental > Terrestrial > Soil > Wetlands | place: USA...
ACGCCGCAAGCGGGCGCTCGACTCGCTCATCGCGCGCGGACTGCCGACGAGCCGCGAGGAGAACTGGCGCTACGCGAGCCTGCGCGCGCTCGAGCGGGTCCGCTTTGCGCCACCGGCGAGCGGCGCGGGTGGCGGGCGCGAGCAGCTGCCGGCGGCCGTTGAGGGATTCGCGCGATTCGTTTTCATCGACGGCCGCTTCGCCGCGGAGCTTTCCGATCCCACCGCTCCCCCGGGGGGTGTGATCGTCGATCTCGGCAGTCGCGCCGCAGGGACCGCCACGATCCCCGCGGAGCCCGACCCCGAGCGCGGCGATGAGGGTGCCTTCGCGCTGCTCAACGACGCCTTCGCCGTCGACGGTGCGCACGTGAGGGTCGGGTCGCAGCGGACGGACCACTCGGGCACGACGGCGGAGGCCGTCGCGCGCGTCGAGATCATCCACCTCGCGAGCGCACCCGCCGAGAGGGGTGCCTCCTATCCGCGCATCCGGGTGGATGTCGCCGAGCGAGCGCGCCTCGAGCTCATCGAGCGGCACGTGGGACCCGCGGAGTCCGCGAGCTTCATCGACTCGGCGGTGGAGCTGCGCGTGCAGGCGGGTGCCGTGGTTGAGCATTTTCGGCTGCAACAGCTGGGTGCACGCGCGCTCTGGGTGGATACGCTGAGCGCGAGCGTTGCCCGCGGCGCCTCCTATCGACTGCACAGCTTCGGCTTCGGTGCGCAGTCCGCGCGGTCGACTCAGACGGTGAGACTTCTCGGGGACGGCGCCGAGACGGGCCTCTACTCGATCTGCACCGGCGACCACCGGCAGGTGCTCGATAGCTATGCGCTCGTCGAGCACGCCGCGGCGCGCACGCGCACGGAGGAGATCTTCCGCGGCATTGCGGCGGGCCGGGCCCGGGTGGCCTTCAACGGCAAGATCATCGTGCGGCCCGGTGCGCCGGGCGCCGACTCGAGTCAGTCGCTGCGCGGCCTGCTCGCCGGCCCGGAAGCGGAGATCGACGTGCGGCCGCAGCTCGAGATCTACACCGACGATGTGCGCTGCAGTCACGGGGCAACGACCGGCAAGCTCGACGAGGCCATGCTCTTCTACCTGCTCTCGCGGGGTCTCGACCGCGATCAGGCACAGCGCCTTCTCAAGTGGGCGTTTCTCGAGGATGTGGTCGCGCGTGTGGCGGTGCCGGCGCTGCGCCGACAGATCGAAACGAGCCTCGCGGACCAGATCCGCGAGCGCGATGGCTTGAAGGAGCTGCTGTAATGGCCGCGAACGCACGCGAGTCCCTGCACGCGACCGAGTCGCCGCGCGCCACCGCGGCTCGCCCGCTCGATGCCGAGCGCGTGCGCCGCGACTTTCCGATCCTGAGCCGCAGCGTGCACGGCAAGCCGCTCGTGTACCTCGACAGCGCCGCCTCGGCGCAGCGTCCGCTTGCCGTCGTGCGGGCGGTCGAGGACTACGAGCTCAACTCCCACGCGAACGTGCACCGTGGGGTGCATCTGCTCAGCCAGGAAGCGACTGCGGCCTACGAGGGTGCACGCGAGCGCGTGCGGCGCTTCCTCAATGCCCGCTCCACGCGCGAGATCGTCTTCGTGCGCGGCACGACCGAGGCGATCAACCTCGTCGCGCAGGCTTACGCGCGGCCGCAGCTCGGACCGGGCGATGAGATCCTGATTACGGCGCTCGAGCACCACGCCAACATCGTTCCCTGGCAGATGGTGCGCGATCAGACCGGCTGCGCTCTCGTCGTCGCGCCGATCAACCGGCGCGGCGAGCTCATTCTCGATGAATTCCGCGCGCGGCTCGGAGCGCGGACGCGTCTGGTCGCCGCGGCGCACGTCTCGAACGCGCTCGGCACCGTCCTGCCGGTCGCGGAGATCATCGCCGCGGCGCACGCGCGCGGTGTGCCGGTGCTGCTCGACGGGGCGCAGGCCGTGCCGCACCAGCGCATCGACGTTCGCGCGCTCGAATGCGATTTCTACGCGTTCTCCGGCCACAAGCTCTACGGCCCGACGGGTATCGGCGTGCTCTACGGACGAGAGCAGCTGCTCGCGGCGATGCCGCCCTGGCAGGGCGGCGGCGACATGATTCTGAGCGTGACCTTCGAGCGCTCCACGTACAATGAGCCGCCGTGGCGGTTCGAGGCGGGCACGCCCAACATGTCGGGCGCGGTCGGTCTTGCCGCCGCGGTCGATTACCTGGAAGGGCTCGGGATCGAGGCAATCGGTGCCCATGAGCGCGCGCTCCTCGAGGAGGCGACTGCCGCGCTCGAGCGCATCCCGGGGCTGACGATCATCGGCACGGCCGCGCACAAGGCGGCGGTGATCTCCTTCACGCTCGCGGGCATCCACCCGCACGACCTCGGCACCGTCCTCGACAGCGAGGGCGTTGCCGTGCGCACCGGCCACCACTGCGCCATGCCGGTCATGGAATTCTTCGGCGTGCCGGCCACGGCGCGCGCCTCCTTCGCCTGCTACAACACCCACGAGGACGTGCGCCGGCTCGTGGAAGCGCTCGAGGCGGCGCGCAAGGTGTTTGGCTGATGGAACTGAAGGATCTCTATCGCGACGTGATTCTCGACCACAATCGCGTTCCGCGGAATTTCGGCCGGCTCGACGCTGCCGATGCGCACGCCGAGGGGCACAATCCCCTGTGCGGCGATCGGCTCACCCTCACCCTCAAGCTCGCCGGCGAGCGCATCGAGGACATCCGCTTCGAGGGGCACGGCTGCGCCATCTCGACCGCTTCGGCCTCGCTCATGACCGAGGCCGTGAAGGGCAAGGACCGCGCCACGATTCGCGGCCTGTTCGACCGCGTGCACGCGCTGCTCACCGAGCCGGGCGGCGGCGCTGCCGGCGCCGAGCTCGGCAAGCTCGCAGCGCTCTCGGGCGTGCGCGAGTTCCCGGCGCGCGTGAAGTGCGCAAGCTTGTGCTGGCACACGCTCAATGCTGCGCTTGCGAGCTCGGCGACGCCGGTCACCACCGAGCTCCCCGACGAGGCGCCATCCGCCCTCGGTGAGCGGCTCACGGAGAAGCGCTGATGCGCGGCTACGCGAACGAGCCGGTGGTGCTCTACCGCGACGTGGGCGCCGTCATGGTCCCGCAGGGCACCGAGGTCACGCTCAAGGCGGGCCAGGCGGGATACATCACCCAGGCGCTCGGCGGAAGCTTCACGCTCTACGTCGACGGCAACCTCTATCGCATTGCCGGTGAGGATGCCGATGCGCTCGGCAAGGAGACCGTGAAGCCCCTGGAGCTGCCGCCGAATGCGACGGACCAGGACGTGCTCAAGGCGGTGTGGGATCAGCTGCGCACCTGCTACGACCCCGAGATCCCGATCAACATCGTCGATCTCGGGCTCGTCTACGAGTGCGAGGTCAAATCCGCCGAGAACGGCGCGCGCACCATCGAGGTGAAGATGACGCTCACCGCGCCAGGCTGCGGCATGGGGGACATTCTCATCGACGACGCCAAGGACAAGATCGAGCGCATCCCCACCGTGCATGCGGCGAACGTGGAGCTCGTGTTCGATCCGCCGTGGAACCAGTCGATGATGTCCGAGGCCGCGCGCCTGCAAACGGGAATGCTCTAGTCTCCATGACCGACGGCTGGCTCGATGTGGGCGCGGAGAGCGACATCCGCCCCGGGCGGCCTCTCACGGCCGAGATCGACGGCGTACCCGTCATGGTCGTGCGCTGCATGGGCGCGTATTACGCGATCGAGGATCGCTGCACGCACGACGGGGAGTCGCTCGCCGGCGGGGATATCGAGGACTGCGAGATCGTCTGTCCGCGGCACTTCGCCCGCTTCGATCTGAAAACCGGCGAGGCGCTCACTCCGCCCGCCTACGAGCCGGTGCGCACCTACCCGGTGCGCGCCGAGAACGGCCGGATCCTCATCAGAGCGTAAGCAAGCTCGCGTTGCCGCCGAGCGCCGCGGTGTTGATCGTGAGCGTCTGCTCAGTGGTAAAGCGCGGCAGGTAGTGGGGACCGCCCGCCTTGGGCCCGGTGCCGGAGAGCCCCATGCCGCCGAAGGGCTGCACGCCGACGACGGCGCCGATCATGTTGCGATTCACGTAGACATTGCCCACGCGCGCGCGCGCGGCGATGGCGAGCGCGAGGCTGTCGATGCGCGTGTGAATGCCGAGCGTGAGGCCGTAGCCCTTCGCGTTGAGCGCATCGAGGAGGCTCTCCAGATCGCGCGCGCGGTAGCGCACGATGTGCACGATCGGGCCAAAGACCTCGCGCTCGAGCGCATCGAGCGCGGCGATCTCCACGGCAAGCGGAGCGAAGAACAATTCTCCCGCGAGCCCGGACGGCAGCCGTGCGCGGTGGTACCACGGCGCCGAGGCAGTGATGCGCGCGGCGTGGGCCTCGAGCATCGCGAGCGCGTCGCGATCGATCACCGGACCCACATCCGTCGCGAGCAACGCCGGATCGCCGAGCGCGAGCTCGTCCATGCAGCCCTCGAGGAGCTCGAGCACGCGCGCGGCGATCTCCTCCTGCAGCAGGAGCACCCGCAGCGCCGAGCAGCGCTGGCCGGCGCTGTTGAAGCCCGAGTAGGCCGCATCGAGCACCAGCTGCTCGGGCAGCGCCGAGCTGTCGGCGATGAGCGCATTGACGCCGCCGGTCTCGGCGATCAGCGCGGCGATCGGGCCGGACCGCGCGGCGAGGTTGCGCTCGATCAACCGCGCGGTCTCGTTGGAGCCGGTGAAGGCGACGCCCGCGAGCCTCGGGTCGCCCGTGAGCGCGCCGCCGACACTCGCTCCCTCGCCCGGGAGGAATTGCAGCGCATCAGCCGGAATGCCCGCCCCGTGAAGCAGCTCGCAGGCGAGCGCCGCGGTGAGCGGGGTCTGCTCGGCCGGCTTGGCGAGCACCACATTGCCCGCGACCAGGGCGGCTGCGATCTGGCCGGTGAATATCGAGAGCGGGAAGTTCCACGGACTCACGCACGCGAACAGGCCCCGGCCGCGCAGCCGCAGCGTATTGCGCTCGCCGGTGGGGCCCGGCAGCACCGTCTCCGCGCCCAAGAGCGTGCGCGCCTGCGCGGCGTAGTAGCGCAGAAAGTCGACCGCCTCGCGAACCTCCGCGACGCTGTCCGGCACCGTCTTGCCGGCCTCGAGCACGCAGCGGGCGATGAGCTCGGCGCTGCGCTCCTCGAAGAGCTCCGCGGCGCGCTCGAGCATGCGCGCCCGCTCATCGACGGGGCGGCGCTCCCAGCCGCTCTGGGCGGCCGCGGCGAGCGCGAGTGCGCGCTCAACGTCCTCGAGCGATGCGAGAGCGATGCTGCCGATCGCGGTGCCATCGGCGGGGTTGCGCACCGCGAGCCGCGCACCGCGCCCCGCTTCCCCGCCGATCCGGGCGCCTGCATGCCAGGGAGCGCGCGCCGCGAGCTCACAGGCGGCTCTCAGGCGCTCGAGCTCCGTGCCGTCGGCAAAATTGACGCCGCGGGAATTGCGCCGCTCGGGGTCGTACAGCCGCTCGGGCTCGGCGATGCGCGGATGAGCGGCCGGTCGGGCGCGATCGGCCTCCGCGACCGGGTCCGTGACGACCTCGGCCGCAGGCAGCCGCTCATCGACGATCCGATTGACGAACGAGGTATTGGCGCCGTTCTCGAGCAGCCGGCGCACGAGATAGGGCAGTAGATCCTCGTGAGCGCCGACGGGCGCGTACACCCGGCATGCGCCGCCGCGCGCGATCACCTCCCCGTAGAGCTCCTCGCCCATGCCATGCAGTCGCTGGAACTCGAACGCCCCGCCCGCGCCCATGAGTTCCGTGATGTATGCGACCGTTTGCGCATTGTGGGTAGCGAACTGCGGAAACACGGCATCCGTCGAGGCCGCGAGGAGCTGCGCACAGGCGAGGTAGGACACATCGGTGTTCGCCTTGCGCGTGAAGACCGGAAAGCCGGCAAGTCCCCGCTCCTGCGCGCGCTTGATCTCGCTGTCCCAGTAGGCACCCTTCACGAGACGCACGGTGACTCGCCGCGCGCGCGCGCGCGCGCGCGCAACGAGCCAGCTCACCACCGCATAGGCGCGCTTCTGATACGCCTGCACGGCGAGCCCGAAGCCCGCGTAGCCATGCGTGGCCTCGCTCGCGAGCACCTCCTCGATGAGCAGCAGGGAGAGCTCGAGCCGATCGGCCTCCTCGGCATCGACCGTGAGGGCGATACCCGCGCCGCGCGCGCGCTCGACCAACTCCGTCAGCCGCGGCGCGAGCTCGCGCAGCACGCGGGCGCGCTGCGCCGGCTCGTAGCGCGGATGCAGTGCGGAGAGCTTCACCGAGATGCCGGGGCGCTCCTCGAGCGGCCGCCCGAGGGGCGCGGCTGCGCCGATCGCTGCAATCGCGTCGCGATACTTCTGCAGATACCGCTCGGCATCCTCCGCCGTGAGCGCCGCCTCCCCGAGCATGTCGAAGGAGTAACGGTAGGCACCCTGGCGCGCGGCGCGCTCGAGCGCCTCCCCGATGGTGCGGCCCATGACGAACTGCTGTCCGAGCACCCGCATCGCCTGGCGCAGCGCGGCGCGTGCGAGCGGCTCGCCGATGCGGCTCGCAAGCCGCCCGAGCCAGGCCCGCGCCGATCCGATCTCCCCGCGATCGATCTCGACCAGGCGCCCCGTGAGCATGAGCCCCCAGGTCGATGCATTGACGAGGAGCGATGCGCTGTCGCCCAGGTGCTCGTCCCAGGCGCCGGCGCCGATCTTGTCGGCGATCAGCCGATCTGCCGTATCGGCATCCGGAATGCGCAGCAGCGCCTCCGCGAGACACATGAGGATCACGCCTTCGCGCGAGGCCAGGTGATACTCGCGCAGGAGCGCATCGAGCGCACCCGCGCTTGCCCTATCCGAGCGCACCGCCTCGACGAGGGCGAGCGCGCGCGCCTGCACGGCCGCCTGGCGCGGCGGATCGAGCCGCGCGTGAGCGATGAGCGCGCGCACGATGCGCTCCTCGGGCGCGAGGTACTGCGCGTTGATCGCGCGCCCCGGCTCCGAGAGCAGGCTCGAAGCCTCCTCGATGAAGGCGTGCGGCGCCGGAGATTCCGCCATCAGGGACCGGCGGCCTCAACAGGCACCGGCTCGCGCGCCGCTCCTCGCCCGCCCTGGGGCGTCACCGCGAGCGAGAAGGGCGTGAAATGGGTATCGCGGTCGTAGAAGTCTTCCTGCTCCGCGCGCTTCAAGAACCCGACGAGCCGGTAGGTGAGCGGCGTCGCGAGGACCTCCCAGCTCGTCTTGAGCACGTACTGGGTGAACATCACCGTGAGCAGCTCCGTGCGGGTCCACAGTCCGATGAAGGCGATCGAGTAGAACAGTCCCGAATCCACCATCTCCCCGCACGCGGTGGAGCCGATCGTACGCAGCCACAAAAACCGTCCGCTCGTGAGGATCTTCACCTTCGCGAGCACGTAGCTGTTGACGAACGAGCCGCACCAGAATGCGATCACCGAGGCTGCCGCGATGCGCGGGGTGTTGCCGAAGATGGTCTCCACCGCCGGCTGCTTGTCGCGCCAGAAAGCCGCGGGTGGCAGATGCACGATCACCGCGGCCATCAGCGAGGCGAACAGGAGCGCGCCGAACCCCGCCCACACGCAGCGCCGGTCGCGCGCGTAGCCGTACACCTCGGTGAGCACATCGCCGAAGAAGTACGAGATCGGGAAGAACAGCACGCCCGCCATGAACGTGACCGCACCGATTCCCGGAACATAGAGGGTGGAGACCTTTGCCGGGCCGATGAGATTGGCGCACAGGAGCACGCACACATAGGCGCCGAGGATCAGATCGTAGTATTTGTAGCTCTTCATGGCTCCTCGATACCGCTCCCCCGGCGTGGGGCGGCTAATCCCGACCGCGCGCCCGCCTGAGCAGGCGCCGCGCGTGCTTGTCCGGCCGGGTCTCAGGCCGCGGCGCGAGCGCCGCCGTGAGACGCATGCGCGAGGAGAACTCGGCGCGTCGAGCGATGCTCGCCGGCAGCTCCCGGTAGCAGCCCGCCACCGCGCTCGCCGGTCCGCGCCGCGCGGGCAGCGCGATCACCTCGCAGTCGAACGTGAGCGCCCCGCGCGTGAGGCTCACCTGGTCCCCGGCGCGCACCGCGCGCGCGGGCTTCACGCGCGCGCCGTTCACGTGCACCCGCCCGCCGCTCACTGCCTGCGCCGCAAGCGAGCGCGACTTGTAGAGCCGCACGGCGCAGAGCCAGCGGTCAATGCGCAGCGCCGCCCCCTCGGGCACCGCCGCCTTGCGTCCATCCTCGGACTCCACTGACACGCGCTGCGCTGCGCCTCGCTCATGACGGGCTCGCCGGGGGAGTATAATTCACGGCGATGAGTGAGACCGCATACCCGTGAGCGCGCCCCTTCTGGCGCGCCTCCAGGCCGACCTCGACACGCTGCGCGAGCAGGGGCTGTACAAGACCGAGCGCGTCCTCGCGAGCCCGCAGGGAGGGCTCGTGCGCACCGGGCAGCGCGAGGTCATCAATCTCTGCGCCAACAACTACCTCGGGCTCGCGAACCACCCGTCCGTGCGCGAGGCCGCACACCGCGCCATCGACCGCTTCGGCTACGGCATGGCCTCGGTGCGCTTCATCTGCGGGACGCACGAGGTGCACAAGCAGCTCGAAGCGCGGTTGAGCGGCTTTCTCGGTCACGAGGATGCGCTGCTCTACTCCTCGTGCTTCGATGCCAACGGTGGACTGTTCGAGGCGTTGCTCGACGAGCGCGACACCGTCATCTCCGATGCGCTCAACCATGCGAGCATCATCGACGGCATCCGGCTCTGCAAGGCGAAGCGCTTGCGCTACGCGAACAACGACATGGCCGAGCTCGAGAGCCGCCTGCAGGAGGCCGCAGGCAGCCGCACGCGCTTGATCGCAACCGATGGGGTGTTCTCGATGGACGGCATCATCGCGAACCTGGCGGGGATCTGCGCCCTGGCGGACCGGTACGACGCGCTCGTGATGGTGGACGACTCGCACGCGACCGGCTTCATGGGCGCGCGCGGCCGCGGCACGCCCGAGCACTGCGGGGTGAGCGAACGCGTCGATATTCTCACGGGCACGCTCGGCAAGGCACTCGGCGGAGGCAGCGGCGGCTATGTCGCGGCACGCAAACCCGTGATCGAGTGGCTGCGACAGCGCTCGCGCCCGTATCTCTTCTCCAACAGCATTCCGCCGGTCGTGGCCGCGGTGAGCCTGCGTGTGCTCGACCTCATCGAGAACGCCCCGGAGCTGCGCCAGCAACTCGCCCAACACGCGCGCCGCTTTCGCGCGGGGCTCGAAGCGGCCGGCTTCCGGCTGCCGCCCGGGGAACACCCGATCATTCCGGTCATGCTCGGGGATGCGGCGCTCGCCGGGCGCATGGCCGAGCGGCTGCTCGAATACGGGGTGTACGTGATCGGCTTCTCCTACCCCGTGGTGCCGCAGGGCGCGGCGCGCATCCGCACGCAGATGTCCGCCGCGCTGTCCGCGGCGCAGATCGAGCGGGCGATCGAGGCCTTCACCCGCGCGGGCCGCGAACTGGGAGTCGTCGCATGAAGGCGCTCGTCAAGAAGGAAGCGAGCCCGGGTATCTGGATGATGGATGTGCCCGAGCCCAAGACCGGCCCGAACGACGTGTTGATCGAGATCCACAGGACCTCGATCTGCGGCACGGATCTGCACATCTACCGCTGGGATGCATGGGCGCAGCGCACCATTCCCGTTCCGATGGCGGTCGGTCACGAGTACTCGGGCCGCATCCTCGAGCTGGGCTCGGAGGTTCGCGGATTCGCCGTCGGCGATCGGGTCTCCGGCGAGGGACACGTCACCTGCGGCCACTGCCGCAACTGCCGCGCGGGCCGCCGGCACCTGTGCCGCAACACCGTCGGAGTCGGCGTCGACCGGCCGGGCGCGTTCGCTCAGTACCTCGCGTTGCCGGCCGTCAACGCCTTCAAGCTCCCCCCTGCCATCGACGATGACGTAGCGGCGATTCTCGATCCGTTCGGCAACGCGACCCACACCGCGCTCGCCTTCAGCGTCGTCGGCGAGGACGTGCTCATCACCGGCGCCGGGCCGATCGGCATCATGGCGGCCGCGGTCGCGCGCTTCACCGGCGCGCGGCACATCGTCGTCACCGACGTGAACGACTACCGGCTGGAGCTCGCCCGCAGAATGGGCGCGAGCCGCGCGATCAACGTCACGCGCGAGTCGCTCGACGACACGATGCGCGAGCTCGGCATGCAGGAAGGCTTCGACGTGGGGCTCGAGATGTCGGGGAGCCCCGCAGCGTTCCGCGAGATGCTGCGCACCATGCACCACGGCGGCTCGATCGCGATCCTCGGCATTCCCTCCGAGGAGATCGCAATAGACTGGAATCAGGTGATCTTCAAGGGCCTCACGCTGAAGGGCATCTACGGGCGCGAGATGTTCGAGACCTGGTACAAGATGGCGAGCCTGCTGCAGAGCGGGCTCAAGATCGATCCGGTCATCACCCACCACTTCGCCGCCGGGGATTTCGAGCGTGCGTTTCAAACGACCGCGTCCGGGCACTCCGGCAAGGTCATTCTCGACTGGTCCGCGCTCTAGCGCTGCGCGGCTACCTGATCGTGCAGAAGCAGTACGCGTAGAGCCGGTTCGGGACGCTGAAGCGGCGCAGCTGCGCGAGCTCGTGCTCGAGCGGATCGAGCCGCGCCGCGATGAACGCGCCGGCGTCGGAGTGCGGAGCCGCGGCAAGCAGCACCCGCGCCCCGAGAGAATCGAGCTCGAGCGCGAGCGATTCCGGCCACGACAGCTCCGGCTGGATGAACTGCACGCTGTAGTGCTTGACCTTGGCGCGCCGCGCGGCGGCGCGCACCGCATCGTCGAACGAGCCGAGATGGTCGACCAGACCGATGTGCGCGGCATCGGCGCCCGCCCACACGTGCCCTTGTCCGATCGAATCGACGCTCGCGGGGGTCATGTGCCGCCCCGTCGCCACCCGCTCGACGAACACGTCGTAACCGTGATCGACCGTCTCCTGCAGGAACGTGCGCATGGCGTCGTTTAAGGGCCGGGTGAGCTCGAGCTCCCCGGACAGGGGCGTCGTGCCCACACCATCCACGCCGATGCCGAACTTCTGCAGGGTGCGATCGATGGTCGGGACGACCGAGAAGATGCCGATCGAGCCCGTGATCGTCGCCGCGCTCGCCCAGATCTCATCGGCCGGGGCCGAGATGTAGTAGCCGCCGGAGGCCGCGTAGCTGCCCATCGAGACCACGACCGGCTTGCCGGCCGCCTCGAGCGTCTTCAGCTCCTCGTAGATCTGCTCCGAGGCGGTGACGCTGCCGCCCGGACTGTCGATGCGCAGCACCACCGCCCGGATCTTGTCGTCCAGACGCGCCTCACGCAGCAGCCGCACGAGCGAATCTCCGCCGATGGTGCCCGGAGGCTGGGTGCCATCGAGAATCTCTCCGGAAGCGACGATGACCCCGATGCGCGCGTGCTCGCGATGCCGCGCACTGTCGGCGTGAACGACCCGCGCGTAATCATCGGCCGTGACCGAGTAGAAAGTGGAGCTCGACTCGTCCTCGCCGACGAGCGCGATGAGGCGCCGTTCGAGCTGGGCCTTGGTCTCGAGCCGCGTGACGAGTCCCGCCTTCAGTGCGACCTCGGCGGCGGCGCCGTGAGCGGCAACGACAGTGCTCGGGAGCGTCGCGATGTACTGCTGGATCGAATCGGACTCGATCCGGCGGGCGCTCGTCGCCTCGGTCTGATACGCCGACCACACCGCGCCCAGAAACTCGCTCGTCTGCTGGCGATCGGGCTCGGACATGCTGGCGCGCGTGTAGGGCTCGACGGCGCTCTTGTACTCGCCCACGCGGAAGACGTTCACGTCGATGCCGAGCTTGTCGATGAGGTCCTTGAAATAAAGCGGGTACTGGCCGTAACCATCGATGAGCACGTAGCCCTCGGGGTCGAGGTCGACCTCGCTCGCCTGGGCGGCGAGGAAGTACTGGTCACGCGTGTAGGTGCTCGCATAGGCGATCACCGGCTTACCGGATGCGCGGAAGTCGCGGATGGCGCGCGCGAGCTCCTCGAGCGGCGGGAGTCCGTCCGCCCCGTCGAACTGGTCGAGATCGAGCACCATGACCTTGATGCGGTCGTCCTTGGCCGCGCCGCGGATCGCATCGATCAGGTCCCACAGAAGCGTCTCCGCATGCCCCTGCCCGCGCGCCTCTGCCACCGCCCGCTCGAGTGGCTCGCCTGAGAGCTGCTCGACGAGCTCGCCCTGCGGCCGCACGAGCAGCACCGCGCTGTCCGGCACCCGCGGCACGGACACGTGCAGAGCTCCCACCACGAAACCGAAGATGAGGAGCAGCAGCAGCAGATGCAGGAACTTGCGCAGCCCATCGAGGCCGCGCCACAACCCCACCGCGATCGTACGCAACGCGCTCATCGCTCCCCAACCGCCCGCGGCTAGACCTTCTCCTCGATGCGCGCGGCCTTGCCGGAGAGGTCGCGCAGGTAGTAGAGCTTCGCCCGGCGCACGCTCCCGCGGCGCTTCACCGTGATGTCGCTGATCGCCGGGCTGTAGGTCTGAAAGACCCGCTCGACGCCCTCGCCGTGGGAGATCTTGCGTACGGTGAAGGAGGAGTTGAGACCGCGGTTGCTGCGCGCGATCACGACGCCCTCGTAGGCCTGCACGCGCTCGCGGTCACCCTCGACCACCTTCACCTGCACCACCACCGTGTCACCGGGTTTGAAATCCGGCACCTGCCGAGTCATCCGGCTCTTCTCGAGCTCCTGCACGATCTTGCTCATGGCTGTCACCTTCCCGTCTCAGCTCGCCGGCGCAACGCGCGGCGAGAAAATCATTCAGTGCGCGGCTCGCGCGCGGCGCGAGTCCGTGCTCCAGGATCCAGTCCGGCCGCCGGCGCCAGGTGCGCTCGACGGCCTGCGCGAGCCGCCAGCGCTCGATCTCGGCATGATTGCCCGAGACGAGCACCTGCGGAACGCGCCGTCCCTCGAACACCTCGGGCCGGGTGTATTGCGGCCCCTCGAGCAAGCCCTGCGCGAACGACTCCTCGAGGCTCGAGCGCTCATCGCCCAACGCGCCGGGGAGGAGCCGCACCACCGCCTCGATCGCGACGAGCGCCGGCACCTCTCCGCCGCTCAGCACGTAATCCCCGATCGAGATTTCCCGATCGACACCGAGCTCCACCACGCGCTCATCCACGCCCTCGTAGCGCCCGGCGATGAGCGCGAACCCCGGCAGCCGCGCGAGCTCGGTCGCGGCGCGCTGGGTGAAACGCTCGCCCTGCGCCGCGAGCAGGATCCGTGGGCTCCCGGCCGGCAAGCGCGCGTGCGCGGCGCGGATCGCCGCGAGCAACGGCTCGGGCTTGAGCACCATGCCCGGACCGCCGCCGTACGGTCGATCATCGACCGTGCGGCGCGAGTCGCTCGCATGGTCGCGCGGATCCTCCGTTCCGACCCGTGCGAGCCCGCGCTCGAGCGCCCGCGCCACGACACCGAAGCGCAAGGCCCCGCGCAGCATCTCCGGAAACAGCGTGACCACCTCGATGTGCACACCGCACTCCGTGACTCACTCGAGGTCGCCCGGCCAGTCGACGACGATCGATCCCGAGTCGAGGTCGACCGAGCGCACATGACGCGGGATCGCGGGGATCCAGTGCTGCGTCGCGCCCGCGACCACCATCACCGCGTTCGCCGGTGCATCGACGAAATGGCGCACCACCCCGAGCTCCACGCCTTCGAGATTGCGCACGCGCAGTCCGATCAGATCCGCGCGGTAGAACCGCCGCGGTCCGGG
>Ga0335074_10009229_pt1 | contig 13760 bp, 16 predicted proteins | sample Lox_Sample_23_FD_206715 | JGI IMG/M metagenome (GOLD analysis project Ga0335074, IMG submission 206715) | Soil microbial communities from Loxahatchee National Wildlife Refuge, Florida, United States - Lox_Sample_2.3 | ecosystem: Environmental > Terrestrial > Soil > Wetlands | place: USA...
TCGGGTCGCCGCTCGAGCTGTCGCGCGTGCATTGGCTCCGGCCAGAGCTGGTCTGTGAGGTCACCTATCTGACCTGGACCGCAGACGGGCTGCTGCGCGCGGTCAGCTATCAAGGGCTGCGGGCCGACAAGCCAGCGAGGGAGGTTCGCCGGGAACGGCCAAGGTGAGGGGACGGCCGTCAAGTTCCGCCGCCGCAACTCCGTGATGCGGCTCGGCGCCGGGGATAGCTATGCCGATGCCGGGTATCGCACCCGGTCCCGGCCTCTAAGGTGTTTGCCCTGTCAAAACTACGGTGAGTCCCTATTCCGCGGCTCGGTAATTCTACCTACCATCCCTGACAGCGGGACTCTCGGGCACATTTTGCACCGCGACAGCACCTGCCTCCGAAATTGGGCCGTCCCGCGGGTTCGCACCTGAGTAGGTTCGTGATCGGGGAGGGGGCTGCCATGGCGGGGAGAGCAGCGACCGGGGCTGTCTTGCGGCTGGCTGCGCGGCGGCCGGCGGAGACAGAGCGACGCCGCAACATGGCACTGATCGGCCAGTTCGCTTGCGGCACCGCTCATGATCTCGGAAATCTGCTGGCTGCCATCGCCATGGCCTTGGAGGAACTGCGCGGAGGCCAGAGCACCGGCGAACTCGAGAAAGTCGTGGAGCGAGCGCTCGGAGCAGCGGAAGAGGGCATGGCGGCAACGCGGGCGCTCCTACGGACGGCGAGCAATCAAACGGGGCGCCGTGAAATCTTCGATCCGAATGCCTGCATCTTGCGCACAGCGTCCCTTCTCCGCGAGGCGGCAGGGCTTCGAGTGCATCTTCATCTTGCGCTTGAGCCGAGCGTCTGGCGGATCGCTGCAGATCAGCATTCTACCGTCCTAGCGTTGCTTAATTTGACGATGAACGCACGCGACGCAATGCCGTCGAGCGGAGACCTGCGCATCGTGAGTGCCAACGTCACGCTTCGCGGGGAGGTCGGAAGGTTGACTGGCGACTTCGTCGCGCTCAGCGCCGCCGACACAGGAACGGGGATGCCCAGCCATGTCGTCGCCCAGGCTTGTCGGCCGTTCTTCACGACCAAGGCGCCAGAGCACGGCACCGGGCTCGGCCTTGCCCAGGTCCGCGAGTTCGTGCAACGCGCCGGCGGTACGATCGCGATCAAGAGTAAGGTAGGTCGAGGCACCACGGTTACGCTGTATCTGCCCCGGGCCATTGGGCAGGACTGTCGCCGCCGCCGTAAGGTGCCGGCCGCGGTGCAGCGTTCGGCTGCGCGCCAGGCGGCGTGAGATCGGCTCCTCGTCAACAAGGAAGGACGCCTGACGATCAACTTCTATCGCGGAACGTTCAAGACTCCGTCGTTTGATGGGTGGGGACTTCGATTCCGACAGCGGCGGCGACACGGCGCGCAACGGCCGGAGCCGAGCGCGCGATCTCGGCCAACACAGCACCGACAGGATCGCGCTCGGCACCGACGAGACCGCCTGCGGCCATCTTCACCATCGCCGCTTCGATGATCTGCTGGGTGCGCCGGTTGCCGCCGCGGTGCTCGTCAGCCAGCAGAGCGACAGCGCGTGCTCTCACGCGCTCGGCGACCACGGCTTCCGCGGCCTCGATACGACGGGACAGGGCTGCGCGCTGCGCCAGTTTCATGGCTGGCGCTCCGGCGCCGGATCGCGGCGTGCCTCGTCGATGCGGTCGAGGATAGTGCGAGCCGTCGCAAGCGCCAGGATGGTCTCACGGCGCAGATCGATAACGGCATCGCGGACGGCGCGCCGGTCGACACGTACCGTTATGACGCCGTCAGAATTCATCGCGGTCACCGTGAGGGGCCGGGAGCGCGGCGGGAGCCTCGGGCTGCACGTCGATGGCGCCGGCGCGCGCCGGCTTGCCCAGCGCGGCGAGCTGGCGCTCCAAGCTGTCGATCCTAGCGACCAGCTCAGCGCCGTATTGGACCCGCTGTGTCGCCTCAATGACGGCGATCATCGTCTCGCCTTCTTCCAGGCGGAGTCGGCCGGCAGCCATTGCCGCCTTAACCTGCTCGCATTGCTGTGACGGATCTCCGGTCAGGGCGATCGGTTCCCGGATGGCTGCGCTCCGCGCTACCGGAAGGACACGATCGAGGAGTAGCCGGGCCGCATTGATGTCACCGGCGCGCGCGGCATCGATGAGCACCCGCACGATCGACGGCGCCGCGGCCTCGATCAGCCGTCGTGCCCGCGCCACCGCATCAGCGCCGGAGACCGGGCGCAATGATACCAGCCGAGGCTTAAACTGCGTCGGCATCGGGGCCCATTTCAGCGCTGTCGATCGGTAATGGACCAGCAACCCGTAGATAGACATCCGCCGCGACAGCATCGCCGGCCAGCGCACGTCCGAGCAGAGTCTCGACGACGGCACGGACCATGCGCTCGCTCACCAGCGGCTTGCCGTGCTTGCCGCGGCCGCGTTTGGTGGTCGTGTCAATCACCGTCAGGCCGCCGCGATCTGGCGGTTGTCAGCGGTCAGTCGCAAGCTGGTCAGCTCGCGGACCAATCCGGTCTGCGGCGCCCATGATGGACGGCCGCCACGACGCTTCTGGAGCGACTTCAGCTCCGCCAAGCCGGTGGTGAGGAGCTGCGCCAGGTTCTCGACGCGATCGATCAGCATGGCCTCGGTCTCGCGGTCACGCTCGACGGCAAGATCGCGTTCCGCGGCAGCGACGGCCTGGAAAACCTTCGCCGCATCGGAATCGGCGCGTTGGATGTGGGCCTTGGCATCCGCCATGAGCGGAGCCAGATCGGCAACATCGGCGTCGATCACCGCGATGCGGAGACCGGCGCTGCCATCGGCGTCCCCCGCACGCGCGGCGGCGACCAGACCAGCACGCTCGGCTTGCAAGGCATCTACGCGACCTTGAACCGCAGCGGCAGCGGCCTTCGCGGCATCGACCGCGGCTGCGGCTTCCGATTGGCAATGCTTGGCGTCGGCAACGCGGCGGGCGGCGGCTTCGATATCTACGAGCATGGTGTCCCCCAAGAGTTAGACGTGAAGAGGTTCGGGTGGCGTCAGCGCGTCGCGCAAGGCGTCAAAGGCGGAGAGGAAATCGGCGACGATGCGTTGGGTTTCGCGATCGATGGCAACGATGTCGTCACCGTGCTGGCGCTCGACCTGGCGCAGCAGCGCATTGTCGATCTCGGCGATGCGCGCGGTGAGCCCGGCGATCGTCGTCCGCTCGGAGCCGGTCTCCTGCCCGGCGAGCAAGAGATCGGTGATGCGAGCTTTCGCGGCGGCGACATGACCGACCAGGTCGGCGCGCTCGGCACGGAGGGAGGAGGGGTCCGACTTACCGGGTTTCTTCGGCATCTTGGCGATCCTTCAATTGACGGCGGATTTCGTGGAGCTTCATCTCGACGTGCAGCAGATCGGCAGGCTCGACTTCGCCGCGCTTGCAAGCCTCGCGGATCTGCTCGATCAGCGGATCGGCATCGTCGCCGAGCTTCGCCGCGCGGGCGCGGTCGAGCAGCGCCAGAGCGGCCTCGACTTTGCGGAGACGGCTGTCGTCGGCTTTGGCGAAAGTCTTCGAGGCAAGCGAGGAAAGGCCGAGCATGAGCTCGCCGCGCGCCGCGGGCGTGAGGCTGCTGTCATGGTTGAGCGCATGGAACGATTTCGTGACGACCGCGGCCGCTTCGGCCGACGGATCGTGAACTGCGATCGAGACGATGCGCGCCGGTTTCGGCTGCGGCATCGCCTTGGCGAAGGTATGGCGCCAGTCCGCGCTCATCGGCGTCCGGCGGACGGCTGCGACGCGTAGAACATCGCGCGGCTGCGGCCGATAGACCCCCGCCTTGGCGAAGGTTTCCCGCAGCTCGGTAAGGAGACATTCCCACGGGCTGGCTGCATTCGCCTTCGCGAAGCGCTCTTCCTCGAGCAGCATGTCGAGGCTGTCCTGAAAGTTGCCGTTTTGCGTGCGGATCACGTCATCCCTCCGACGGGCTCAAAAACCGCCAATTTCGATCGGTTTCGATGCGTTTCGTTCGTTATCTCGTCACGACCGACGCGGCCGTGAGCGCCGATCGTCAAGGCCGACGTTATTTTTTCAGCGGATCACCGATTGGATGCCGATCACCCCGAAAACGGGGTCCTTATTCCATGCCGAATCACAGTCAGGGCGATCTCGCTGTCCTTCTCTGGCTCGTCCTCAACGACACCGGTCTCGGCATCGAATCCGCGAAGAAATTCTCCGTACGTTTCGAAATTCTTCAGCGCGTCATCCAGCTCACCGACGGTCAGCGAAATCTGGATCGGCTTGTCGACGTTGAGCTTGTGGAAATCCGCATCCGAGAACTGCGCATTGCGGCGCGCACCGAGGCAAAGATCGATCGCATCCAGGATGGTCGACTTCCCCGTGTCTCCGGGACCGATCAGGCAATTGACGCCCCGAGACGGCAGCCACTCTAACCGCTGAATGCCGCGAAAATTCGAGATCTCGATCTTTCTTGTCCGGGCCATTTCCTTGGCACTCGCGCGCGGAACCTCAACAGGGAACTCGGCCGACTGGCTCTCGCCAAAGTTGCGAGCTTATCAAAGTTGTGACGGCGGAGCGACTGCAACCAAGGTGATCGGTCAGGGAGCGTTCCCGGCCGCCAGGTACGGGAGGATGCCGTTCGGTACCGCGGAGAACGGAATGAGCCGGTTACCGTCGAAGTTCCAGCCTGTAGCTCCAGGTGTTGGAATCTTCCAAGCCCTTGCACCGCCAGAGATTTTCGGACGAGCGTAGCTCTACGGGTCAAACTCAGTGGTCGTATCGACGTTGGCCACTATAGCCTTGACGCACCAGCGGGTGGAAAAGTCAGTACGTCTCTGTTGACGAGACATTTTGTCATTTGTTATGGTGCGCCATGACGATCACGCTGGTGCGCCATGGATAAGGCCGAACTGGTCCAGTGCCTGCAAGAGCTCCGCCTGACTCCCAGAGAGGCCGGTGCCCTGCTCGGCGTCGATCCCAAGACCGTCGGCCGATGGCTGACGGGCGTGATCGCCGTATCAGGCCCGGCCGAACAGGCGCTCCTCGCCTGGCGCAGGCTCGAGCGCCGACGGCTGCCATGGCGGCCGGATGGCCTGCCGCTGATGTCGCCGTCGGAGATGGAGGAGCAGGTGCGTCTCATGCGGGAGCACGTCATCGTCCTTGACGACGTGCTGGAGCGCGTGCGACAGCGCGGCGGTCCTCGGATGCCCTGGGCCGTCGATCTCAAGAGCTGCCGCGCGGAACTCACTGATCGCATGCATGTGCATTTCTATGCGCTGCCCAACGGTGGCTTCTCCGTGGGCTCCTACCGGCGCACCGATAAGGCGCCGGAATACGCGCGCGATCTGCCGCTGATCGAGGACGCCATCGCCTGCATCGCCGACGCCATCGAGGCGGAGCGCAAGGCGGGGCGGAATTGGATCGAGGAACGATGATGCCGCGCCGCCACGGGCGCTTCGGGCTTTGTCCTTCGGCATCGCGGTGATACTCTCCCAAACTCTCTACAGTTCCGCGATCTCGCATCATGCCGAAGTCTCGAGAATCCGGTTCCATCTGGCGGCGGTGGGATCTTCACACCCATACGCCCGACACCATCCACGCCGACCAATACGAGGGGTGGGAACCCTTTCTTCGCGCGATCGAGGCGCAAAACGACGTCGTCGCCATTGGCGTCACCGACTACCTCTCGATCAGCAACTACCGGCGCATGCGGCGCGAAAAGACGGCAGGCCGGATTCCCGGAGTTCGGCTTCTTGTTCCCAATATCGAATTCCGCATCACGCCGGCGACGAGGCACGGCCGAGGCATCAACCTCCATCTTCTCGTCGCTCCTGACGAGCCAGATCACGAGGAGCGCATCGATCAGGCGCTCGCCCGCCTCGTATTCCCCTACGCGGGCCACAACTACTCCTGCACCGGCGATCAGTTGATCGCGCTGGGGCGCGCGTTCAATCCAGCGCTCCACGATCCCAGTCCCGCTCTTGCCGAGGGCGCCAACCAGTTCAAGGTCGAGTTTGTCCGTTTTCAGGAGTGGTTCGAGCGGGAGGGCTGGATCAAGCGCAACTCGCTGGTCGCCGTCGATGCCGGAGAGCAAGACGGCGCGGCCGGCCTGCAGCACGACGGCGGCTTCACTGCGCTGCGACACGAGCTCTACGGTTTCGCCGACATGATCTTCTCGGCGCGGCCCGGCGACCGCTCGTTCTGGCTGGGGCAATCGCACAACGGCGAGGCCATCCAGCGCTACGGCAGGCCGAAGCCCTGCGTCCATGGTTGCGATGCTCACAGCATGGCACGGCTGTTCAGGCCGGACGGCAACCGCTTCTGCTGGATCAAGGCGGATCCCAGCTTCGAGGGTCTGCGCCAGCTCCTCCACGAGCCAGCGGAGCGAGTCTGGATCGGGGAAACGCCGCCGGATCAGCATGACCGCAGCCGCACCTTGCAATCGGTCGCCGTGTCCGGCGCGAAGGGATGGTTCGACGAAGATCCGCTGCCTCTCAACCCCGGTCTCGTCTCCATCATCGGCCGTAAGGGCATGGGCAAGTCTGCGCTGAACGAGCTTATCGCCTATGCAGGCGGCGCTTGGCGAGAGGGAGACGAGCAGTCGTTCATCCACCGGGCGCGGCCCCGGCTGAAGGGAATGCGCGTCCGCCTGACCTGGGGCGACGGCAGGACGACCGAGCAGGAGATCCTCGCCAAGGGGACACCGACGGCCGAAGCCGAGGTGTGCTTCCTCTCGCAACGTTTCGTCGAGCGGCTTTGCGCCGATCCGCGCGCTGGCGGCGAGCTCGCCAAGGAGATCGAGGCTGTCATCTTCACCCATCTTGCCCCGACGGAGACGCTGAACGCCTCGAGCTTCGAGAACTTGCGCGAAAAGCGCACCGCCACGATCCGGCAGGAGCAGAAGCGATTGATCGGCGATCTGCAGGGCTTCCATCGTGAAATTCACGAACTGTATCGCCGCGCGCTCAGCTTGCCGGAGCGGCGGGCGCGTCTCGCCGCCTTGATCGCCGAACGGGAAGCCGTCGTCAATCAGATGCCGCAACCCACGACCGAGGACGAGCAGAAGGTGGCGACCGAGCTCGCCGGAGAACGCGAGGCGCTTGCGGCGGCGATAGCGCAGCAAGCCGGCCACAAGGAGACCCTGCTCCGGATCGAGAACGTGCGCGAGAAGGTTCGGGCATTTCAAGTCAGGATGGATCGGTTGTGGACTGAGATCTCGGCGGATCTGCGCGAGATTGGGGTTGCGGAAGCGCTGCAGGCCGCGTTCAAGCCGATCTTCACCGGCGACGTCGAAGGTCCGTTGAACGACCGGCGCAATCAAACTCAGCTGGCGATCCGTGATCTCGAAGGCGAGGAAGAGCATCCGGCTGCCGGCACGATCCGCGCGCGTCGCCTCAAGATCAAGGAGCTTGAGCAGCAGTCGAGCGCCGATGAAGCCAAGAAGCTCCGCATGACGGAGATGCAGAACCGGATCGCCGCCATCGACCTTGATATCCAGCGGGTTCGGCAGGAGATCGAAACCATCGAAGGAGCCGAGGCGGAGACCTTGGCGAATTTGCGGGCGGCGCGCAGGAAGACCTACGTCGACTACTTCGACACGCTGCGTCGGGAAGCGGCTGCGCTCGCCGAGCTCTACCACCCGCTCGAGGAACATCTCGGCGAAGCTCATGAAGAGGCTCGCCAAGTCAATTTCGACATCCGATGGAACGTCGATCTAGACGCCTGGGTCGAACGCGGGATGGCGATGCTCGACGGACGGAAGACGTTGCCCTACCAGACGCCGGACGCAATGAAAGAAGCGGCGACCGAGCACCTCCTGCCCGGCTGGCAAGGGGGCCCGCCGGAAACCATCGGAGAGGGCATCGACCGCTTTCTCGCGCGCTTCGGCGAAGACCCCGCCGTTGCGCTTCCGGGCCTGCTTCGCTCGAACTTCTCGCCGGTCGACTTCTTCGACTGGCTCTATTCTGTCGAGCACATCCGCTTGAGCTATGGCCTGACCTACGACGGGACGTCGCTGGAGAACCTGTCGCCGGGCACGAAAGGGATCGTCCTCCTCATCCTCTATCTGGCGATGGACAGTGGCGACACGCGTCCCCTCCTCATCGACCAGCCGGACGAGAACCTCGACAACGAATCCATCTATGACTTGCTGGCGACCTATTTCCGTCGTTCGAAGCGACGCCGTCAAATTCTGCTCATCACGCACAATCCGAACCTCGTCCTGAACACGGACGCTGAGCAGATCATCGTCGCCACGTGCGCCAAGGGTGAAGGCGGCTTCCCCTCCATCGCCTATGAAGCGGGGGCCATCGAGAACGCGAAGTCCCCGGATGGCATCAGGCAGCAGGCCTGCCGAGTGCTCGAAGGCGGCGAAGAGGCGTTTCACCAGCGCGAACGCCGCTACGCGCTGTCGCGCGGCTGAGCCGAAGCGAGAGGCAGCGCCATGACATTGCGACGGAGATCGGCCCCGTCGTCCCGGAGCGGAGCAGAACCATGCCGGAGGCGCGCCTTTTCGACCTGAACATCGAGAAGATCCTTGAGGCCTGGGACAGCAGTCATGCCGTTCGCGAGCTGATCGCCAATGCCCTCGACGAGCAGACGCTGAGCGGCAGCGCCGACATCAAGATCTCCAAGGACGTGACCGGCGCCTGGACCATCCGAGATTTCGGCAGAGGTCTGAAATACGAGCACTTCACCCAAAACGAGAACCCGGAGAAGCTGCGTGCGGCAGGCCGCGTCATCGGCAAGTTCGGCATCGGCCTGAAGGACGCCATGGCGACGCTCGACCGGAACGGCGTGAAGGTGGAGATCCAGTCGCGTCACGGCGGGATTGCTCTGGCTCAATGCGCCAAGCACGGCTTCGGCGACGTCGTGACCCTGCACGCTGCGGTCCTGCCCCCGCGATACGCGGCGTTCGGCGGCACCGAGGTCCGGCTGAGCGGCCTTCCGGACGAGGACATGGCGCGCGCAAAGTCCTTCTTCCTCAAATTCTCCGGCGAGACCGTGATCGAAGAAACGCGCATCGGTCGCATCCTGGCAAAGAAGGGCAACGTCAGCCGCATCTACGTGGCTGGCCTGCTCGTCGCCGAAGAAGAGAACTTCGCGTTCTCCTACGACGTGACCAGCCTGACCGAGCCGATGAAGAAGGCGTTGAACCGCGAGCGGACGCATGTCGGTCGCACGGCCTACGCCGACCGGGTGAAAGCGATGCTGCTGCAGACAAAGAGCGAAGCGGTGGCGAAGACGCTCGCGACGGAACTCATGGCGCTTGAACGAGGCACGGGGTCTGACGAGGTGCATTGGAAGGACGTCGCCGTGCACGCATGCAAGATCCTGAACGCCAGCGGCAAATACCTCTTCGTCACGGCATCTCAGCTGACGTTCAACGCCAGCGCGGTCGACCGTGCCAGAGGCGATGGGCTGCAGATCGTGACGCTCCCCGACAACATCCACGAAGAGATCGCTGGGGCGAAGGACGTCGACGGCGCTCCCATCCGGGATCTCACGGTCTATCAGGACGAGTGGAACAGCAGTTTCAAATTCGAGTGGATCACACCGAAAGAGATGACCGCGGCAGAGCGGGAAGTGTTCGCTCGCGCCAAGGAGATCTCAGGGCTGGTCGGTGGGCTCCCGCGCCACGTCAAGGCCATCCGCGTCAGTCGGACCATGCGCCCCGATTTCAGCACCGGCACCGACGCGTTGGGGCTCTGGGACCCGGAGACCAGCAGCATCGTGATCCGCCGCGATCAGCTGGGCTCGCTGCGAAAATTCGCCGGGGTGCTGCTGCACGAGGTGGCGCATGCCCGGGGCGGCCACGACGACGTCACCCGAGAATTCGAGAACGACCTGACGGATCTGCTCGGGCAGACGGCCGCCGCAGCGATGAGTGAACGCGCCCGACCTGAGAAGCGGGGCTTCTGGCGTCGTTAATGGAACCATCGTCGACATGCCTCCGGCCTCTCGCGCCGCGCTAGCAAGAGCCTGTCGTAGGCGTGACCTGTTTCGACCGCGCCGGAAGGGTGCCCTCGAGGCGCTCGGAGCTGGCTCACGGCGATCAGATCAGTCGCTGGAGTTCGAAAGCGGTTCAAGCGCCAGACGTCGGATCTCGGCATCGGTGACGCATTCCTGGTCCGCCGCGCGCTGTCGGCATAGCTCGATGAGCTGGAGCAAGTCCGGATCGTCGCAGCGCCAGTCGCGCTGCCCGGACTTTCCCGTCAATGGCACGTAGGGATGGGCTCGCGTCCGCCCTTGGGACAGCGGACCCGGTATCGGCGTCTCGTTCGGCTCCGGATCTCGCGGAGGCCCGAACAGATGGTGCGCGACGCGCAGGGGATCGCGAACGATCTGCTTCATGACGCGCCGTAGCGCCTTGGCGGCAATCTCTCGCGCCTTGCCGTTCGCATGATCGAAGCCGCAGGGCCGCGCCGCGATGCTCGCGGCTTCGCGCGCCCGCTCGTCGAGCCTGCGGCGCAGGCCGACGAGGTCGCAGCGAGGCTCGTCCGCGCCGCGGGCGATCCGGTCGATGATCCGCGCGGCCTCGACCCTCATCGACCGCTTCCATTGGGGCTTCGCCGCCCATCCGCCACGCTCGATGTCTCCGCCGGCCACGCGCCCGCGTTGCCGGGCGGCCTCGAGCTCCGCTTGACGGATGACCGTGAGCGCCATGGTCGTGCCGTCGGCGCGCCGCAGCCGAAGGACGTGAGCGCCATGGTCGTGCCGTCGGCGCGCCGCAGCCGAAGGACGTGAGCGCCCTCGACCAGGACGTCGTAGAAGACGTTCGGCCCCGCCTTGAGCCGGCCCTCTTCATCCTCGAGAGCCGTCCTAGACGCGAGGCAATCGATCTCGGAATCGATGCCCTTGAAGCGGCCGATCGGCGGCGGCCAAGCGCGGCAAGCTGTTCCAGTGCTCGAGCTGCCGGCGCCAGACGTCCCTGACTGCCAGGACCATCTTCGACAACACGAAGCTGCCGTTAACCGTCTGGTTCCGGGCGATGCATGTCATCACCCGGACCAAGCACGGCATCTCCAGCATGGAGCTCTCCCGCCAGCTCGGCGTCTCGGTCAACGCGGCCTGGCGCATTCAGCCCAAGCTGATGCAGGTCATGCACGAGCGCGAGCGCGACGGCAAGCACAAGCTCGGCGATCGCGGCGGCCAGATCCAGATGGACGACGCCTATCTCGGCGGCGAGCGCAACGGCGGCAAGCGCGGCCGCGGCGCGGCGGGGAAGACGCCCTTCATCGCGGCCGTCGAGACCGACGAAGAAGGCCGCCCGCAACGCGCCCTGCTGCAGCGCGTTGTGGGCTTTCGGAAGACGGAGGTCGAGAAGCTGCGCATGCGCGCGATCCTGCCCGGCTGCGAGGTCGTGTCCGACGGGCTCTCCTGCTTCGACGCGCTTCCGGCGCCGGGCCAGGTTACGCACCTGCCCATCAAGACCGGCGGCGGCCGGAAGTCGGCGCAGCGCGAGGAGTTCTTCTGGGTGAACACCGTGCTCGCCAACGTGAAGAACAACGTGCTCGGCATGTATCGCGCCGTCCGCCCGAAACACGTGCCGCGCTATCTTTCCCAGTTCCAGTGGCGCTTCAACCGGCGCTTCGATCTGAAGAACATCCACCGACGCCTCGTCTACGCGGCCGCGCGCACGCCGCCGATATAATCGTGATTAGTATAATCGCGATTATATTGCGCGCAATCCCTATGGAAAGTTGGTTAATTACTGATTCAGCTTGACGAGTCGTCTCGATTCCAGGTAGAAAGTCGACTTTCCAAAGAACGGAATCGGCGATGGACCCGCGGGCCTTCGACGTCTTGCTGCGCACGGTGCGGGCGGAACTGACGCCCGACCAGTGCCGCGCGCTTGCGCAGGCCGCCGGCGAGGCGGCGGACCGGCGCGACGTCGGCCAGCTCATCGGGGCCAAGACCCAGGCGATGGACCGCGAGCGGCGCTGCCCGCGCTGCAACGGCAACTGGGTCATCAAGTGGGGCTTCAACAAGCTTGGCCGGCAGCGCTTCTTCTGCCGCAACTGCAAGCGGTGCTTCAACCCGCTGACCGGCACTCCGCTCTCCGGGATGTGCGACGCCAAGAACTGGCTGCCCTTCGCCCGCGAGCTCGTCGACCTCCGGTCGGTCCGGAACATCGAGAAGCGGATCGGCATCTACCGCTCCTCCGCCTGGCGCTGGCGCCATCGGCTGCTGGGTGCCCTGGCGACCCGGCCGCCGCCGACACTCTCCGGCATCGTCGAGATCGACGAGACGTTCTTCGGACGCTCCTTCAAGGGGAGCCGCGCTTGGCAGGAGGGGGCCGCGCCGCTGCCGCGCATGCCGCGCTACCGCGGCGGCGGGGTGGGCAAGCGCGGGGTGTCGCCGGTCCTCTGGGCTCCCGTCATATGCGCGATCGACCGCAACGGCGCGCTGCTCGAGAAGGTGCTGCCGGACGACAGCGGCCAGTCGATCCGCGCCGAGCTTGACGGCCGGATCGAGCCGCAGTCGCTCATTTGCTCCGACGGGGCGGGAGCGTATCCGAACATCGCCGGCGATTACGAGTGCGACCACGTGGCGATCCAGCTCCCCAAGAAGAACTGGCTCACGACGGCGATAGGCGCTCATCCGCGCGTCCAGGGAAAGCTCACGCTCGGCCGCGTCGACCAGCGCCACCAGGAGCTCAAGGCGGCAATCAATCACCGCTTCCGCGGCGTCTCCACCCGCTATCTGCCCAACTACCTGGCGCTGCTCCAGGTCGTCCGCGCGACCGGCGGGGATCCGACGGTTTTCCTGCGCTCGGCCATCGGAATCTGATCCACTCCTGAGGCTCCCCCATATGTTAGAATGCGAGACAAAGCGCCCCTACGGAGATTGGCGATGACCCAGACGCGGAAGATCGTCGACCCTGTGCGCGAGTACGCCGAAGGCCGTCTCGCCCGGTCGAATCTGATGGAGATCGTCGGAACCGATGATTTCGGCGTCATCCTCACGCTACTCCGCGAGCGCGGCCTCGGCCTGCCGCGTGCGCCGAAGGCTGGACGCGAACGCCACCTCGAGGCCTTGAACGTCGCGATCGGCGTCCGAGAGCGTGTCTAAGCGCTTCCATCTCATCGTCACCGATGCCTCGCCGCTGATCACCCTGGCGGCCGCGGACAGCCTGTCCTGCCTCACGGCCCCTGGCATCCCGCTCACCATCCCCGACATGGTCTATTTCGAGGCCGTCCGCTTTCCGCAGAAGCTCGGCGCTTCCGAGCTCGTAGACTGGATGCAGCAGAACGCCGGCCTGGTCAGGATCGAACCGACGCAGGTCTTCGCCGAGTTCCAAAAGCTGCTGGCCGTCGACCCGGAGACGAAGAGCCGCGGGCGCGGCGAACAGGCGGCGCTCGAAGTCCTCGACCAGCACGCGCTCCGCCGTCCCGGCGAGGAGACGCTGCTGCTCTTCGAGGACAGCGACGTGACCCGCAAGCGGTTTGTCCTGCCGCAAGAGGCCCACCCCATCACCACCGCCGACCTGCTCGATGCCCTCCAGGCGGCCGGCGTGATCCCGTCGGCGGCGGCCGTCCTCCAGAACGCCGTGGCCCGAGGCCGCTCCGCCGGCGTCTCCGTCCGGCACGCGGATGCCGACGTCAAGCGCGATCTCGCCTCCGACATCGAGGAGCGGTGACGCTCGCCGAACCTCGGTAGCGACGTCGCGCGGCGGGCGGACCCGGTGAGCGTCCAAGTGCGCGATGGGGTCTATCACGTCCAAAACGCCAACGCCTGATCCTCGTCCATCAAGCCGCCGAGC
>Ga0335074_10009230_pt1 | contig 13760 bp, 9 predicted proteins | sample Lox_Sample_23_FD_206715 | JGI IMG/M metagenome (GOLD analysis project Ga0335074, IMG submission 206715) | Soil microbial communities from Loxahatchee National Wildlife Refuge, Florida, United States - Lox_Sample_2.3 | ecosystem: Environmental > Terrestrial > Soil > Wetlands | place: USA: Florida...
CTGCTGAATGCTCGTGATCGGAGTCGACAGTGGAGGCACGTTCACGGACTCCGTGGCGGTCGCGCCTGATCGCAGCCTGGCAGTCGGCAAATCGCTGTCCACCCCCGGCCGGCCGGCCGACGGCGTGATCGCGTCGATCACGGGCGCGGCCGACAGCATGGGCCGATCCGTTGAGGAGCTGCTCGCGCAAGCCTCGATCGTCGCCCACGGGACGACCGTCGGGCTGAACGCTCTCCTGACTGGCCGTGGCGCTCGCGCCGGCCTGCTGGCGACCAGCGGCTTCGAGGACACCCTCGCGATCGCGCGGATCAACAAGGCCCACGGCCTGCCGGAAGAGCTGGAGACGCAAGCGACGCTCTGGGAGAAGCCGCCACCCCTGCTGGACCCCAGCGCGATCCGCGGCGTCATGGAACGGGTGGATGCTCGCGGCGAGGTCGTCACGCCCCTGGACGAGGTGGCAGCGCGGGAGGCGATCCGGTCGCTGGGCGCACAGGCCGTGCAGGCGATCGGGATCTGCCTACTGTGGTCGTTTCTCAACCCGCAGCACGAACTGCGTCTGGCCGAGCTCGTTCACGAGGAGCTTGGCGATGCGGTGCCCGTGACCCTTTCCAGCCAGCTCGCCCCGCGAATGGGCGAATACGAGCGGATGAACACGGTCATGCTCAACGCCTGCCTGGTGCCCGCGGTCACGACCTACGTGAATGACCTCGATGCCCAGCTGCGGGCCCGCGGGTTCACGGGCTCACTGCTGATCATGCGCTCGGGCGGAGGTGTACAGCCGGCGGGCCAACTCGCGCGCCGTCCCGTCGAAACACTGCGCTCCGGCCCGGTCGGGGGCCTCAGCGCCGCGCGAGCCCTGGGCCGCCGCCTGGGACATTCCAACGTCATCTGCACTGACGTGGGCGGCACCAGCTTCGACGTCGGCCTGATCGTCGACGGCGCCGGGCAGTACGCACGCCGACCGATGATCGGCCGCTACGCGATCGCTTCGCCACTGGTCGACATCGAATCGATCGGCACCGGCGGCGGCAGCATCGCCTGGCTCGACGACGCGGCGGGCACGCTGCGCGTCGGGCCCGAGAGCGCCGGCGCAGACCCCGGCCCGGTCAGCTACCGCCGCGGCGGGAAGCGCCCCACGGTCACCGACGCCGCGGTTGTTCTCGGCTATGTCGACCGGCTCGGTGGTGAGCTGACCCTCGATGTCGCGGCCGCCCGCGAATCGATCGACCGTCAGCTCGCTGCGCCGCTTGGGCTCACGGTCGAGGAGGCGGCCGAGGGCATCCTTCAGGTCGCCAGCGCCCAGATGGCCGACCTGATTCGAAGCGTGACGATCCAGCGGGGTCACGATCCGCGCGACTTCGTTCTTTACGCCTTCGGCGGCGCGGCGCCCCAGTACGCGGGACGGTACGCGCGCGAGCTGGGCGTGGCCGAGGTCATCGTGCCGCCCCTTGCCTCGGTGTTCTCGGCCTTCGGGGCGACGGCGGGAGAGCTGCGCACATCGGCCGGACTCGACGCGCCGCAGCCGTTCCCAACGCCGCCGGAGTGGACATCGCTACGCCTGGTGGAGCTCGAAGGACTGGTGCGCGAGCAGTTTCAGGGTCCACTGCCGGGCACGGAGCTGACGATCGAGCGCTCGCTCGGGCTCCGTTTCCGCCGGCAGGTGCACGAGCTCGTGCTGCCCTTGCCCGACGGCGAGCTGTCCAGCGAGGCTCTGGAGGCGGTGGCTGCCGAGTTCATTGGCGAGTACGAGCGGCTGTTCGGCGAGGGAACGGCGTACGCGGTCGCCGGGATCGAGCTCGTGGGGCTGCGCGTCGAGGCCAGCCTTCCGCTCGGTGTGGCGCTCCCCGAGCGTCCGGAGCGCTCGCAACGCGAGCCGATCGGCGTGCGCACCGCCTGGTTCGACGGGGTGCCCGTCGAGTGCCCCGTCTACGACGGGGAGCGCATCGCTGCCGAGATGCCGGTCACCGGCCCGGCGATCTTCGAAGTCCCGACCACCACGACCGTCGTCTACCCGGGCCAGGTGGCAACGGTCGACATGCTCGGGACGACCCTGCTGAGCGTGCAGTGAGCTCCGACGCGGTCCTGTTCGAGGTTCTCCGCCATCGGCTGTGGGCGATCAACGACGAAGCAGCCACGACGATCGCTCGGATCTCCGGCTCGCCTGTGGCCAATGAGTCCTACGACTTCAACACCGCTCTCATGGACAACGATGGAAACGTGGTGGTGATCGGCGCCTACGTGATGGCGCACGCGTGCGCGCTGGACCGCGTTGTGCGCTACGTGATCGACGAGCACAGCGAGAACCCGGGGATCGGAGAGGGCGACATGTACATCACCAACGATCCGTATGTCGGCGCCATGCATCAGCCCGATGTCGTGGTGGTCGCGCCCATCTTCCTCGACGGGGAGCGAATCATGTGGTGCGGGTCGGTCGTCCACCAGCCGGATGTTGGCGGACCGCTGGCCGGTAGCGTCACGGCCGGAGCCCACTCGATCTACCAGGAGGCGATCCCGATGTCGCCCGTGCGCCTCGTGGAGGCCGGACGGATCCGCAAGGACCTGGAGCGCGAGTATCTGATCCGCTCACGCCTGCCGGAGCTCAACGCCCTGGACCTGCGTGGCCAGATCGCCGCCAACCGGGTGCAAGCCGATCGGGTGGTGGAGCTGTGTCGTCGCTATGGCCGCGACAAGGTCCTGGCGGCGATGGACAACCTCGTCGACTCCACCGAGCGTCGCTTCCGCGCCCGCCTGGGCGAGCTTCCGGATGGGCGCTGGCGGGCGGTGTCGCTCGTCGAGCACGACGGCGTGCAGGACGACGTCTACGTGGTGTCCCTGACGATGGACAAGCGGGGTGACCACCTGACCCTGGACTTCACGGACAGCGCCGACCAGGCACCGGCCCTGGTCAACTGCGGCAAGGGCACCCTGTACGGCTACGCGATGGCCGCGCTGCTCACCCTGCTGGCCTACGACCTGCCGTGGTCGCCGGCGGCGCTGTTGCGGGCGGTGAGCATCGATTCACGCGAGGGCTCGGTGGTAGATGCTCGCTGGCCGGCGGGCGTGTCGATGGGCAACACGGCCGTGGGCCACGCCATCCGGACCGTCGTGAACATCTGCGTGGACAACATGCTGGACGCCTCTGAGGGGTTCGAGCGCCAGGTGATGGCTTCCTGCATGGGGTCGTTCGCCGGCCAGAACATCTCGGGACTGCGGGAAGACGGAACCCGCTTCGGAACGATGCTGCTCGACTCGCTGGCCGGGGGCGGCGGAGCACGCTCGTTCGCCGACGGAGTCGACACAGCCGGCGTGATCAACTCGCCGAAGGCCGCAATCGGCAACGTCGAGGTCAACGAGCACAACTATCCGCTGCTCTATCTGTGGCGGCGGCAGACCGCCGACTCCGGGGGCCCGGGCCGCTACCGAGGCGGCGTTGGCGGCGACCACGCTTACATGCTGCACGGCGCCGAGCGCATGGAGTCGACCCAGTTCGCCCACGGCGTCGAGCAACCGACCGGTCTGGGCATCGCCGGGGGCGAGCCGGGCTCGCTGCAGAGCTTCATCGTCGTCCGCGGCGGGCGCGATCTGGCTGCGCGGCGGCTCGAGGAGCTGCACGGGGAGGTCCAGGTGCTGGCGCCCAAGGGGACGATCGAGCTCGGGCCAGACGACGTCTACGTCCATTTCTACGCCGGCGGCGGTGGCCTCGGGGACCCCCTCGAGCGCCCGCCCGAAGCCGTTGCGGCCGACGTCGGCGCTGGGCTGGTCTCGGCGCCGGCCGCCCGCCGGGAGTACTTCGTCGTCCTGAGCCCAGACGGGCTGGTCGATCCTGGCGCCACCGAGACCGTAAGGGCCGACGAGCGACGGCGGCGAATCGGCGGCGGTGAGCCGTCGGCGCGCGCGACCCGGAACGGCGGCCGCCGTGTCTCGCGCCACATCGTTGTGCGCGACGGGGTCTGCGCCTGCCGGCACTGCGGTACGCAGTTCGGGCCCCTCGGCCCGGCGCTGAAGGCAGGCCTGCGCGTCGAGCAGGTGCCGGTTCCGGAGAGCCATCCCCTCGCCCGCGACCTCCCGGGCGCCGCGCGGTTCGTGGTCCGCCGCTTCCGCTGTCCCGGCTGCGCGACGCAGATCGAGACGGAGGTCAACCTCGCCGGCGCCGCCTTCGTAACAAGCTTCGACGTCTGATCGCAGAGGTGACCGCGATGCAATTCGGCTTCTACCTTCCCAACCAGGATCCACCGCATGCCGAGCGGATCGTCGAGCTCTACGAGGAGATCCTCGACATGGCGCAGCACGGCGACGCGCTCGGTTTTGCCGGCTGCCTCGCCTCCGAGCACCACAGCCGCGATGACGGCTACATCCCCGCGCCGCTCGCCCTGTGCGCGGCCGTGGCCGCCCGGACGAGCCGCCTCGAGGCGTCCACAGGCGTAATGCTGTTGCCGCTCTGGTCCCCGATTCGCGTGGCGGAGGACAGCGCGATCATCGACATCATCTCCGGCGGGCGCTTCGCGCTCGGTGTCGGCCTTGGGCTCGTGGCGCGGGAGTTCGAGCTCTACGAGGTCCCACTAGGCAGCGCGGTCGGCCGGCTGGAGGAGGCGATCGATGTTCTGCGCCACGCCTGGACCGGCCAGGAGTTCAGCTTCAGCGGCAAGCACTTCAGCCTGCACGACGCCCGCGTCACACCGGTGCCGACGCGGTCGGTTCCGATTCGGGTAGGCGGTCAGAGTGAGCCTGCGATCCGCCGAGCGGGACGGCTCGGCGATGCATGGCTGACCGATCCGCTCCACGGCCTAGAGACGATGCGTCGCTGGGCCGACTGCTACCGCGAGGCGGCCGATCAGGCCGGCCGTCCCGCCAGTGTCCACCTGATGCGCGACTGCTGGATCGCCGAGCGCGACGGCGACCTCTACGGGCAATGGGGCCGGTTCCTCGAAGACGACTGGCGCTACTACTTCTCGCTGGGGTCGTTCAAGACCGGACGCTTCAACCCGGCGGCCGAGCCGTGGCTGCAGGACATCGCCTCAGCGGACGAACTCACCTTCGACCGTCTGAGGTCGGACCGGATTCTGTGTGGTACGCCACAGGAGGTCCGGGACCAGCTGACCCATTGGATCGAGGTCATCCGACCGGACCGTGTGAACCTCCGCTTCCGCCTCCCGTACGGCCCGTCCCACGAAAGGGTGCGCGAGGTGATGGAGGTATTCGCGCACGAGGTCATGCCGGCGTTTGCCGACTGACGGCCCGCGGAGTTACCCGTGGGTCGCCACGCCCCCATCCACCGGGATCACCGCTCCCGTTAGATAAGAGCCGGCGTGCGAAGCGAGAAAGATCGCTGCCCCAGCCGCGTCCTCCGGACGACCCCAACGGCGTAGGGGAACGGCCTGCTCGACAGCGGCGGCCGCCTCCGGGTCACTGGACACGAAGGCCGTCATCCGACTGGGGAACAGTCCAGGCGCGATCGCGTTGACGGTGATCGACTCGGACGCGAGCCGGTGGGCCAGATGCCGGGTCAGCATGTGCACCCCCGCCTTGCTCGCCGGGTAGGCGTAGTTCTCCCAATCCGGGACGCGCAGGCCCTCGATCGAGCCGATGTTGATCACGCGGCCCGGGTCCTCGGGAGTGGCGGCAGCGCGGAGCATCGGCAGGAACTGAACCGTGGAGTGGAACACCGACTTGACGTTGAGAGCGAAGACACGATCGAATGCGTCGTCCGGGTACTCCTCCAGCGGCGCGCCCCAGGTGATTCCTGCGTTGTTGACCAGCACGTCGACGCGCTCTTCGGCTTCGCCCACCTGTTTGACGAGACTGCGTACGCCCTCGAGGGTTGACAAATCAGCCGGCGCCGAAACGCAGACACCGTGCTCTGAGAGCTCGGCCGCCACCGCCTCGCAGGCGTCGGCTTTACGCGAGGAGATGTACACGCGCGCGCCCGCGTGCACGAAACCACTGGCGATCATCTCGCCGATGCCACGCGAGCCGCCGGTGACGACGACCACCTTGTCGGAAACATCGAAGAGCTCGGCGGGGCTCAGCATCGCGCCCGGCACCCTATCCGATCAGTCCCTGCGGAAGATCTCACCGAAGTTGGTGGGGCGCCGGAGCGCGCGGTCGGCGATCTCCCGGCCCCGCGCCGCCTCCACCGCCCGGCGCCAGCCGTCGGCCGTGTCCAGGTCATCGAGCACGACGGCGTCCTCGTCCCCGGCGCCCGGACGCTCGATCACCCGCGTGGCCAGGTTCTCGAGCAGGCCGATCGCCGCCCACACCTGCGGGCGAGCCTCGTCTCCACAGTCCGGCACCACGCGCTCGCGCAGGGCGCTCGCCACGAGGCGCAGCAGCTCGTCTGGTTCGAGGTACCTCATCCGCCCGCGGCTCCAGCTTCGATCCGGTCAAGCATCGCCCGCGCGGCACTGCCGTGGCCGAACTCCCAGATCAGACCGCGCAGGTCCGGGGGCGAGGCGGCCGCGCTGAGACGCAGCAGCTTGATCTCCATCGCCATTCGCACCCACGCCACCGCCACCTCCCACCATCGGAGCCGGTCGCCATCCACGGGCCGACCGGAAAGAACCTCGTAGAGCGCCAGGACGTCTCCCCGCGGCCACGCATTCATCACCAGGTCTGACTCCGACCGCGTGCCCATCAGCAGCCAGGCCAGGTCGTAGAGGGAGTCACCCGCCGCCGCGTCCTCCCAGTCGAGAACCGCCACCACCCGGTTGCCACTCCAGATCAGGTTGCCGAGACGGAAGTCGCCGTGGACCAGCACCGGCTCGCCGGAGTCGGGAAGCCGGTCGGCCAGCCAGCGTGCCACGAGCTCGCCGACCACGACCGGGCGCCGGGCCCGCTCGTCCTGGAGCACTTGGCCCCATCGCCTCAGCAACGCCTCGGCGAACGCGTTCCCCTGCCGTCGCGGCGCCCGCTCACCGAGGTCGACAGCTTGAATTTGAACGAGCCGGTGGACGAGCTCCCGCCCCACCGCCTCGCCCCGCTCCGGGGAGACCTCAGCGGGCAGCAGCACCTCACCCGCGACGAACTCGGTCACCAGCGCGGGCGCCCCGAGCCGATCGCCGGTGGCATCGAGGTCGAGGATGCCGGGCACCGGCACTCCGGCAGCCCGCGCCAGGCCCAGCCACCCGGCCTCGGCCGCAACGTCGTAAGGCTCGAGCGGACCGCGCTGCGGTGGGAGGCGTACCACCACGCTTGGCCCGGACGGACCGTGGCCGATCAGGTTCGCGTGGGACATGCCGCCGAGCCGCGCCCGTGTGTCGTCGACGCGCACGGGCTCTCCAGTCAGCGCCGACAGCCGGGCTTCCAGCGCTGTTGGCGATCGTCTTACCGTCATGGCCGCGAGCCCAGAACGCGCGGCCGGTATTCGTACTGCGAGCTGCGGGAGATCCCGATCTGCAGGCTGCCCACCGCAGCCGGCCCCGCGTCGAGTTGAATCGCGCATATGTGGTCGAACAGGAGCAACGGCTGCGCGGCCAGCGTCTCCTGCACCGGCACTGACAGATCGAGGGTCTCGACCGTCTCCAACCGGTCGCCGTGGTCGGCCCCGGCCCAGCCGCCGTAGCCGACGCCGCCCACGTACCCGCGCAGGATCCGCTCGTAGGTGACGGTGTGGCGCCGGCCGAGCTCGTCCTCGATCGTGACCGTGCCGCCCTCGACATCGCGCGTTCCGGGTGTCATCCGGAGCTCATGGCCGACCGCGGTCACGCGCCGAGATCCGGAGGCGTCGACGACGGCTCCGTCGCAGTAGGCAACCGAGCCGTTGCGAGCCTCGTTGAAGATCAGATGTACGTCCGCCGCCTCAAAGTGGTGCTGGAGCCAGAGGTGGAGGCCCTGCCGCTCCCGGGCACGGCGCAGGCCCCAGGAGCGGTCGCGGATCGTCGGGGCGTCGCGCAGCTCGATCGCCGCGCCTGCCGATACAACATCACCCGTGCACGCGCCGAGCTGGACGAAGTGACGAAACGACGACCGGTCGCTCCCATCCACCTCGCCGAACACGAACGGCGCGAACTCGACCGGCTCTCGCGGCGCCGTGAAGTGAAGATCCCACTCGAGCCCGAGTGCTGAGGGCCCGAGCTGCCAGCGCCAGCGCCGCAGCGGCTCCTCCACCGTGAACCGCAACGGGCCGATCACGGGATCGGCGAAATCGTCGGGGGTGGTTCGGCGAGCCAGGCGGAGGATGCGCTGCTGCGCAGGGAACAGGACATACAGGACGGCGTCCATCCGGCCGGTGTTGCGGTACTGGCCGAAGCCGGCTCCGATCGCGATCCGCCCGTCGGGATCGTGCACGTTCCAGTAGAAGCGGTCCATCCAGTTGTCGTCGGGCCAAGCGGGACGAAGCACCGGATCGGCGGTCTGATGGATCAGGTAGTCGTCCCAGCCCGTGATCCTCATCGCGGGGTCTCCGCCGCCTCCGGCCACCCTGCCGCCCCAGCCGGCCACCCTGCCGCCCCAGCCGGCGGCGCGTCCGCCGCCGGCCACGAGGCCGCTCCAGGGTCGGTCTCCACATCCACCACCGCGGCCCGGTCGAGCGGCAGGTCGCGGAGGCGACCCTTGATGATCCGCTCGCTGCCGGTCTTCGGGAACCCATCGCGGCGCTCGTAGTAGCGCGGCAGCATGTGGTCGGGGAGATGGTCGACCAGGTGAGCGCGCAACCGGTCGAGCCCGATGTCCCCGGTGAGGTCGAGCTTGATGTCGTCCTCGCCCAGCGACGACGGAACGCCGTAGACCGCCGCCTCCACCACGCCGGGGGCCAGCAGCGCCACGCGCTCGATGCTCTGAGCCGAGATGTTCTCCCCACGCCGCCGGATCCGGTCGGCGTGCCGTCCGATCAGATGCAGGAGCCCGTCCTCGTCGTAGTAGCCGATATCGCCGGTGTGGAACACGCGCCCCCGCAGGGCGTGTGCCGTCCGCGGCCGATCGTTCCAGTACCCCTCGAACATCATCCCCTCCAAGCGCGGGCGGAACACGAGTTCCCCGCGCTCGCCCGCGGTAAGAAACCGGCCGCGCTCATCAACGACGCCGAACTCGGTCCAGGCCGCCGGATACCCGACCGCGGTGACCGGATCTTCCCCATCGAGGTCGCGGCGCATCGGCGCGGGATAGATCTCGGTCATCCCGTAGGTCTGCCACAGGACGCGGACCCCGAAGCGACGCTCGAACCCAGTGCGGTCCGGTGGAGGCGGGGTGCAGAAGACCTCCCGCACCGGGTGGTCGGTGCGCGGCTCCGCGCGCTCGTCGATCATCGCCGCCATCGGGCCCATCAGCACGGCGAAGTTCGCGCCGTCTTGCGCCGCGTGCTGCCAGAACCGGGTGGCTGAGAAGCTGGAGCGCAGCGCCCCCAGGCCCCCGACGTGGAGCGATCCCATGGCGACGTGATGAAGCGCGGCGGCGTGGTACAGCGGCAGCGGCGTCATCAGCACGTCCCCCGCCGACCAACCGAGCGCATCGACGCTCAGCGCCGAATACATGTAGAGCAGGTGGTGGCTGTAGACGACCCCCTTCGGCCCTCCGGTCGTGCCTGAGGTGAACTGGATCAGCGCCGGTTGTGCCGAGTCCGGCGAGCCCAGCTCGTTTTCGAGGGCCGACGCCGCCCTTTCGCCACACTCCGTCAGCGCAGCCCAGCCCAACACGCGCACGCCGCCCCAGGGCCGCCACTCCTCGCTGCCCGCGCCGACGACCGTCTCGAGGCCCACCGGCGGGGTCAGCTCCCCCAGCGCGGTCATCCCTTCGGGATCGACCAGGAGCGCCCGTAGCATTGCCGCCCTGAGTAGACCGGAGAGCGTCTCGGCCCGCTCCCGGGCGCCGAGCGGCACGGCCACGCAGTCGGCGGCCAGCGCGCCCAGCAACCCGGCCACGAACTCGACCCGGTTTCGCATCAGCAGGCCCACCCGATCACCGGGCCGGCACCCGAGCTGGCGAAGTCCATGCGCCACGAACGCAACCTGATCGCGCATCTCCCCCACCGACCAGACCCGGCCGCCGTCGAACCGCAGCCAGGGCGTCTCCGGCGCCTGCGCCGCGCGCCGGCGCAGCAGTAGGGTCCGCTCGGAAGGCGCAAAGGCGGTCGCGTGCGGTCCGAGCCCCGGCCCCGATCCGACGCGCAACCCCGGTGCGGAGGACCCGCTCACCGGACGGGGGTGAACAGGGGCACGTCCGGCTCCCGCAGGTTGCGGTACAGGTTCGGCACGTCCGGGACCGCACTCAACGCCTCGAACATCCGTGCCGACGTCGACTGGGCTCTGTCGTGCAGATTCCGGGTCACCGACGCCGGGGCGCCGGCCAGCCGGACGAACGTGTTGAGGTGGTTGGCGAACAGCCAACCTCCGTATTCGATGCGCATGTTGGCGGGCCACTCGATGATCTCGCGGTACATGGCGTCACGTACGTCGGCCAGGATCGCCTCCGCCGACGCCATCTCGCCATCCGACAGGCACCGCAGCTCGTCCCCCCTCCGTCCGAACACCTGCATCCGGATCACTCCTGAGTAGAAATCCGGAGGGTCGAACAGCATTGAGCCGTAGGGGTCGTGGCGCACCTCGACGTCCGCGGGCAGCTCATAGAGGAACGAGACTGCATCGAGCGGAACGGCGTCGGGAGCCGGCGCCCAGGGCAGGAAATCGTTGCGCAGATCCGTGTACTCGAGGAAGAAGAGCCGTCGTCCGGCGGCGCCGGCGTAGGGGCCATGCCCGGTCATCCCATCCCGCTGCTCTCCATGCAGCAGCAGCGCGAACGTCGCCGCCACCGCGCTCAGGCGACGCGCCCGCGCCAGCCGCTGGGGCTGCGCCGGCTCGAGCGTCGCCTCGAGCTCGCTCACGCGGTCCGCGTCGAGGATGCGGTGCGACCCGCCCCCGCTCGGCGGAAACACGCCCTGGTCCTCGCCGCGATATGCGTGCGACACCCGGACCGTGAAGTCGCAGATCGTGGCCAGGTCTTCCAGTCGCCCGTCCACGACGCCGCCCCGGGGATCAACGCCGTCGTCGTAGAGGTGCAACTGCCGCGCGGACAGGTAGCCGCACGGCAGCATCGTCACCTGGATCCAGGCCGGCCGGATGGCCGGCTCACGCATGCGGCGGCCGAGCGTGGCCGGCGAGGCGCATCGCTGCACTTCGCGCAGCAGCCACGGCCCGTGCTCGTAGACCACCTCCCAGCCGACGATCGAACGGCGGGGGACGTCGAACAGGAACGAGTGCAGGCGATCCCGGTTCTCGCCCCGCACGAACGAGGCTTGTCGCTCGCCGTAGCCCAGCACGACCTCATTGACGGCGTCGAGATCGACCGGCGGATGCAGGCCGCTGCTCACGGCGAGCCCGCGCCGACGGCCCCGTACTGCTCGATCAGCTCCGCCACCGGCCGCGACTGCTCCAGACGCTGCGCCAGGAGCGCCTCCCGGCGGCGGCCCGTAGCGTCAGCGTCGATCGCGCCGCCGAGCAGAACCACGCCGTAGATCGCCTCGGCATCCCGCGCCGAGCAGAGGCCGGCGCGAACGTCGCGCTCCACCAGCGCCGGGTCGCGCAGAATTGGATCGCCGTAGCCCGAGCCGCCCGCCACCCACATCACGTGCATGTCGCCCAGGCCGATCGTGCTGCGGTCCTTCGACTCGAGCACGTCGATCGCCCTCGAGGAGACCTCGTCGATCGACACCGGGATGACCCCGCGGGCGAACTGCTCGCGGACGTCGCTATCACGCAGGATCACGTTTCCGTTGTTGGCGCACGGATATCCGCCGTATACGCCGGGCGCCTGGGGCTGGCCTCCTCCGTGCCCCGCCACGGTGACCTCGAGCGGCTCCGGAGCATCGTGGGGGATCACCGCGTACTCGACCCCGGTCCCGCCGCGGAACATGCCGTGCCCGTAGGTCTCAGCGCGCCGACGGCGATACAGCTGCAGCAGTGGAAAGACGCGCTCGTTGGCCTCGACGTTGGAGCAGGTGGCCGACACACATTCGAAGTACCCGCCGCAGTCGATCCCGTCCTTGAAGGACCGAGCACCACCGCCACCGGCGGCCATGTCGAACAGCAGGTTGGCGAACCCTGCCCCGTACTGGTCGATCCCGGCGTGGATCGGCACGTTGGCCAGCGGATACCAGACGCCCATCGCCTCCTCTCTGTACGTCTCGCTGGACGCCAGCATCTTGGCCAGGACCACCTGGGCCACGTTCTCGACGGCCTCCTCGGCGCCGATGCTGGCTCCGCTGACGCCCGCCGGGTAGGCGGCGTTGACCACGGAGCCGAGCTCGGCCTCGATCTCCACCACCCGGGTTAGACCTCCGGTCGCCCACGGAATGTCGTGACACAGGGTGACCAGAACCGCGGTCATCACCCCACCCCGCAGGGCGCTCTGGGTGCCGTTGAGCATGCTCTGCGCCTGCTCGGCCGAGCCCGCGAAATCAAAGGTCAGCCGGTCGCCCTGCTTACGCAGGCGCACCCGCACCTCGTACAGGTTCTCCTTGCTGATCCCGTCGTGATCGAGATAGACGTGGTCGAACCACTCGCCATCGGGGATCTCGAGCAGGCGGCGGCGCAACCGCTCCTCGGCCTCATCCTGGACACGGGCGATCGTCGCCTTGAAGCGCTCCTTGCCGTAGCGCGCGATCACCTCCTTGATGCGCCGCCTCGCGACGCTTTGGGAGGCCACCCGAGCCCGGAAGTTGAGCGCGTTGAGCATTGGCGTGCGGCTGTTGCGCAGGAACATCTCCTCGATCTCCCGGCAGTAACGCCCCCGGTCCATCAGCTTGATCGGCGGCACCAGATGCGGCTCCTCGTAGACGTTCGTCGACCCGACGCAGAAGCTGCCCGGAACCGGCCCGCCGACGTCGGGGTCGTGCATCACCACGGCGCCCCATGCCACGACCTCATCCTCGACGACGATCGGGGTCACCGTCACGACGTCGTTGTAATGGATCGCCCCGCACCACGGGTCATTGAGGACGTACATGTCGCCGTCGTGGATCTCGTCGAAGGTGTCGCGAACGGCGTGGACAGCCATATCGAGCGCGGTCGTGTGGAACAGGATGTAGGTACCGGCGAAGACGCCGTTGCCCTCGCCGTCGGTGATCCCGGAGTTGAAGTCGTAGGCCTCGTAGATGAACGTGCTGCCCGACGTCATCGCGGCCGTCATCGCCTGCTCGTCGTTGATCGCCCACAGCCGGTTGCGGATCACCTCGTAGGTGATTGGATCGAGCTCGCCCGCCTGCTCGGCGGAGCCGGTAGCCGCCGGGGAGACGATTTCGAGGTTGCCGTAGCCATCGACGCGGGCGGTAAAGCCCGGCGGCACGAGGACCGTATCGCCGTAGCGCTGGACGAGACATGGTCCCTCCAGCCGGTTGCCGTTGGTCAGCTTGGCGCCATCGTAGACAGTGGTGTCGACGAAGCCGGGCCCGTCGAAGTAGGCCTGGCGGGTCTCGACGATCGCCGCGGTGGGGTCCTCCCCGCCCAGCGGTTCGGCGGGCAGATCCTCCAGGAAGGTGGGGACGGTGGCGATCACGCGGAACGTCATGATCTCGACCCCTGCCTGCGGGAAGGCCGAGTGCTCGCCGTAGACGCTCTCGTAGGTCTCGGTGAAGGTCCCGATCAGGGCCTCGAGCTGCTCCCGGCTCACGTCGGCCGCGGACGGGGAATCGATCTCCAGCTCGTGCACCTGCGCCTGGAAGCGCATCAGCAGCGTGTGGCGAAAGCTGACGTCTGAGCCACCTTCGACGCTCTCGTCGCTGATCTGCGCCCGGGCCTCCGCTTCGAGCTCGCGCAGGACCGTAGTCACCGTAGCGG
>Ga0335074_10009231_pt1 | contig 13759 bp, 13 predicted proteins | sample Lox_Sample_23_FD_206715 | JGI IMG/M metagenome (GOLD analysis project Ga0335074, IMG submission 206715) | Soil microbial communities from Loxahatchee National Wildlife Refuge, Florida, United States - Lox_Sample_2.3 | ecosystem: Environmental > Terrestrial > Soil > Wetlands | place: USA...
CGTTGTCCTGTACGTTCAGGCGAAGCGTGCAGCCGACGCCGCAGTAGGGGCAGATCGTATCGGTCTGCGCCTGGCGCGACTCGTCCCACGTGCCGGCCTCGCGCATCTCGTGCTCCGAAGAGAACATCAGCGCGCCGGTCGGGCAGACGCCGATGCAGTTGCCGCAGTAGACGCAGGCCGAATCGGGGAGCGGAACGTCGTATTCCGTGGCGATGTGGGCGCCGAAGCCGCGCCCGGCCGCCGCGATCGCGAAGGTGTTCTGCGCGTCGGTCCCGCAGGCTTCGACGCATTTGTAGCACATGATGCATTTCGCGTAGTCGCGCACGTAGAGATTGTTGTCGACCTTCACCGGCTGCGCGAGCGTCGCCGCGTCTTCGCCGTAGCGCGAAGGATCGGCGCCGTACTCGCTGCAGTAGCGCGCGGCGTCGGGAGCCGTCGAGAGGTCGACCGACGAGCCCAGAAACTCGAGCACCATCTTGCGGCTGTGGCGCACGCGTTCGGTGTCGGTGCGCACCGTCATGCCGGTTTCGGCCGCGCGCGCGCAGGCGGGGACGAGCACGCGCGATCCTTCCAGCTCGACGACGCAGACGCGGCAGGCGTTGACCGGATGCAGCGTTTCGAGAAAGCAGAGCGTCGGCGTCGCCACGCCCGCGCGTTGGCAGGCATCCAGGATCGTCGCGCCCTCGGCCACCCGAACCGGCGTGCCGTCGACCGTCAGCTCGATCATGCGGAACCTCCGTCGAAGAGATGGAGCACGCCGTGCGCCGAGGCGACGGCGGCGTTCGCGGCTTGGCCGAGGCCGCAGATCGAGGCGTCGCGCATCGCTCGGCCGATCTCGTCGAGCAAGGCGACGTCGCGCGCGCGCTCGCCGTTTGCGGCCGATGCGATCCGGCGCAGCGCCTCCTCTTGGCGAACGGTACCGACCCGGCACGGCACGCATTGGCCGCACGATTCGTCGCGGAAGAAGGCGGCGATCCGCAGCAAGAGCTCCATGACGTCGATGCGATCGTCGTAGAGCATCACGACCCCCGAGCCGAGCGTCGTCCCCTTGGCGCGGGCGTCTTCGAAGGTCAACGGCATCGAGAGCGCGTCGGGTGCTACCAGCGAGCCGGCCGCGCCGCCCATCAAGATCGCCTGCAGCGGCCGGCCGCCGGCGACGCCGCCGGCGAGCTCGATCAGCGCGCCGAGCGTGGTTCCGTGCGGCACTTCGTAGGTGCCGGGGCGCGCGACGCATCCGCAGAGGCAGAAGAGGCGCGTGCCGGTCGATCCCGGCGTGCCGGTCCGCGCGTAGGAGGCGCCGCCGTCGAGCACGATCTGCGGCAGATTGGCGAGCGTCTCGACGTTATTGATTGCGGTCGGTTTGCCGAAGAGCCCCGAGGCGACCGGAAAGGGCGGTTTGCTGCGCGGCTCGCCGCGCTTGCCTTCGATCGAGTTGAAGAGCGCCGTCTCTTCGCCGCAGATGTAGGCGCCGGCGCCGCGCCGCACCTCGATCTCGAACGAGTGGCCGCTGCCCAGGATGTCGGCGCCGAGCAGTCCGTTCGCGCGCGCTTCGCGGATCGCGTGCTCGAGGCGGTGTGCCGCAACCGGATACTCGCCGCGAACGTAGATGAAGCCGTGCTCGCAGCCGGCGGCATATGCGGCGATCGTCATCGCCTCGATCACCGCGAACGGATCGCCTTCCATCAGCACGCGATCCTTGAACGTCCCCGGCTCGGATTCGTCGGCGTTGCAGACGAGGTAGTGCGGCCGTTCCGCCGCCTTCGCGACGGCTTCGAGCTTGCGGCCGGTGGGGAACGCCGCGCCGCCGCGCCCGAGCAGATTCGAAGCGATCACCTCGCGCACGACCGCCTCGGCGCCGATCTCGAAGGCGCGCGGCAGCGCGCGATAGCCGCCGCCGGCGCGGTACGCCTCCAGGCTCGCCGGGTCGATCTTGCCGACGCGCCGCAGCAAGCGCAGATCGGTTCCGCCGACGTGCGGCGGCGCCTCCGCGTCGTCTCCCGCGCGCGCATCCCGTACGACCGCCGCGAGCGTATCCGCACCGGCCGGCGCGAAACGGCGCTCCGCGGGCCGCTCGCCGGCGACGGTCAGCAGCGCCGCGGGAGCGCGGTCGCACAAACCCAGGCACGGGCTGCGCAGCCACGTTGCGTTCGTACCGTCGGCCGTCGAACCCGCCGGACCGAACTGTGCCTCCATCCGCTCGCACAGCTCGCGCGCGCCCTTGCACAGGCACGCGATGTCGTCGCAGACGTGCAGCACCACCGGCGCGCGCGGCACCGTGGAAAACATCGCGTAGAAGGTCGCGACGCCGTACGCCTCGGCCGGCGGGACGCCCAGCCGCTCGCAGAGATAGTTGAGCGCACCGCCGCTGATCCACCCCACCCGTTCCTGCACCGCGTGCAGCCCCGGAAGAAGCAGATGCCTGCGGTCGGCTCGAGTGGTGTCGAGGCGCAGCGCGTCCACCGCCGCGCGTTCCTGGGCCGTCGCCGTAGCCGACGTAAAATGCAGATCCACGATGCTACAACTTGTCGATCCGAACCGCCGCGGCCTTGAACTCCGCCGTGCCCGACTGCGGATCGGTTGCGTCGATCGTCAGGACGTTGGTCGCCACCTCGTCGTTGAAGTGCGGCGTCATGAAGACCAGGCCGGCGCGCAGGCCGCGATCGATCCGTACCGGCGCTTCGACGCTGCCGCGGCGCGAGCTCACGCGGACGCGCTCGCCGTCCTGTAGCGCGTAGCACAGCGCGTCCTCGGGCGAGACGTCCAGGCTCTCGCCCCGGCGCAGCGGCGAGGTGTAGCCGCCGCTCTGCACGCCGGAGTTGAAGGAGTCCAGCCGTCGTCCCGTCGTCAGGCGCAGCGGGTAGGTGTCGTCGAGCGCTTCTACCGGCGGATCGTGCTCGACGGCCTTGAACGGCGCGCGCGGCCCGCCCACCGGATCCTGCCACAAGCGCGCGTGCAGAAACTTCTCGCCGGGGTGGCTCTCGTCGGGGCACGGCCACTGGATGCCGCCGAGCTGCTCGAGACGAGCGTAACTCATGCCGCCGTGCCACGGCGAGAGGCTGCGGCACTCGTCCCAGATGCGCTCCGGCACCGGCTCGCCCCAATCGTGACCGAGCCGCCGTGCGAGGTCGTAGAGGATCGCGACGTCGTCGCGCGCCTCGCCGGGGGGATCGAGCGCTTTGCGGCAGCGCTGCACGCGGCGCTCGCTGCTGGTCACCGTTCCGTCGCTCTCGCACCAGCTCGACGAGGACGGAAAGACGACGTCCGCGAGTTCCCCGGTCTTGGTCAGGAAGATATCCTGTACGATCAGGCAGCGCAGCCCGCGCAGCAGCCGCACGGCGCGGTGCTGGTCCGCTTCGGACTGCGCCGGGTTCTCGCCGATGATGTAGACGGTGTCGAGCTCGCCGCGCTCCATCGCCTCGAACATCCCGGTGAGATTGAGGCCGCGCTCGGCCGGGAGCGCCACGCCCCAGGCGCGTTCGAATTTTTCGCGCGAAGCCGCGTCTTCGACCGATTGCCCGCCCGGGTACTTATCCGGAATCGCGCCCATGTCGCCGCCGCCTTGGACGTTGTTCTGCCCGCGCAGCGGGCAGAGGCCCGAACCGTACGTGCCCACGTGCCCGGTGAGCAGCGCGAGATCGATCAGCGCGCGCACGTTGTCGACGGCGTTGTGGTGCTCGGTGATTCCGAGCGTCCAGCAGAGCTGCGCCTTTCCGGCGCGCGCGTACGCATGCGCCAGCTCGCGAATCGCCGCCGCCGGCACGCCCGTGAGCCGCTCGCCGCGCTCGAGCGTGTACGGCTCGACGCAGGCGCGGTACTCCTCGAAACCGGTCGTCGCGCGCTCGATGAACCCGCGGTTCTCCAAGCCGGCGGCCACGATCTCGCGGCCGACCGCATTGGCAAGCGCGATGTCGGAGCCGACGTCGAGGCCGAGCCAGGCGTCGGCCCAGCGCGCCGAGCTGGTGCGGCGCGGGTCGACGACGTAGAGCTTGGCGCCGCGGTGAATGCCCTTGAGCACGTGGTGAAAGTAGATCGGATGCGTCTCGCGCGCATTCGACCCCCACAGGACGATGACGTCGGCGTGCTCAGCCTCTTCGTACGAGCTGGTGCCGCCGCCCGCGCCGAAGACCGTCGTCAGACCGACGACGCTCGGGGCGTGTCAAGTTCGGTTGCAGCTATCGACGTTGTTGCTGCCGACGACGCAGCGCGCGAACTTCTGTGCGACGAAGTTCATCTCGTTGGTCGCCTTCGAGCAGCTGAACATGCCGTACGTCCGCACGCCGGAACGATCGCGGGCGTCGCGCAACGACGAGGCGGCGCGACCGAGCGCCTCCTCCCACGTCGCGCGGCGCAACGCGCCGCCCTCACGCACGAGCGGGTGCGTCAACCGGGTGTAGGGCTTCATAACGGGCTAATGCGTCCTCGCGGAAAGGCCGTCCTCTCGTTGGGAGCCAAGCGGTCGTGGTGGACGAACCGGAACGGCCCGGACGCTCGACGCCGGTCGGCGTCGTGCGTTGTGAGGGCGACGCGTTGCGCGAAGGCCGCGACGACGTGGCGACCGAGGAGCCGCTCGAGATCCGGCTGCGCGCCGGCGGCCGCAGCGCCAGCCTGGCGGTCACGATGCGCACGCCCGGCAACGACCTCGAACTCGCCGCGGGCTTCCTCTTCTCGGAGGGGATCGCCGGCCCGGAGAGGATCGCGGGGATCGCGTACTGCCTCGATCCGGAGCTGACCGCGGAGCAGCGGTACAACGTCGTGACCGTCGATCTGCACGCGCCGGAGCTGCCGGATCTCGCGGCTTTGGAGCGGCATTTCCTTACGAGCAGCGCTTGCGGCGTCTGCGGGCGCGCGAGCCTCGACGCGCTGCGCGAGCGCGGCGTCGCGCCGCTCGCCGACGGGCTGCGCGTCGAGATCGCCACGCTCTACGCGCTGCCCGGGCGCATGCGCGCGCAGCAGCGCGTCTTCGCCGAGACCGGCGGCCTGCACGCCGCGGCGCTCTTCGACGCGCGCGGGGTGCTGCTCGCCCTGCGCGAGGACGTCGGGCGGCACAACGCGCTCGACAAGCTGATCGGCTGGGGCGTGCTGGAGGGGCGCGGCTTCGCCGGCACGCTTTTGGCCGTGAGCGGGCGCACCAGCTACGAGATCGTGCAGAAGGCGGCTTCGGCGGGGATTCCGGTCGTCTGCGGTATCTCTGCCCCGAGCAGCCTCGCCGTCCGCTTGGCCGACGAGTTCGGGATTACGCTGGCCGGCTTCTTGCGCGGCGAGCGGTGCAATCTCTACGCCCACCCGCAGCGGGTCCTCGCGCAACCGCCCGGCGGCGGCGGCGTGTCAGGACGGACATGACGGCTAAAGCGCAGTTCCCGGCGGAAGCATCGGAGCGGGGCGAGTTCGTTCGCCAAGGCGACGCCTTCCGCGCTTGGGTGCGTGCCGACGGCAGCTCGCCCTATCCGGCCGAGGCGGGCCGGTACCATCTCTACGTTTCGCTCGCCTGCCCGTGGGCACACCGCACGATTCTCGTGCGCAAGCTCAAGGGCTTGGAGGGCGCGATCGGGATGACGGTGGTTGATCCGATTCGCGACGAGCGCGGCTGGCGCTTCTCGCTCGAGCCGGATCCGATCAACGGCTTCACCTATCTGAGCGAAGCCTACCGCGCGACCGATCCAACGTACGACGCGCGCGTGACCGTGCCGGTCCTCTGGGATACGCAGGCCGGGCGCATCGTCAGCAACTCCGACGACGACGTCATGCGCATGTTCGAGACGGAGTTCGATGCGTTCGGCGATGCGGCGCTCGATCTCTACCCGGCGCCGCTGCGCGCGCAGATCGACGAGCTCAACGAGCACCTCTATCGCACCGTCAACGACGGGGTCTACCAGGCGGGTTTCGCGACCGCGCAGGCGGCCTACGAGAAGGCGGCGCGGCGCCTCTTCGAGGTGCTCGACCAGCTCGACGAGCGCTTGGCCACCAGGCGATACCTCTTCGGGCCGCAGCCGGTCGAGACGGATTGGCGCCTCTTCGTGACGCTGGTGCGCTTCGATGCGGTCTACGTCGGCCATTTCAAGTGCAACGTGCGGCGCATCGCCGACTACCCCAACCTCGGACCTTACCTGCGCGATCTCTACCAGATCCCCGGCGTTGCCGAGACGGTGAACTTCGACCACATCAAGCGGCACTATTACATGACGCACGAAGAGATCAACCCGACCAGGATCGTGCCGATCGGTCCGGCGCAGGACCTCGGCGCTCGCCACGGCCGGGAAACTCTCAGGTAATTATCCAGAATCGGCGGTTAGATACGAACATGAAACAGAGCCTTCTCGCGCTCGCTCTAGCGCTCACCATGCTGCCGGTCGCGGCAGCCGCCCAAAACGCCCCGCCGCAAGGGGGGCCGCCCTCCTGGACGCCCGAGCAGCGCCAGGCTATGATGCAGACCTTCAAGACCTTCCGCGATCAGACGGAAAAACTGGAAGAGCAGACGCGCACCGAGGTGCTCGCCGGCCTCTCCGCCGTCCACCGCCAGGCCGTCGCCAATATCGTCGGCGGGCTCGCGGTCTCGGCCAAGCCGGACGTCGACGTCGCGGTTCGGCAGATCGACGCCATTCTCTCGCCGGCCGAGAAGTCGGCGATCCTCTCGGCCCACAACGCCCTGCGCTCGCAGATGGAGACGCTTCACCAGCAGATGCGCGCCCAGATGGAGCGCACCATGCCGGCCGGCGCGCCGCCTGCGAAGGAGCATTTCCAGATGCGCTCCTCCAAGCACGCGCAGAGCAACGATCCCGGGAAGATCCTCCTGCACATCCTTGCCTCCGGCGTGCACGGCGACCACATGGTGATGATGATGCGCGGCGGCTTCGGCGGACCCCCGCCCCACTAGCGCCGGCGCCTCGCCTGCGAAAGGAGAAGCGGCACCGCGGCGGGACAATCCCCTGCGGTGTCGCTCTTTTCCGGGCCGGCAAAGGAATCGTGGCAGCGCACGCTCTGGCTGATGGTCGGCGTGCAAGCGCTGATGGCGCTGGCGTTCTCCGTCTCCGGGCCGTTCCTCCCGCTCTTTCTCGTTCAGCTCGGCGTGCACCCGATCGCGCACGTCGATCTCTGGGCCGGCGCGATCGCCTCGTCGAACTTCTTTTTCGCGGCGATCTTCTCGCCGATCTGGGGTTCGCTCGCCGATCGCGTCGGCCGCAAGGCGATGGTGATTCGCTCGTGCACCGCGATCTGTATCTTCACCGCGGTGATGGGGTTGGTCGGGAACGTCTGGCAGCTTTTCGCGGCCCGTGCGGCGATGGGCGTCTTCAGCGGTTTTTCGGCGGCGGCGACGGCGATGGTGGGCACCTCGGTCCCCGAGGAGTATCTCGGTTTCTCGCTGGGGTGGATGGCGACGGGGCAGCTGGTCGGCGCGCTCGTCGGTCCGCTCGTCGGCGGCCTGCTCGCGACGCACTTCCACAGTTATCGCGCCGTCTTCTTCGTCACGAGCGCGTTCGCGCTGGCGGCGACGGCGCTCTGCGTCGGCTTCGTGCGCGAGCGCTTCGAGCGGCCGGCGCACGCGGCCCTGCGGCGATCCTCGTGGGCCGGCTTCGTCGAACTCGTGCGTCATCCGCAGCTGCTGCCGATGTTCGTGGTCGTCCTGCTCGCGCAGGTCGTTGCGTTCGGCGTTGCGCCGATAGTGCCGCTCTACGTGCGCGAGATGGTCGGCAACGTCTCGTGGCTCGCGATCGCCGCCGGAGCCGCGTTTGCGGTGACGGGCCTCGCGGATCTGGTGGCGTCGCCGTTCTTGGGCAAGCGCAGCGATCGCATCGGCTATCGCCGCGTGCTCTCGATCTCGCTCTTGGGGATCGGGCTCTTCACCATCCCGCAGGCGTTCGTCCATAACGTTGCCGCGTTCATCGCGTTGCGGTTCGGCGTCGGCGCGTTCCTGGGCGGCGTTTTGCCGACCGCGAACGCGCTGATCGGCCGGATGTTCCCAGCGCAGCGGCGCGGGCAAGTCTACGGCATCAGCTCGAGCGCTACGTTCTTAGGCATGTGCGCCGGACCGCTGCTGGGCGGCGCGGTCGCCGCGCGCTTCGGCTTTCCGGCGGTCTTCCTGACGATCGGCGCGCTCGCGCTCGCCAACCTGGCGTGGGTATCGTTTAGCCTGCGCTCGGCGCCGGAAGGCGCACCGACGCCGTGAAGACGCCGACCAACGCCTCGATCCCGGCGCGGTCGGCATCGGAGAAGCGTGCGACTTCGGGGCTGTCGACGTCGAAAACGCCGGCGAGCGCTGTACCGTCCAGCAGCGGTATCACGATCTCGGAGCGCGAGTTCGCGTCGCAGGCGATGTGGTCGGAGAAGGCGCTCACGTCGTCGACGACCACCGTTTGCCCGCGGGCGGCGGCGGCGCCGCAGACGCCCCGTCCGGCAGGCAAGCGCGTGCATGCCGGTCTTCCAGCAAAGGGACCGAGAACCAAATCGCCGTTCGGGGCGTTGAAATAGAAGCCGGCCCAGTTCACGCTCGGCAGCTCGTAGTAGACGAAGGCCGCGAAGTTCGCGGCGTTGGCGATGAAGTCGCTCTCGCCGGCGAGCAGCTCGCGTACCTGGCGTTCGAGCAGGGGATAGGAAACGGACATGCGCGCGAGTTCGACGAAGAGACCGTGACCCCGCTGGAGGGAGACCCTTAGTGAAGGAACACGTGGCGGTGGGCGAGCGGTCGCGCGTGGGGGGCGACCGGGCGCTGATGCGTCAGGCCGCTAACCTCTTGGCAGCCGATCTGTCGCTCGGAGAGCTCTTCGAACGGCTCACTGGGATGCTGCCCGAGTATATCGACTCGTCGGTCGTCTTTATTGCCCTGATGCGCCCCGACGGGAACGGCAGCATCGAGTACTTCTACGATCACGGCGAGATCCGGCGTTATCCGCATATCCTCTTGGGACAGGGCTCCCGCGCCCTCGCGGTCATGCGCACCGGCGAGCTGATCTGGGGGAACGACCCGTCGATCTGGGCTCCCGGCGGAAGCCAGCCCATCAACAAGGACCGGCCGTGGACCAACGACACCGTCTCGGCGATGTTCGTTCCGATGACCGCGGGTGGAAAGACGGTCGGCTGTCTCTCGGTGCAGAGCACGCGCGCCAACGCCTACGTTCCCGAAGAGGTGGAGGTGATCGCTGCGATCGGGCACTACCTCGGGGTTGCGCTCGAGAACCAGCGCATGTATCAAGCGCTGCAGCGGACCGCCGAATACGACTATCTCACGGGCATAGCCAACTACTCCAAGCTCGCGCGCGAGCTCGACGAGTCGCTGGTGACCGCGACCTCGGTTCGCCCGGCGCTCGCCGTGGTGCTCAACGTCGTGAACTTCGCGGCCTTCAATGAGGTCTACGGCTACGCCGAGGGCGACGACGTCCTGCGGCGCATCGCCGAGACGTTGCGCGAGTTCGAGGACGGCGGCGTCCACGTCGGGCGCTTCGGCGCCGACGTGTTCATGCTGGTATCCAAAGAGAATCAGCCCGACGAGATCGCACCGCTGCTCGAACGCCTGCGCCGGCGGCTCGCCGAGCTGTCGTACGTCGCGCGCGATCAGACGCTGCCGATCTCGCTCGCGTGCGGCTACGCCGTCGCTCCGATCGACGGCGGGACGCGCCACGACATCGTTTCACGCTGCATCGATCGCGCGCGCCTCTCGCGCCTCGAGAACTGCCGGCCGGTCGGCGCCGACGAGCTCGAGTCCCATCAGCTGCACGGGAACTTCAACGGCATCGAGACGATCGTCTCGGCGATGCTCGATCGCGATCCGTACACGCGCGTCCATCTCTTCGAAGTGAACCGAATGGCCAAGCTCTGGTCGGAGTACAATCTCGAGCTCGACCACGAATCGCTCGCGGCGCTGCTGCAGGCGAGCCTGCTGCACGACGTCGGAAAGCTGATGATCTCGGACCGCATCCTCGTCAAGCCGGGACGGCTGACGCCCGACGAATACGACGACGTCAAGCGCCACGCCGAGTACGGGCGCAACCTCCTCGCGCTGCATCCCGGCTTCGAGGACGTCGCCGAGATCGTGGGGCAGCATCACGAGCGCTGGGAGGGGGGCGGCTACCCGAACGGGATCGCGGGCGCGCAGATTCATCCGCTGGCCCGTGCCGTCGCCGTCCTCGATGCGTTTTCGGCGATGGTCTCGAACCGGCCGTACCATCGCGGCATCACCGAGGACGCGGCGCTCGCCGAGCTGGGGCGCTGCAGCGGGACGCAGTTCGATCCGTACTACGTCGACCGCTTCGTCGCGTGGCGCGAGAGCCTCGAGAGCCGGCCCCGCAGTCCGGAGGCTTCTTAGAGGCGCGTGACGGCGTACACCGCCAAGAGGATCGCGACGGCGTCCTCGATCAGCGCCGCCGGGATCGGGCCGAACCGCTGGATCAGGCGCAACCGCACCGCGTGGCCGCCGTAGGTGCCGATGATCGCTCCGAGCACGCCGGTCGCGGCGCCGGCGCCGCCGGCGATAAACCAGCCCACGATGCCGCCGCTGACGAGGCGGGGAATCAGCCCCATCGGCTGGGTACGCGACGGCGCCTTCGGATGCGCGTCCATGACCAGTTCGATCAGGGCGAACGCCGCAAGGACGTATCCGGGCGTTCCGCCGCGCCAGAGAAAGTATGCCGCCGGAGCGGTGAAGGTTCGCAAGCCGGCGACGAAGCCGAAGAGGATGGCCAAAACGACGAGCATGCGCAGAGCTTCGCCGCGCGCGCAGGCGCGCCTATGACGATCGAGGAGGTCGGCGCCGAAGATGCCGGGCGAGTCTTCGACCTGGCGCTCGCGCTGATGCGCGATCTGGAGGACGGCGACGCCGAGCTCGTCGCATCCCGGCGCGCCGAAATCCTCGCGGCGTGGGCGCGAGATCCGCAGATGATGCACGCCGTAGTCGCTAGCGAGCGCGGAGAACCCCTGGGCATCGCTACCCTCACCGAGGCGTTCGCCATCTATGCCAGGGGCCGGTTCGCGATCCTCTCGGAGCTCTACGTCGCGCCCGCCGCGCGTTCGCGCGGAGTCGGTGCGGCGCTGCTCGACGCCGTCAAAGCGCTCGGAAGGCGGCGCGGTTGGACGCGGATCGAGCTGACCGCATCGCCGTCGCGCAATCACGAGCGCTCCGTGCGCTTCTACGAGCGCAACGGTTTCGTCGTGACGGGACCTCGCTTCAAGTTCGTGCTGCGCTCAGCGGAAGAGCGCTAGCGCGACCTGCGCGTTCGCGTTGGCCTGCGCCAGCACGCTGGTGCCGACCTCCGCGAGGATCTGCTCGCGCGTAAAGATCGTGGTCTCCGCCCCGACGTTGACGTCGCGAATCGTGGACTGCGCGCTCTGCAGGTTGACCGCGGCGGTCGCGTCGTTGCCGGCGTCGATCCCGAGGCGCACGGTCGCCGCGCCGAGGCCGGCGCTCTGCGAAAGCAGGAGTTCGAGGGCGTTGTCGATTTGACCGATCGCGTCTTCGGCGCCGAGCGACGGATCGGTGGTACTGGTAACGAGCAGGTTGACGTTGGAGACGCGCAGCGTTTGCGTATTGGTGGCCGGTAAGCCGATCGCGACCGTGTCTCCCTCGTTTGCGCCGGATTGCACGGTCAGGGCCGGCGCGTCGGGATCGTACTGTGCCGCGACGTTCTGCAAGACCTTGATGTACGCGCTCTCGCCGACGTTGGCGGCGCCGAAATACCCCGTGGTAATCTCGACGTTGTCGAATCCGCTGAAGGTCGAGCCGGGGCCGATGAGCACCGGCGCGACGCTCACGACGCCAGTCGCCGACTCGATGAACGTGGCGATCGCGGCGATCGATACGCCGGTGTTGACGACCTGCAGCTCGATCGTCCCGTCGAGCGTCGGCGTGGGTCCGGCCGTCGTCGTGAAGTTGGTGTTGGCGGCAACGGCGGAGGCGACCAGCAGGCTGCCGGACGGCAGCGGGTTCTCCGCCGTCATCGCGACGTTTCGGATCGCGATGTTCGGCGTCGAGCTCGGCCCCTGATAGACGAAGCCGATCGTGTGCCGCCCGGCGGTGGCGTTGACGCTGACCGAATAGCTCGCGAGCGACGTCGTCGGCGTGATCGTGTCGACGACGACGCCGTCGAGCGTAACGCCGAGCGTATCGCCGTCGAGCGGGCCGTTGCCGTAGCCCGATTGGAAGGAGAGCGTGTAGGTTCCCGAAGCCGGAACGTCGACGGCCTGCGTGAGCGTCTGTCCGGATCCCGAGAGCGCCGCCGCCTGTTCGCCGGCCGGCAGGGGCGCGATCAGTCCGGGCCCCGGATTGCCGCGGTAGACGACGCCGCCCGGGCTGAGCGTCCAGCCGCCGAAGCTCGTGTAGAAGGTGTAGTCGTTATCCGGGACGCTCTGGCTCACGAACGTCGGGTCGCTGATGCTCACCGTCGGCGGCGCGGTCACGAGCGCGTTGGCGACGACTTGGATCTGCGCGCTCTGCTGCGCCACGTACCCCGCGTGGCTGCCGTCGAGCAGCGCCAGGCCGTTGAAGTTGGTGTTTTGCGCGATCCGGTTGATCTCGAGCAGCAGCTGCGTTACCTCGGTCTGCAGGTTTTCCCGGTCGCTCTGGCTGTCGATGTCGGAGGCGGCCTCGATCGCGAGGTTGCGAATGCGATCGAGGATGTCGATCTCGCTCGTCAGCGCGCCGAGCGCGACTTGCGCCGCGTTGCTCGCGTTTTGCACGTTCCCGGCGGCCTGCGTAAAGCCGTCCGCCTGGGTTTGAAGGTTGGTCGCGATCGCGAGGCCGGAGGGATCGTCCGCGGCCGTGTTGATGCGCAGGCCGGTCGAGAGATCCGTGACCGCGGTCTGCAACTGCGCCTCGTTCTCGTCCAGGTGCAGCTGGACGCCGTTTGCGAGGAGATTGTTCGCGATGACCAGGCCGCCGTCCACGCGCAGGGGCTTCCGGAACGCCGCGGCCGGCCCCTCGCCGGTCACGCAGGCTTGATGCGCCGCCGGCCAAAACTCCCGGGGCGGGAAGCGCGCGCCCGTAGCTCAATCTGGATAGAGCAGGGGACTCCTAAGCCCAAGGTTGCCAGTTCGATTCTGGCCGGGCGCACCACCGCTTGCCAGGAGGCGGGAGAAGGGGTATCCTTCTACTTGCGCGAGCCCTCTGGATTGTGCTAGCGTAAGAGGTCGAACGGACCCCGGGTCCGTTTTATTTCTGTCTGTGATAGGCTGATGGCAAAGAAAGAAACGCGCGTCATGGTCGTGATGGCCTGCACCGAGTGCAAGCGCCGGAACTACAACACGCAAAAAAACAAATCGAAGACGACGGACCGGCTCGAGCTCAGCAAATATTGCCGCTTTTGCCGCTGCCATCGTTCGCACCGCGAGACGAAGTAGCTTCAAGCGGAGGGCGGTGGCGCAATTGGTAGCGCAGCGGTCTCCAAAATCGCCGGTTGCAGGTTCGAGTCCTGTCCGCCCTGCCAAGTTTTCGGGAGACAACCGTTGGTGAACGAACAGCAAAAGAGGACGGCGCAATCGCTGAGCGGTGGAGACTTCGTGCGCGGAGTCATCGCCGAGCTGCGGCGCGTCACTTGGCCGACCCGCGAAGAGTGGGTCTCCGCGACCGTGCTGACGATCGCGCTGGTCGTCGGCATCGGCTTGTTCACCTTCGTCCTGGATCAGTTCTTCGGATGGCTGTTTTCGGTCATCCATCCAGCCATTGGGTAAGTGCGCTCCACCATGTTTGAAATCGATCGCGACGAGTTAGGGACGGCCGAGCCTTTCGGCGAGCCGCCCGCCGTCGACGATGCCGCGATGGGCGATCTGGAAGGCTCGG
>Ga0335074_10009232_pt1 | contig 13758 bp, 14 predicted proteins | sample Lox_Sample_23_FD_206715 | JGI IMG/M metagenome (GOLD analysis project Ga0335074, IMG submission 206715) | Soil microbial communities from Loxahatchee National Wildlife Refuge, Florida, United States - Lox_Sample_2.3 | ecosystem: Environmental > Terrestrial > Soil > Wetlands | place: USA...
GGCAGCTCGTATTACCTGGAGCCGTTCCTGGACTACGGCATCCAGTACTCCCAGCCGAACTTCAACAACCCCCAGGTCGGATACCTGGTCCGGCAGCTGTACATCCGCCAGGCGATGCAGTACGCCGAGGACCAGCCCGCCATCAGCAAGGATATTTGGCGCGGCTACGCGAGCCCGGACGCCGGGCCGGTGCCGAACGTGCCGGCGAACCAGTTCGAGCCCGCGGTGGAGAAGGAGAACGGCGGCCAGGGCCCGTACCCGTATGACCCGGCCAAGGCCAAGGCGCTGCTGACCAGCCACGGCTGGAGCGAGGTCGGCGGCGTGATGACCTGCCAGGACCCGTCCAAGTGCGGGGCCCACATCACCAAGGGCGAGCAGCTGAAGATGACGTTCGTCTACTCCACCGGCGTGGCGGCCGCCACGGCGATGTACCAGGCGATCAAGTCCGAGGAGTCGCAGGTCGGCATCGACGTCACGCTCGTCGGGCAGTCGTTCAACACGATCATCGGCGAGAGCGCGCCGTGCGCGCCGATGGGCCCCAAGTGCAACGTCCAGGTGTTCTCCTACGGCGGCTGGGGCTTCGACGGGCCCGGCTATGAGCCGACCGGCGAGTCGCTGTTCGCCACCGGCGCCGGGTCGAACTCGGGCAACTACTCCGACCCGACGATGGACAAGCTGATCGAGGAGACACACACCAGCAACAGCCTGGCGGTCTTCGACCAGTACGCCACGTACGGCGCGGAGCAGCTGCCGTACATGTGGGTGCCGAACCCGGAGCCGTACGCGGTCCAGGCGGTCACCAGCAAGCTGAAGAACGTCACCTTCAGCCCGTTGTTCAACATGTACCCCGAGTACTGGTACTTCACCAAGTAGCCGGAGAGCTCTGGGTGCCGTCCCGCCGGACGGCGGGACGGCACCCAGAAGCAGACACGGCTATAGGCATAGGAGAGACGATGTGCTGGACTGAGACCGCGGGTACCGTCCCAGAACGTGAAGGGGGGATGGCGCGATGATCGGTTTCCTGATCCGGCGCACCTTGCAGACGATTATCGTTCTGTTCTTCGTGACGGTGTTCACGCTGTTTCTGGTGCACCTGTTTCCCGGCGGGCCGATCAAGGCGATGCTCGGCCAGCGGGCCACACCCCAGCAGGTCGCCTATTACAACAAGATCTACGGCTTCGACAAGCCGTTCTACGTCCAGTACGTCAAGTGGATCGGCCAGCTGCTGCACGGCAACCTCGGCTTTTCCAGCAAGCTCAACATGTCGGTCGCCGCACTGATCGGCCAGGACCTGCCCAAGACGATCATCCTGGTGCTGCTCGGCACGGTCGTGTCGCTGCTGTTCGGCATTCCGCTCGGCCTCTACCAGGCCGTCAAGCGCTACACGGTCGGCGACTACGTCCTGACCGGCGTGTCCTTCCTCGGCTACGCCACCCCAACGTTCTTTGTCGGCCTGCTGCTGGTCGAGTGGTTCTCCGTCGACGTGCACCTGCTGCCGCCGTTCGCACCGCAGGGCACCACGGTCGGGCAGATCCTGTCCCAGCCCAAGGCGCTGATCCTGCCGGTGATCTCCTACGCGTTCGTGCTGTACGCGCTGTGGAGCCGGTACATGCGCTCCTCGGTCATGGACAACCTGGTGCAGGACTACGTCCGCACCGCCCGGGCCAAGGGCGCCAGCGAACGGCGGGTGCTGTGGGGACACGTGTTCCGCAACTCCCTGATGTCCATCATCACCCTGCTCGGCCTGTCCCTGCCGGCCCTGGTGGCCGGGGCGATCTTCATCGAGGTCGTCTTCAACTACCCCGGCATGGGACTGGCGTTCTACAACGCCGCGCTCAACGTCGACTACGAGGTTCTGCTCGGGTTCACCGTGATCGCCACCCTGGCGACGGTCCTGGGGAACCTGCTCGCGGACGTCAGTTATGCGGTGCTCGACCCGAGGGTGAGGTACAGCTGATGGCCATCATTCCGCCCCCCGGGGCCGAGTCCGGGCAGCTCGCCCGGGCCTCCACGGTGCTCGAGCCGACCAGTGCACCAGGCGGCGCCGGCCCGCTGACCGCCACCAAGCCGCGGGGCATGCTGCGCCGCGGCTGGGAGGTCTTCGCCGAGAACAAGCTCGCGCTCGCCAGCGTCGGCATGATCATTTTCATGGTGCTGTTCTGCTACGTCGGGCCGCTCATCTACAAGACCAACCAGATCAACACCAACCTCAACGACACGCTGTGCCCGCCGAGCGGCGCGCACCTGCTCGGCTGCGACAACCTCGGCTACGACCAGGTCGGCCGGCTGATGGTCGGCGGCCAGACGTCGCTGGAGGTCGGGTTTGCCGCCGCGATCGTGGCGGTGCTGTTCGGCACGCTGTACGGGGCCTTCTCCGGGTTCGTCGGCGGCATCGTCGACTCGTTCCTGATGCGGATCGTCGACGCCGGCCTGTCTCTGCCCTCGATCATGGTGATCATCATCCTGTCGGTGGTGTTCCACCCGAACACGATCATCATGATCTTCATCATCGCGGTGTTCTACTGGCTGGGCGTGGCCCGGCTGGTCCGCGGCGAGACGCTGACGCTGCGCACCCGGGAATACGTGCAGGCCGTCAAGGTCATCGGGGGGCGCAGATCGCGCTCGATCATCCGGCACATCATCCCGAACGCGATCGGCACGATCATCGTGCAGGCCACGTTCGCCGTCGCCGACTCGATCATCATCCTGGCCGGCCTGGGGTTCCTGGGCCTCGGAGTGCAGCCCCCGGCGACCGACTGGGGCGACATGCTGTCCGGCGGCCTGACCTACCTGCAGAGCAGCCAGAACTACTGGTGGCTGATCTACCCGCCGGGCATCGCGATCATCCTGACCTGCATCGCGTTCAACTTCATTGGCGACGGACTGCGCGACGCGTTCGAGACCCGGCTGCAGCGCCGGTAGGAGGGGACCTAGTGGCGCCGCTACTACAGATCACAGACCTGCGCACCGAGATCAGGCTGAAGCAAGGGGTGGTGCACGCCGTCGACGGCGTGACCATCCACGTGGAGACCGGCGAGACGCTCGGCATCGTGGGCGAGTCGGGCTGCGGCAAGACGATGACCGCACTTTCGATCATGCAGTTGCTGCCCACCGGCGGCCACATCACCGGCGGCAGCATCTCAATGGGCGGGCAGGAGATCAGCTCGTTCTCGGTCGAGGACATGCGCCGGATTCGGGGTAACGAGATCGGCATGATCTTCCAGGACCCGCTGACGTCGCTGAACCCGACCATGACGGTGGGCAAGCAGATAGCCGAGGCCGTCAAGCTGCACCGGGGCGTCAGCACCGAGCAGGCGATGGACCGGGCCGCCGAGGTGCTCAACCTGGTAGGGCTGCCGCAGGCCAAGGAGCGCATGACGGAGTATCCGCATCAGTTCTCCGGCGGCATGCGACAGCGTGTGATGATCGCGATGGCGCTCGCGTGCGAGCCGAAGCTCCTCATCGCCGACGAGCCGACGACCGCGCTGGACGTGACCATCCAGAAGCAGATCCTGGAGCTGATCGACGACCTGCGGCAGCGGCTGGGCATGGCGGTCATCCTGGTCACCCACGACCTCGGGGTGATCGCCGGCCGCGCCGACCGGGTCGCGGTGATGTACGCGGGGAAGATCGCCGAGACCACCGACACCGCCACGCTGTTCGGCAACCCCCGGCACCCCTACACCGAGGCGCTGTTCCAGTCCCTGCCGGACAAGGCGGCCGAGACCAAGGAGCGGCTGTACTCGATCCCGGGCCTGCCCCCGGACCTCATGAACCCTCCCAAGGGCTGCCGGTTCGCGCCGCGCTGCCGGTACGCCACGGACCAGTGCCGGGCGGAGGAGCCCGAGCTCGGCGGCGAGACGGTCGGCCACCGTTTCGCCTGCTTCTTCCCGGTGGGCGAGCCCGAGTGGAGCCGCACCAAGCGGGCCGCCGAGCACGTGGGCCCGCGCCTGCCTGAGCTCGCCCCTCCCGCAGGCGACGCTTCGGTGCTGCTGAACGTCGAGCACCTGGTCAAGGACTTCCCGGTGACCAGGGGAGCGGTGCTGCAGCGGCGGGTCGGCTCCGTCAGCGCCGTCGCCGACGTGAGCTTCGCGATCCGGGCCGGCCAGACGCTCGGCCTGGTCGGCGAGTCCGGCTGCGGCAAGACGACCATCGGCAGGCTCGTGGTGGGTCTGGAGCAGCCGACCAGCGGTGCGATCAACTTCGACGGCAAGGACCTGGCGCGGAGCAGCGGCCGTGAGTACCGCAGGGAACGGCGGGACATTCAGCTGATGTTCCAGGACGCGTACGCGTCGCTCGACCCGCGGATGCGGGCCGGCACGGTGCTGGCCGAGCCGCTCGTCGTGCAGCGCATCGGGTCCCGCTCCGAGCAGCGCGACAAGGTGGCGGAGATGCTCGACCACGTCGGGCTGCCGCGCACAGCAGTGGAGCGCTACCCGCACGAGTTCTCCGGGGGCCAGCGCCAGCGGCTCGGCTTCGCGCGCGCCCTGATGCTCTCGCCGAAGCTCATCGTCGCCGACGAGCCGGTGTCCGCGCTCGACGTCTCGATCCAGGCCCAGATCCTGAACATGATGCGCGACCTGCAGCATGAACTCGGCCTGACGTACCTCTTCATCTCGCACGACCTGGCGGTGGTCCGCTACCTGTCCAGCCAGATCGGCGTCATGTACCTGGGCAAGCTGGTCGAGGTCGGGGCCGCGGACGACGTGTATCTGCGGCCTGCCCACCCGTACACCAAGGGCCTGCTCGACTCGGCGCCGGTAGCCGACCCCGAGACCGAGCAGGCGAAGGTCAAGGCCGGCATCACCGGGGAACTGCCGAGCGCGATCCACCCGCCGTCCGGTTGCAGGTTCCGCACCCGCTGCCCGCTGGCCGAGGAAATCTGCGCCGAGGTCGAGCCGCCGCTGCGGGCGTTCCCAGGGACCGGGCACCTGGCCGCGTGCCACTTCCCGCTGCAGAACCCCCAGGCGGCCGACAGCCCCGCCTCCGCGGCCACCGCCGCCGAGGCGTAGCCCGCCGGGGCGTACGCCGGCGCGGTAGCGCCTTCTGCTTGTATCCGGCCGGCCGCGACCCGATACTTCTGGCTATGCGGGCATTTCGCGGTCGGCCGGCCGACGGTGCGCCCGCGGTCCGCGTGGGCGATGCCGACAGGGACCGGGTCATCGCCGAGCTGCGGGAGCGCGCCGCCGATGGCTCCCTGGCGCACGAGAGCTTCGTGCTCCGAGTCGACGCCGCGCTGCGCGCGCGCTACCGCGGTGACCTCGCGCGGATCGTGTCCGACCTTCCCGCTCCCCGGATGTCGCCCGCCCGGGCCGCCATGGACCGCCTCGGCGCCGCGCGCCGGGCAGCCGGCCGGCGCATGACCAGCTTCCTGGGGCCGCAGCGGCCGCTGGCGTTCGTGCTGCCCTCCGGCGCCCAGGACACCTTCACGATCGGCCGCGACTCAGGCTGCGACCTGGTTCTCTCCGACATGACCGTGTCCCGGAGCCACGCCGGCCTGTTCCGCGAGGCAGGACGCTGGCTGCTGATCGACGCGGGCTCGACGAACGGCACCAGGATCAACGGCTGGCGCGTGACCGCGCCGGTGCCGCTCCGGGAGGGCGACGAGATCCGCTTCGGCTCGATGACAATGGTCGTCACCGAGCGCGCCCAGCCTGCCGGTGCAGCGTTCAGCACCCCGTAGAGTCGGTGCGTGACCCTGGTTCTCTTGGTGCGCCATGGCCTGACGGCTACCACCGGAAGCGTCCTGACCGGCTGGACGCCGGGCATCCCGCTGGATGACCGGGGCCAGCAGCAGGCCGGTGCCCTCGCGGCGAGGCTCGCGCCGCTGCCGATCGATGCGATCATCAGCAGTCCTCTGGAACGGTGCAGGCAGACCGCGGAGGCGGTAGCCGCCGTTGGCGAAGGCCGCCCTGCCGAGGTGCTGCAGGACGAGCGGGTCGGCGAGTGCCACTACGGGGACTGGACCGGCCAGCCGCTCAGGAAGCTGGCCAAGGAGCCGCTGTGGCGCGTGGTCCAGGCGCATCCGGGTGCCGCGCGGTTTCCCGGCCCCGACGGGGAATCCATCATGGACATGCAGCACCGCGCGGTCGGCGCGATCCGGGACTGGAACTCCCGGCTTGGGCCGAAGGCGACGTACCTGATCTGCTCCCACGGTGACGTGATCAAGTCCGTGATCGCGGACAGTCTCGGGATGCATATCGACATGCTGCAGCGCATCCAGGTCGACCCGTGCTCGCTCACGGCGATCCGCTACACGCCGCTGCGCCCGTTCCTGCTGCGCATGAATGACACTGGCGGGGCAGTATCCAGTCTCAAACGGCCGGAGCCACAGCAATCACGGGCGGCACGCCGGGAGACCGACGCCGCCGTCGGCGGTGGAGCGGGAGGATAGGGTCCATGGCGGTCTTTACATACGACCCACCGGAAAGGTTCGTCGCCGGGACGGTGGGCCAGCCGGGGGAGCGGACGTTCTACCTGCAAGCCAGCGGCAGCGGCCGGGTCACCAGCGTGGTCCTCGAGAAGATCCAGGTGACCCGGCTGGCCGAGCGCCTGGATGAGCTGCTCGACGACGAGCTGCGCAACAGCGGCGGGACGTCCTCAGTTCCCGCCGTCGCACCGGCCAGCCTCGCCGACGACGCCCCGCTCGACCTGCCCCTGCTCGAGGAGTTCCGGGTGGGCGTGATCGCGCTGGCATGGGACGGTGAAGGCGAGCGCGTCGTGATCGAGGCGCAGGAGGAATCGGAGACACCCGTCGAGTACCTGGCAGAAGACGTTCCCGAGGACGGCCCGGGCGTGCTGAGGGTACGGATCACGGCCGCGGCCGCACGCGCGTTCACCCAGCGCGCGCTGCGGGTCGTCGGCCAGGGCCGCCCCCCGTGCCCGCTGTGTGGCCTGCCGCTCGACGCGGCAGGGCACGTATGCCCGCGGCAGAACGGGCACCGAGTCAGCAATGCGTGAGTCCGCGCAGCGTAGTGAGCGCGCGCCGGGGGACGATGCGGCCGCACTAAGCCTGCTGGAAAACGGCAGTCTGGAGGTGCAGGGCAGGCTCGTCGTCGCGTCGAATGCGACGTTCTACGCCGCGGTGAGTGACAAAGGCACCGAGGCGGCCTGCGTCTACAAGCCCGTCGCCGGCGAGCGCCCGCTATGGGACTTCCCCGTCGGCACGCTGGCCGGCCGCGAGGTCGCCGCGTACGCGGTGTCCGCGGCGGCGGGCTGGCATCTGGTCCCGCCGACCGTGTTCCGCGACGGCCCGTTCGGTCCGGGCATGTGCCAGCTGTGGATCGAGTCGGACGAGACCGTCGACGTCATCGCGCTCTCGCGCAGCAGGGACAACACCGCCCTGCGGCAGATGGCTGTCTTCGACGCGGTCGTGAACAACGCCGACAGGAAGATCGGCCATCTGCTGCCCGACCGCGACGGAAACCTGTACGGATGCGACCACGGGGTCTGCTTCGGCGAGGAGTACAAGCTCCGTACCGTGCTCTGGCAGTGGCGTGGCCGCCACCTGCCCAAGGCTGCCGTCGAGGCGCTGGTCAGGCTGCAGCGGGCGATGGACGGGGACGAGCTTGGCGCCGACCTGGACCGGTGGCTGTCACCTGCCGAGGTGCAGGCCACCCGGCAGCGGGTCGAGCTGCTGCTCGAGCACCGGCTCCACCCGTTGCCGCCCGACGACTGGCCGGCCGTCCCCTGGCCCCCGTACTGAACGGTGTTACCTCTCGCCGCGGTCGCCGCGGCGCCTTAGGTAGCGCTCGAACTCCCGGGCGATCGCGTCGCCACTGGCCTGCGGGTCGTCGGTCGCGTCCCGTGCCTCCTCGAGGGTCCGCACGTACTCGGCCACCTCGGTGTCCTGGTCTGCCAGCTCGTCAACACCGCGCTCCCAGGCCCGGGCGTCGTCCGGCAGGTCGGCCAGGGGCAGCGTCACGTCCAGGATGTCCTCGACGCCGCGCAGGAGCGCCAGCGTGGCCTTGGGGCTGGGCGGCTGCGCCACGTAGTGTGGCACCGCCGCCCACAGCGAGACCGAGGGGACGTCGGCCGCGATGCACGCGTGCTGCAGCACGCCGACGATACCGGTCGGGCCCTTGTAGTCGACCGGATCGACGTGCAGCCGCTCGGACAGCTTGTCGTCGGACACCGCGGCGCTCACCGGCACCGGCCGGGTATGCGGCGAGTCGGCGAGCAGCGCGCCGAGCAGGATCACCAGTTCGGCGCCGAGCTCGGTGAACGCCGCCACGAGCTCGTCGCTGAACGCCCGCCACCGCATGTTCGGCTCGATGCCGTGCAGCAGGATCAGGTCGCGGTCGATTCCCTCGGGCCTGGCGAGCGTCAGCCGGGTGGTCGGCCAGACCAGCCGGTCCGTCCGCCCGTCAGATACCTCCATTACCGGGCGGGTTACCTGGAAATCATAGAAGTCTTCCGGATCGATGGCGCCGACGGGCGTGGAGTCCCAACTGCCAGCGAGGTGGCTGATCACCCCGCTGGCTGCCTCGCCGGCATCGTTCCACCCCTCGAAGGCAGCGATGACCGCGGGCGAGCTGAGCTTTCCGGTGCCGTCGAGCTCGATCTCCACCACCTCCTGAAGTTCCTCGTGTTCCAGGTTACGTGCACGACCATGATCACCGCGTAACGTGGCCGGCAGGTAGCGGGAGAGCCGCCCGGTCCTCGCGGAGACCGGCCGGGGCCGGCACCTAGAATTGGTCCACTATGACCTTCGACACCCGGCCTTCCGGTGCGGCTGACCCGGCTCCGCCGGCCCTGCGGGCGGCGATCGGCGAACGGCTGCTGATCGCCGGGGTGGATTGCATCACGACAAGCCCATTCGGCGCGAACCGCGGCAATCTCGGTGAATACGGCATAGCAGACCGGATTGGCGAGTTCCAGCTGGCCCCGGAGCAGTCCACCGACGCGCTGATCAGGCATGATCCCCAAGCCAGCTGCTTCAGCAGCCGATGATGCTGCGCCAGCCAACGGAGCCGGCCGGCCCCGACCCGGCCGCATCGGCCGCCGGCCGGACGCTGCAGGGCGTCCTGTTCGACATGGACGGGCTGCTCGTGGACTCCGAGCCGATCTGGTTCGAGGCTGAGTGCGCGGTCATGGCGCGCCTGCACGGCAAATGGAGCGAAGCCGACCAGCAGGCCCTGGTCGGCGGCTCACTGCCGCACACGGTCTCCTACCTGCTGGCCAGGGCCGAACGCCCGGCCAGCCGCGAGGAGGTTGCGCGGTGGCTGGTGGAAGGCATGACGTCGCTGCTGATGTCGCGGGACCTGGCCATGCTGCCGGGCGCGCGCGCGCTGCTCGCCGAGGTGCGCGCGGCCGGGCTGCCGCACGCCCTCGTCACATCCTCCGAGCGGCCGATCATGGATGCCGTGCTGCTGCGGCTCGGCGTGGGCTTTACCGCGACCGTGTGCGCGGGGGACGTGACCACCAGCAAGCCCGCCCCCGAGCCCTACCTGCTGGCCGCTTCGCTGCTCGGCGCGGATCCGCGGTCGTGCGCCGCGCTGGAGGACTCGCCGAATGGGGTCGCATCCGCCGAGGCTGCGGGCTGCCGGGTGGTCGCGGTGCCGAGCCTGGTGCCTATCCCGGCCCGGCCGGGCCGGGTGGTAGCGGCGTCGCTGACCGAGGTCGACCTGGCGATGCTCCGCAGGCTCGTGACTTCCTGCTAGCGGCCGGCCCGCGACGTCGGCCCTAGCCGCGTGGTGGCATGAGCTCGCCCGGACATGTGCGACGATGGACAGACACGCCTGAGCCGCGCCTCCAGCAGAGCGTTCGGAGCAACGCGGCACGAGGGAGGCGGGCATGAACACCTGGAACAGCATCGCGTGGTTCCCGCTCTGCGCCGGGCTGACCGGCGTAGGGCTGGTCCTGTCCTGGTTCACCTGGCGGCGCAGGGGAATCCGCCGGGGCATCCGGGCCGTGGCGTGGTCCCTGCTGCCGATGGCGCTGTACCTGACCGGCTCGATCCTGCTCGTCGGGCGCATCGGCTCGGCGGTGGTGCAGTTCGCCAGCTCGTTCGTGTTCTCGCCGAAGACCTGGGCCGGCGTCATCCTCCTCTGCCTGTCCGCGGTGATCTTCCTGACCTCGGGCGGCATTCCGCGAGTGCGCAGGAGGAAGCGCGGCGGCAAGGGCGATGAGAAGGAAGTCAGCCAGAAGCCGGGCGCACAGCCTGTGACTACCCAAAACAGCCGCGCCGTAGCCGAGGTGGGCGCCGCGCCCAAGCAGGCCAAGCCCGCCAAGCAGGGCAAGGGCGGGGCCGACGACGGCCTCGACCCCGAGGTAGCGGCGATCCTGCGCCGCCACGGCATCAGCTGACGCCCGCCCCGGGGCCGGCCTGGGTGGGTATCGCGGGCGGCGTGGGTATCGCGGGGGGCGCAGACACGTCTTCGTGCGCAGGACCGTCGGCCTGCGGCGGCACCGCGACCGCGGGACGCTCCGACTCACCTGATGTCGCTGGCTCCGGCGTCTCCTGCGGGATCGGCGGGGGAGTGCCGCCGAAAGCCGGGCATATCGCCTGATGCGCGCACCAGGAGCAGAGCCGGCTCGGCCGCGGCCGCCAGTCGCCCGTGTTGCGCGCCCGCTCGATCGCACGCCACAGCGCGTCGATCTTGCGCACCGTCGCGCGCAGGTCGGATTCGTCCGGGGCGTACCGCACGACCTCGCCGTTCCCCAGGTACATCAGCTGCAGCAGGTCCGGAACCTGACCCTGCGTGAGCCAGAGCACGACCGCGTAGAACTTCATCTGGAAGAGCGCCCTGGCCTCGTACTCCTCCTTGGGCGCGGTGCCGGTCTTGTAGTCGACGATCCGGATCGCGCCGCCGGCGGCGACGTCCAGCCGGTCGATGTAGCCCCGAAGCAGCAGGCCCGACTCGAGCACCGCCTCGACGGCGTGCTCCCTGTGCCGGGGCTCGAGCCGGGTGGGATCCTCGAGGGCGAAGTAGCGGTCCAGCATCTCACGCGCCTCGGCGAGCCACGCGGTTCGCTGCTCGTCATCGTCGAAGAGCCCGGCGAGCTCCGGCTCCTCCTCGATCAGCCGGTCCCACTGGGGCACGAGCAGGGCCTGCGCGGTATCCGGAGTCCTGCGCGCCGCTGGCTCGTCAAAAAGCCGCTCGAGCACGGCGTGCACCAGTGTCCCGCGCGCTGCCGCGGGACTAGGTGGCTCGGGCAGCCGGTCGACCACCCGGAACCGGTAGAGCAGCGGGCAGGTCAGGAAGTCACCGGCGCGCGACGGCGACAGAGACGGCCGGGCACGCGCCACGGAAGCGTCGCCACCGGCCCGCTCCGCTTCCGGCGCTTGCCCGTCCGACTTCTGCGCGATGGTCTCGTTGCCCACTCTCGGGAGACTAAGGGACGGCACCGACGATTTCCGCGTTTAGCGCGTTGGCCGGCGCGTCAGAATCGCGTGCCCGCGCAGACGTTCAAGGCGCCCGGCAGCACGTAGCATCGACTACGTGTCAGGCATCAGCCCCGAGCAGGACCAGCAGCCGGGCAGCCCGCCCGCGCCGAGCCCGCGGCGCGACGCGCGCTACGGCATCATCGTCGCGCGGCCATTCGGCGTGCCGGTTTACGTCTCGCCATATTGGTTCCTGGTGGCCGCCTTTATCGTCATCTTCTACGCCGGTGAGCTGCCGGGCTCGATCCACCCGAGCTGGGTCCGATACGCGGTCGCCGCCGCGTTCGTGGTCCTGCTGTGGGGATCGGTGCTGGTGCACGAGCTCAGCCACTGCGTCGTGGCGCGGGCGTTCAAGCTGACGGTGCGGCGCATCCTGCTGTACCCGCTCGGCGGCTACTCCGAGATCGAGCAGGAGCCGCCGACTCCGGCCAAGGAGTTCAGCGTCTCCGTGGTCGGGCCGCTGACGTCGCTCGCGCTCGCTGGCATCGGCATCGGGCTGGATTTCGCCTTCAACCCCGGCGGCATCCCGCGGGTCCTGATCGACGAGCTGATCCTCGCGAACCTGGTCGTCGGGGTCTTCAACCTGCTGCCGGGGCTTCCGCTGGACGGTGGCCGGATGCTGCGCGCCGGGGTATGGAAGGTGACCGGCCGGCCGGGCTCCGCCACGATAGCCGCCGCCTGGGCTGGCCGCGGCCTGGCCGTGCTGCTGGTCATCGTGCCGGTGGCCCTGCTCGGCACCAAGGCCAGCCTGACGAGCACCTATGTTCTCTGGTTCGCGGTCATCGCGGTGTTCATGTGGTTCAGCTCGGGGCAGGCCATCCGGGCCGCGAAGGTGCGAGACCGGCTGCCCGGGCTGCAGGCCCGCAGGCTCGCGCGGCGGGCCATCGCGATCCCGGGCAACGTGCCGCTCGCCGAGGCGATCCGCCGCGCGGACGAGGCGCAGGCGCGCGCGCTGGTCGTGGTCGACCACGAGTCGACGCCGATCGCCATCGTCAACGAGAGCGCGGTGATGGCCACGCCGCCGCAGCGAAGGCCGTGGATCGAGGTCGGCTCGCTGGCCCGCGCGATCGAGCCCGGCCTGGTGCTGCCTGCCGACCTGTCCGGCATGGAACTCATCGAGGCGGTGCAGCGCTCACCCGCCACGGAGTACCTGCTCATCGAGCCCTCGGGGCAGATCTTCGGCGTGCTGGCCACCACCGACCTCGACCACGCCTTCGCCGGAGTCTGATGCAGGCCGTTAACCTGGCGGGCGTGATCAGCCAGTCGCGCGGCCCGCTCGCCCCTGGCGATCAGGTTCAGCTCACCGACCCCAAGGGGCGCCGTCACCGGCTGGTCCTCGAGCCCGGGCGGTCCTTCCACACCCATCGCGGCTCGCTCGCGCACGACGACCTGATCGGCAGGCCGGAGGGCAGCGTGATCGTCTCCTCCGGCGGCACCGCGTACGTGGTCCTGAGGCCGCTGCTGGCCGACTACACGCTGTCGATGGGCCGCGGCGCCACCGTCGTCTACCCGAAGGATGCCGGTCAGATCCTGGCGATGGCCGATATCTTCGCCGGCGCGAGGATCGTGGAAGCGGGGGCAGGCTCGGGCGCGCTGTCCTGCTGGCTGCTCCGGGCGGTCGGTGACGGCGGGCTGGTCGTCTCCTACGAGCGCCGCGCCGACTTCGCCGAGATCGCCCGGCGGAACGTGGAGGGCTACTTCGGCGGCCCGCACCCGGCGTGGCGGCTGGTGACCGGCGAGCTCCCGGCCGACGGCGCCACCGGAATCCTGGACCCCGGCGAGGCGTTCGACCGGGTCGTGCTGGACATGCTGGCGCCGTGGGAGTACGCGCACGCGGCGGCGAGGTCGCTGCGCGAAGGCGGCCTCGTGTGCTGCTACGTCGCCACCACCACGCAGCTGTCGCGCACCGTCGAGGCGCTGCGCGGCCAGGGCAGCTTCGACGAGCCTGCGGCGTGGGAAACGCTGCTGCGGGGCTGGCATGTGGACGGGCTCGCGGTACGCCCCGATCACCGCATGGTCGGCCATACCGGCTTCCTCGTGACCGCGCGGAGGCTCGCGGATGGGGTTACACCGCCGCCGCGCCGCCGTCGGCCCGCCAAGGGTGCTCACGAATCGGAAACAGCCTCTGAGGAGCAACGATGAGGCCGTGGGAAGCAGGAAAGAGGCCTGAGCGTTCCCGGATCGTAACGAGAGAAAGCCGAGCGGAGGCCGGCCATAGGTTACGGAAGCTTCTCGGATAGGTAGGGTCAAGGGTAAATCGGCTCTCGGGAGGGGGTGAGGGGCATGGCCTCTCGCGACGACAGCGCGCGCACCGGGCGATATGACGACGAGGTCAAGGTCCTTACCACGCAGATCTCCTTCCTCGAGGAGGA